>Ga0307978_1000162_pt1 | contig 60449 bp, 43 predicted proteins | sample OrgLakmetage1056_FD_203151 | JGI IMG/M metagenome (GOLD analysis project Ga0307978, IMG submission 203151) | Saline water microbial communities from Organic Lake, Antarctica - #1056 | ecosystem: Environmental > Aquatic > Non-marine Saline and Alkaline > Saline | place: Antarctica: Organic Lake... | reverse complement strand
GATAGAGGCTGTCAAAGCTGCCTAATGATTCTTTTGGTGCTACTTCTTTCATCCCGCTAATTTAGCAATCCTTGATAAATTCTGGGGGCAATATCCAAATTGAGAATTGCTGCTTTAAAGCTAGACATCCCATTATTTGTTTCTGATATGAGTTTTGGGGCATTATCAGAGGAAGCAAAAGTTTCTTTAGCCAAAGGAGCAGAACTTGCTGGTACAGGAATCTGTTCTGGGGAAGGCGGAATGCTGGACGAAGAACAGTCTGCAAACAGTAAATATTTTTATGAATATGCTTCAGCAAAATTTGGTTTTGAATGGGATAAACTTAAACGTGTCCAAGCCTTTCATTTTAAAGGAGGGCAAGGTGCTAAAACAGGAACTGGAGGTCATCTTTCAGGAAATAAAGTAGTTGGGAAAATTGCAAAGGTCAGAAATTTGGAAGAAGGCACACCAGCTGTATCGCCTCCTACTTTTGATGATTTAAATACAACAGAAGATTTTAAAAACTTTGCCGATAAGGTTCGTGATATTACTGGAGGAATTCCTATTGGATTTAAACTATCTGCCAATCACATTGAAGAAGACATACAGTTTGCTTTAGATGCCAGTGCCGATTACATCATTCTAGATGGTAGAGGTGGTGGAACTGGCGCTGCTCCTTTAATCTTTAGAAATAATATATCGGTTCCCACTATTCCTGCATTGGCAAGAGCTAGACATTATTTAGATAAAGTTGGGAGAAAAGATGTAACACTAATCATTACTGGTGGAATTCGAGTTCCTGATGATTTTATTAAGGCAATGGCTTTAGGAGCGGATGGAATTGCCTTGGCAAATTCTGCAATACAATCTATCGGTTGTGTAGCAGCAAGGATGTGTAATACGAACAATTGCCCAGCCGGAATTGCAACTCAAAAACCTGAATTAAGAAAATTATTGAATGTAGATAAATCTGCACAACAGTTATATAATTTCTTTTCTGCTTCAACAGAATTGATGAAAGTTATGGCAAGAGCATGTGGGCACAATCATTTGAACCAATTTGAGCAAAGAGATATTACCACATGGAAAAAAGATATGGCAGAATTAACAGGAATTCAATTTGCAGGAAAGCAATAAAATGACACGCCAGCAAAGATGTATAAAATCAATAGCGGTTTGGGAATAATCTCAAACCGTTTTTTGTTTTAATTAAGTACCTTACTATCCGAAAGTTAGTGCATTTATTCAATTACTGCTCTTACAAGGCACTGTCAAAACTGAACATTACTTAGATTACAGTGTACTGAGTACACTGTAAATTAAGTTCTTTCGTGTTTTGGGACGGGCATTTTGGTGAAAGGCAAGGCATCTTCTAAGCTTTGGGGTAAAGGGGCCCTAAAGCTTGGACAGGATAGCCGTAGCTACCTGACCGATCGAGCAACGCAGCATTTCGCCAAAAGGCACTGTCAAAACTGAACATTACTTAGATTACAGTGTACTAAGCAGGCTTGCTCGCCATTTCCTCCAGTACTTCAATTTCTGCTGCGATTTTGCCGGAGAGATCTATTGCTGCTGCTTCCTGGTATGGCGTAAGATTTTCCAGCACCATCGCATGCTGAGTCAGCCGGTCGAAAGAAGCTGTCAGCCCAGTGCCCTTGATTTTGTGCGCATGCGCTTTAATCTCTTTTTCGGTTGCTCCTTCCCTGAGCGACTCTTTCAGTGCATTCAAATCTTCACGGAGGGCTCCGGACCTGACAACCGTCCATATTTCGTCAATGACATCCTGAATGACAGCCTCATTTCCTCCAAAGCGCCCCAAAAGAGATGCCCGGTTGAATATCATCGCTGAGCCCGCTTTTGAAGGCTCGATAGTGGTGGCCGCCCCAGGCTCTTTTTCAGAATGCTGGCTTCGGGTTATCCATTTTTCGACCATCTTCTGAAGCTGGTTTGCTGTAATTGGCTTGCTTAGGTAATCGTCCATGCCCGCTTTCAGGCATCGGTCTCGTTCACCTTTAATAGTGCCGGCTGTTAGTGCTATGATTGGTATGCGCTTGTCCTTCTCGTATTTGCGTATCGCCTCAGTAGCCTGGTATCCGTTCATGATAGGCATTTGCACATCCATTAGTACCAGGTCAGGCTGGATTTCCTGGTACATTTCCACTGCAGATTTACCATTATTTGCAATGTAAGTTTCGGGACGGTCCAGGATATTGTTGATAAGCTCCCGCGCGAGGATGACATTAACGTTGTTATCATCCACAATCAGGATTTTTAAGATATCATTGGATTCACTAAGCTCTTTGACCGGCTGACCGGCAAGTATTCCCACGGCTTCTCCGGTATCGTTTTTGATGCGGGAAAGAAGGTCGAAAAGGCGCTGAATCGTAATGGGTTTATTGACTTGCTGGTAGATATCATACTCTTTGCAGGCCTTATTAATGACTTTGTCATCTGATGCACTGTGGAGGAGTATAATCTTGAGCTGGTCTACTCCTAAATTCAGCTCCTCCCTTATACGTCTAACGACCTCAATGCCGTCCATGTAAGGCATGTGGTAGTCGGTAATAACAATATCAATAGATTCATCTTGTTTCAGCCTTTCAAGGGCGGTGATGCCGTTAGAGGCAGAGGATGTATGAATTTGCTGGAGGTGCAGCATTTCACGCAAAATATGCAGATTATTAGGGTTATCATCCACAATCAGTACGTGTTCAATTTCAGAAAGGCCATTCCATTGCTCCTGTGCACTGTCTTCAGTCTGGAGGTAGGCAAGAAACGAGAAGGTGCTTCCCAGATTAAGCCGGCTCTGAATTTCCAGTTTGGCCCCCATGAGGTTTAATAACTTATTGGAAATGGTTAGGCCAAGCCCAGTGCCGCCGTATTTACGCGTAGTGCTACCGTCTTCCTGAGTGAAGGCTTCCAGTATTTTACCTTGTCGTTCTTCGGCGATACCAATACCCGTATCACGCACCATAAAGCGTAAGCCCTGATAACCATTATCATCTTTATCAGGTAGTGCCGAAATCCCAATTTCGATCTCTCCTTCCTCCGTGAACTTCACAGCGTTGCCCACCAGATTGACAAGTATCTGGCGTAACCGAACCGGGTCTGCCCAGGCATACCGGGGTAGATTAGGAGAGAGGTTAAGTAGTAGTTCAATACCTTTTTCATTAACCTTATACTTTACGATATCAGCTACCTGGCTAACCAGCTCCCAGAGATCTGTTTTTTCGTAAGATAGTTCGAGCTTACCTGCTTCGATTTTGGAGAAATCCAGAATATCGTTAATGAGGTCAAGCAGGATGTTGCCAGACTGATGAATAAGGCTAATGTACTGTTGCTGGGTTTCATTGAGCTTGTTTTTGAGCAAAAGGTCTGTAAATCCAATAACACTATTGAGTGGGGTACGAATTTCGTGGCTCATGTTTGCCAGGAAAGACGACTTGGCGATATTTGCAGCCTCGGCGCGCTCTTTGGATGCCTTAAGCTCTTCCTGATAGAGGATTCGCTGGGTGATATCCTGGCCAATAGAAAGGTATTTGTTTATATCTCCATTTTTATCCTTGATGGGCGTAACGGTAGATTCTACCCAATAAAAAGAGCCGTCTTTAGCTTTGTTTTTAACAAGGGCACGCCAAATTTTTCCACTGGTAATGGTTGCCCACATCTCTGTCCAAAAAGCTTTGTCATGGTAACCGGAGTTGATAATATGGTGGGTTTGTCCCAGTAATTCATCCCGGGAAAAACCAGAAACTTCCAAAAATTTGGAATTCACCTCAATGATAGTTCCTTTTTTATCGGTAGCAGAAACTAAAGCGGTTATATCCAGGGCAGAGGTAATCGACTCCATGGCGTTGACCTGAAGTATCAATTGATCTTGTGTTTTAGCCAGGGTCTCGTTACTGGTCCGTAGATTGTTATTCAACCCACGGAGCTTTTTGGTATAGCTTTCCATTTTACCCAGGAGTGGGAGCATAATAAATACCGCAATAAAAAGGATCAGGCAAAGGCTTAAAATTAAGAGTGTCCGGTTGAGGAAAATCAACCTGTCATTTTGCCGATTGCTGTTGTATTCGTACCGGTTTACAATTTGATCCATTCCTTCCAGGAAAGCCTGCTGGTCCTCGAAAAGCATATTGAGCCTCGACTTTTCCTTTTCGCCCTCAAATCCTATGGAATAGGCATTGCTGATGAGTCTTTTACGGGCATCTTCTATGGAGTTATAAATAACCAGTGTAAGTGAATCATTCAGCGGGTTGCTGATAGAGTCAATGTCCATGTAGGTGGCTAAAAAATAATGTGCGTTATTAAAACGGGAAATTGTTTGGTCGAGCTGATCCTGAAGAGAGGAGGTGTTTTCACCGGGCGCATCAAAAAACAAGCGTAGGGTTTGTTGCGTGATTTTTTGAGAAAACATCCGTTGCCGACCTGCAGTATTTATAATAGCGGCATTGTTTTCATTCTGCTTCAGTGTGTTTTGAAGAGAAAAGAAATAAAAAATGAACATCACCCCAATAGCAGATATAGAGGCGAAGAAGGTTACACGGTACTTCTTTGAATTCATTGTGCATATTTGTTTGGAAGAGCAAGGGGACACTCTGTTGATCACAAAGTAGGTTTTTTTTATAAAAAAAGGAAGGGTTAGGATGTGGTATTCATGTGTTTTCCCCTAAAGATTATCTAAATTCAGCGTTTTATGCTGCAGCTAAGGATAAGGTTGTAGTGATTCCCAAATGTTAAGAATAGTATGAAAAAGCAATTATTTTTCGTTTTGACTAGCGCAGTTTTGCTGGGGCTGGGGTTCCGCCAGCTGCCTTCGTTCTCTTCTGAGACAAGCTCCCCGTTTATTGCTGTTGAAGGGCATAACAACTGGCTGCGGGTCAGGCCCGGACTGTCGCTCAGTACCGAAGAAGCACTGCGGCGTTTAACGCTGCTGCAAAATCTTCCGGCCGAAGCTGCCTGGGAATGGGTGAAAACCCAGAAAGAAGGTACCCGGGAGCATCATTTGTATCAGTTGTTTTATCGGAGTATACCCGTCCAGAGCGGACAGCTATACCTGCATACGGACCAAGGAGAAACGACCGTTCTGAACTGGAAATGGCCGACCCGGTTTCCGGAAGCGACAGCTTCGCCACAGTTGTCACCAGAGGGCGCCATCAATCAGGCACTGGTGCTGGTGCCCGCCAGTCTGTATACCTGGGAAGACGAAGGCGCTGAGCGGATGCTCAGGCGGGTACGCCAAAATCCGGCCGCTACATTCTACCCTGACCCGGAGTTGGTCTGGGTTGGCAGTAAAACCTTTCAGGAGGGCTCCCTTAAGCTTGCTTATCGGATGACTATTCATGCTCAGCGCCCATTAAAACGGGAGCTTCTTTTTATCAGTGCCGAAGATGGCACGCTGCTCAACCAGATCAATCTTTTGCATACCCATAATACGCCAGGCGTAGCTGAAACGAAGTACAGCGGGCAGCGTACGATTATGACAGACTCCATGGACAACGGGCAGTTCCGGTTGGTGGAAACCACCCGTGGGCACGGTATTGAAACCTATAATATGCAACGAGGGGACAACGCAGAACAAGCCGTCGACTTCGTGGACGATGATAACTACTGGAATAATTTTAACCCTAATCAGGATGAGGTGGCCACGGATGCCCACTGGGCAGCAGCATCAACCTTTGATTACTTTGCGGAACACTTTGACTACATCGGCGTAGACGGGGACAGCATGGCATTGGTCAGCTATGTGCATTACGATCAGAACGTCATCAACGCCTTCTGGAATGGAGATTGGGCGCTCTTCGGTGATGGAAACGGTACCACCTTTACCTCCCTGGCTACGGTAGATGTCGTCGCACACGAGTTTATGCACGGGATCACCCAAAGCAATGCCAATCTGATCTATCAGGGAGAAAGTGGTGCGCTTAATGAATCTTACAGCGATATTTTCGGTACGGTCATTGAATTTTACGCTTCACCGGAGCTGGCCGACTGGAAGATTGCAGAGGACGCGGATCAGGAGAGCGATGGATTTCGGGATATGGAAAACCCTAAAGCCGATGGGCACCCTGATACCTATCTGGGTGAAAACTGGTTTGGCAGCTCCGGAGACAACGGCGGCGTTCATACGAACAGTGGTATTCAAAATCACTGGTTTTATCTGCTCACCGAGGGGGGCAACGGTATCAATGACAACCTTGATACTTTTAGTATTTCCGGGCTGGGTATGGATACTGCAGCCCTGATTGCCTTCCACAACCTACGCTATTACCTTACGGAGTCTTCTAACCATTTTGATGCCCGCCTGGGTGCTATTCAGTCTGCCGAAGATTTGTTTGGGCCTTGCTCCGATCCGGTGGTACAGGTAACTAACGCCTGGCATGCCGTTGGGGTAGGGACACCCTTTGCGGATTCAGATCTGCAGCCTTTGTCTATTATTGGTCTGGACTCTTTGTCCTGCGGACTTTCTGAAGCTACATTTTTGACAGTAGAGTTGGCTTATATCAGCTGTTTTACAGACGCCGCTGCGGGCACAGTTGTACCCATGGGTTTTCAAATCAACGATGGCCCTGTTTTTGAGGACACCCTGACTTTGGCGCAAAATCTGGTGCACCAGGACAGTCTTAGCTTCACCTTTAGCATGCCGGCAGCACAACTCGCTGTACCAGCCACGCACGAGATCAAAGTCTGGACCGCATATGCTCCCGACAATATTGCGGTTAACGATACCTTGACGATGGTCATCGAAAATATCATTGCTCAGAATACGGATCTGTCTGTTAAGGCGGTGCGCAACCCGGTATCTTCTTGTTTTATGGCTGGTGAAACGGTAGAGCTGGAAATCGAATTCAATGGGTGCGATTCTATTGAGGAGGGTACGCCCGTTACGCTGTATTATCAATTGAACGATGGAGCTATTGTCGCAGAGGAAGGTTCTGTACCGGAAACAACCCACCGGGGTGAAACTTTCTTCTATACTTTTGAAGCGCCAGTTAGTATTCCGGTACAAAACGCCAATGCGTTTGATGCGTGGGTAGGTTATGAGCAGGACTTCCTCAACCAGAATGATTCACTGCTGCAAGCACCGGCGTCCAATCCTGTCCCGGTGATGGATTACGGACTTCTTACTTTCGAAGCAGGTGCAGCTTCACAAGACTCCTTCTTTGTAGATGCCGGTCCTTTTGTCAATGTAAGCTTTTCAGAAAGTGCTGCATCAACGGGAGGATTTGGTCTGTTGATCACTGGTTCGAACAGTTTCGAAGCTTATCAGCAGGGGGATTATGTCCTGCCCAACAGCTCGAATGTATGGTCGGTTAATCCAGATTATGGAGCACGGATCTGTTTCTGTGCCGACTTATCTAATGTCGATGACCCGCTTCTTAAATTTGATTTACAGCAAAGCTGGTCACCGGTCTTCCTGGGCAATGGCGTACAAGGGAGTACACCTTACGCCTCCTCTTTACAGGTATTGGTCAATGGTGATTCGGCTTCTGTGACGCTTAAGCCGGAGGCACTGATCACGGACCCATTCAAAACCCGACGGGTCAACCTGTCGACCTACGCCGGGCAGCAGGTAGAAGTCTGCTTTGAGACACGGACTGGTATGAGTCAGGCCCAGGATCCCTTTAACCGGGGTGATAATATCCATCTGGATAATATTATCATCGGCGAGGCGCTGGTAAATGCTCCGGAGCAAAACCTAGAGGCTTTCGACCTGCGGCTTTTCCCAAACCCCGGACGGGCAGAACTCCATCTGGAGGTACATTCTGCCAAAGCTGGGGAGGCTGAAGTTTCTGTCTTCTCGCTAACTGGGCAGGAAGTGTATAGCCAGGGGGTGTCTTTGCAATCAGGGCCTCAGCGCATAGTGCTACCGGCCGGCAACTGGCCGGTGGGGGTGTACCAGGTTTCCCTTAGTGGAGACGGGCTTCACACTGCAAAGAAGTGGGTAAAGATGCGTTGATGCCGGAAGGCCTGCTTATAAAAAACAACCGCCCGGCTGAGAAAATCACTCAGCCGGGCGGTATTTCCAGGTGTTGCTGTATTACTGAATACTAAACCGTCCGCTTGCCTGCCGTTTAGCACTGCTCAGGCGGTAGGAATACAAACCAGCCGGCCATTGTGCTCCCGGAAGTTCTACATTCGAGCCAGTCACGGCCTCTGCCAGCATCAGTTGGCCATTAGCGTTGTACACTTCCAGGTGATAAACGTCCAGGTTCGGATTTACAAACTGAAGCGTAGCCTGTCCGGAAGTTGGATTAGGGAAGACCTGTGCTTCAAAACGGCGCTTCAGATCACGGGTGCCGGTCGGCTCAAGATACTCCACACAAGAGTTAAGCAGATAGGTCACTGTTTGTTCCTGGTCCCGGTTGATAATTTCATCTACAGTCTCCAGGCAAATAAAGTCTTCGGTTACTTCGCTGAAGTATACCCGGCACAACGGTTGAAAGGCATTGCTCCGGTTTACCGTAGAGTCCTGATAGGAGATCCCAATTACAGTTTGCCCTGCACCGTATGGGGAAATCGGGTAAATGGCCTCGTCCACCAGGTTTTCCACATGTTGAATAGTGACGCCACTCATAGTGAACTGATATGCGTTAATCCGGGCAGAGGCATTGTGTAAACCAATGTCAACATAGCCTTCTTCAAAGTTGGTATCTAGTATGGTGAGCAGCGTCGTGTCCGTAGTGTTCAGCACACCTGACGGGAAACTGCAGTGGTCGTGTGCACCACCACCGGTATGAGGGTGAAGGGTACCATAGTTATAGCAGTTGGAAATCAAACTGGCATCGTAAACTGTAATCCGGCCATCCTGATTAAGGTCGTTACAAGATGTTGGTGTCAGGTCGCCGTCCAGCGCATGATTGACATAAGCGTAGGCATCGGCTGTTTCCTGGTTGCCATTTTGATCAAGGTCTCCCCGGATTGCCGTACCGCCGCAGTTGCCTTCACAATCTACTACGGCATTACCGTAAGGCATACCCTCGCAATCTACGTAAGCAGCACAGTCTTCATCTAATGACATCTGCAGGTTGCCTGAAGAGCGGTCCAGCAAGATACAGACCTGTGCCCAGTTGTTGAGGGTATCCTTCTCGACCCGGCCCAGTTTATCCGGAGCATTGTCCCAATTGACCCGGGTTACAAAAGTATAACGTCCGTCTGCTACATCCGTTACGTCAATCCACTGGCATTCCAATCCGGAACTATAAATATCGTGGCAGCCAGCTGTAATACCCATGTTGTTGCAGCCGTATTGTGGTGATCCGGTAGTGCAGCCCAGGTCAATGACGCAGAAGCCATTTTTGAACCCAATCGGGATTTCGGTGCCATCCTCCTTGTACAAGATGTATTCGGCATAGCCATCGTAGTGAAAGTGATCGTGGCAGTTGTCATAGGTGAACTGGGTATTTTCGGTGCTAGGCTCTCCGATAAAATAATCAAGCTCTCCATCATTAGCAATCCAGGTCGTGAAGCGGACGATGTCGCGTTGCCCGTAGCCGTGCAGGCAGCCTTCTTCGATCAGGCAAGGGTCTGTGGAGTTGATCGTGGTCAGAAATATGCTCGAAGAAAGGATGCCCTGATCTACAACGAGGTCCGGAGCAGCCGGGCAATCGGGGTCGCCCTGTGGCAGGCAGGAACCATCATCTATAGTGGCCAGAGGATTATAATTGCAGGAACTCGGGTCGGTACAACCGGTGACGGGGCCGAGGTAAGTCAGCTCCCATTCTATACTGCCCGGACAGGCATCTTCATGATCTCCAATACGTATATAATAGGTGTAGGCAGGATCGAAAAAGGCTTCCACTGCGGCTTCCGGCGCACACGCTCCCTCATCATTGTTATAAAAGATGGTACTTTGATTATCCTCTGCAATAGTGGCATTGCACCCATCATAGATCCAGATTTTAGTATCGCAATCATTGAGCCCGCAGGTGGAAATCAGGTACAAGCCTACGGAATCAGGCGTGAAGGTATACCAACTGTCATCATAAAGTGCGGTATGGAAACCTTCACCAACTGGTATAGCTGTGTTACAATCTTCTCCGGGCGCACAGTTGAAACCATGGGAGGCGCTTTGGTTAAAGTTTTGCCCGCCTTCGGCAATCGTATCCTGACCTACGATCAACCGGTAAAAACCCGGCGCAAAAATACCATCTCCAAAGCTGTCTTCTATATGGAAGGTCAGACAGGTGGAGTCCGGCACGCAAAAGGCTGCCTGATAAAACGCACCATTATCATAGTCAAAGAAGTCAGCAGCGCCGTAAATATTGCCGCTTTGATCCCTAACAGACCATGCCGTCTCGTATCCGTAAGTATCGGTCAATACTTCTACGATTACCGTAATCTGACCGGTGGCACACGTGTCTTGTCCATAACTCACCAGGTGAATACAAAGGAGCAGAAAGGGCAGTAGTATAAACTTTTTCATATTTGGGTGTTTTGACAAAAATAGAATATAACAGGGTTTATTTGGCTAATTATTTGAATACTGTTTGACAAAGCCGGATATTTTGTAGGGTGGGCACCTGATTATCAGTGGCATAACAAAAAGCACACGATTTTTTTGGCTATTGGCTTGCGCAGAAATAATATCTCTCTTATATTTGCAGTCCGCTACGAAAGATGTGGCGTGTACAATCAAAATCGCGGGATAGAGCAGTAGGTAGCTCGTCGGGCTCATAACCCGGAGGTCGCAGGTTCGAGTCCTGCTCCCGCTACTAAGTAAAGCGCAATAATCGTAATGATTGTTGCGCTTTTTTTATGCTATCTTCTCCGTAAACTGCTGTGCCGTTGGAAAGTCCGGTTTTTCTGCTAAATTTAGTAGAAGGAAGAATTCTTAACCAAACCTAACCCTTTGGACCAATGGAAGCGGTGCCTGTACTGTGGGGCAGAAAATAACACAGCTAATTATACCTGCACATGCGTTTCGGATGAGATGGCACATGCATACCGGGCGCTTGGCCTTCGGTTTCAGCTCACGCAGCAGGAAATCGCAGCGGTCAATGCCGCATTTCACAATTACCAGTTTGATGATGAGCGCGGCATGCTTCAATACCCGCTACTGCCCAACCGGGAATACGCTGAAGGCATTGGTATTCAGGTGGGGCTGACACCGCTACACCTGCTGAAATCCTTTAGCAAAAGATCTGGTGTGCAGGTGTTCATCAAAGATGAAGGGCAAAACCCCAGTGGCTGTTTCAAAGACCGGGAAACCCTGTCCTGCCTGCTCAATACCCGCCGGCACCAACGTAATAAGGCAGTGATTTATTCTTCCGGCAACGCTGCTGGAAGTGCCGCTTTGTTTGCGAGAAGGCTGGGTTTGCAACTAATCACTTTCGTGCCCGGAGACACCTATGCAGAAAAGATTACTTATATTCAGAAGTGTGGTTCGGACGTGGTCGTCATAGGCAAAGCAAGCACCACTTTTGAGGAAGGGTTTCGGTTATTTGTCGAACTGAACGAGGCTAATGTTTTTGAAGCGGCTGGTTTTGACAACTGGGCGGTGCGTAACCCTTACCGGGTGCAGGGCGACAAAACAACAGCTGTGGAAATTGCCCGGCAGCTTCAGGAGCAAGTGCACGACTCTATACCTGATGTTGTCATCGTGCCTTCTGCCAACGGTAGTAATCTGGCTGGTATTTGGGAAGGGTTTAAAGAACTCAAAAACCTGGGCATTACGGACAGGCTACCCCGCATGGTTGTAGCAGGCATAGCTAATGCCAACCCCATCTGCAAGGCGGTCCGAATGCAAGAGCAAAAAGTGCCAGTGGCTTGTGACCTGTCGGATTTGCAGGAAAAAGATGGCCGGATTGGCAGTATCATTGTAGCGGAGGAAGGATACGACTCCGTAGAGGCAGCCAAAGCGGTCCTGGAATCCGGAGGCACGGCTGTTGAGGTTGGCACCCATAGTATACGTAAGGTAATGGTCCGCTTTCTCCACTATGAGCGGAGGCTGGCCCTAAAGCACAGTGTGCTGCCGGAGCCCGCCTCGTACATCGCCCTCGCAGCGGTTGCACAACTTCGGGCCCGGCGGCAGTTGCGCTTCGGGGAAAAGGCAGTAGCCATAATCACCGGCCACGGCATTAAGGCTCAGGGAGCTTCCCGGCGATTGCTCAAAGGCCGTCCCGGATTATTGCGGACGGCTCAGCAGATTATTGGTCGGAAGCGGCGGGAAAGCCCCATTCTCGGCGGGGCAGGACGAACAGGTCGGCGGAGCGTGGTACCCGCAAATTTGCAGTCCCTGCGGGCCACCTTTCATGATCTTGCAGCAAACACTGTCGCATAATATACTCTACTTTTGATCTTCCAAATATAGCTTATGACTCAGCCCAACTTTCAGCAATTTGAAGAAACAGCGCTTCTGGAAGAAGTGATCATTGGCCGGTGCGAGGGCTACCGGGCACATTCAGCTTACGAGGAAATCGTGAATGAAGACCAAAAAAAAGGGCTGCCCGATGAAGCCGCCCTGCGGTCTGAATTCCAGGCTTTCCGCTCGGCCCTTGAGGCAGAAGGGGTTACGGTTTACGAACCGGGCTACGTGGGCAAAATGGTGTACGATCAGCTGACACCCCGCGATATTGGGGTGACGATTGGTCGGCGCTTTTTACTGTGCAATATGGCGCGCCGCAGCCGTAGGTACGAAGTGGCGGGCGTATTTCCATTTATCCTCAATCGGGGAGGGGAGGAGCCGAATCTGATTGTCCCCGACAATTCGGACGCACTGATGGAAGGAGGAGATATCATCGTAGACAAGGGTCGATTGTTCGTTGGGCTTTCTCAGCGGACCAACGAGGCGGGGCTATCCTTTTTACAGGCCACCTTTGGGCAGGAATTTGAAGTGGTGCCGGTACATTGCTGCTCGCTCGATGAGGGCCAAAATGTGCTGCACCTGGATTGCACTTTTAATCCGGTGGGAGAGGGGCATTGCCTGATTTATCCGGATGGTTTCCAAAAAGTGCCCGAAGCCATTCAAAAGGACTACCAATGGATTGAGGTCAATGCAGCGGAACAGGCTGCTCTGGCTACAAATGTGCTTAGTATTAGCCGGGAGGTGGTCATCAGCCGGGCGCATCCTGCCTGCGAGCGGGTCAATCAGGAAATGGAACAGATTGGCCTGCGGGTCATACGACTGCCCTTTGACGGTGCACCGGCCACAGGCGGGTCGTTCCGGTGCTGCTCTTTGCCGTTGCGGCGGCGAAAAGGTTAATCCGCTAACTCAGCGAGTTTTTCCTTAAGCCAGTTGAGACTGGCGACGTTTTTAGTTTCCTCTAAGTCCTTCTTGAATTTCTCGATTGAAGGCTGGTCACCGGGCATGATCCGGGTGAGTTTCCGGGTAAACCGGATAAGGTTACCATAGTTCTTACGCCGGTTGACCGGAATATCCCTGTGCCGGTTCAGATAGGCCCGGAAGCTTTCGAACAGGCTGTAGAGGGGCTCCATCTCGTCAGTTTCGTAGTAGGTCGCCAGGAGCATGGCCTTGGAGCCGAGGTTGTAGGCGACATCTTCGTACTCCACTTCCCGCAGGAGCTCGATAACTTTCTCGTGCTTTTTCTGGTAAAAGTAGACCTGAGCGAGGTTGTAGGAAATGGCATTTTGCCGGAAGGCCAGGGGAAGCTTCGCCGAGTAGTTGTGGATAAAGCGCTCGGTCCATTCATATTTACCAAGCCTCAGTGCTACGACAACCAGGTTTTTAAAGTGCCAGGGAGATAACTCATCATTCAAGAAAATGATTTCCTTGTTGATTAAGTCCTCGTAAAGTTCAAATATTTCTTTAAGAAACTCCTGGTTGCCCCGGTTGATTTGCCTGACGCAATAATTGATCGTAGAAATATATATATTCATAGCCTCCAACTGAGGAAAAGATAAGGCATGTTCTTCCAGGAGCTTCTTCAGAACGTAGTAGTTCTGTGTTTCCTCTTCTTTTTCCTGCGTTAGCAGGACCCGCGAATAGATAGAAATTGGTAGGATATCACCAATATCCTTTTGCTTAATGTGTTCTATGATTTCATTGATAAACCGAACCTTGTAATCCTTTTCAGTTACAAACTTATTGCTAAGGGCCGCGCAGTAATACCTCAGTTTTTCTGCAAAATAAAAGATGTCCAGATTGTCATTAAGTGCGTCAAGGTTACTTCTGAGTGTACGGGTATGTTTGTTCTCGTCAAGCTCATAACTTCGGTTTTCTACTTCGAATCTCTTAAGGTAAAAAGAAGAAGACTTTAAGGGGGATTTTTCGAGGGTACGACTGGCAGACCGGACTGCGCTATTGTAAAGTTTTTCTATTCTTCGCTGCCCAACGGATTGGATAAGGTTGATGGCTTTATTGACGGGGTTGACTTCGTAGATTTCCTGGCTTAGATACCCTTCAATCAGCTTCAATAAATCTGAGGAATACTTTCGGAACCGGACATCATCGTAGGGCTGTTCCGGTTGCAATAAAGACCACAGGAAGGGTTTGTCAAGCCCTCCGTTTTGCTTACTGCCGTTGATGACTTTCAGAAAGGCTTCGTACAGCGTGAGCAGTTCTTCACTTCGGTTGAAGTAGGGCGACTGTATATACTTCCGGCACCGGTTCTGCTCATACTTATCAAAGTGCTGTAAAATTGCGAACAGTTTACTATTGTACATGTCGTTCAGATTGTATATATTTGCTTTTAGCAACGAATAGGAAACTACATCAAATCTACTCAGGCCTGCACCCTCCAATTAGTCTGAGGCTTTACAAAAGTAACTATATTTTTTTCACAACTGATGCCTTTTTTAGCTTCAAATGCTGAATAGGCACAACTGATTTCAGGATCAGGGAAGAAAAAATCAGGGCCAGATTGAAACTGTAACGCTTAAATAGCGTAGAATTATTAGAATTGTTGTATTTTAGTCATACGATAGCAAAGTAATTCCTTTTGAGTCCACGGCAAAGGGAACAAATTCACAATCCATGAATGTATTTTTACAAAAGCAAAACCTAATCCTGCTCCTCGTCCTGCTGGGGGTCCCTGCGTTGGGGCTTACACAGACTACGGTGACGGATACGATTTACGAATCCCAAGGTTATAATCAAATCAGCACAACCCTTTCTTTTACTTCTGAGCCCAATGATCCAGCCCTCGTTACGGCACCTACTCATGGCTCCGTTAGTTGGACAGAAGTGGATGCCTTCAATTATGAACTGACCTACACTCGTACAGATGGTCAAATGGGGACAGATGATTTTACGATGCTGGTATGGACTAATGTCTTTTCCTACGAGCAAGTTAATTTTCACATTGTCGTTAAGGCTTCATCGGTGGAGTGCCTTCACGATCATGCTACCACCTATGTCAACACGCCCGTTAGTATCAACGTGCTACAGAATGACCTGACCACCACCGGGGTGATTTATCTTAAGAATATCCCCCTCGCAAATAACGGCTCCGCATCTTATTCTGTTTCCAACGAAAGCATCACTTTCACACCAAGCCCAGACTTTGAAGGCACCGCTTACTTAAACTATATCGCCTGTGACAGCTCCGGGACCTGTGATAATGGAACAGTGAGTATCAGTGTGCTTGGACAAGATGCCAATCAATCGGACACAATGCGGTTGTTCACTAAGAAAAATACTTCTCTGCCTGTTTTTATTCCGCAGGAGTACACGCTGATCCAGTCTCCGGCTGAAGGTACCTACACCAATGATGGCTTTATTCCCTATTATGAGCCTACTGCAGATTTTATCGGAACAGATTTTATAGCATTCGACTATCAGGGGGCGAGTAAGGTGATTGAAATTGATGTGATGGACCTGGAAGATAATTCCTTTGCTGTCGATGATGAATTTCACATGACGCCTTTCGAAGGTGGAGCCGAAATAGATGTGTTGGAGAACGATGCTTTCGATTCTGATGCCAGTTGCGTTAGCCTTCAAACCCAGCCTCAATACGGTACAGCTTCTTATAACCCTCAGGCAGATGGTCGCGGTGTCATGCGATATACACCTCCGACTGGTTTCACAGGTGTAGATTGGTTCACTTATTCTTCCTGCCCTCCGGGCAGTACGGGGAGTCAGTCTGAAACCGCAACGGTCTATGTTTTCGTTAGTAAATACGAACCCTCCGCTACGAACTTTCAAATGAGTACTCCCAAGCTCACGCCACTCGTGGTAGGATATAGCGTGCCAATTCAAACCTATTCCTTTGATATCGTAGAGAATGGGGAGTTGGGAACTACTGTTTTTCTTGAAGGCGAAGTGGATACAACGATTCAGGGACAACATATTACAGGGCATAACCTCATCATATATACTCCTAATGATGGTGTAGATAGTGGTGTAGATGAAATCGAGTTGGAATACTGCGTGAATATCAACGGAAGTTGTGCTTATCAAAAGACCGTTAAGATAGATATCGATATCCTGGATATTGGAGACGGTTCTGCGCCAATGTGCTTCGACGATTGCATTTGGTCCGGTGATGCCAATTTCGATGGTATTGTTGACATGGAGGATTTGCTGACTATCGGCTGGGCAATTGGTGAAGTGGGAATTCCGCGTGATGATGCCAACCCTGCTCTTTGGTACGGTAAGTATGGCCAAGATTGGAATGATCCATTCCAGGATATGCCAGTTGACCTCAAGCACCTGGATACGGACGGAGATAGTCTTATTACCGCAGCGGACACCACTGCCATTAGCAATTTCTATGGCAATGCCCACTCCATGACTGCATCTGTCATTCCGTTTTACGAAGATGAGATTGTCCTGCAAGGCGATTTATATGTAAGCCCGGGTGATTTAGTAGAGCTGAAAATGAAAATAGGAACTGCCGCTGATCCGGTAGAAAACATGTATGGATTTACCTTCCCATTTTCTTATAATACAGACTTAGTTGTTCCTGGATCCGTTTTCGTTGATTTTGAATCCAATAGCTGGCTGACCTACAACTCTCCGGTGCTTTATATGCAGCGGGATGATCAGGAGGGCACGCTCAATGCTGGATTTACACGGACGAATGCGATTGCAGCTCATGGTCATGGCACGATTGGCAGCGTTAAGTTCATCGTAATCGATGATATTGACGGCTTCCGCGATGATGACGGTGAGCTTGCCCTGCAAGTGGGTGGCGGCTCCTCTACGATAATGAATGGAAACGGTAGCTCTTACGGCATCAATATTGGTGGCGCAACTATACACATTCGACTTAATGAGGAAGCAAATGATGAGCCATTGGATGACCATCAGCTAAAGCTTTACCCCAACCCGACTAACCGGGACTTCATCAATGTACATCTCAATGGCCAGCAGGACTTCGAAAGAGTTGTAGTGTATGATCTTACGGGACGGCCGATGTTTGATTCGGATAATGTGCTGACCAACCGTATGCAGATTTCTGTTGGCGACTTCGCAAACGGTATCTATGTACTGTCTGCCTATACCGAACATGGAGTGCTCAACAAGAAATTTCAGGTGATCCGGTAAAGTACCTGATGACCTAAGCCTCTTGTTTCGTAAGTCATCGAACCAAAGAAGGTTTTCGGGAAACATACAGGAAAAACACATGCCATTTTATTCCTGCAAAGCGTTAGTAACGCACTAAACTTGATATTACATTCATTGTATATACATTCGTGGAATTATAATCATTGCTATTAAGTCGCACAGAAATGTGCGACTTTTTTTTGTTTTCATTAGGGTTTTTATTCACAAAAAGACCTGTTTGTCTCTTTTTTACTTGAGTTTAAGCCCTTTCTATAGCAGCTTATTTTTCACAAACCCCTGTTTTTGTCTTTGTTCTTCCCTGATTAATGTTGAATATTTGTACTGTGAGATAAAAGAAATGCTTTTAACGAAAGGCAAAATGACTCACCAACAAGATTTGAATATGTTCATGGGATTATAATTTGTTAGTAGTGAGTCGTTTGCTGTTAAAGCAAAACGGCTTACTATTTTTTTATAATTTCTGATCAAGATAAAGAGTACGATTCCTGAAAGGTTAAACAAAGGTCGTTTATTCTTAGGTACGTACTTATTCGTGAGATTTTTTAGATATGTTCATGGGATTATAAACTAAGGCTGTGCTTTTGCACAGCCTTTTTTTTGTCCTATCCCAACACGCTCTTGATCGTTAGTAGACTTGATGTATCTCCTGAGGTTTAGGTTTTAATATCCATACCAATCACCCCACCAATCTTTGAGTTGTTGTTTTAGCTTCTGCTCTGCGGGGTTTTCCTGAGGCTCAAAAAGCTTTTTCCCTTTGAGGTCCTCCGGAAGAAAGTCCTGTTGGGTGAAATTGCCGGGAAAGTCGTGGCTGTACTTATAGTTTTTGCCATAATCCAGATCCTTCATCAGTTTTGTTGGCGCATTCCGCAAGTGCAGAGGTATTGGCAGACTGCCGGTTTCCCGAACAAGCTGCTGTGCCTGATTGATCGCCATGTAGGCAGAGTTGCTCTTGGGAGAGCTTGCCAGGTAGACGGCAGCCTGAGACAGGATAATCCGCCCCTCAGGTAAACCCACGGCTTGTACGGCCTGAAAAGTAGTGGTGGCCATAAGTAACGCATTCGGATTGGCCAGCCCGATATCTTCTGATGCAGAAATAACGAGCCGGCGTGCGATAAACTTCACATCTTCCCCTCCTTCTATCATCCGGGCCAGCCAATAGACGGCCCCGTTGGGGTCGCTGCCGCGGATGGATTTAATAAATGCTGAGATGACATCATAGTGCTGCTCTCCGCCTTTGTCGTACCGGCTGATATTCTGTTGAAGTTTCTTCGTCACCATTTCGTTAGTCACCGTGACGGATTCAGAAGCTTTGCCGTAGTTAGTGACAAGCTCCAGTATATTATACAGCTTGCGCGCATCTCCTCCGGAGTGCAGCAGCATGGCATCGTAATCTTTGATGGTGATTTTCTGGCCTTTCAAAAATTCATCCTCTTTCAGTGCCCGGTCAATCAGGCCTATAAGCGCCTCCTTGCTCAGGGGCTCCAGTACATACACCTGGCACCGGGAAAGCAATGCTGCAATGACCTCAAAGGAAGGGTTCTCGGTAGTTGCGCCAATTAGTGTGATTACGCCTTCTTCTACAGCACCCAGTAAGGAGTCCTGCTGGGATTTGCTGAAGCGGTGGATTTCATCAATGAAAAGAATGGGGTTGGGGCTGTCAAAAAAACGCTGGCTTTTAGCCCGCTGTATAGCTTCCCTTACGTCTTTGACACCAGAGTTGATAGCGGACAGGGTATGAAAAGGCCGGTCCAATTCATTGGCGATGATTTTGGCCAGAGTGGTTTTGCCAATACCGGGCTGTCCCCATAAAATAAAGGAAGGAATTTTTCCAGACTCAATCGCCTGACGCAGCACCGCCTCTTGCCCTACCAAATGCTCTTGCCCTACATAGTCATCTAGCTTCCGGGGGCGCATCCTTTCTGCTAAAGGTTTCATAAAAAAATTATTTTTTTTCTACTACAACCCAACGCTGGGCCAATAAGTAACGTGAAGGTAACTGAAAGCTTTGCAAAGCTGAATTAATCAATCAACAACTGGAATACAAAAAAATGGACATGAAGAATATTATTACAACAACAGCGGCACTACTACTCGGCGTCTTTGTTTTTGCCCAAAACGAAATCACGATCAGCGGCACGGTCTTAAATACCGACGGTATAGGTGTGGAAGACTTGCAAGTTAATATTTTCACAGATTCTCTGATAAACGGTGGCTTCTTTTCTGCCGTGGCATTAACGGATGAGAACGGAGGCTATGCTGTTAATTTTACCCTTGATGATAACGCTACACAAGGCTTTGTATACGCAAGTATCACTAACTGCAATCAAAACTTGCTTTTTGGCGATAGCTTCTGGTCACCGGGTAATAATGAGGTGGTCATCGATTTTACCTACTGCGATATCCAAATCACTTGTCAGGCTTTTGCCTTCCCGGAGTGGCAGGAGAATGTGGTGTCCGCAGCGATGATCGGAACGCCTCCGTTCAGTTATCTCTGGGACAACGGAGCAACCACCGAAAGCATTATACCAGATGGTAGTGGTTTATACTGCGTATCTATAACAGATAATTTAGGTTGTGAGTCCTCAGCTTGTTATGATGCCGCTGGTAGCGGTCTGGATTCTTCCTGCGTCGTAACCCTGATTTCTTCCACAACGATGGCAGGGTTAGAGATTGAAGCTGTGGCCTATGGTCTGGGGAGTATTGATTATACCTGGAGCAACGGCGAAACCACTTCCGTTATCCAGGTCACAGCGCCCGGTACCTACTGCGTGACAACTACAGATTCGGAAGGCTGCCTGGCAACAGGGTGCATAGACTACTCGGTCGACTCCTGTGGGGTAACCATAGAAATAGCTGCTTCAGGCACTGAGCTTCAGGCTATTCCTACCGGAGAAGCCCCCTTCACTTTTAGTTGGAATAACAGCTCAAGTATGGCAACCACGGATATTGATCCCAACCTCAATTTTTATAGCGTAACAGTGACTGATGCCACTGGCTGTCAGTCCACCGCTGGTTACTGGTATCAGGTTGGGGCGGATACCTGTACTGTGGAGATCATCCCTTTACAAAATGGGACTATGCTGGAAGCTGTGGTTAACGGAGCATCCGGCCCGGTCACCTATGAGTGGAATACCGGAGCAACTACGGCTGTCTTACAAAATGTAGTGCCCGGCTACTATTGCGTGACGATCACAACAGATAGTGGCTGTTCTTCTTCGGCCTGCATCGTTATTGAGGATCCGAGTGCACCATTTATTATCGATGGCTACGTGTACCTCCCAGACAGTATCAACGGAGGCGCTCTGGAAGGCTGGGCTTACCTCATTGTATACGATGAAACGGAAGGCACCCTGACGGCAGTAGATACTACAGAACTGGAAAATTTACCCTTCGGAGGTGCTGCTTACTATCAGTTTGATGCACAGCCTGCGGGTGATTACCTGATCAAAGCCGCGCTTGCACCAGGCTCAAACGGGTACGAAGAACACTTACCGACCTATTATGGCAATGTTTTGTGGTGGGACGAAGCCAGCACCGCAACCTTGCCCTTCAACGGCTGGGGCACCTTTAGCTTCACCCTGACTCCTGGCAGTAACCCTGGGGGACCCGGATTCATCGGCGGATACGTAGCCGACGGCGCAAATCTGCTGCCAGGTGAAATTGAAGTTCGTGACGACGAGCCTATGGAAGGTGTTTCCATCATTCTTCTGAATGATCAGGAAAGCCCGGTAGCCTATACCTATACGGATGTGAATGGCGAGTTTATGTTCTCAAGCCTGGCCTACGGTACTTATAAGGTAGTAATTGAGCATATGGGCTATGAACAACAGTACTACTGGGTGACCCTTAGTGAGGAAAACCCCGGTGCAGAAGGCCTCAACTTTGAGATAGGCGATGAAAGTATTACCGATACGGACAATTGGAAGGTCGAGGCGGGGATTTCCATCTTCCCTAACCCTGCTGTTTCCACCCTGCAGCTGATCGTCTCTGACGCAAGCGGCTTTGGAGCGGTACAGGTGTGGAATGCCCAGGGCCAGCTGATGTTCAGCCGCACGAATGTAGAGCTTGGCGAAACCGCCACAGCGCTTAACGTAAGCACACTGCCTTCCGGTATGTATTACCTGCAAGTTGCTGTGGAAGGCCAGTTGCTTACCCGGAGGTGGATGAAAAAATAACACCCTTTATCAGTACGGGCTCAACCGCGGATTCGACGGTTGAGCCCCTTTTTTGCTATTTTACAGCACAATCAACCCATTTGCTCAGCTTGGAAATAGACCCAAAGCTTATCAAAGACTGCCGAAGTGGTAACCGGAAGGCACAATTTGCCCTCTACCGGCTTTGCTATCCTTTGCTGATGGGTACTTGTCTGCGCTACCGGAAAAACGAACCCGACGCTGCCGCAATGCTTAACCAGGCTTTCCTTAAGATACTGGATAACCTGGACCGATGGGCCGATGAGGTGCCGTTTGCAGCCTGGGCCAAACGCATTACTATCAATACCTTAATTGATGATTTTCGAAAAAATCGCAAAGTGAAAGAATTGATCGCTTCTACTTCGATTCATGACTTGCCCGAAGCACAGGGGGGCGTAGACTATAATGAAGCGGATAAGCAGTTTGATGCAGAGCAACTGGAAGCATTTATACGAAAACTACCGCCAATGACCGCTAAAGTTTTCAACCTGTTTGCGATTGATGGCTACCCGCATACAGAAATAAGCCCCATGCTGGGGATTAGCGAGGGGACCTCGAGGTGGCATCTGTCTTCCGCCCGGAAAAAACTGCAGGAAATGATGCGCAACGCTATGAACGCTTCAAAGATCGTATGATGATGGAACCAATGGATGAATTATTCAAAAAGAAACTGGAAGACCGTAACCTGGTCTTCAATGAAGGACACTGGGAGGCTGCACAGCAGTTACTGGACGATCGTGACTCCAGGGGTGCTGCAATCTGGTGGTGGCGGTTCGGGCTGACTGCTATTGCTTTTGCTATGATCGTCGTTTTTCTGTTGCCTTTTGATACAGAACAGCCTCCAATTGAAGAAAAGACACATACTGCTTCCCGTACCTTACAAGGTGGGAAAGCTGAACAAGCCGTGCCGCAGGCGACCTCTCCTGTTATGGGCGAGCAGCAGGTTAGGGAACGCCCGGCACCTCTGGATAGGGGTTCAGAAATATCAAACCCATCTGATGCACCTTCATCAATAACTTCGAAGCGTAAAGCTGTGGCAGCTTCGAACCGGTCTGCTACTAAGGTGGGCCCAACCAGTGAAAATAGGGCTACGGATTCAGTGCAGGGCTCTGAAGTTAACCCGTCTTCACCGATTGATGCATCGCCTTCTGATGATACGGCTCCACCAATTGCGCAGGATGACCAAGGCGCAGAAAACCCGGAGCGAGCATTAATAGCGGGTTTTGACCAGATACCCCGCCTGGTCTTCCAGGTGGAAGGCCAAGAGGGTAGAGGCAGTGCGAACATGCCCGAACGGTGCTGGCCAGTTAAAAACCGCTGGGCCGTGCACACTATTATAGGGGGAAGCCTGCCTGCTCAGGACAATCAGCCGGGCGCTCTGCTAGGCTTAGGGGTGAACTGGTCCGGCCGTGGTGGCTGGGGGATTTATGCCGAGGGCCTTTACCGGATCCGGCAATTATCTAACCTGCCCACGCAGATGTCTTTGCAGCGGAGCTACGGGTTTGGGGTATCCGAAAGTGTATTTGAACTGCAGGCCAACAGTCTGCACTATGCCGATGTTAATGCAGGTGCAAACTATGAATTCAACCGTCATCGGCTGCATGCGGGTGGTGGTGTTTCCTATCTGATCGGTGCAAGGGGGCAGCTGGAGCAGGCACAAAAAGGAGAGGAAGCACTTGATTATAGTTCTGCCTTCGCTGTTTCAGAAGGATGGATCAGCCAGGAAGGGCTTTCCCGGTGGTTATTGCGGGCACATGCCGGATACGAATTTGAACTCTACCCTAATGTGCACCTTGCAGGGCGTATTCAGTACAGCTTTGCCTCCATTCTGGCAGCTACTGCACAAGATCAGCCTCGTTTGTCCCCTGTTTCTTTCGATCTGATGCTTAAATACAGACTATGGTAAATTATAAATGGGCAATTATACTTTTTGCAGGCGCGATTCTTGCAGTTTTGGGCTGTGAACCTACGGAGTTGCCGGAGCCTTCGGATGGCGACCCTGTATTTCGACTGGAGGGGCGCCTCGACAGTGCCGTTTTTGAATTGGGCGCGGGTATAGATGGCTACTTTATGTTTACCGGGTTGTCGCCCACCAATGATGGCAACCTTCGGTCTTTGAGCCGTTTGGAAGAGTTGGGGTGTACATCTGACTGTGCCCCCGGCTGGCAGTTTGAATTCAATGGCAGTACCGCTGCGCTCGATAGTTTTCTCGCCCCCGGGCAGGTGCCATTTCAGGGCCCTGGCACTATCACCATAGATACGACCTACCACCTTAACCTCCTAGCTAGCTCCACCTTTACGGGGGGCGCGTCTGTCCTGAGTTACGAATGGTCTTTTTTTGACGGCACGACCGCGAATACCAGCGCTGTAGAAAAGGAAGTTTCCGGTCCTGGCCTTTATGAAGTGGAGTTGACCACGACTACAGAAGAGGGGTGTCAAAGCTATACCAGAAAAAGCTTCTCTGTTTCGTCGGCTGCTCCGGAATGCGAGGTTGATTTTTATATTGATTCTTTGTCTACCCTGGATTCGGTGATCACTGCATTTTACATTCCCGGCTCTGCGGATCCGCAAACCCTTTTATGGCAGGATTCCATTCCCGGGGAGGCCGTTGCTATTTTCTCTGATTCATTCTTTGAGCCCTATACCCTTTGCCTGCAGGCTACTTTTGAGCAAGGGTGTACGGCGGTTGACTGTCAAACCATCATGCCCATGCAGAGTCAGACTCCGGGCGCAGTTTGTAGTAATGATATAGAGGGGGGCATTGTGGTGGACACAAACACGACAGGCATAACCGGGATTAGTCAGGGCGTTGTTATCCGGCATAGAGATGAAGCCGGGCAGCGCTATGCCTCAGATTACGGGCCTCAGGGGAGTAGCTTTTTCTTCGAGGTGGAAGGGGTATCCCCTTATGAGCGCAATAGCCTGGGCCAATCGACGCTGCAGTTGCAAGTCCAATTCCAATGCCTGCTCTATGACACGGAGGGGCAACCTTGGAAAGAAGCCGTCGGCACAGGAGTTATTGCTGTTGCGGTACCCGAGTAAAACTTCCCAAAGAAAGGGGGCGGTTTGCTTTTCCTGTAGTTGAGCAGGGGAAGCATTTGTCGTTGTACCTGTCAGGAAGAAAAAATTCCTTTGAATAAGCAGTCCAATTTTCCTATCTTTGAAAAGCACTGTGAAACAACCCCTATAGCGTTGCTTAGGGAGAAAAGGGTAGCCTTAGATGTAACCTTTGGATTGCAGCTTCGTATAATTAGCAAATCCCTCCATATACTCCCCATTCAATAGCTTACTCCTCCTATTCTTTTGTAAAAGAAGAACAATCGATGTTAGCACTCTTTGTGCTTATCGATAGTTCATTATATCAGTTGCTTTGAATTAGCTGTTCTGACATTTACCCTCCCTGAACATGCCTTTATTGTGCTTGCCTGAGGCAGCATTATTACTATGAGTACGATCTAATAATAAGGTTGATACTGGCTTTGCCTGGTGTCTGCCACTATGAGAAAACAACAAATTATGATATCTGGGCAAGTACCCAGGGTGCATACCTATTCTGGTAGCCCCTACAGGACGCTGGAGGAGTTTTTCCTGAAGCATCGGCCAGCAGAACAAATATTTAAACTCAATGCCGCGCGTTGTACAACGATCGTGGGGCAAAAGGGTACCCGCCTGACCTTCCCTGCAAACGCACTTTCAACAACCACCGGACAATTGATCGAAGGCAACGTTCAAGTACGGCTAACGGAGGTTACCAACCCTTTAGAAGGACTGCTTGCTGCACGCCCTACCAGTTCTGAAGACCGGGTGGTTGATGCGGTCCGCCAAATTCAGTTGACGATTTTCAAAGATGGATCACCCCTGCAACTTAGGGCTCCTGTTTCAGTGGAGATTCCAATGCGGGAAGACATCCGCCATCCCATTAATGTCCAGCTCTTTACCCGAAGTATTCCAACGGTCCGGGCGGTACGTAGTAATGTGTTTTTCGACTGGCGGGAACTGAAAAAAGCCCACGTTAAAGTGCGGAAAGTAGGGGAGAAGCGATATTGTGAATTTGAGATAAAGCGTTGCTCGTGGTACCAGTGCGGGCATCTCTACGCCCGCCGTAGTTCCAAAGTAATGGTTACCGCCAAGATTATTGCCAGTACCAAGGCTTTTGAAAGCAGCGAAGCATTCCTTTGGCTGGACGGCTCTCATGTTCTTACCAAGTTATACTCAAATTTACGCCAATTCAGTGGCTTGAATATTCCGGCAGCGGCATCGGGGCATATCATTGCGTTTGGTATGTCTGAGGGGCAGCTCCACTTCGGTACAGCCCGGCTAAAAAAAGCAGCTGATAAATTACTGCATATCTATATGGAACCCATGCCGGAGGCAAAAATTATTGAAGCTATAGCCCATTTATGACGCCTGCAATCTACGTAAGTAATCTGGAAGATGCCTTTCAGACCAGCGCTAACCCCGCTCAGGCAGCTCAAATGGAGGCGTATATGAAGCATAAAGCTTCGTTTTATGGCATCAAAACGCCCTTGCGCAAAGCAATTATCAAAGCGTATATCGGGGCAATGGGTCTGCCGGAAGGAGAGGAGCTATAGTCCAACAACTTAAGATTTGTGAAATTATGGCGCAGCTATTTTTTTGGCGCGCAAGTCTTTGATCCCGACGACAGGCGGGGGCAAAAAACGTAGGCGATGCCTACACGAAGCGTGGGGAAGGGGCCCCACGGTGAAGTCGGCGTCCCGGTCAACCGGGATTAACGCAGCGGGGTGGAAAAAGAGCAAGTCAGAAATCACAAATCTTGGGTTGGCGGACTATAAAGACCGTGTGCCGTTTATGTTTCGCGCCTGATGCCCACCGGGAGCTGCAATACGCAGTCAACGATTTGCTGCAAAAATCGCTCCGAAGCCTTACCCCTGATTTTCTGGATCTCGTGGAAGAATTAATTCCCCGGAATTGTTGGTGGGATACTGTCGATTTCCTTTCTCCCAAAATTGCCGGTGGGCTGCTGCTGCGCTTCCCGGAGTACCTGAAGGACTATCCGGACCGCTGGGTGGAATCTGAGGACTTTTGGTTTCAACGCGCCGCTATCATTTTCCAGTTAGGCTATAAAGAAAAGACGATTACCGATCGCCTTTTCCGCTACATCCTACGCTATGCGGACAGCAACGAGTTTTTCGTGCAAAAAGCTGCTGGCTGGGCGCTCCGACAGTATGCCCGCACTAATCCTGGCAGGGTCCGGGAATTTGTAAATCAAAACCCCCATCTGCCAAATCTGGTCATTTGTGAAGCCACCAAACATCTGTAGCCCAACCCTAATCCCTATTGTGCAGGTTTAAAAAAAATCAGAGCAGGTATGCCCGCTCTGGTCAAAAGGATATTGGGATAAGACTCTATTGAATCATTATTTTATAAACAACAGTGCCCTTGGATGTTAGGCATTCTAACGTATACAGGCCTGGGGGTAAATTGGCGACATTGATTCCGTTTGCAGGAAGTAATCCGTTCTGTATGACCTGTCCTTGGAAGTTGAGCAGGCGACAGGATTCCACCGCCTCTACCTCACCATGCAGGAAAATACGATCGCTGCTTGGATTAGGAAATGGTGTGATATTTAGGGGAGACAATAGTTCTTCCTTGCTATTGGTGATCTCCTGTGATGTGTAAGTGGTGTTGATGTGAACGCCTTCGTGAGTAACAGCTGCTACATCAACTAGATCCAGAAAAGGCTCTAATTCGTTGCCGAGTCCAGCTGTTTGAATAGAGATGATTAGGTCCTCGCTCATCACGAAGTTGAGTTTAGCGATCATTCCCTCACCGCTGACTGCTTGCCCGTCCTGGCGGACAATAGCAACTTCGATGAGATTTTTCTCAGGGAATTCCTGGTAAATGTAGAGTAATTCTTCCCCTGAGCCCAACCAGGAGTTTGTGAAATCAAGGCTAAAGGAACCGGACTCAAAAAATTTCGTGTCGGCCACTATGCCGAAAGCAATGCCATAAAAATCAGGTAGCGGATTACCAATATTCCCTATACTCAAAGGCAAGGATAGCGATTGGTTGGGCGAGACAATATCAGGGAGTTCCAGGTGCAGCTCGTAGGGTCCATCATTATTGTAAACCAGGGGGAGGTTATGGGCGTGGTTATGAGAGCGGTCATAATTGACAGCCAGTACTTCAGCATCACCAACGTCAATATGACCACTGCCATCTGCATCGACATGCTTGAGGTCCAGTCCATTGATAGTGGTGATGCCCCAGTCTGGTAGTTCCAGCCCTGTCCAGCTATCGGTTGGTTCTTCCTGTGAAGGACCTTCCTGTCCGTAATGAACACCTACATTAAGCAAGTCCCAGGCGTTGGCAATCCCGTCACTGTTGATGTCACCTGCGTAGAAAAGAGGGCCGATACAGTCCTCATTGAGAGGTAAGAAAATACCGATACCAGAGGCTACATCGTCGTTAGCATCAAAAATGGCATCAGCAACGGCTCCGATATCAGTTGTACACCAGCAGTTCTGAGAGATATTTACATTATTGGGCGTAGCAACGAAAATGCCGATGCTATCATTATCACATATAGTGTTGTTCCGAACCATAGCCCCGGGGCCATCTAGTTGAATGCCGATGATGTTGTTGGTGAAAAGGTTGTTGACGATATTGCTTTCCGGGGAGGTTTCTGTTGTGCGGACGCCCAGCGCGTTATCCGCGAATAAGCAGTTGCGGATGTTGGTCCGGTAGGCATAAATACCATATTCTGTACTACCAATGAATGAGGAACTATCCGCATCAATTAAAAGAGCTCTGGCTACCTGTCCGTTATCCTGGAAAGTGGAGTTCCGGATAATGGCGCGGTTGATGACGATATCATTATTGATAAAGCAGAAATCATTATTGGTAAAGATACAATCCACGACTCGTGCACCTTCGCTGCTGTCCGCAAAAGTATAAAGATCTTCAGTCGCGCGTTCGTTATTGCTAAAATTACAATTGAAGAAAGCGGCTCGCCCGCGAACCCCAACGGTATTGTCAGAAAAGTTGCAGTTGGTTATAGTGGGCCAGTCATAGCCATCATCGCCATGCTCAATGGCTACCGTATTGAATTGGAAGGTAGCATCATTCACAAAGCGATAACCGCCACCGTTGTATTTTATTCCCTTTTCCGCATACTCCATAGTAAAGTGGCTAAACTCCATAGCAATGGTAGTCCACAGAGGGGTCGTGCTGAAGATTCCTTGCCAGGTACTTCCTTGTGGTTCAGTAGCTGCAAGGGTGAAGAGCAACGGTTCAGCAGCGGTACCGTTGGCATATATAGAACCCGATCGGAGTTCTATGCCTGTGTTTTCCACAAAACGGACCTCTACGCCAGGTTCAATAGTCAAACTCGCATCAGGGAAGACCACTAAATCGCCAGTGACGAGATATGGGCTCTCCGCCGAAGTCCAAACAACGGGTTCGAAAATACCACCACTGACTTCCGTTTGTGCTTGCAAAAACGAACAGCTCAGTAGGGTGAAGAGAAGGGGTAAAAGGTTACTACGCATAATGCACATTTTTGATGTTAGAAAGTCATGGTGGCTACTCCATGCGGAAAAAGCCTTCTATCGACGATTACAAACATGCAGGTTTATTAGGATTCAATAAAATACATTGATTGATAATTGTTCCCTACCTTTAGTAAAGTGATTTTTATTAAAATCTGATTATCAGTGATATAAAATGATTATTAGTGGAAAATAATTCTTTAAAAAACACTAAAGTTGTACGTCTGCTTCAAAGCCTTTCACCCAAAGAAGCGAAAGATTTTGCGCAGTGGCTAACTTCCCGATCCCCATCGGGTAACAGTGCGCCTCAAAAGTTGTTGGCTGTGCTGTTGTCGTACCATCCGGATTTTTCCGACAGGGAGCTTGAAAAAATGGCAATTTTCAAAAAAAGCTTTCGGGGCAGAGGCTTTTCGGGCAATTATCTGCGCAAACAGTGCAACGCCCTTTACGTGGCTTTGCAGGACTGGCTGGTGCAACAACAAGCTAATCGGCAATGGGAGGAATTGCTGTTTCTCAGGCAATTGCAGGAGCGGAAATCTGATCATGATTTTCAATTGTTCCTTAACCCAGCAAAAGAGTCCCTGGAGCAGTATCCCTATCGTGATGCGGAATATTTTGAAAGAACTTATCTACTGGCTCAGGAGCAGGACCGCTTTTTCGGCCGGCAGCAGGAACGCCGCTATGATCCTGCCTTGCAACAACAATCGGATGCGTTGGATCATTATTTCATTATCCAGAAACTACGGCTTGCCTGCGAAATGCTCAATCGCAACCGAATTATTCAAGCCGATTATGCGCCGCATTTATTACCCGAAATATTAAAGGTCATTAAACTGGAAACCCGATACCGGGAGGTTCCCGCTATTGCGATTTACTGGCAGGTTTGGCGCAGTTTACAAGTGGATTTTTCGATGGAAGATTACCAGAAATTTGTCGACTTGCTGTTGGTACATCCTTCCACTTTCCCTCCTGAAGAAATGCGTGAGATTTATCGCTATGCACAGAATTACTGTATTCGTCAGATCAACGGGGGACAGCGAGATTTTTTACAACACCTGTTGAAGCTCTACCAGCATCAGCTGGACTGTGATCTATTCTTACTGGACGGTGTTTTTCCTGCTAATGATTTTAAGAATATCATTACTCTTGGGCTACAGCTAGAAGCTTTTCCATGGATACGTCAGTTTCTGGAGGATTATCGACAATACCTGTCTCCTGCCCAAGCCGACAATATCTATAATTACTCCTTAGCCCAGTTTTATTACACCACAAAGACTTATGATAAGGCGGTGGATCTCTTGCGCGAAGTCCAGTTTACTGACCGATACTATGATATTAATGGCAGTATTATGCTCCTGAAAATCTACCTGGTCCAAAAAGATTATTTTTCCTTCCATTACTTCCTGGACGCCTGCAAGATCAGAATGCAACGCAATCGCGAGGTTGCGGCAGACTATCGAAAGTCGATCATTAATTTCCTCAAAATCTGTAAACGAATTGTTGATCTGCAAGAGCGTAGCCCTTATCTTAGTACCGCTCAGTATCAGCGGCGTCACCAAAAAATTGAGCAGCAACTGACAACGGTCAGACCACTTTTTGACCAACGGTGGTTGCAACAAGAATTAGGGGAAATAGCACGAGGGAATTAATCTACTGAATTTTGGGAAGGAACCCAATTAAACCTGCATTTTGCTTATCCCTTGCAGACGATCCCTTTACCTCAAATAAGATGCTCCGTTTGCATCAAGAATACCCCCCGTGGTATACGCCGCCTGCTCTGAAGCCAGGAAGAGAATACAATGCGCCATTTCCTCAGGTTGAGCCACCCTGCCATTAGGAATTTGCCCACGGATGGCCGCTCCGCTTTCCCCCTGCAGGTGCTCCGCTGTCATGTCCGTTTCCACAAAACCGGGAGCCAGCGTACCGATGAAGATGTTGTGAGGTGCCAGCGCCTGAGCCAGGGACTGTGCCAGCGCGTTCATGCCGGCTTTTGATGCACCATAGGCCGGATGCGTAGGCTCTCCACGGAATGCACCACGGGAAGAGACAAAAACGATACGTCCGCTACCCTGCTCAATCATCTGTTGCGCAACGCAGTAGGTGACATTAGCAGCACCTGTCAGGTTAGTGTCCAGGGTCTGCTGCCAGGCCTCCTGCCATTCCTGATAACTCACTTCGGCAATCGGGTGAGGCCTGAAAATACCCGCGTTATTGACCAGGATATCGATACCGCCCATTTCTCCAACCACTGCCTCCACCATGCGTTCCACCGCTTCCGGATGGCTGATGTTGGCCCGCACAGCGAAGTGCCCCTCGCCCGTAAGGCTGTTGATAGCATCCTCTGCCGCAGATTTATTACTGTTGAAATTGATGGCCACACGTGCGCCTGCTTCCGCAAAAGCCTGTGCCGTCGCTTTACCGATACCACGGGAGCCTCCCGTAATCAAAACACGTTTATTATCAAAATTCATAGACCGGAGGGTTTACCGCAATAGTGCAAAAAGGAATTGGACATATACGATTTTGGTGATGAGTGACACGGGGAGCATTAGAGTGAAGCCAATGTTAGGGAGCTTATTGCCCGCTTTTTCCAATGCAAAGTCCAGTACAGCAGGCTGACTGGCAACCATTCCAGTCAAAAAACTAAAGGGGATTTTTAAGAATTTATATCCGATAAACAAAGTTGCAATAGCCGTGGTGAAGCTGATGATGGTACCTGCCAAAAAAATGATGCCACCACCGCCCTGCGCAACAGTATCTACAAACGTATGCCCTGAATTAACGCCGACGCCGGCCAGCAGCAAGATTAACCCGATTTGCCTGAGGGTGAGGTTGGCGCTGTAGGGCAGTGTCCATACGATCGGACCAGTACGCCGCAGCGCGCCCAATATCAAAGCGACAATAATAGGACCGCCGGCAAACCCCAACTTAAAGGAAGCATCTCCCGGCAATTGAAACGTAATCATGCCCAGTAATAGCCCCAGTGCCATGCCCAGTCCAAAGCTTAGCAAGTTAATCCGGCTTAGGGCATCGTAAGAGTCGCCAAAAAGTTTGGAAATCCTTGGGATATCTTGACGGCGGGCCACAAACCGAACCCGGTCTCCCAGTTCCAGGACAAGCTTCGAATTCGCCAGCAGATCGATATCTCCACGTCTTACCCGGGTAATAATGGCTGCAAAGCGCTCATTCAGGTTCAGCGTAGATAAGCGCTCTCCGGCAATCTTCGGATTAGAGACGAAGATCCGGCGCGTATCGTATTCAGACCGGTCATAGGAAAGGCGGAAAGGCATGGTCTTGCCAATGAGCTTTGTAACCCGCTCAATTTCTTCTTCGTCAGCCACCACCGCAATCTGATCACCTATTTGTAATCGGGTATCATAGTTAGTCAGTAAGGTTTCTTCTTCTCTGAGTAACCGGCCGAAGACCACATTTGCCTTAAGCTGTCGCTTCAGGTCACGCAGAGGTACACCCGTAACATCAGGTTGGGTGATTTCCACCGTTTTACTCTTCACCGTCTGCCGGACCGGGTATTCTTTCTTAAGCTCGCGCTCTTCCGCCAGGTAGTCGATTTTGAGCAGCCGCTGCATAACATTGATAGCGATCATCACACCAATAACGCCCATAGGATAGGAGAGGGAATACCCGATTACAGCTCGCTCGCTCATCGACTTGGAAGTAACGCTGTCCAGGTTTGCATTGCTAATAGCATCCAACAAGCCTGCCAAAGCTGGGGTGTTGGTGGTGCTGCCTGCGTAGAGCCCGGATGTGGTGCTGGCGTCAAAAGCAAAGAGAAAATGCAAGCCAAATGCGATAGAAGCCGAGAGGGTGAGCATTAAAATGACAAAAATGATATCTCTTGACCCCCGTTGCCGAAAGGTCGCAAAGAAACTGGGGCCACTGCTCAGTCCAATGGTATAGACAAACATAGCAAGGCCCAGAAAGATGATAATATCCGGAATGTGAAGCTCCGGACTAAGCCCGCCTACTGCCAGGCCAACGAACAGCACAGCTGCCACGCCAAGGTTACTACCCCTAATGCGTATACTGCCCACACCATAGCCCAAGCCAGCCACTATGAATAATAGCAATAATGGGTTTTCGATGAAGGCGTCAACCATGCCATTGTTTTATTTCAGATTGCCCACGTACTTGAAGAGGCGGCCCCAGTTGATACCATTGCCAATTGACCCTTCTTTAGTGGAGAACCATATAATGATAGGCTTTCCAACGATATGATCTTCGGGTACAAAGCCCCAGACCCGGCTGTCTTCAGAGTTATGCCGGTTATCGCCCATTGCCCAGTAATAATTCATTTTGAAGGTGTACTCATTCGTTTCTTCGCCATTGATGAAGATCTTCCCGTCTCTTTCTGCGAGTTCATTCCCTTCATACACCCCAATAATGCGTTTGTATAGGCTAATGTTCTCTGGGCTGACCTTTATTGTCGCCCCTTTTTGCGGGATATAAACAGGGCCATAGTCATCGACCGTCCAACCTGGGAAATTGGCAGGGTCGTGCGGGAAGAGCTTTTCAGGGTTGGTATCCAACTGACCGATGTTCATAGGTTCCATTGTAATGCCTTCGTCCAGGGTTTGAATTTTTGCTTTCTGTTCATCTGAGAGAACAATGATAAATGTGGTGTTGCCCTGCTGAGCGATAATGTCCTCACTGGAAATGCCCCAATCAGAAAACTGCCGGGTATTTACAGCGGTACTTGGGAAATTCACCTGGTACATATATTGCAGGTATTCCGGATTTTGGGCTGGCTCACCATTGATGTATACTTGCCGGTCACGGACTTCCAGACTGTCGCCGCCCACTGCAATCGCCCGCTTGATATAGTGGTCTTTTTTATCCATTGGGCGCACAATCAGCTTCTTATTACCGGTCTTTATTTGCCGGGCGTACTGTTGAGGAATAGCCCCTCTTTCATAATCGTGGATGCTCCAGGTCCGGCCGGGAAAAATATAGACACTATCGCCTTCCGGGTAATTGAAAACAATAGGGTCATTCCGGTCTATGCTTTCAAGCGCCGGTAGCCGGTAGTAGGGCAGCTTGGGTTTCTTTAGGTAAGACTCGGAGTTAATGATCGGAGCGCGGTTGTGTAAAAGTGGGATCATCGCCACGGTCTCCGGCGTACGGATACCATAATGTGCTTTGCTTACAAAAAGAAAATCACCCACCAAGAGGGAACCCTCCATCGATGAGGTTGGGATGACATAGGCCTCGATCAGGAACATGCGGATGAAGGCCGCCGCAAAAACAGCAAAAATAACCGCTTCTGCCCATTCCCGGATCTGAGATTTGTGGTAAGGGTTGCTGGCCTGCAGCTTCTTTAGCTTGCGGGTTTGATTACCTTCCCGTAGTTCCAGTAACTGTTGCTTGTACTCTTCCTCTTTGATGAGCGTAGGGCCATCGTATTGCTCCTCTTCCTTAAAGGCCAGATAGAAGAAATAAAAAGGAGCAAAAAGGACTGCCAGAAAGCTATCCAGAAAGCCGTAATGCCGGAAAGACCGGACCATGTCGATTGCCATGCCGGCGTAGATAAAGATATTGACAATCGGGAACAACAGCCAGGCAGCGTGACTGCCTTTACGGCCAATAACCTTGCACCATTCTACAAAGTTTAGGCCGGGTACCAGACCCTTCCATGCCTCCACGCCTGCCTTTGGAAAGAGGAAGTAAAGGCTGATGCTGAGCAGGATATAGCTGATCAATAGAAAAAGAAAGAAACCCATGCGGTTGTTTTTACTTTTAGTGACGCGCAAATATACTCCATATGCTTTGGTTTGCAAGAAGGTGCAAGCCCTTTTGCTGCCCACCAATCGCTTCAATTCCTGTAATCGTCGAAAAAAACATACTTTACTCCCGGAAATGCCTTATTATTGAAATCGTATCAACTCAACGTATGGAACCTAAAGATTTCTTCGATTACGGCATCAAAAAAGTAAAAGCGCAGTTTATGAGCGAGTCAACAAGCGAACGCAGCAAACACGTCGACACCATCATCCGAAACCATGTAGTCTGGTCCATGGGTTCCGGTCTGATCCCGGTTTTTATGGCTGATATCTTTGCAGTCAGTGCTGTACAACTGGATATGATCCGGCAAATGAGCAAAGTCCATGATGTTGACTTTTCAGAAACCCAGGGCAAGGCTATAGTGACCTCCCTGACCAGCTCTACCTTAGCGCGTATCGGGGCGGGTAGTGTGGTGAAATTGCTCCCGGTTGTTGGCTCTGTGATTGGCGGTATTACCGTTTCCGTATTCGCGGGCGCCTCTACCTACGCTCTGGGACAGGTATTCAAGCGGCATTATGAATCAGGAGGGACTATCCTGGATTTTGATCCTGCCCGTTTGAAGAAGATGTACAAAGAGCAATTTGAGAAAGGGAAAAAGGTTGCCGAGCAGCTGAGAAAGGATAAAAAGACCCCAAAGGCAGCGGAGGAAGCAGTAGAAGAACAACCTAAGGAGTCTGTTCCGCCTGATTCCGAAGCGCCAGGCGCTCCAAAAAGCAAAGAGGATGTCATCGTACGCCTTAAGGAGTTAGGCAAGCTGCGCGATGAAGGCGTGCTTTCTGAAGCGGAATTCCAATCTATGAAGGCCAAGCTGATAGCGGCTTTTTAAAAAAGGATGTTTTCTACAAGCCCATGAACACTACAACCGGGCAGCGGGTTGCACAGATTGGTCTGTGAACTGATTAGCCTGGTATTTAAAGTAGCCCGCTACGGCAATCATGGCTGCATTATCCGTACAGTATTCCATTTTTGGGATATAGGTACGCCAACCTTCTTTTTCCCCCAGGGATTTTAGGCCCAATCGCAGTGCCGAATTAGCAGATACGCCCCCCGCGATCGCGATTTCTTTGATGCCAGTAAGCCGGGCTGCTTTGCGCAACCGCTTGAGCAGAATGCTTACGATGCGCTCTTGCACCGATGCACAAATATCATTCAGGTTGTCCACTATGAAGTCCGGGTCTTTCTTCAGCTCTGCTTTCAAAAAATACAGAATAGAAGTTTTTAGTCCGCTGAAGCTGAAATCCAAATCAGGTATTCTGGGTTCCGGAAAATCGTAAACGGGCTGTCCCTGTTGGGCCAGCTTGTCAATAATAGGCCCCGCAGGGTACTCCAGCCCCAGTAGTTTTCCGGTTTTATCGAAAGCTTCTCCTGCCGCATCGTCCAGGGTTTGGCCAAGTATTTCCATCCGGTCTGCTCCTTCCACTTTTACGATTTGAGTGTGCCCACCGGAAACTGTTAGGCAAAGAAAGGGAAAGGAAGGTTTCGGCGCTTCTGCAAAGTGCGCCAAAACGTGTGCATTCATATGATTGACCTCAATGAGTGGTATATCAAGGCTAAGGGCAAGGGCTTTGGCAAAAGCCACACCAACGATCAGGGAGCCCATTAGCCCCGGCCCACGGGTAAACGCTACCGCGTCGAGGTCCGTCTTTTGAATACCCGCTTTTTGTACGGCCAGATCTACAACCGGAATTATATTAATTTGATGGGCGCGGGATGCAACTTCCGGGACGACCCCTCCGTATAAACGATGCGCATCCTGGTTGGCAACACAATTGCTCAGGATTTCCCCATCTATAAGCACAGAAGCAGAAGTATCATCACAGGAAGATTCGATAGCCAGTATGGTGGTACTCATATTTTTATGTTCATTCACTGCAAACATAGTTAACATTCCTAAAATCCGTTAAGATTATGGCCGCTCCAGCATTAAGCAATAAAAAGCAACAACAGCAAATATCTACCACGGGGTCTCCACTGCGCAGTACAGATGCTAACTGCGTAGTAGCCCCGGGCACTTACCTTGAAGGCCTCTTCGAATCAGAGGAAAATATACGGCTTGATGGTTCGGTAAAGGGGATCGTAAATTGCAGTAAAAGGCTTGTCGTCGGAGAGAAGGGCTCAATAGAAGGTGAGATAAAGGCGGCTACAGCGGTAATTGCCGGCCGAATCACAGGCGATTTAACCGTAGAAGGAGCTCTGCAACTAACCAGCACGGCAAATATTCAAGGTAAAATTACCGCTAAACGCATGTCGGTGGAACAAGGAGCAGTGTACAATGGCGCCTGCCGGGTAGGCGAATAATACCCCTTTTCAAAAGGGCTTAGCAGGCTGAGGGTCAGTCATATTGCCTTTTGAAAAGCTATAACCTTTCAAATTCTATGGTCGGGCAGTGAAATTGCTCGTAGGCAGATACCTGTTTTTCGGGGGAAATTATTTATACTTGCGTCAAAACAAACCGAAAAATGAGAATAGTCATTAACCTGATTCTAGCCGCCATCGTAGTAGGTTTGGTCTGGGTACTGATCAGCAGTATTCAGGAGCCTATCGCTTTTAAAGCCGAAAAAGAAAAGCGGGAAAATGCTGTAATTGACAAACTGATGAAGATCCGTACCGCTCAGGAAGCGTTCCGGAACATAAAAGGCGGGTTTGCTCCTTCCTTTGATTCTTTATCTTATGTCATTGAGAACGACAGCTTTACTATCATTAAAGTGATCGGTGACCCCGATGACCCCAACTTTACCGGCACAATCATTTATGACACGACTTATCTGCCGGCTTACGACTCTATCCGGTCTGTGATGGGAATGTCTTTAGATTCTTTGCGCTATGTGCCTTACGGCCGTGGTGGAACCTTTGACATCAAAGCGGATACTATTACTTACCAAAGCACAATGGTACCTGTTGTGGAGGTGGGCGTGCGCCGTAAAGAGTTTATGGGTGCTTTTAAAGACCCACGTTTCGCTCGCTATGATAGTGGCTACGACCCGAACAGCGTGCTGAAGTTTGGTAATATGAATGCACCAAACCTCTCGGGCAATTGGGAAAGATAATTCAACAGCACATATCACCAACTTTTGAATTAAGTCATACGAAAACCTATGAACTGTCCATCCTTTTGGGGATGGACAGTTTTAGTTTTGCCGTATTAAGCGATCAGCAACGTCTGCTTGCCCTTCGTCAGTATAGTCTGGAGGGAGAAGTCTTGACACCCTCTTCGCTGGAGCAGCTCGTTGAAAAGGATGAGTACCTGTCAGCCTCTTATCGCAACAGCCGATTGGCATTTGCCACGGCAGAGCAGGTTGTCGTCCCGGAGCGCCTTTATAGAGCGGATGACAAGAATGCCTATCTAAACAGCAGTGTACGTATTGCTGATAACCAAATCATAAGTGCCAACCACCTGTCTGCTCTTGGTGTCTATCTTATTTATCCCCTAAACAGAGCTTTGGAGGAGCGTGCCCGGGAATTATTTTCCGGATCGCGTCTGTTTCATCTTGGTCAAGCCTTACTGGAAGGACAGCGCCGGCTTTCTGCAAAACCGGATGGGGTGTATTTTCACCTGCTTGACAATTACTTGTTTGCCAGCGTATTGCAAAATGGAACGCTTTCCTTTTTCAATGCTTATCGCTATCGGAGTGCTAAAGATTTTGTTTATTTCGCCCTGCTCGTTTTTGAACAGACCGGGTTAAACCCGGAAGCCACCACCGTTCATTTAAGCGGGCAATTGGTAGAGGCCTCTGAAATTTACCGGCTGCTCTCCCGTTATTTACCGCTTATGGAGTTTATGGATACCCGGGCTATCTTTACTTTTGATTTGGAAGATGACCGGCAAGTAGCTTATCAGTACTTTGATTTACTCAGCCTCAGCTTGTTATAACCAAACATTATGCGCATTATAGGAGGAGCCTTTAAAGGGCGGCGTTTTAATCCGCCCGCCAAGAACTGGCCTACCCGGCCTACTACTGATTTTGCTAAGGAAGGCCTGTTCAACATCCTGTACAATACACTGGATTTCGAATCCCTGAAAGTCCTCGACCTGTTCGGGGGGACTGGCAACCATAGCTACGAATTTATCTCAAGAGGTTGCCGGGACGTCACCTATGTCGATAAATTCCCTGGTTGTGTCAAATTTGTAAAACGGACGGCTGAGGAACTGGGTATCAACGACCAGCTCCGGATCGTGCATGCTGATGTCTTTAAGTTCATGCCTATGGCCGGGCAGCAGTATGACTACATTTTTGCGGGCCCGCCCTACGGACTGCCGGTTATCGATAGTATCCCTGACCTGGTATTCAAGCATGAGCTTCTGACCAAAAATGGGCTGTTCGTGATGGAGCACAACCCGAATCATAGCTATCAGGAGCATCCCAACTACGAGCAGGAGCGTAATTACGGGAAAACCATTTTCAGCTTTTTTGGTCAGGTTGCAGATGAAGAGGAGTAAACCGTCCTTTACGAGCGTGTTTGGAACTCCAACGGTAGCTCTGGTGTTAAATCCCAAGAAACCTAATTGCATTTTGCTATGAAAATGTTTTACCTACTACTGCTCTTAATCCTTCCTGTACTGGTACATGCCCAGTACGATTTCACAGGGACATGGGAAGGTACGCTCACTCAAAATACGGGCGGTTTTGCACCGGAGTATGAATTCATCCTTCACTTGCAGCAAGACGGCAAAAAAATAACCGGTCGCTCCTACGTCAAATTCGACAATATCTTTGCTGAGATGAAACTCAAAGGCCAATTGGTTGGCGACAAGGCGATCCATTGGGAAGAAAGCGAAATTATCGACCATTGGAAGCAGGAGAACATGGAATGGTGCTACAAGCAAGCCACGCTGTTTATTGTTGCACAGGGTAAAGAAGACAAATTAGAGGGCCCATGGAGTGGAAATACCGGGGATTCTGAATGTATACCTGGGAAAATAATGCTCAAACGTACCTCTCCCCGTGCCTGAGTTCAAACGGAATTGCCTGGCATAACCTATACGAAACTCCTCAAAAATTGATACTTTTGGCGCTTCGCCGCAATACCCTATCAGATGAATATAACAGAGATGATTCAATCTGGCGTAGTTCAGGCTGTGCAGCGCCTTTACGATGCCGAAGTTACTACTGCTTCCGTTTCCATTTCGCCCACTCGGAAAGAGTTTGAGGGAGACTACACCGTTGTGGTATTCCCTTACACTAAGTTGGCCCGCAAGAAACCGGAGCAGATTGGAGAGGAACTGGGTAATTATTTAAAGGATAAGGTGGAGCATATCTCCGGCTTTAATGTGATTAAGGGGTTTCTCAACCTGGAGATTAGTGATAGCTTCTGGTCAGCCTTCCTGGATGATATTTATGCCGATGAGCACTATGGCCGGCAGCCTGATAACGGTCAGAAAGTGATGGTTGAGTTTTCGTCGCCCAACACCAATAAGCCTTTGCACCTGGGGCACATCCGGAATATCCTCCTTGGATGGTCCACTTCGCAAATCCTGGAAGCAGCTGGCTACGACGTAACTAAGGTTCAGGTTGTCAATGACCGGGGCATTGCCATTTGTAAGAGTATGCTCGCCTGGCAACGGTTTGGTAACGGGAATACGCCGGCGTCCACGAGTCAGAAAAGTGACCACTTTGTGGGACAATACTATGTGAAGTTTGAGCAGGAATTCAAAGAAGAATATAAAGCCTGGCAGTCCTCACCGCAAGGCCGGCAAGCTTTTGCCAACTGGAAAGCGGATGAGGAAACGGTGAAGAAGGCAGAAAAAGAATTACAGGAAAAAGCACGGAAGGCCAAAGCTAAGGCCGAACGGGAGGCGCGCGATTTCGACCCTTCGGAGTACACTTTGGAAAAGCACTTTTTCGGGACCGTTTACAAGAATACGTACTTCAATCAGCAAAGTGACCTGGGCCAGGCTGCCAAAGAGATGCTGCTCAGGTGGGAAGCTGGAGAGGAGGAGACTATCGGACTTTGGAGACGAATGAACGGTTGGGTGTATGAGGGTTTTGAGGCCACTTACCATCAACTCGGTGTGGACTTCGATAAGCTGTACTACGAGTCTGACACCTACCTGTTGGGGAAGGATGCCATTGAGCAGGGACTGAAAGGCGGTGTTTTCTATAAAAAAGAGGATGGCTCTGTTTGGATTGACCTTACGGATGCCAAACTTGATCACAAGCTGGTACTGCGTAGCGATGGGACTTCTGTTTACATCACGCAGGACATCGGCACGGCACAGGAGCGGTATAAGGACTTTGGCGCAGATAAAATGGTTTATGTTGTCGCCGATGAGCAGGACTACCACTTCCAGGTGCTTTTCGAAACCCTCAAGCGGTTGGGCGAGCCCTACGCAGATGGCCTGTATCACCTCAGCTACGGTATGGTTGACCTGCCTTCCGGCAAGATGAAGAGCCGGGAAGGCACCGTAGTGGATGCCGATGACCTCATGGCTGAAGTAATTGCAGAAGCCCGAAATAACACGCAGGAACGGGATACGCTGAGTGATCTCTCTGAGTCAGACCGGGAAACGATTATCCGGCAAGTGGGGTTGGCGGCTCTGAAGTATTTTATCATCAAGGTGCAGCCGCAAAAGCGGATGGTATTCGATCCGAAAGAGTCGGTAGATATGCAGGGGCAAACCGGTCCCTATGTACAGAATGCCTACGTACGTATTCAATCGGTATTGCGCAAAGGGGGCGATCAGAATCTGACAGCGGCAGCAGACTATAAGAGCCTGGAAATTATCGAGAAAGCGCTGGCTAATCAGTTATACGCTTTCCCATCCATCATTCAGGATGCTGCTGACAATTACGATCCTTCCGGGGTAGCAAATTTTTGCTACGACCTGGCTAAGCAATACCACCGATTCTATCACGATTTTAGTATTCTTAACGCAGAGTCGGATGCGGCGAAAGCGTTCCGGCTAAAGTTATCTCATGCCGTAGCGAATACGCTGAAGACCGGGATGGCGCTGTTGGGCATTGAAATGCCACAACGGATGTAATCTCGGATGCTTCTTCCGCCACATCGTCTCTAACCAGGAGAGTGAACTTTGCACTCCCAATTACTTTTGGCTATTAGAACTATAATAATATGAGCAACGAAACGAAAGAATCCCTGAACTTCATAGAGCAATTCATTGAAGAAGATACTAAAAACGGGAAGCACGACGGGCGTGTTCATACCCGCTTCCCGCCGGAACCCAATGGCTACCTGCACATTGGGCACGCCAAAGCCATCACCGTAAATTTCGAAGTTGCTAAACGCTACGGTGGTAAAACCAACCTGCGCTTTGACGATACCAATCCTGCTACAGAGGAGACGGAGTACGTGGAAAGCATTAAGCGCGATGTTAAGTGGCTGGGCTTTGACTGGGAAGGGGAGGCGCTGTTTACCTCTGATTATTTCCCGAAGTTGTATGAGTTTGCAATAGACCTCATCAAGAAAGGACTAGCCTACGTTGATGATTCTACTGCAGATGAGATTGCTGCGCAGAAAGGTGACATAGGTGTTTCCGGACAGGAGAGCCCCTACCGGGACCGAAGTGTTGAGGAAAACCTGGAGCTCTTTGAGGGCATGAAAGAAGGAGCGTACCCGGATGGCTCTAAGGTGCTGCGTGCCAAAATTGACATGGGGCACGATAACCTGTTGCTGCGTGACCCGGTGCTTTACCGGATCAAGCGGGAGGAGCACCACCGCACAGGGAACGAGTGGAGTATCTACCCTATGTATGACTTCGCCCACGGGCAGTCTGACTCCATAGAAGGCATTACCCACAGTCTTTGCTCATTGGAATTCTTCCACCACCGGCCTCTCTACAACTGGCTGATTGAGAAGTTGGGGATCTTCCCCAGCCGGCAAATCGAGTTCGCACGAATGAACGTAGCGTATATGATTACCAGTAAGCGGAAGCTATTGCGCCTTGTCAAAGAAAATCATGTCAACAGTTGGGATGATCCACGAATGCCAACGCTATCTGGTATGCGCCGGCGGGGCTATCCGCCAATGGCGATCCGTACCTTCTGTAATAAAGCAGGCACAACGAAGCGCGAGAACTTGATTGATCTCAATTTGCTGGAATTTTGCGTCCGGGATGAGCTCAACCAAACGGCCTCCCGTATTATGGCGGTTTTGGACCCGCTGAAAGTGGTGATCACCAACTTTCCGGAGGGCAAGGTAGAGCAAATGGAAGTGGAAAATAACCCGGAAGATGCCTCTCAGGGGAACCGTGAAATGCCTTTCTCCCGTGAGATATATATGGAGCGTAAAGACTTTATGGAGGATCCACCCAAGAAGTTCTTCCGTATGGGGCCTGGTCGGAATGTACGCCTGAAAGGGGCTTATATTTTACACTGCGAGGATTATGTAAAAGATGAATCGACAGGAGAAATCAAGGAGGTACATTGCACTTATTACCCCGATAGCCGCTCTGGTGAGGATACCTCGGGCATAAAAGCAAAAGGCACCCTGCACTGGGTTTCCATCGCGCATGCCCAAAAGGCAGAAGTGCGTTTGTACGATCGCCTTTTCACTGATCCTACGCCGGACCGGCACGAAGACAAAGACTTTTTGGAATTCTTAAACCCCGACTCTCTGGAGGTAATAAAGGAAGCTTTTGTGGAGCCAAATGTGGGAGATTTGGAAGCAGGGCAGCAGTTCCAGTTCTTGCGGATGGGGTATTACTGTGTAGACCCCGATAGCACCGCAGATCACTGGGTGTTCAACCGGACGGTGACGCTTAGAGATACCTGGGCAAAATTGCAGAACAAAGGATAGGTTGACAAAACCCCGGTGGGTTTAGAGCGTGTTGGGACTTTAGTAATCAGTCTGCAAACTACACTTTTTTGGTTATGCTTCGTTCCGTAAATCCTCATTTAACTAAGGCTAAACTCCGGTTTCCCTGCCTTGTCTAACCAAAAAAATGCAAGTTTTCGATCAGAAGACCAAAATCCCAACACGCTCTCTTAAAACTCTTCTCCGGGGTTTTCTTTTTCGGCATCAGGCGTCTCTTTCCTTTCAAGCAGCCGCAAGACCTCTTTAAATTCCTCCCTGTCCTGCTCTTTACGGTCTTCAAATACGTTAGTCATTTTCCTGCCGCTCATAAACTCACCGCTCCGGTGCATGCCCCTTAGGAAGGAATCGTAGCCTTTGCCGTTATGAAAATAGCCCATTGGTGCGATGACATAACTCGCTACAAACGCTTTGCAGGACTGGCACTGCACAAAGACCTTATCTGACTCGCCAATTTTCCGGACCAGGATATTCTTCATATCCTTAGAAGCACAGAACTGGCAGTGTTGAGCGTGAAGTTCCATAGGTTAGGGTTTAAAAGAATAGGGGAATATAGAAAATACTTACCAGTGAAGTGCCAATAAGAGACAATAATGTTAGAATTAGGCCCGCAATAAGCATATCTCTGGTTTGTAAAAGCCCTGATCCAAAGGCAATTGCATTTGGTGGGGTACTAACGGGTAAAGCCATTGAAGTGGAACACATAATGGCAATCGCAATAGAAAATAACAGTTCATTACCAGGCAGGGATACGGCGACGGGAATAAGCAGGTTGGCCGTAGCGGTATTGCTCATTACGGTAGTCATGCCGGCTGCCATAATAAGGAGTATCCCAAAAACAAAGAGAAAGCCCTGATCCATAGGAATAGCTTGCGCTATGGTATCGGTGAGTCCGCTTTCATCAAGTACGACTCCCAGGCAAAGGCCGCCTCCAAGCATAAAGAGTATATCCCAGGAAATATTCCGGAAGTCGGCTGTATTGAGCAATCCAATGCTAAAGCTGATGATGATGCATAGCAATCCAACAAAACCAGTACTGAGCCCGGTCAGCCCTCCCGTCAGCCAGCCCAGAATGGTCAGGGCAAAGATGACCATCACAATCTTTTGTCGAATGGTGAAATTATCGGTTGAAGTGGGGTCGTCATCTATGGTGATTTCGATTTCACCCGGAGGGTAGAGGCGCAGTAACAATCGCCAGAGTGCTGCCAGGAGTAGCAGGAGCAGCGGCAGACTGATGAATATCCACCGGGCAAAGGAAATCTCAATACCCGCTTTGTTGAGGTATTCCATGGCAATCGCATTGGGCGGGGTGCCGATGGGTGTTCCCAAGCCTCCTATATTGCAGGCAAAGGGAATAGCCAGGGCTATAGCCTTGGTAAATGGAGAGCCTGCGGGAATCTGTAAAATTAGTGGGCCGACAATAGCAAACATCATTGCAGCAGTAGCGGTATTGCTCATCCACATCGACAGTAAGGCAGAAATAAGAATCAGGCCCAGAAGTACCCGTTCGGGCGCACTCCCTGTTTTCCTGATCATCCAATTAGCTATGCGGCGGGCCAGCCCGAACTTGTTAAGCAGGGCAGAAAGTACGAAGCCACCCATGAAAAGCAAGGTGATGTCACCGAAAAAAGCCTGTAAGAAATCATCCTTTTCTGCTGTTTTGCCCAGCCCATCCAGCACAGGGAGCAGCCATAGCACACTCAGGGCAAGGACTCCCATACTCGTGATATACAGCGGTACCGTTTCTGTTATCCAGAATAGGGCGGTCAGCAATAGGATGGTTAGCGCTACCGATTCGCCCGGCCCCAGTCCAAAGCCTGATTGATACCAGCCCAGCGCATGTCCGAGGATAAAGACTAATGCGAGGCTTAATGCAGGCCAGTGTGGCCGGAGTCGTTGCAGAATTAGTTCCATCTTTATTGAATTAAGGGACAATAATAGGGGTTACATCCTGAAAGCCAAAGTCAAAGCCTATTGATATTTATCACTTTGGAAATGAGTGAGTTTTGAATTGTTGGTCTGACAGCTTTCCCCGCCAACTTTTGACGGGGGACCTGCCAAAGGACCTGGAAATAAATAAAGGAAAAGCTGAGGGATATAAAATTTACTATATTTACACCCACATTAAAGCTCAGGGCTACGGTATAAAAACAGAAAATCCGTCCTGGCAGGTTTTGACACAAAAACATTAGCGATTCTTTAAGGCTGTTTGCTGCAAGACTCCAAAAGTCTCTGCAGTTAGTAAATTGTTTACCTCATTTGCGTAAACAAGCATATAGCTTATGCCTCTACGGCATAGGCTATGAAGTTTTGCATTCATTAGTTCATTAAACTCAAAATTGTATGAAAAACTCTACGAAGTTCAGCATGCTGCTGGCTTTGCTGTTGGTTAGCGCAACAGCGATGGCCCAGTTTAACGTGACTGGAAACGTAACTGATGGTAGTGGTGAATCTCTTATCGGGGTTTCCATTATTGTCAAAGGTTCCACAACGGGCACCGTAACTGACTTTAACGGTGCTTTTAACCTAAATGTAAAAGGAGAGCGCGCGGTACTGCTATTCTCCTATACTGGCTTTGCCTCTAAGGAGGTGGAAGTATCACCCGATAACAATCGGGTGGAAGTCGTATTAGATGATGATATTGCCGACCTCGAAGAGATCGTTGTTACCGGTCTGGCTTCCGGCGTAAAGCGCTCTAACCTGGCGAACAACATCTCTACCATTTCTGGTAAGGAACTCACCGAAGTGACCACTCAGCAGACCATTGACGGGGCACTTTATGGTAAAATGACCGGGGTGAATATCATCTCGAGCTCTGGTGCTCCAGGTGGTGGTATTGCCATGCGCTTGCGTGGTATTTCTTCTCTTACGGGAAACAACCAGCCGCTTTTCATTATTGACGGGGTGTACATTAGCAACGCTGAAATCCCGAGTGGTTTGCGGTTTGCTTCCGGTGCGAACTCCGGTTCTGAGGAAAACGCCTCCAACCGTCTGGCTGACCTGAACCCTGAAGATATCGAAAGTATTGAGGTGCTTAAAGGTGCTTCGGCAGCCGCTATTTATGGTACACGTGCCAACGCTGGTGTGGTCATCATCACGACCAAGCAAGGTCAGGCGGGCAAAACCAAAGTACGGTTTGAGCAGGATCTTGGCGTTAATACCATACAACGGTTTGTAGGCCGCCGGCAGTATACAGCTGCCGAGGTAGAAGAAGCATTTGGAGCTGATGAGCGGGCGCTGTTTGAGCGTGCTCAGGCCAATGGTGAAGTCTATGACTACGAGCAGGAGCTTTATGGCAACGATGGCTTTATTTCTGACTCCCGTCTGTCTATTTCGGGTGGTAACGAAAACACCACTTTCTATTTCAATACCAGCTACCGTGACGAAGAAGGCATTATTGAGAATACAGGTTTTGAACGTTTCTCCATGCGCCTGAATGTGAACCACCGTATCTCTGACAAGGTCCGTATAGGCGTCAATGCCAACTACATCAACTCCTTCGCAAGCCGTAGTTTCTCCGGTAACGAAAACGAAGGTGGCCTAAGCTATGGATACAACATGGCATTTACCAGGGACTGGGTGGATCTTTTCCCTAATGAACTGGGTCTTTATCCGGTTAATCCTAACGCTGCGGGCAACCCGATTTTTGTGCGGGACAATACCTGGAACGAGGAGCGGAATAACCGCTTTATCTCCGGTGTTAATACGGAAATCAACCTTTACCAGACTGATCGGACTGTTTTCAAATTGACGGGTAATGTAGGCGTTGACTTCCTGCTTAATGAGACGTCAGTTTATGTGCCGGAAACGCATCAGGCACAAGCTGGGGGAGACAACGGATTTATTGGTGAAGGCCGTAATGGGTTACTGAATTACAACTACCAGGCCTTTGCGGTGCTTGACCACTACACGGAGAGCAATATTAACTTCAATACACAGGTGGGTCTGACTTATCTTAATTTTGATCGGGACCTGGTACTCAATCAGGCTACACAGTTGATTCCTGGCCAGACTAATCTTGGCAACTCCGGTGCTCAGCAAATCAGTCAGCGACTGGAGACAGAGGAAGACTTTGGTTTTGTAGCGCAGGAGCAGATTAACTGGGATGATAAGATTATCGGTACGGTAGGTATTCGTTTCGATAAGTCAAGTCTGAACGGTGACCCTAACCAGTTTTTTGCATTCCCCAGGGCATCAGTTGCGGTAAACGTAGCTAACTTCGACTTCTGGAATGTCAATAGCCTGAACCAGTTCAAGCTGCGTGTCGCTTATGGTGAGACGGGTAGCAGTGCTTCCTTCGGGTCTTTGTTTACCACACTCCCCGCTACTAATATTGGTGGCCAGGTAGGTATCCGTTCAGGAGCCAGCCGTGGTAACCCTAACCTGGAGCCGGAAACCTCTCAGGAGCTGGAGTTTGGTGCTGATTTTGGAGTACTGGGCAATAAGCTGAATCTGGGCGTGACTTACTATATCCGCGATGTAGAAAACTTGTTGTATGACTTTGACATCCCATCTTCTTCAGGTTTTGCGGACGAAAGTCGCAACGACTTCGACCTGCGTAATCAGGGATTGGAAGTGCAGCTTGGCTTTTCGCCAGTCAACCGGGAGAAATTCCAGTGGAACTCAACGGTTAACTACTGGTATAACCGTTCTGAAGTTACTCGGCTGGGCGTACAGCCATTTGTTCCAACCGGCGCAGCATTTGGTCTTGGACTGGGTACGTTCTTTATTGAAGAGGGAGAGCCGATCACACAGCTCAAAGGCAATGGTGCAGAGGGGCCCGAAACAATCGGTGATGTTGAGCCGGACTTCCAACTGGGCTGGTTTAACCAACTTAAGATTGGCAAGAACATCGACTTTACTTTTCTTACGCACTGGAAAGAAGGTGGTGACGTGCTCAATCTGTCGCGCCTGCTGACTAACCTGGGCGGAACTACTCCGGAAGAATATGATAACCTGGTGGGCTTTGTAGAAGATGCCTCTTACTTCCGCCTTCGGGAGGTCGGTTTATACTACACCCTACCGAAGTTTAGCAATACCATTAGCCGTTTACGCTTTGGCGTATCTGGACGTAACCTATTGACCCTGACTGACTACAGTAGCTATGACCCGGAAGTGTCTACAAAAGGTACAACGGGCTTGTCTACAGGTATTGAAGTGGCGGCATTCCCAAGTACGCGACAGGCTTATTTTCACATCTCAGCTGAATTTTAAAGCAGTTGTATGTCATTGTTGAACAAAAAAAGGATAAGATTTATGAAAAATATAACCTTAATTTTTAGCACACTTTGCCTGCTGGTACTAAGTGCCTGTAGTTTTGATGAGCAATTTGATCCTAACGGGCCAAGCGTAAGCGGTATTCTTACCGATGCGGAGACCAATGAGTTAGACCTGCTGGTTTACGGTGCGGAAGCTCGTATGCGCACGTCCTGGGATACTTATATCACTTCCACCGGTAGTGTAGCCCGGGAACTGTACCTTTTTGATGCGGATCCACGTAACACGGAAGACCTGTTAGGCAAAGAAGGCCGTAGCCTGGACAATAACACGTTCTACCTTACGGCTCCCTGGGGTACCCGTTACCAGGTGATTAAGAATGCCAACCTGCTGCTGGAAGCGCTTTCAGGCGCACAAGGCGTTACGCCAGAGGAAGCAGCTGGCTACCGTGGGTATGCCAAGACAGTAAAAGCGCTCATGTACTTGCAGGAACTTATGCGCCTCAATGATAATGGTATCCGCGTTGATGTTGCGGATCCGGAAAACCTGGGGCCGTTTGTCAGTAAGGCAGATGCTTTTAGCGAAATCTTTACCTTGTTGGACGATGCCCATAGCGACTTGCAGGGGGCTGAATTCCATTTCTTGCTTTCCGACGGCTATGCCGGAGGATTTAGTTCGATCGAGGGCTACGCTGAATTCAACCGGGCTATCGCTGCCCGCGCTGCTGTTTATTCAGAGCAGTATGGCCCTGCCCTGGACTACCTGGATGACTCTTTCTTTGATATTGACGGAGATATTGCAAGAGGGCCTAAAATGATCTTCAGCACGGCTTCAGGTGATGTTTTAAATCCGGTATTTAAGATTCCCGGACAGAGTGGTGATCAGATTATTGTTCATGATTCTTACATCGAGGATATTCGGGACGGGGACATGCGGATTTCAAAGTTTGCGCCCCGTGTTAATGCCACTTCTCAGGATGGCCTGAATGGCACACACGAAACGGCATTGTATGAATCTACACTTTCTTCCATCGACATCATCCGTAATGAGGAGCTGATCCTGATTTATGCGGAGGCCAGCATTCAGGAAGGAAGCCTGGATGATGCGGTGACGGCACTGAACGTCATCCGTAATGCTCATGGTCTGGGCGATTACGATGGCACTTTAGAACGCGCTGCGCTGATTGACGAGATGCTTTACAACCGCCGCTATTCTTTCTGGGCGGAAGGGCACCGTATGTTCGACCTGCGCCGCTATGGTTTATTAGATGCTGATTTTCTGGCTATCGATCGTGATGGAGACCAGGTATTTCAGCAATTCCCGATTCCGCTGAACGAGAATCAGTAATTCAGGACCAGACGCTTGAAAAAGTGTTGTACAAAACGCCCCGGAAACACCCAGTTGTCTTCGGGGCGTTTGTATGTCCTGTACAAAATGGAGGAATAGCTCCTTTAACCTGCTTCTTCGCAAAGCCTCCTGTACGCCGGGTTCTACTTATGACAGATTGTTATATCTTTGCTTCCTCTACAGCAACAAATCATATCTCCGTTTAATTTTGTCTTTTTGGAAAAGAGTGGGCTGCTGCTTGCAGGCAGGGCCCAGTCACCCTTGTCATTGCTTGTGATCAACTATACCACTATGAATATTCGCTTAGTTGGCTTATGCCTTTTATTGATGCTGATTGGAAAGATAGGGTTTGCACAAGATTGCGATGCCTTTACGGTTACCGTTTCCGAAGATACGACCCTGTGTACCTCTGGGGAGCCTGTGCCACTTAGCGCCAGCTTTTCTATACCTCCTTTGACTGTAGAGTGGTCGCCAGCAACAGGATTGGCAGACCCTAATGCCGCAAACACAACGGCTACAGCAACCGCTACTCAAGTATACACGGTAACTGCGCAGGCAATTGGGGAAAATCTGATCTTTAACGGCGACTTTGAATTTGGAGGTGTTGGCTTTACCACTGACTACGATCTGGCGAGCGGTGGACCTAACGGCCCACTTCACAACGAAGGCGAATACCTGGTGAGCGACGATCCAAACGCTACGCACGAAGACTTTGCCCCTTGCGGTGACCATACTTCCGGTAATGGTAATATGATGGTGGTTAACAGCTCGGGCCAGCAGAATGACGTCTGGTGTCAGGTAGTGAGCGTAAGTACAGGTACGGACTACGCTTTTTCGGCTTGGGTCGCTTCTGTCTTTTCTGACAATCCAGCTAACCTTCAGTTTTCTTTTGACGGCGTGCTATTGGGGAGTACCGTAGAAGCCACTACTGCTACCTGCGAGTGGACGCCTTTTTACGCCACCTGGAATTCAGGTGGATCGACCTCCGTCAATATTTGTATTGCAAATGTTAACGAGGCATCCTCCGGGAATGACTTCGCGCTGGACGATATCAGCTTTGGTCCGGTCTGCGAGGTTTCAGCAGAAGTGACCGTGACCTTGGGCAATGCTCCTGATCCTGTTTTTGAGGTAGATTGTAATGCCACCACGGGCAGTATTGAGTTGTCCTGGGCACCGGTATCCAATGCGGGCAGCTACATAGTAGAAGTGCTGGACGCTCCTGGCGGCACCTTTTCATCGGATACTTCCTACCTTATCCAGGGGCTGACGGAAAACCAGGAAGTTAATTACGAGTTGTTTGCGGTTTCGCCGGAAGGGTGCCAGAGCATTGTTTTTTCAGGTAACTGCTTTACCATCAGTTGTCCGGAATACAGCTTTGAGTTGAATGGTGATGCTGAGGTCTGTGAGGGCAATAATCTCGATTTGGTATTGAATATTGAAACAAATAGCCCCGGGCCATTCACCATTAATTACACCTACGACGGGCTTTCTGGTACCCTGCCAGGACTGCAGCCTGGTGCAAACACCTTTGCCATACCAGTCACAGTCGATGGCCTGGTCGAAATTTCAGCATTCACTGACCTTACCGCCCCGGTCTGTAGTTTCGACGGAGCCTTCCCGGCTCTAAATATCAGTGTGGTCTCCTTTCCGGTAGCCGGGGTAGGGGAGGATCTTACCTTTTGTGTGGCTGCGGATAGCCTGCTGGCTTTAGGGGGAATTCTTTCCGGAGCGGATTCCGGAGGCCTGTGGGAAGTGCTGGAAGGGGAGTTGCCTGAAAATACTTTGGACGCCAACACCGGACAGATTAGCCTGGCAAACCTAATAACACCGGGCAACTATCAAATCGGTTATCTTCAGAATAATGGCATTTGCCCGCCCGATTCTGCTTTTTTCAACCTTGAAATACTGGCCCTGCCGGAAGTGGAAACGAGTGGTTCATTTAGTTTGGATTGCGAAACCGAAGAGGTTGCGATTGGTGTGCCCCCTGTGCCTGGACTTATCTATTTATGGGAAGCTCTAGATGGTGGGGCCCTGTCGGATCCGAATAGCTCCAATCCTACTACAGCGGTGGCTGGGACTTATGGTTTGTTTGTTACGGATAGTGTAACCGGATGCACCCGGTCCGCTACGGTGGAGGTGGTGGATAACCGGACCAACCCGGTATTGGCGGTAAGCGTAACTGCCCCGGGGTGTAGCGCCGATGGCGGGGGCATAATCCAGGTAGACACCGTAATTGGTGGTCAGGAGCCCTATCTGTATAGCTTGAACGATGAGCCCTTTCAGCAAGCACCTGTTTTTGAAGGCCTGAATACTGGAGATTATCGGCTGCGGGTGCAAGACGGAGGAGGCTGTGAAGGGGAGGTCACCATTACATTGGATGAAATCCTCCCCACCGATATTCAGCTGGTTTCGCTGACGCTGGGGGCACAACCTGTGATTGTACAAGGCGACTCTGTAGAGCTAACGGTACAAACTATAGGGGGGACTTTCGTCCTTCCTGATAGTCTGGTCTGGGAGCCAGCTGTTTGCGAAGGCTGTATCAGCGTAGTGGTAAGTCCAGTCCGTACTACATCGTACACCGTCAGCGGCATTACTGCCGAAGGCTGCTTAGTCACCGCAACGATTGTAGTGGAGGTGGATGATAACCTGCAGCGTATTTATGTGCCGAATGCCTTTTCCCCGAATGAAGATGGTACCAATGACTTTCTGCTGCCTTATGCAGGACCGGAATTTACCCGTGGCATAAGTTTCCGCATCTTTAACCGATGGGGAGGGCTGACTTATGAACTTACAGACTTTCCGCTGGGTACCAGTTTCGAGGGTTGGAATGGCAGATTTAATGGCGAGCCTTCGCCGACCGGGGTATACGTTTACCATTTGGTCATTGAAAGAAGCAATGGGCAACTGGTAGAACAGACCGGCGAGGTTCATCTTATTCGTTGAAAGCGTCGGTTTTAACGCCCGGTTCAGGGCGCTGTTATCAGGAATTTTAAGCGCCCTTCTTTAAGGTAAACCCAAAAGTAGAGCCCAGCCCTGGCGTACTACGTACATTAATGGTCTGCATATGGGCTTCAATGATGTGTTTTACGATAGACAGCCCCAGGCCGGAGCCTCCGCGTTCGCGGGACCGGCTTTTGTCTACGCGGTAAAAGCGGTCGAAGACGTGGTTGAGGTGTTTTTTAGGGATGCCCAGCCCGTTATCTGCAACTTCAATGAGTATGTTGCCATCCATATCGTAGAAGCCGATCCGGGTCCGACCATTCTCCTCTCCGTACTTGATAGAATTACTCACGAGATTGGTCAAAACCTGCCGGATACTTTCCCGGTCGGCTTGCACCTTGAAACTTTGTGAAGCCCCTTCCTTGAATTCAAGTGTAATATTACGCTGTTTGGCTTTAAACTCAAGGTCCTCGAAGACCTCCTCGGCGAGGGTGAGAATGTCAAAGCTTTGAATTTCCAACATGAGCTCTCCGGACTCCAGGCGTGAAATAGCCTCGAGGTCCTCCACGATAATATGAAGCCGCTCCAGGTTTTTAGCGGCCTTTTTAAGGAAAGTCGTATTCACACTCGCGTCCTGAAGTGCACCATCGAGGAGTGTGTGCAAATACCCCTGAATATTGAAAATTGGTGTTTTAAGCTCGTGGGAAATATCGCCGACAAAGTTACGCCGGTATGCGGCCCAGGCTTTGTATTTGTCTAATTCCTCTTTTTGTTGCTCTGCCCATTCTGCCACCTGCTTTTCTACTTCATCAATGATGTTTTCGCGAACGTCGATATTTTTGTTCTTTTCCTGAGGTGAAACTTTGTGTTTGTGGATGGTCTTGTAAATGAGCTTGATTTTTCGGTAGATATACTTACGCAGGTAAAAGATAGTGATCAGGTAAGCGGAAGTAAACAGGGCAACCCCAAGGAGTGCGAGCGTAAACAGCCAGGTCAATTCGTAGTAAGCCCGTACAAACTCTAAAAGCCCCCAAACTACTAAAGAGGAGGCGGTAATGTATAGAGCTACTATTTGTGCAATTTGCTGTGGCGTTGGGTTTTTCAACATCAGTAAGTTTATGCTTTAAGCCTTCCGTACCGGGAGGCTGCCTAAAGTGCCAGAAAGGGGAGGAGGTGCCTCGGGTAAATCAGAACTCAAACTTATACCCAATGCCTTTAATGGTTTTGATGTAATGATCACCGATCTTTTCCCGTAGTTTCCGTATGTGAACATCAATGGTGCGATTGCCAACGATTACATCTGTACCCCAGACTTTATTGAAAATTTCTTCCCTGGAAAAAACCTTTCCAGGTTTAGAGACCAGCAGAAACAGGAGTTCAAACTCTTTTTTGGCCAGCTCTATAATCTCCTCGCCTTTAGTGACCGTCACCCGGTCCCGGTCGATAATAAGGTCGCCGATATTGAGGGTGTTAGGCTCCTCGCGCTCTTCTTCGCGTCTTTCGTAGCGGCGCAGCAGCGCTTTAATCCGGCTCAGGAATACGCGTGGACGGATAGGTTTGGTAATGTAGTCATCGCCTCCTACATCGAGGGCAGCGATCTGAGAGTAGTCTTCTTCCCGGGCGGTAAGAAAGGTGATCAGGGTATGTTCGAATTCAGGTTTGTTGCGCAACTGACGGCAGACTTCGACGCCATCCATTTTGGGCATCATAATATCCAGAATGATTAGTTTTGGCTTGACGCGCTCAGCGGTCTTGATCCCATCTTCTCCATTAGATGCAGTAAAGACTTCAAACCCTTCCTTGACCAGGTTATACTTTATAAAATCAAGTATATCGGGTTCATCATCTACAATGAGAATTTTGACAGCGTCCATCTGAATGTAATTGATTGAAAAACGAAGCTAATCTATTCTTAGCTTAAGTCGCATTTCCTCAAAGTTACAGGCTTAAGCATCTGTTAGAGGCTAAAGGAGCATTAAGTATATGTTAAGAAATGCTTTTATTCCTTGTCTTCCGGATCTTTGGCTAGTGCGTTCAGCTTTTCCACCCGCTCCATGACCTGGTCGTATAGGTCTTTCATTTGTTCGGGTTGACGGCGAATGGCCTCAAGCGAAGTTTGTACCAACGCAGAGTCTACGCCATGTATAGAGTAGATTTGTTCGTAATAAGCCTGGGATATACTGTCCTTGGTTTTTCCCCTTAGGGCTTGCAGCGCCGCTTCAGCGATATGGATATCGGCCAAGGTATTGACCAGCTTTTCTTCAGACAATTGGGGCTCAGCGGTTTCCGCTTCACAGGAATACAATCCAATGCTCATCATGAAACAAGCAATAATCAAATAGACGAGTCTAGTCATCAGGAAAAATACTGTTTGGGGTAATAAAATTCACTCAGCCTCCCGGTTTGAGCGGTAACTGCAGCCCAGTCATCGACTTCTGCATCTACTCTAAACGTCCCACAGGTCGGAATATTGGCAATAAAGGTCTCTGCAAAGGTGTTGGCCAGTGAAGTCCAGGTTGGGTTATGGCCAAAGAGGTAAACGATCCCCCACTCCTCAGAGAATTCTTCAATGAGCCGGAAAATGTCTTCCGGAAAGGCTTCATAAATGACGGGCTCTTCCTGTATGGTGTTTTCCGGGTAACCTATCGCGCTGGCATAGAACCGGGCGGTTGTCCTGGCTCGTTCGGCCGGGCTGGTTATAATCCGGTCGGCGGGCAGCCCCTTTGCATGCATCAGCTTGCCCATAAACGGGGCGTCACGTAGCCCTCTGTCGTTGAGCGGCCTTTGGAAATCTCTTAAGCTTGTGTCTTCCCAGCTGGATTTAGCATGTCTGACAAAGTAGATGGTCTTCATAGTCACAATGTGAGGATAGGATTTGGTGTCTGCCTGATGATTTTAGAGATGAAATATAAGGCTTTTTATAATTACTGAGCACTTTTATCGACCCAATATCTTTTCCATTCCGACCCGTACCTCTCCAAAGTAGGCCATTTTGAAAACTATAGTCTTAGGATTCCACTTTTTTCGGTTAATTTGCGTAAAAACGTAAGCATGCACTTCAAAGATAAAGTGATTTGGATTACAGGAGCATCATCCGGCATAGGCGAGCACCTGGCTTATGCCTTTGCTGAGCAGGGAGCTGACCTTGTATTGTCTGCCCGGAATGAACAAGAGCTACAGCGGGTACAACAAAATTGTCCGAGGAACAGCCGGGTTTTATTATTGCCAATGGACGTTACCAAATACACTGAAATCTCAGGTATTACAGCCCGCGTGATGAACCACTATGGTAAAATAGATATCCTGGTCAATAATGCCGGCATTTCTCAGCGATCACTGGTTACCGATACGGATCTTTCGGTGGACCAGAAAATAATGGACGTTAATTTTATCGGGACAGTCGCAGTGACTAAAGCGGTTTTGCCTTACATGATACGGCGGAAGCAGGGCCAAATCATTGCGATCAGTAGTGTGATGGGGAAAATCGGTACGCCCCGGCGGTCGGCTTATGCTGCATCCAAACACGCCCTTCATGGCTTTTTTGATTGCCTTCGGGCGGAAGTGTATCCCAAAAATATACAGGTTACCCTGATCTGCCCGGGCTATGTCCATACCAACGTGAGTATTAACGCCCTTACGGGGGATGGTTCTCCCAACAATAAGATGGCCGAAACGACCAAGAAGGGGCTTGAGCCCGCTGAATTTGCCCAAAAAGCCCTGCGGGCAATCTACAAAAAGAAGGAGGAGGTCTATATCGGAGGTAAGGAAATTATTGGCATTTACCTGAAACGCTTTTTACCCGGAGTGCTCTCTAAATATGTCAGAGGGATGGACGTTAATTAAATAGAGTCACACTTGGTCAAGCCAGAAAAAAGTAAATCCTGCCAGCGTCCACGCTGGCAGGATTTTAAAGATAAAACGTAGCTTATCGTTTAATAATGCTTTTCGCGGTAGTGCCTCCCTGTGTGGTAATTTGAATCTGGTATAAGCCAGCTGGTAATCCTTCCAGGTTTAATGTTGTTTGGTGCGTTCCGCCAGGTACAGCGTCAAATTGCCGGGTGCGCAATACTTGTCCGGTAACATTAAGGCAAGCCAGTTGGACATCCCCTCCTTTCTTTAGGGTGTACTGTACTTCTGTATATCCTTGTGCAGGATTGGGGAACACAGACCAGTCTTCTACTACCTTTGTGTCTGAAGTACTGCTGACATTGGCTACAGCCAGAAATTTCACGAATACCTCGGTGCCCTGAAAGGTGTTCAGGTCAAGAATGGCGGTGCCAAACTCATCCAGTAGCAGGATGAATCCACCTTCATTAATGCCGTCTCCTTCATCGTCGTACACACGCATTTCATAGCACCCCTCTGCTTCCAATGACAAGCTAAGTTCTTCGTAATTGCTATTCGAAAGGGTGCCTTCCGCTGCGATAGTGCCATTCTCATCGACAATTTCCCAGCGTGTATTGTGGTCTTCCGCGTCGCTGTCCGACTGTATATACATATCCAGGTTAAGGGCGACCTCCGGTGCTTTGATATAAGGTATGGCCACTTCGTTGTTGGAGAGGTCACCGTCGTTGTCAACCAGCACAAGCGAGAATTGATTGAGGCCGGGTTCGAGGTCAACGTCTTCAAATAAGATAGGAGCTTCTGCGCCCGTTTCGAGTTCTCCGGCCCAGTTATAAGTCTCTAATACTTCTCCATCGCGATGGAGTTCCACAACAGCGGAGGTAAGCGGTGCACTTCCGGTATTGTAAAGGTTTGCCCCAACGGTTCCACCGTAGCAGGAGCTATTGCCAATATCATAGGTGTGAATAGCGGCATCCTCTTCAAGGAGCGATTCCGATTCACAAGAGAAGGCCTGGTTGACTACATAATTTACAGTCCAGTTATTCAGGCCTGACCACATCTGTGGAACCTTGACCTGCATGTCCGGGCAGATCATTACAACCGTTGGAAAAGCCTGTAGCCCGTAGGCCGCTGGCAGCTGAAAGGTTTCTACATCAATCATTGGGTATACGGTGCCGTTCACCCAGTTGCCCTGTGACGGCCCTTCCAGTCCGGTCAGCTGTTCGTAAGAAGTCGAGGGGTCTCCTTCTATGAAAATGACCATAATTTCATCGCTGCCCTCTGGCCCATAGGTTTCATATACTTCTTCCAGGACGCCACTGGTGTGTAAAGACCAGCAAGGCGCGCACCATGCAGCCGAGATGACCATGACCACAGCTTTGCCTTCGCTGAGGTAATCATAGAGGCGATGATCATTGCCACTGATGTCGGTGAGGGTAAAGGGCGTTGCCCAATCGCCGGACTGTAGCTGAGCATTTGCAGAAAAGTTGGCAAATAGGGAGATTGCGAGAATGAGGTAAACGTTCTTCATTTTAATCAGGTGATTAGTTTTTCAATAAATATTTGACCTAATTTACCTTAAATAAGATTACCAGGCAATAGGTTTTGACGAAGGGGGGGATATGACCGATGAAAGATGATTATAAAGATGATTCTCGCTGTTAGTTTGGTGAGTTAAGCGCCATTTTGTTTCCTTCAGAGTCAAGGAATATAGCAAAGTATCCACTTTCGTCTGCGTGAGCGGTTTTAGGAACTATAATTTTCCCGCCATTTTTCTCTACTCTGTCAAGAACGGCTTGAAGGTTATCTCCTGCATTTAAGTATAGGGTTACACCATCCGCTGATGGCTTGTCTCCGTCTGCCTTAATTATAACTCCAGTTACCATTTGTCCTTCATAAGGCAATATTCCCATTTGCATGCCTTCAACATCCATCTTTTCAATTTTGATGTCCAATAATGCTTGATAAAAATTAATTGCTCGTGAAATATCCGTTGCTGGAATTTCAAACATTGAAATGTAACTCTTCATATCTTTTACTTTTGAATTCGTTAAAGTGTCTTTTGTCGTTGCTTCAGAATTTGTCCTGTCCGAATTGGTGCATGAAACAAAACATATTGCAGAAACCAACGAAGCTAAAATCATTCCTTTGACTGCCATTGATGTACTTATTTTAATTCATTTGCAAAAGTAAGGGTAAGCAGGAAGCCAAAATAGTAGAAATGCGACACTACAAAATTTATTTGTAGAATAGTGCAGATAGAGTCATATTTTCATTGCGCAAAAACTCCTTTGGAGTAATTCCAACAAGTTCTTTAAAATCTTTTATGAAATGATTTTGGTCGAAATATTCATTCTCGTAGGCAATGTCTGTCAGTGTTTCTGATTTCTTGTTGAGCAACAATTGTAATGTTGCTTGCAGTCGAATGGCTTTACCTAATTGCTTAGGGCTTATGCCAATTTGTTTTTTAAAATGCCTTTCTAGCTGTCTTCGCTTTGAAATGTCATCTTTCAAAATAACATTTATAGGAGCCGTTCCGTTTGTGTTGAGAAGAGCATCAACGGTTGACTTTACGATATTACTAATCGTATTCTTTTCGTTAAGCTTTTTTAGTAGAAAGGCATCAATAATGTTAATTCTTTGTTGGGAATCAATAGACTGATTCATTTGTTGCTCCAATTCTAAGGCTTCTGCTTGTCCAAAAAGTTCTGCAATAGGGGTTTCCTTGTCAACTAAGTTTTCAAGAGGTGTCTCCACGAAGTTTACAAATCCAATAGGATAAAAACAGATTGCGAAAGTGTCAACGTTACCTACGGGTAAAATGTAATATGATTTTGTTCTCTGTCCCATTACCATTGCATCGGGATGAAGTATAAAGTCATTTTCTGAAGTGTATCTTTTAATCTTGTCACCAAAACTAAAAGTCATTTCTATACAGCCGTCAGGTACGATTTTTTGCTTTTGATTTTTTGGGTCAAAAGGCACTTCCAAAGTCCAATAAAATTTAACTATGGACTCTAAGTCTTTATGTGGTTTATATGTCTGATAGTTCATCTACGCAGTGTAATTGATTACAAGTGTTTACAAACGAAGGCGCCCTGCCCAAAGCGTACACTTCAACCGGCGTAAAAAGCGGTCCTTGAGATGGTTAGCGAACCGCTCCCTGCCTTTCGCCTAGAAGACCCGTCTGTACGGTGGTAACGCAAAGCGTCACAGGTAGGGAGAGGCGCGCACCCGCAGTGGTTTGCCCCCCTATTATTCGGACTTTCTACAGACCGGTTATTGAATGAATGAGCAAAGCCCTTACCTTTGCATCAGCGAGATGCGACCGACGGTGAGAGTTGTACCGAAGGTTGTGTG
>Ga0307978_1000158_pt1 | contig 60956 bp, 59 predicted proteins | sample OrgLakmetage1056_FD_203151 | JGI IMG/M metagenome (GOLD analysis project Ga0307978, IMG submission 203151) | Saline water microbial communities from Organic Lake, Antarctica - #1056 | ecosystem: Environmental > Aquatic > Non-marine Saline and Alkaline > Saline | place: Antarctica: Organic Lake... | reverse complement strand
CAGCAAGGCTTGAAGCTCAGCGCGGTCAGCGGGGCCAAGATAAAGGCAGATGTCGGAGCGTCTCATCTGCAGACCATGCCACAGATGGGGACCGTCGGGAATCCTATGTTAGGTGCAGAACACTAGAACCGTTTTAACTAAAAATAGGGAGTTAGAGCTGCATCCGTTGGCTAAAGCAAACTTGCACATAGGCAACAAAACAAACGATTTTTGCAGCGATAATTTACGCTGGCGGAACTTCTCTTTCTTTTTTTCTGAAGCAATGTCCGAAGGAAAAGTATTTTTGGGTAGCGGTGGAGTAGTCAACTCAGAAGCATTTCTTGCAGTGCAAAATACCGGTAAGCGACTTGATTCATTTCGTTGGGTTGCAGACCATGCTTTCCCTCGAAGTTTAAGAAAAAGGTTCGAAGAAGATCTAGAGAATTATAGGTAGAAAGTGGTCTAACACGACCTCGACAGGACACAGCCAGCCTCACCAAAGCGCCAGCCCGGGGGGCGGGCCGGCGCTGGCCACGGCGCCTGCGGCTTGGTTCCGTGGCGGGGCGGTCGGCGGGGGCGCGGGAGTGGCGGGGTGAACCCCGCCACTCCCGCTACCTCAGGGTCATGTTGCTGAGTTCGGCGGTGATCTTGCCGCGGGTGTCGTCGCTGTCGCCGCTGACGGCCAACCCGATCAGCGCGCCGGGGGTGCCGCCGAAGGCGCGCGCGTAGTCGGCGGCCAGATCGACGGTGACGCTTTCGCTGCCGGTGTCGGCCTGCCGCAGCGGGATCGTGACGCCGGTGCCCGGCTCGCCGTAGGGCGAGGGGATCACCTGCCCCACCGGATTGTTGCCGCCCCATGCATACTGGATGACCCGCACGTCGCTGCGCCCCAGCAGCGCGCGGATACCGGCGCTGGCCAGATCAGGGGCCGTCTGTCCGGGCACGAAGACGAAATAGACGCTGAGGTTGCGGTCGTCACCGCCCTTGACCGACAGGTCCGTGGGCACGACGCTTTCGGATACGCTCCATGTCCAGCTGGCACCGGTGCTGTCCCAGTCGGCCTGCGGCACGCGGGTCCATGCGATACTGACCGTGTGTTCGCTGGTCATCCGCAGGGTCTGGCCGAAGCTGTAGGTGTTGGATGAGAACAAGGATAACCGCTGTTCTTGCCAGCCGGTCGAGAAATCGACGGGACCGGCAAGGACGGGCGTGGCAAGAAGCGAAAAGGCGAGTGCAGTGCGCAGCATGGTATCCTCCTGAGGTTTGGGAAGATACGTAGCAGGGCCGTGACAAGTTTCGGATCCCCCTCGCGGGATTGTCAGATCGTGACACCGATTATTTCGTGTTACGCTATTTGAATGAAACATCTTGCCCCTGTCTTCGCCCTTGCCCTCGCGGTGCCGCCAGCGTTTGCGCAGACCACCGAAACCTCGCTGGAGCTGGTCCTGCTGGCCGACGGGTCGGGGTCGATCGACGCCGATGAACTGGCGTTCCAGCGGCAAGGCTACGCCGAGGCGATCACCTCGCCCGAGGTGTTGTCGGCCATCGAGACCACGCTGTACGGGCATATCGCGGTTGTTTACATGGAATGGGCCACAAATCAGGCGGTCGTGGTCGACTGGGCGCTGATCGACGGGCCGGCGTCGGCTGCGAGTTTCGCCGCCGGTTTCAGTGGCCAACCGCGTCAGGTCTATGGGTCCAACGCCATCGGGGCCGCCCTGCTCGAGGCGCAGCGGCAGATCGACGACAACGCCTTCGACGGATTTCGCCACGTGATCGACTTTTCCGGCGACAGCATCGGCAATTCGTCCGGTCCACCCATCGCACAGGCCCGCGACGAGGTTCTGGCGCAGGGCACGACGATCAATGCCCTGCCGATCCTGCGGCCAGACAGCCCGCGACGGGCGGGATCGAACCTTGAAGAAGAATACGCCACCCGCATCATCGGCGGCACCGGAGCCTTCATGGTCACCGCCGAGGACAGCACAAGCTTTGCCGAGGCCGTCCAGCGCAAGCTGATACTGGAAATCGCAGGTCGCGTGCCCGCGACGGATTTCGCCGCTCAGGACTGAATGCTCTCCAGATAGTCGGTGATCGCCAGCAACCCGGTCGGAATGGGCGTGCCCAGCCCGTCCCGTTCGACGATGATGGTATCGCCCATGTCGCCCGCCCCGAATTCCGGCATCGCGCCGGAAAAGTGCACGCCCCGGTCCAGACCGTCGATGGTGGACATGACCTGATCGCGCGGAAAGCCACCGTAGCGGGCCGCGATGGTCGTCAGGTCCGGCACCGGCGCATCGAGCGACGCAGCCAAGGGGCCGTCGCCCTTGCCCTGCGGGCCGTGGCAGGCGGCGCAGTCATCAAGGTAAAGGTCGCGCCCCGATTTCTCACGTTCGACCGGTTCACAAGCGGCGACGAGAGGCACGAGGGCAAGAAGTAAAAGGCGTGTCATGGGGCTGCTCCTGTTTTTACACAGAATAAGCGGACTGATCGCCGCTGTCACTGACCCAGATCAATCGACGGTCAGATGACCCTGATCCAGCTTCACGATCCGGTCCATCCGCGAGGCCAGTTCAAGGTTGTGAGTGGCGATCAGCGCCGACAGCCCGGTGCCGCGTACCAGTGACATCAGCGCGTCGAACACACGGTCCGAGGTGCCGGGGTCGAGATTGCCGGTCGGTTCGTCCGCCAGCAGGAGCTTTGGCGCATTGGCAAGCGCACGGCAGAAGGCGACGCGCTGCTGTTCACCGCCCGACAGGGCCGCAGGACGATGCCCTGCCCGTTCCGCCACGCCGACCTCGGCCAACAACTGCATGGCGCGGTCCTGTGCGTGCTGATCGGACACGCCGTTCGCCAGTTGCGGCAGAACGATGTTTTCCAGCGCGGTGAACTCGGGCAGCAGATGGTGAAACTGGTAGATGAAGCCCACGTCGCTGCGCCGCGTCGCCGTGCGTCTGCGGTCGGACAGGTTCGTGAGGTCCGTGCCCGACATGGTCACGGTGCCCGCGTCGGGCGTGTCCAGCAGCCCCGCGATATGCAGCAGGGTCGATTTGCCCGCACCCGAGGGTGCGACAAGCGCCACGATCTCGCCCGCTTTCACGGTCAGATCGACAGCCCGCAGGACGGTGACCTCGTTTGGCCTGCCGTGGTTGTAGGCTTTCTGGATACCTTGGAGGGTCAGCGTATCACTCATAGCGCAGGGCCTCGACCGGGTTCATGCGGGCCGCACGGCGGGCGGGAAAGATCGTGATCAACCAGCTCAGGGCCAGGCTGAGAGCCACCGTGGCTGCCACGTCGCCTGTTTCGAGTATGGCTTCGGGAAAGAAGAAGCCCTGCTCTTCCAGACGCGCGACCCCGCTGCTGGAAAGCCGGTCCACCAGAGCGTAGACATGATCGATGTTGAACGAAAAGACCACGCCGAGGGCCACACCCAAGAGGGTGCCGATGGTGCCGATGGAGGCGCCGACAAGAAAGAACACCCGAAGCACGGAGCCCTCGGTCAGGCCCATCGTGCGCAAGATACCGATGTCCCGGCCCTTGTTCTTGACCAGCATCACCAGCCCCGAAACGATGTTCAGCGTGGCGATGAGCACCAGCATCGACAGCAGGATGAAGATGAAATTGTCCTGCATGTCCAGCGCACGGTTGAAGCCCGATGCGCTGTCCTGCCACGTCCAGAGAAGCGCCCCCTGCCCCGTTGCGGCAAGAAGGGCCGGTGTCACCTCGGCGACCCTGTCGGGTTCGGCGATCATCACCTCGATTTCGTCGGCGACGCCGTCGCGGTTGAAGAAATTCTGCGCTTCGGCAAGTGGCATGTAAACGCGGGTCTGGTCGATATCAGGACGCCCGGTGCTGAAGGTATAGACGACCTCGTAGGCGCTGACCCGCGGGGTCGTGCCCATCGCGGTCCGGGTGCCGTTGGGCGAGATTATGCGGATGCGATCGCCGACACCGACACCAAGGGTGCGCGCCACGCCGGATCCGATTGCAATTCCTTCGTCGAAGCGTTCGAGGCTGCCGGTGCTGGCCTCGGGTGTCTGCGCCACGAGGGGGATCCCGCCAAGGTCGTCCGCCCCGATCCCGTAGACCTCGACACCGGCGTTCGATTCGCCGCGGTTGGCCATGACCTGCGCGCGAACCAGAGGCGCGGCGCGGATCACCCCCGGCACCTCGGACAGGTCCGATGCAAGCGTGTCATAGTCGGAGATCTGCCGGGTCACGATATCGGTCCCGGCGATGGGCGTCTGCTTGTTGACAGTGACATGGGCATTTGCACCGAGCATCGTGTCGATGAACTCTGCCCGGAACCCCGAGCGCAGCGCCAGCGTGGCGACAAGTGCAAAGACCGCAAGGGCGATCCCCACGAGGCTGATCCACGTCATCACGCTGACCCCGCCCTCGGCACGCTTGGCGCGGATATAGCGCCAGGCGATCAACCATTCGAATTTGGCGAAAGGAGCTGTGGATGCCATGAGCTGAGGGCCTTCGCGTTTATGTCGCGTCTCTGTGGGCGGTTTGAGGTTCGGGGTCAACGGCACGTCGGTGTGATCGGCGGTGTCGGGTGGGGGCGCTGCCCCCGTCCTGCGGACTCCCCCGGGATATTTGCGGCCTTAGGTAGCAAACGCACCAAGACCGGATTTGGGGATAAGAGATGAACATACTCCATGTTTTGCTGGTTGTTCTAGGTCACTTGACCTCCGGGGGCCTCTTCGATTTCAATGATTTTCCCGACACGTCGAGCGATAAAAGGTGCCTGAGTAGTCGCGATATCTCCGTTGGGAAGTGCATACTTGGCGAGAGCAGTGATCGTCCAAATCTCTACCTCTCTTACTTTCGCACGGTAACAATGACCCCACTCCCTGTCGTGGGGAAATATTACGCTGATGCTAACGCCGTTTTGCACCAAGCTCTCTTTTCTTCCCGAGTTGATTTCGCCATCAAAGACATTCAAGAGAACGTCCCTAGCCGGGCTTTCGCCCCTATTTTCAATCCAAAAGATAAAGCTTGGGTCCAAGGGCGTGCTACCTTCGCGCCTTTCTACTGTGAATTTCAGCCAAGGGCGTTGCTCCTGGCGCATGATTTCATTTGCCATAATACCAGCCTCAGAGGCAGTGATAGCCGCCCTGTTGGTCTCATCAGCCTTTTTAAGGGTAAGCCAAACGAAGAACACACCGAAAGCAGTTACAAGCAGCGTAGCAAAAGAAGTGACAAACATGCCGAACGCCCAAATCGACATATCCTGTTGCGCCTTCAGGTCATTCTGGGCGGTGTAGTCTCCTTGGCTGGCATCGCTGGCTTCGTAGGCACAAAGCAAAGAGGTGATGAACCCAATAGGCTCTCTGCATACGCTGATGCGGGCTTCTATATCTTTTTGACGCTCTGCGGCAGCAGCATATCGATCAGCGGCATACTCTTCCCACTTTGATTTTCCGTACAGGCTGCCCAGCACAAGAACAGCGAATAAAATTGTTATAAATACAGCTGACTTGACCCAATCGCGCTTAGACATGCCAACATAAACGCCGCTGAAAACTTCCCACGGGAAAGCTTGTTGGCAACGTTCACCTCTTTCTCACTGATTCCAATAATGCCCAGCCTTTCAACAAGTTGAGCGTAAGTCACTCCCTTACGCTTCAACTCCGCTTTGAGCAGGTTCGCGGCCATCTTTTCCCAATCCGTCTGATCCGGCATGTATCCCTCACGATGTAAAAATAATGTTTGCGATATGTAACCTATTGCATTCAGTATGTCACTATACTATATTCGATATGGATATAACGGATATGATGACAATGGCACAGCACTTTCTCCTTTCGGCAGCGTCCCGCACCCTTAGTCTTCGCAAGGTCTACAAGGCTGGCGAGGAAGCCGCTTACGAGACATTCTGCCAGATGCGCTGGCCCGAGACGGATGGTGAGGCAGTTTGCCCCCAGTGCGGCCACGACGAAGCCTACAAGATCACCACGCGCCGCAAGTTTAAGTGTAAAGCCTGCGCCCACCAGTTCAGCGTCACGAGCGGAACGATATTTGCCAGCCGCAAGATGGACTTTGTAGACCTTCTGGCCGCGATCTGCATCATCGTGAACGCTGCCAAGGGCGTATCAATGGTGCAGATTTCCCGCGATCTGGACTGCCAATACAAGACAGCCTTTGTGCTGGCACACAAGCTGCGCGAAGCAATGGCGCAAGAGGTCCAGACAGGCGAAGTTCTGGATGGTCACGTTGAAATCGACGGTGCCTACTTTGGCGGTCACATCCGCCCTGAGAACGCCAAGGCAGACCGCAAGGACCGCCGCTTGAAGGAAAACCAGAACGGACGCCGCCGCGTCGTTGTCACCATGCGTGAGCGCACGGGCCGCACCTTGCCTTTCGTCACCATGACCGAAGGCGAAGGCGTTGCACTGGCAATCGAGAACGTGAGCCGCACCGCTACCATGTCAGCAGACGAAGCATCGCATTGGGACCTGTTGCACGGCGGTTGGATGGTTGAGCGCGTGAACCACAGCGAAATCTACAGCGACCACGGCAAGCATACGAACATGGTGGAAAGTTTCTTTAGCCGCCTGCGCCGCATGGTTCTGGGTCAGCACCACCACGTTAGCCCGCAGTATCTGCACCAGTATGCAAACCACGCCGCATGGCTCGAAGACAACCGCCGCACCGACAACGGCACGTTGGCTCACACGCTGGTGTCAAACGCAATGGGTGCGCCGGTTAGCCGCCAGTGGAAGGGTTACTGGCAGCGGGCGGCGTAGTTCGCACATTTTGTTACGGCAAATTGACGACGCCGTAAATGTGGTGGGTGTGTAGACTCGTAAGGCCGAATCAGGATAAAGAAAAAGCGCACAGGGTTACGACCTGTGCGCTTTGAAAGAAACCCACCGTTGGCCGGTGGATGTTTGTGAATTCACAAAACGCTTTTGCCATCTGTGAATCAGCAAGTCAAGCCGGTCATTAAGTCCAGAAGGGACTCATCAATGGATAATGACACCCAAGAAATCCTTTGCGGCGCTTGTCGCGTACCTGTGAAAGGTCCTGCTGATGGAGAGGCGAAGAACTTGTTCGCTTGTCCCGATTGCGGGCGCAGTGACACACGAGAAAACGTCCTCGCCGAGGTCAAAGCCTTCGTCACTGAACTTGCAGAGCGTAGTCTCCAAGAATCCATGCGGAAGGCCGCGCGGGGAAGCAAGATTCTCCAATTCGAGGGCAAGACCATTCCAAAGCGCGAGTATCGGTTCGTTACTAATCATCGTTTCTAAACTCCTATGCTGGCCCTACGGGGCCAGCACCCACAGCCGCCCCTCACGCATCACCAACCCCTTACGCTTCAACTTAGCTAGCGCCTGCGTGGTCCGCACGTAGGCCGCTCTGTCGTCTATCTCAGGTCGGCTATCCGCCACATGGGCCACGATGGCTGTTAGCGGCTTACGCCCATCCCTCAGTGCGCCCAGAGCCAGCGTGGCCATCAACCCCCGCCTTGCGGCATTGTTGCTCTTAGCGGGCAGGACAGCGGGCATCGGGACGCCACGCAGGCGAAGCAGCGCCTCGACGTGATCCAGCCCTTCGCCATCATCACGAATGGTAGCCTTGAGTAGCGCGAGCAGCGCACCGTTGATTGACTTGTCCTGCATGGGCCAAAGGTGATTCACAACGGCTCTGAAATCTAGTATTGCTGTTGGTGCGCTTGCTACCTAACGCCGGATATTTGCGGCAAGATGATGATCAGCCGTGATTGCCGGCGGTCTGCCATTGCGCGGGGGTCCGGCCTGCTGACGCGGCCTTGCCTTCGGCTGCCCAGAGGATGCCGCGACGGAGCATCTCGTGCGCCGGCCCTTTGGCGATGACTTCGGCCTTGTGTCCGAGCGCGTTGTAATAGACGCGGCCCAGTCCCCAATGGCGGGTCCAGGCCACCGGCATGTCCACGGCACCGTTGGGGCTGTGATACCATGTCACCACGTCGGTGCGGGTGGTGGCGAGGACCGTGTTCGCGGGATCGGTGTGCAGGTAGTATTGTTCGGTTTCGACGTCGAAATCCTTGATTCCAGCGACCAGCGGATCGTCAGATGTGATCGTCACGCGGTACTTTACGCCGTCGCCACCGGGGTGCGCGACCCAGTTTCCGCCCGTGATGAACTGCCAGAGCGGATTGCCCCGGAAGGCGTCACACATGCCACCGTGGCATCCGGCCAGTCCGGTGCCGTGGGCAACGGCGTCCGAGACCTGGCCTGCGGCCTCGCGCGACAGGTCGGACATGGTCCAGACCGGCACGAGCAGGTCGTAGGTCTTGAGTTCTTCCGCATCGTCGAAGGGCTTCAGATGGTCGATCACCTCTGCCTTGCCGCCTTCGCTTTCGATCATGGAACGGAAGATTTCCGCCACCTTGTCAGGTTCGTGGCCGTCCCAGCCACCCCAGGTAATCAGTGCTTTCATGCGTGTCTCCTTTCGCCCATGAGGCGCGGTCGGTCGGGGTTCGTCAAGAGCAGAACCGGTTTCTGGCGGGCGACCGGAGGGTCGGATTTCACAGGGCGCGGGGGTGCGGGCTTGCGCGCGCGGCGCCGGAAGGGTCGCGCAAAAAGCGACAGGGCGGCGAGCATCACCGCCCAGCCTGCGGCAAAGCCGCCGCCGGCACTGGCGGCCCCGGCGGCCGACAGCGGCATCGCCGGTTCAAAATCGGACCATGCGGCCTGCACGATCTGGGGATCGGACATGCGCTGCGGCATGGCGATGCGTTCCAGCGGGGTCGCCGCGCGCAGGTCCATCAGGGTGGCCGCGAGCCGGGAATGGCGCGCGAATGTGCGGCGCATGTCGGACTGTCGGGCGATCAGGAAGGGCGTCCCGGTCATCTGTTCCAGCGCCTCTTCCCGGCCCAGACCGGCGGCGACGGCGGAGGCGTCGAAATCCTTGACCACCACAGTCAGCGCATCGACCTGACCCGCGAGGCGTTGCAGGTAAGCCTGCGTGAAGGCGGGATATTGCGAGGCAGCGGTCGCCCCGGCAAGCCCCGCACACAGACAGATCGCCCGGATCATGACGGCGCCCGGTAAGGATGGTGAGACATGGCTGCTCTGCCCGTTTTGTTGATCTTGTTGCGGTGACGATAGCAGAGCGGAGGATTCGCGCAAAGGCCGGTGTTCAGTCTTCGCGGTCGAGCCATTCGATCACGCGCAGGACGTCGGCGTCAGGCGGAAAGACGGGATAGCCCACATCCACGACAGCCGTATCGCGCAAAATCAGGGTCAGGCGTTTCAGCAGGGTCTGCCCCTCTGCCTCGAAGGCCGGCAGGTCGAGCGCACGGCGCAGGTCGCCGTCTGCATCCGAAAGCAGGCGATACGGCAGATTGAGGCGGTCAGCCGCTTCGGTCTGTTCCGCCGTTGCCTGCGTGGACAGACCGAAGACCTGATCGACGCCCAGCGCCTTGAGTTGCGCGAAGTGGTCGCGGAAGGCGCAGGACTGCGGTGTGCAGCCGCGCGCACCGGGAATGTCGTTCCAGCCCTCGGGCAGATCGACGCCGGGACGCCCCGTTCGGGGGTAGATGTAGAGAACCGTCAGCCCCGTCAGCGCGCCCAGATCGACCGTGGTTCCATCGGTCGCAGGCAGGCTGACGGCAGGCAGGGCGGCCCCTTGCAGATGGGCCGCTTTCCCGTCGTCTTCGGGTGCCGGGATTTCGGACCAGTCGATATCGGTCAGGGACATGGGGCGGACTTTCCTTGTCTTCGGTGCCTGGGCTGCACAAGGCGTCAGAGGCCGGCGTAAATCCCGATGATTCTGGCCACTGCCTCTTCCGGTGGCATTTCGGTGCTGATCCCGGTGCGGCGCGAGGTGACTTCGACCACGCCGTTCGCCAGCCCGCGCGGGCCGACCGTGATCCGCCACGGCAGGCCGATCAGGTCCATCTTGGCGAACTTGCCACCCGCCCGTTCATTGCGATCATCGTAAAGCGGGTCGAGCCCGGCGGCGATCAGCGCGTCGTAGATCGACTTGCAGGCGGCGTCGGCCTGATCGTCGCCCTGCTTGAGATTGACGATCCCGCAATGGAAAGGTGTCACCCCTTCGGGCCAGATGATGCCCTTGTCGTCATGTGACGCTTCGATGATCGCGCCAAGTAGTCGCGAGACGCCAATGCCGTGGCTGCCCATGTGCACGGGCACGGGCTTGCCGTCGGGGCCTTGCACTGTGGCGCCGAGGGCTTCGGAATACTTGGTGCCGAAATAGAAGATCTGACCGACCTCAATCCCGCGGGCGGTGCGACGCCGCTCTTCGGGGATTTCCGCGAACCTGGCTTCATCGTGGGTCTCGTCCGTACGGGCGTAGCGCGATGTGAATTCGTCCATCACCGACTGGCAGGCGGCGTGATCGTCGAAGTCGATGGCACGGTCACCGAAGGTCAGATCGGTAATCGCGCTGTCATAGTAGACCTCGCTTTCGCCGGTTTCGGCCAGAACGAGGAATTCATGGGTGTTGTCGCCTCCGATGGGACCTGAATCGGCGCGCATCGGGATCGCCTGAAGACCCATGCGTTCGTAGGTGCGCAGGTAGCTGACAAGGTGGCGGTTGTAGGCATGCAGCGCGTCTTCTTTCGTCAGATCGAAATTGTAGCCATCCTTCATCAGGAATTCGCGGCCCCGCATCACACCGAAACGGGGGCGGACTTCGTCGCGGAATTTCCACTGGATCTGGTAGAGCGTCAGCGGCAGGTCCTTGTAGGACTTGACGTAGGACCGGAAGATATCGGTCACCAGTTCCTCGGCCGTGGGCGAGAACAGCATGTCGCGCCCGCCCCTGTCCTTCACGCGCAGCATCTCTTCGCCATAGGCATCGTAGCGCCCCGATTCGCGCCAGAGGTCGGCGGATTGCATCGTCGGCATCAACAAGGCGTGATGACCCGCCCGTGCCTGTTCCTCGTGAACGATCTTCTGGATGCGTTGCAGCACCTTGAACCCCATCGGCAGCCACGAATAGATGCCCGCGCTGGCCTGCTTGATCAGGCCCGCCTGCAGCATCAGGCGGTGACTGACGATCTGGGCCTCGCGGGGGGTTTCCTTGAGGACGGGCAGAAAGTAGCGGGACAGACGCATGGGGGACTCCGAAAACTTGTCCAGAGTGGTGTAGGGAAGCCGTGGAGCGACGACAAGGCGCATTTGCCTCTTGATTGGGCGGCGCTAAAACATCGTCATGCCTTATGAATGGTCCCCTCCGCCGCAACCCGACATGCCCGAATGGCAAGTGAGCCTGTGGCCTTACCGGTCGCTCTTGCGCAAGGACTTTGTCCTGTTCATGGGCGCGACCTGTCTGATCGTCGCCTTGCCGCTTCTGGTCGTGCTGGGATCGGCGATCCTGTGGGGGCTGCTGCCCTTTTTTCTGGCGATGATCTGGGCGCTGTGGTTCGCCTTGAACGTGAGCTACAGGCGCGGCGAGGTTCTGGAAGAACTGACGGTAACAGCAGACCGCGCGCATCTGGTGCGGCATGATCCCAAGGGCCACGTGCAGGACTGGGAGGCGAACCGCTATTGGGTCAGCGTTCACCTGCACCCCGACGGTGGGCCGGTCGCCAACTACATCACATTGCGAGGCGGGCCACGCGAGGTCGAGATCGGGGCGTTTCTGGACGCGGGTGAACGACTGGCTTTGTATGACGATCTGAGACGGGCTTTGCGGGGGCAACCGGCTGCCGGGGTGCCGTGACAGCACGGGTCCGGTCAGGTTCACCGCCCTGTCCCGGGGGCCAGCCCCCGGCCCCCCGGAGTTTAACGGCAAGATGAAGAGCAGGCCGCGTCAGGCCAGCCGGTCCTTTACAACCGGACCAACCTTGCCGAAATCCATCTGGCCCGTGTATTTCGCCTTGAGCACGCCCATGACCTTGCCCATGTCACGGATGCTGTCTGCACCAGTCTCGGAGATGGCGGCATCGACGGCTTTTTCGGTTTCCGCGTCGGACAACTGCCGCGGCAGGAAACCCTCGATCACCTTGATCTCGGCCAGTTCCTTTTCGGCAAGTTCCAGACGCCCGCCCTCTTCGTAGGCACGCGCACTTTCGTGCCTTTGCTTGACCATGCGGCCAACGATCGCCAGCACGTCGGCGTCGCTGACGCCGGCCTCTTCGGCCTCGGTGCCGCGCAGGGCGATGTCGCGGTCCTTGATGGCGGCATTGATCAGGCGGAGGGTCGCGAGGCGGTCCGCCTCTTTCGATTTCATCGCATCCTTGAGAGAGGTCGTGATGCGGGTACGCAAATCCATATGAAGGATAGTCCATTTTCGGTGATCAGTATTTGACACTAGGCGGTGTCAGGCCAGGAAACAAGCCACGCGGACCCCACGTCAGCCCGCTTGACCCTTCCCGGCCCTGTGCTTAGATGCAGGACGATTTCAGGCAGGCAGGGGCACGGGTGATGAGCGACATGAAAGCGGAGACACCGACGGCCTGTCTGGCGTTGGCGGATGGCACGATCTTTTACGGATTCGGCTTTGGTGCGACCGGGCAGACCACCGCCGAGCTATGCTTCAACACCGCGATGACCGGCTATCAGGAAATCATGACCGACCCCTCCTATGCCGGGCAGGTGGTGACGTTCACCTTCCCTCATATCGGCAATACCGGTGTGAACCCCGAAGACGACGAGACCTCGGACCCCGTGGCGGACGGAATGATCGTCAAATGGGACCCTACCGAGCCGTCGAACTGGCGCGCGACCGAGGATTTGACTACCTGGCTGGCCCGGCGGGGCCGCATCGGCATGGGCGGCGTTGATACCCGCAGGCTGACAAGGGCCATCCGCCAGCAAGGCGCGCCGCATGTGGCGCTGGCCCACAACCCCGACGGTCAGTTCGATGTGGAGGCGCTGGTCAAGGCCGCGCGCGACTTCGCCGGGCTGGTGGGGCGCGATCTGGCCAAGGATGTGACCTGTGTGCAGTCCTACCGCTGGGACGAGATGCGGTGGGCCTGGCCCGAGGGATACACGCGTCAGGAGAACCCGACCTACAAGGTCGTGGCGATCGATTACGGCGCGAAACGCAACATCCTGCGCAGCCTTGCCAGTGCGGGATGCGATGTGACCGTTCTGCCGGCCAGTGCGACCGCCGAAGACGTGCTTGCGCTTGCGCCTGACGGTGTCTTTTTGTCAAACGGTCCGGGCGATCCGGCGGCGACGGGGGCCTATGCTGTCCCGATGATCAAGGGCGTTCTGGAAAAGAACCTGCCGGTCTTCGGAATTTGTCTCGGGCACCAGATGCTTGCCCTGGCGTTGGGCGGGCAGACCGTGAAGATGAACCACGGCCACCACGGCGCGAACCACCCGGTCAAGGACCACACCACCGGCAAGGTCGAGATCACATCGATGAACCACGGGTTCGCCGTCGACAGCCAGACGCTGCCCGATGGCGTGGAAGAAACGCATATCTCGCTTTTCGACGGATCGAATTGCGGGATCAGGCTGAAGGGCCGGCCGGTCTTTTCCGTGCAGTACCATCCGGAAGCCTCGCCCGGACCGCAGGACAGCTACTACCTGTTCGAGCGTTTCACTGCGGCAATGGCCGAACGGGGCTGACGCTTGACCGCGTGCGGGTTAATCGCCCGTTAACTGTCTTGAGGTTAACCTTCAGTGAAAGCTGGAGAGGCGATCATGGGGCAGAACTGGCGGCCAGACGAAGGCGTGACACGCGAAGACGGACGGCAGGTTCTGTTGCTCGAAGCCCTTGTCCAATCTCAGGCCGTCCCGGCCGCTACAGCCCCTGCCTTGCTGACGCGCGCACGGTCGCGCGGGGTTCCGCTATCACATGTGCTGGAGATCGTGGGGGGCGTGTCGCAAGGGCAGATTGCCGCGGCGCTGGCAACACTGTTTCAAGCGCGACAGATCGATCCACTTTCGCATCCCCCGGACCCCCGCCTGATCGCCAGAACACCTGCCGCCGATGCCATCGCACAGAGCTATCTGCCCTGGCGCAAGATGGGCGGCGCAACCATCATCCTGACGGCGGACCCCGACAGGTTTGCAAGCCACCTTGATCGGCTTTCGAAGATATACGGTCCCGTGCGCATGGCCATTACGACACGCGATCAGCTGGCGGCGGCGCAAACACGGGCTTTCGCGTCCAGGCTGGTGCAGCAGGCCGAGGTCAAGGTTCCCGCACAGGACAGTTGCCGGACGTGGAACCGCAGCACGGCGGCTATGGTCAGTGCCGTGGTCCTGCTGTTCGCGGTGGCCGGATATCACTTCGCCCCCGTCGCCAGTCTGGCCCTTTTATGCGGGATTTGCGTTGTGACGATGTTGGCACAGACAGGACTGAAGGCGGCAGCACTTGTGGCATCGACACGGGTGCCCCCGCGTCGGACCGACGGACAGGTCATGCCCGCCCGCTTGCCCCGCATCACGATGTTGATTCCACTCTATGACGAAACCGCGATTGCCGCGCATCTGCTGCGCCATCTGCACGCCATCGACTATCCGCTTGAACTGCTGGATATCTGCTTTGTCATGGAGGCAGGGGACCTGAAGACGCGGCGGGCCATCGGCAATGCGAAACTGGCGCGCTGGATGCGGCACGTCACCGTGCCCGCAGGGACGGTCAAGACGAAACCCCGCGCGCTCAATTATGCACTGAACTTTACGGACAGTGACATCATCGGCGTCTGGGACGCAGAGGACGCGCCCGAGCCCGACCAGCTTTTGCGCGTCGCGCAACGCTTTGCCGAAGCCGACGAAGGGCTGGCCTGCCTGCAGGGTGTGCTGGACTACTACAACCCCCGCGCCAACTGGCTGACCCGCTGCTTCGCGCTGGAATATGCCGCGTGGTTTCGGGTGGTCTTGCCCGGCCTTGCCAGAATGGGGCTGATCGTGCCTCTGGGCGGAACAACGCTGTTTTTCCGGCGGGCGACGCTGGACAGGCTCGACGGCTGGGACGCGCATAACGTGACCGAAGATGCCGATCTGGGCATCAGGCTGGCCCGCCGTGGCTACCGGACCGAGTTGATCGACACCGTGACCTTCGAAGAAGCGAATGGCCACGCCTGGCCCTGGATCAAGCAGCGGTCACGCTGGCTCAAGGGCTATGCGATGACCTACGGCGTTCACATGCGCTCGCCCCTGCGGCTGTGGCGCGATGTGGGGGCGTGGCGGTTCTTCGGGCTTCAGGTGTTGATCCTTGGCACGGTGGTCCAGTCTGCGCTGGCGCTGGTGGTCTGGTCGTTCTGGCTGGTTCCGCTGGGCTTGCCGCATCCCGTCGCGGACGGCCTGCCTGCAGGGGTGCTGGTGACCGCTGCGGTGCTGTTCGCGGCAACGGGTCTTTTGAACCTCGCGGTGGCGGCATTGGGGGTCAATCGGGCGGGCAAAAGGTGGCTGCTCCCCTGGGCACTTACGCTTCCGTTCTATTTTCCGCTGGCGATGATCGCCATGTGGAAGGGACTCTTCGAACTGTGCTGGAAGCCGTTTTTCTGGGACAAGACCGCGCACGGCAAACTTTTGCCTCGGATGGACCTGCGCGCTACCGCGTCCCCTCTTCTTGCGCGGCATCCAGTTTCAGACGGGTAACGAAGGCCTTGGAAATGTGGTCGCGCAGGGCGGCATCGGCGGCATCGGGGTCACGTCTGGCGATCGCGGTCACGATGTCAGTGTGCTCGGCCAAGGTATCGGCGGACCGGCCTTCGGCGGAAAGGGACGTCGTCGCCAAAAGCGCCATGGAGCGATGAACGAGGTCAAGCTGACGGACCAGAAAGCGGTTGTGCGAGGCCAGATGGATCTGCTTGTGAAACCGGCGGTTCGCACGGCTGAGCGCGCTGGGGTCGTTCACCAGACGCGCATCCGCCTGCAGCATGTCGTCAAGCACGCGTATTTCCTCGGGTGTGGCATGAGTAGCGGCCAGACGGGCGGCCAGACCTTCGAGCGTGCCGCGCACCACGTAAAGCTCTGCCAGTTCGGTGTGGTCGAGCGATGCCACGATCAAAGACCGCCCTTCCCGCTTGAGCAGCGATTGCGTCTCGAGCCGCTGCAGCGCCTCGCGCACGGGGGTCCGGCTGACTTTGAAGCGTTCGGCCAGTTCGCTTTCCACCAGCCGGTCGCCGGGCGTGTAGATGTGGCTGTCGATTGCTTCAAGGATCAAGGCATAGGCGTCTTTGTGGGGCGTGGTCGTGGACATGCGGGTGCTTTCGTCTGATTTTACAAAGACTAGCCGCAGGACGGTGCGACAGGCAAGCACGGGGGCTTGGCCACCCATGTCAGTCAGCCTATGTCATGTTTATGGACAAGTTCGATATTCTCATCTCCGGTGGCGGCGTCGCGGGCCTGACAGCCGCCAGCGCATTCGGCGCGGCAGGCTTTATCGTCTGCATCGTCGACCCCGCGCCGCCCGTCACCGACATCGCCGATGAAGGTGCCGACCTGCGCACCACGGCCTTCCTGCAGCCGGCCCGTGACTTTCTGGACATGGCCGGACTGTGGGAGCGGTTGGCCCCCTTCGCCACGCCCCTGCAGGTCATGCGTATGGTCGATGCCAGCGGGCGCGGCGGCGGCGTGCGGACCACACGTGATTTCGATGCCGCCGACATTTCGGACCAGCCGTTTGGCTGGAACCTCTCGAACTGGCTGCTGCGTCGCGAGATGGTGGCGCGTCTGACGGAACTGGACACCGTGGATTTTCGGACCGGGGTCGGCTTTGCGTCGATGCTGACGCGGTCGACCGGCGTCAAGGTGCGATTGTCGGACGGGCGTGCGGTGCAGGCGCGGCTTGTCATCGGTGCCGACGGGCGCGGGTCACCGGTGCGCGATGCGGCCGGCATCGGCGTCCGGACGACACGTTATGGGCAGCGCGCGCTGACCTTCGCCGTGACCCATGCGGCACCGCACGATAACGTCTCGACCGAGATCCACCGTGCGGGGGGCCCGTTCACCCTTGTTCCCCTGCCCGACCACGAAGGCCAGCCATGTTCCGCAGTCGTCTGGATGTGCGATGCCGCCGAAGTGACCCGTCTCGAGGCGATGCAAGAGGCCGATTTCAACGCCGCCGCAACGGACCGGTCGGCAGCCCTTTATGGACCGCTGAAGCTGGCGACACGGCGCACAAGCTGGCCGATCATCAGTCAGGTGGCCGACCGTATCATCGCCGAACGCACCGCACTGGTGGCGGAAGCCGCACATGTGATGCCGCCCATCGGCGCGCAGGGCCTGAACACGTCGCTCAAGGATCTGACGGTCCTGCTGGAGCAGGCCAAGCAGGCAGGTGACCGTCTGGGCGAAACCCCGATGCTGGACGCCTATGCGCGCGCCCGGATGCACGACGTCCGGCTGCGGGCGGTCGGGATCGACGCCCTGAACCGGACGTCGATGGCGGGCATGCCTGCCGTGCAGGGGCTGCGCGCCAGAGGTATCGGCGCGCTGCACGACATTGCACCTCTGCGACGCGCTGCGATGACACTGGGGCTGGGTGCGAAGGGCTAGAGCACGTCGTCCAGCACAGGCTGCAACCGGCGCATCGTGCCGTCAACGTCCATCAGCTTGTCCAGCCCGAAAAGCCCGATCCGGAAGGTGCTGAAACCCTCGGGTTCACCCACCTGCAAGGGCACGCCCGCCGCGATCTGCACACCCTGCGCCGCAAAGGCCTTGCCCGACTTGATTTCGGGGTCATCGGTGTAGCTGACCACGACCCCCGGCGCTCCGAAGCCTTCGGCGGCGACCGAAACGATCCCCTTGTCAGCCAAGACACCGCGCACCCGGTCGCCAAGGTTCCACTGCGCCATGCGCAACCGCTGAAAGCCGAAAACCTTGGTTTCAAGCATCGTATCGCGGAACTGTCGCAGCCCATCGGTCGGCATCGTGGCGTGATAGGCATGACCGCCGCCCTCGTAGGCTTTCATGATGTTGGACCACGTCTTGAGATTGACGGCGAAGCTGTCCGACTCGGTCTGCCCCAGCCGGTCCATCGCCGATTGCCGCATCATGACCAGCCCTGCGCAGGGTGTCGCGGACCAGCCCTTTTGCGGGGCCGAGATCAGCACGTCGACGCCGGTCTTCGCCATGTCGACCCAGATGCAGCCAGAGGCAATGCAGTCCAGCACGAACAGCGCGCCGACCTCGTGCGCGGCCTCCGCAAGTGCTGTCAGGTAGTCGTCGGGCAGGATGATGCCCGCGCTGGTTTCGACATGCGGGGCGAAGACAACATCGGGTTTGACCGCCCTGATTTCGGCAGTGACGTCCTCGATCGGCGCGGGCGCATAGGGCGCGTGGGGCGCGTTGCCCTGCGGGCGGGCCTTCATTACGTGGGCTTGCGCCGTAAAGTCGCCCGCGTCGAAAATCTGGCTCCAGCGGTAGGAGAACCAGCCATTGCGGACGACGAAGACATTGGCGTCACGTCCGAACTGACGGGCCACGGCCTCCATCGCGAAGGTGCCGCCGCCGGGGACAAGGGCCACGTGATCGGCGGTATAGACCTCTTTCAGCATCCCATTGATGTCACGCATCACCTGTTGAAAGGTCTGGGACATGTGGTTGAGCGAGCGGTCGGTGAAGACGACCGAGAATTCCATCAGGCCATCGGGGTCGACAGGGGCGTGCAGCTTGGACATGGGGGGCTCCTTTGCGTTGTCCGCAGACTGCCAGACCGCCGTGCAAAGGCCAAGCCGTCAGAGAGGGCCGGTCAGGCGTTCCTCGCTTAGCAGCACGTTCGCCTCGACATTGCCGACGCCGGGCAGCGCCATGATGCGGCGGCGCAGCACCCGTTCGAAATCCGCCAGATCGCGGGCCACCACGCGCAGGCGGTAGTCATAGAGGCCCAGCATGTGTTCAACGGTCTGCACCTCGGGGATCGCGCCGACCGCGCGTTCAAAGTCTTCAAGGCTGACGCGACCCTTGGTGGCCAGCTTCACGCCCAGAAAGACCGTGACGCCGAACCCCACCGCCGCGAGATCGAGATCAAGGACACGGTCGCCCAGGATGCCCGTCTGTTCCAGCCGCCGGATGCGGCGCCATGTCGCGGGCTGGCTGAGGCCCAGCCTGCGGGCGATCTGCGTCGTGGGCATGTCGGCATCGGTCGCCAGAAGGCGCAGAAGCCGCCGGTCAGTGTCATCCAGGATCATATGGGCAACCCCTGCCCCGTCTTGACGGTGGCCACGGTCATCAGCGCCTCGATATCCGCGATATGCGGCAGGGTCAGCACTGCATCGCGATAGACGCGCTGGTAATCAGGTAGGTCACGCGCAACAAGCGAAAGACGCACGTCGACGCGACCCAGAAAGGTCTGGATTTCCGTGACCTCGGGAACCTGACGCGCGGCAGACAGGAACGCATCGAACGATCCGGACTGCGTCTTGTCGAGCGTGATGCGCAAGGACACCTCGACCGCGTAACCCAACGCCCGCCAGTCGATCACGCGGCGACTGCCCTTCAGCACGCCGGTTTCGCGCAACCGGTCCAACCTGCGGGACACACGGGCGGGGGTCAGGCGCACGGCCTCGGCCAAGGCAGGGCCACCCATCCCCGGGTCGCGTTGCAGGTGGCGCAGGATATGGCGGTCGACCTTTTCAAGCATAGCTTTCTGCATATACAGCAAACAGGCGAATAACAATTACGATGTGGTAGCTCCAATACAGGATACACCCCGTGCAATCAGCCCAAAATCATCCTACAAACCGCCTGGAACATTAACTCAAGGGGACGGATTATGCGCGTTTACTATGACCGCGATTGCGACGTGAATCTCATCAAGGACAAGAAGGTCGCCATTCTGGGCTACGGCTCTCAGGGTCACGCCCATGCGCTGAACCTGCGCGACAGTGGCGCCAAGAACGTGGTCGTCGCCCTGCGCGAAGGCTCGCCCAGCCAGGCCAAGGCCGAAGGCGAAGGCCTCAAGGTCATGGGGATCGCGGAAGCGGCCGCCTGGTGCGATCTCATCATGTTCACCATGCCGGACGAATTGCAGGCCGAGACCTACAAGAAATACGTTCACGACAATCTCAAGGAAGGCAGCGCGATTGCCTTTGCCCACGGCCTGAACGTCCATTTCGGCCTGATCGAACCCAAGGCGGGCGTCGATGTGATCATGATGGCCCCCAAGGGCCCCGGCCACACCGTGCGCGGCGAATACACCAAGGGCGGCGGCGTGCCCTGCCTTGTGGCCGTGGATCGGGATGCGACCGGCAAGGCGATGGAAATCGGTCTGTCCTATTGCTCGGCCATCGGCGGCGGCCGGTCCGGCATCATCGAAACGAACTTCCGTCAGGAATGCGAAACCGACCTTTTCGGCGAGCAGGCCGTGCTTTGCGGTGGTCTGGTCGAACTGATCCGCATGGGCTTCGAGACGCTGGTCGAAGCGGGTTACGAGCCCGAGATGGCCTATTTCGAATGTCTGCACGAGGTGAAGCTGATCGTGGACCTGATCTACGAAGGTGGCATTGCGAACATGAACTACTCGATCAGCAACACCGCTGAATACGGCGAATACGTCAGTGGCCCGCGCATCCTGCCCTATGACGAGACGAAGAAGCGCATGAAGGACGTTCTGACCGACATCCAGAACGGCAAGTTCGTGCGGGACTTCATGCAGGAAAACTCCGTTGGTCAGCCGTCGTTCAAGGCGACACGCCGGATCAACGACGAACACCAGATCGAAAAGGTCGGGGAAAAGCTGCGCGGCATGATGCCGTGGATTTCCGAAGGCCGCATGGTCGACAAGGCCAAGAACTGAGCAAAAGCCAGCTTCTGAACGCCCCAAGACAAGAGAGGCGGCCCGAAAGGCCGCCTTTTTCTATCGCTTGTGGTCGGGTCCGACCGGGTTCGGTCCGGGGCCGTCCTTCGCAAGGCTGGATTTCTCCTCCAGCCGGTCGTGATGCGTCTTGTCCGTTTTGCGTTTGCTCCACAGCACGACACCGATGACGATTGCGAAAGTCGCAACCGGCAATATCCAAAGTAACGGAAACTCCATCGTGATCTCTCCTTCAAACGGGGCCAGCGGTTTGCTAATTCAGCTAGTCCAACGCCCCTTTCAGCGCGAAGTTCCAACATGACCACCCATCCCACGCCGGCCAACTGGCTGTCGATTGCAGTGCTTGGCGTGATCTGGGGCGGGACTTTCATGGTCGTGGCCATCGCGCTGGAGGGGTTCGGCCCGTTGACGGTTGCCTGTGCGCGCACGACGCTGGGGGCCTTGGCGCTGTTGGTGCTGATGCGGGTTCTGGGGCGGCACTGGCCCGTCTGGGACTGGCGGATCGCCAAGTATCTGCTGGTGATCGGCGCGCTGAACACCGCCCTGCCCTTTGCCCTGCTGTCATGGGGCCAGCAGTATGTGCCTTCGGCATTCGCTGGCATTTCGATGGCGGCACTGCCGCTTTTCGTGCTGCCGCTGGCGCATATCTTCACCGACGAAGCCCTGAGCCCGCGCAAGCTGATCGGCGTCATCATCGGTTTTGCGGGGGCGGTGGTGCTGATCGGTCCCGGCGTCCTGCGGATCGGTCAGGGGTGGGAGCCTTTGGGCCAGATCGCCTGCCTTGCCGCCGCCCTGTCCTATGCCATCGCGTCGATCATGACGCGGCGGTGCCCGCCCATCGACCCCATCGCCCTTGCGGCAGGAACACTGGTTGTCGGCACCTGCATTCTGATGCCTGCCATGCTGATCTTCGAGGGCGTGCCCACACCCGCCAGCCCCCGCACAACCTTGGCGATCGTGTTTCTGGGCGTGGTGCCCACGGCTATGGCTGCCCTGCTGCGCGTGCAGGTGATCCGCAGTGCAGGGTCGGTCTTCATGACGTTGGTGAATTACCAGGTGCCCGTCTGGTCGATGTTGTTCGGGGTCTGGATCCTGAGTGAGGACCTGCCCTTCCGCTTTTTCGCGGCCTTGGCACTGATCCTGACCGGGCTGGCCACGAGCCAATGGCGCAGCCTGCGCAAGATCGTGCGCGCCTAGGCCGCGCGTTCGACCTCGGCCACGATGTCGTTGACCACTTGCTCCAGCAGCGCGGAATCCTCGCATTCGGCCATGACGCGCACCAAGGGTTCGGTGCCCGACTTGCGGATCAGCAGACGCCCCTTGCCCGACAGCTTTCCCTCGGCATCTGCGATGACCCGCGCGACCGTGTCTGCGGTCAGCGGATCAGACCCGGCGGCATAACGCACGTTCTTGAGAAGTTGCGGCACGGTGTCGAAGCTGCGCGTGAGGGTCGAGGCGGCGTTGCCCGAATCGATCATCGCCAGCAGGAATTGCAGTCCCGCCAATAAACCGTCACCGGTGGTCGCATAGTCGGTCATCACGATATGCCCGGACTGCTCGCCGCCAAGGTTGAAACCACCCGCGCGCATCGCTTCGACGACATAGCGGTCGCCGACGCCCGTCCGGTGCAGGGACAGGTTCTTGCCCTGCAGGAAACGTTCGAGCCCGAGATTGGACATGACTGTGGCGACAAGCGTGTCACCCTTCAGGCGCCCTTCGGCGGCCCACATCCCCGCAAAAAGCGCCATGATCTGGTCGCCGTCCGCGACCTCGCCGTTTTCGTCCAGGATCATGACGCGGTCGGCGTCACCGTCCAGACAGATGCCCACATGCGCCCCATGACTTACGATGGTCTCGGCTGCGGTATCGGTGCTGGTCGAACCGCAGTGGGCGTTGATGTTGTAGCCGTCGGGGTTCACGCCGACGGGAATGACGGTCGCGCCCAGTTCCCACAGGACCTGAGGCGCGATCCGGTGGGCGGCCCCGTTGGCGCAGTCGATAACAACCTTCAGGCCGTCCAGACGGCGGCCCGACGGAATGGTGGATTTGACCCGCTCGCCATAGCGGAACCGCGCATCGTCGACACGTTTTGCCCGTCCGATGTTGTCGGCCTGCACGGGCTCGACGCCCTCGAAGACAAGTCGCTCGATTTCCGCCTCGGCCTCGTCAGACAGCTTGAAGCCGTCGGGGCCAAAGAACTTGATGCCATTGTCCTGATGCGGATTGTGGCTGGCCGAGATCATGATGCCCACATCCGCCCGCATGGACACGGTCAGAAGCCCGACAGCCGGGGTCGGAACGGGGCCAAGCAGCAGGGTATTCATGCCAGTGCTGGTCAGCCCAGCGGTCAGTGCGTTTTCCAGCATGTAACCCGACAGCCGTGTGTCCTTTCCGATCACGACACGGTGGCCATTCGATCCATCGTTCCGGAAGTAGCGCCCGGCAGCGGCGCCGATCTTCAGCGCCATCTCGGCTGTGATTGGATAGGTATTCGCGGTCCCGCGCACACCGTCGGTGCCGAATAGTTTGCCTGCCATGATGTTATCTCCCGTTTTGGGCTGCCCACAGGTCTAAAGCCTGCCTTGTCTGCGATGTATCATGAACCCGCAGAAGCTGGATAGCCTGAGACGCACCGTGCAATGCCACCGAGAGAGAACCCGCCACCCTGTCCGAAGCCACATCGACACCGGACAGCTTGCCGATAAAGGTTTTCCGTGATGCCCCAAGCAGAACCGCGACGCCCAGATCGTGAAAAACCGAAATATTCTGCAACAAAGCGAGGTTATGAGCCATCGTTTTACCAAAACCGATGCCGGGGTCCGCGATGATCCGGTCGCGGGGTATGCCCGCTTCTTCCGCGACCGCGATGCGTTCGGCCAGATGATCCCAGACCTCACCCACCACATCGTCGTAGCGGGGATCGTTCTGCATCGTCTCGGGACGGCCTTTGGAATGCATCAGGCAGACCGGGCAGCCTGCTGCCGCAATCACACCCGCCATGTCGGGATCGAAGCGCAGTGCAGTGACGTCGTTGACCATGTCCGCCCCTGCCGCCAGCGCAGCCTGCGCCACCGCCGCCTTGCGCGTGTCGATCGATATCGGAGTGGCAATTCCCGCGTCACGGATCGCGCGGATAACGGGCGCGGTGCGGTCGATCTCCTCGGCCACCGTGACTTCGGCGGCACCGGGCCGGGTGCTTTCCCCGCCAATATCAAGGATCGCTGTGTCCTTGGCCATCTCAACGGCACTTGCGACTGCCCCAGCAACGCTCCCCAGCAGCCCCCCGTCAGAGAAACTGTCGGGGGTGACGTTGAGGATGCCCATGATCAACGGACGGTCAAGGATGAGACCCATCATATCGGGCCTGAGCATCGCCAGCCGCTGCCGATCGACCTCGGACAGATCGGTGTGCGGGATCGGACCACGTTCACCAAAGCGGATCACGTCACGCATCTGGCAAAACCGGCTGCCGGCGACGGGCCACCCGTCCAGCGGCAGGGCGGCGGGCAGAACGACAGGTTGCAACACCGCTTACGGCCCCTCTGCGCGAGTAACGCTGCGGGCAGGCACCAAGGTGTCGGGTGCCGACGCATCGACAACCAGAAGCTCTCTCGCTTGCATCTGCTCGGCGAACCATGCCGCCAGCGACACGGCATCGCCCGGCAGAACGGACGGCCCGTCGACCGCGTCCAGCACCACCTTTGACGGGGCCCATGCGCAGATCTGGCCGTTCTTCATGGCCCAGTCGAGCTCGGTGCGGCTGCCGACAACGGTGGCCCTGTGATCGCGCGAGGCCAGAACCCAGACGTTCTGTTCGATCGCCAGAAGGTCGATCCGCCGCTGTGTCATGGCATGGCCCGTCCGGGGAGCAGTCTGATCCGGCGGGCCAACGCAGAGGATGACGGGATCACCTGCCGCTTCCAGCCGGTCAATCCAGCCGCTCAACCTGTCGTCCGCAATAGCGGCATTCGACAGGTAGACGACACGCGGATGCGGCGCTTGCTGATGCACCTGCCCCGCAGGTGCGTCTCCGTCACGTGACCGGACGATCTCGACGCCCAGTGCAAAAGGACCGCGGTCCAGCTTTTCGATGCGGACGAAGACACGTTGCGCTTGCGGTTCGGTGAGAATCCGTTCGGCCACGCGGGCCGCGAGGGTTTCCAGCAGGTTGATCCGTTCGGCCTGCAATTCGGCCCCTATCGCTTCGGTCACGCGGTCGTAGGACAGGATGCGGTCCACATCGTCATCAATGGGGCCCGTCCAAGGCGTCACCTCGACCACGATGTTGAACCGCACCCGCTGGAGTCTGCCACGCTCTTGCTGGAATGCGCCGATCTCGACCTCGACGACATAGTCGCGCAACGAGATGCGGTCGTGCGGGCCATCGGCACTGGCTTCCGCCCGTTCAGACGGGTGGGCAAATGCCAGTCGCAAATCATCGCTCATGGGTGTCTCTCCCGGATACTCGGTCCGGGGAATAGGCCAGCTGGCCGCCGCTCACAAGCGTCGCAAGATCAGTTCGATGCGGAACGGGTGGGTTGGCGATAGAACCTGTGCACGCCGATATGCGCTGTCAGCGGAAAGCGGCGGGCCCAGGACGGACTGACGGCAGTCGTGTGATAGTGCGTCGCACCATCGGTCAGCTCACGCGAAGCACCGTCGATCAGCAGACGCGCCACCTTGCCAACGCGGCTGTAGGCGGCCTGATTGTTGATGTGATCCGGAATCCCGTCGCAGGTGTAGGTGAACTGACAGGCGTATTTGCGGCCCGTGCCCTGATTGATGACACCGCAGATCGTGTTCGGATAGGCGCCGCTGTCGACACGGTTCAAGATGACCTCGCCGACACCAAAAAGGCCTTCGACCGATTCGCCGCGCGCTTCGAAGTACAGCGCCTCGGACAGGCATTCCCATTCGGACCCACCACCGGCAGATCCGAGGGCGTTCAGAAAAGAATCGTTGTATGAGACGTTGGATGGCGCAGTCGCGATCTTGCGGTCTTCGACAGATGGAAGGCTGGTGAGCGCAGCCAGACGAACGTCCGGCACAGCCGTCAATGCCCGGCTTTCGCTACCCAACAGCGCCCCCAGGCGGCTGGCAAGAACTTCGTCGGCGGCGACCGAAAGCGGGGCCACAGCCAAAATGGTGCCCGTGGCCAAAGCGGCCATTTTCGCGAAAAGCTTCATAGCGATGTCCTATTTCCTTGACGCGACAAGCAATGCGCCATTTGGCCGGTGCCTAACGGCGGTTTCCCTGCAGGTAAACCTGAGGGTTCCATGCCATGATGGAAATGGGCGAAGACTCGCCGAAACGCCTTGGAACAGACTGAAATCGCTATCTTTTTCTGTATCCACTTTCGACAATCGCCAGTTGTGCCGCAGCCAGTCGCGCGGCTGGCACGCGAAACGGAGAGCAGGAGACATAGTCGAATCCCTGCGATCTGCAGAAGGCGATCGTCGATTCGTGGCCGCCATGTTCGCCGCAAACCGACAGCATGACGTCCGGGCGTCCTGCCCGTCCACGCGCGGCCCCGATCGACAAAAGCTCTCCCACGCCTTCGATGTCGAGGGTGTGGAACGGATCTTCCGCATAGACACCCTTTTGCACGTACTGCGACATGAAGCGGCCCGCGTCGTCCCGCGACAGGCCATAGGTCATCTGCGTCAGGTCGTTGGTGCCGAAGGACAGGAATTCGGCATGTTCCACGATATCCTGCGCGCGCAGGGCGGCACGCGGCGTTTCGACCATGACACCAAGCCTGTATTCAAAAGCCGTGCGGCGTTCGGCCTGAACGGCGGCCGCGACACTGTCGATCGCGGCACGGACGATCTCGACCTCTTTCATGGCGGAAATCAGCGGAATCATTATTTCGGGAACGATGGTGATACCGACAGCGGCGGCGTCGACCGTTGCCTCGAAGATGGCGCGGGCCTGCATTTCATAGATCTCGGGCACGGTGATACCCTGCCTGACACCCCGCATCCCCAGCATCGGATTATATTCAGACAAGGCCGCGACGCGGTGGGACAAGTCGGACAGGGGCAGGTTCAGCTGCGCGGCCAGATTCCGTTGCCCTGCCTTGTCGTAGGGCAGGAATTCGTGCAGCGGCATGTCGAAAAGCCGGATGCACACGCTGCGGCCCTGCATGATGGTGAACAGCGCCTTGAAGTCGGCCCGCTGGATCGGCAGCAGCCGGTCAAGCGACTGGCGACGGTCCTCGGGCGTTTCGGCAAAGATCATTTCCTGCATGACGTTCAACCGGTCGTCGGCAAAGAACATATGCTCGGTCCGGCAAAGCCCGATCCCCTCGGCCGCGAAGTTGCGGGCGGTCTGGGCGTCGGCGGGGGTGTCCGCGTTGGCGCGGATGCCGATGTCGCGGTAGGTGTCAGCCCAGGACAGCAGCGTCTTGAAGGCATCGTCAAGCGCCGCCTCGAGCATCTTGGGCGCACCCAGCAGCACCTGCCCGGTCGTCCCGTCGACCGTAATCTCGTCTCCGGCGCGGAAGGTGCGGCCATCCGGTGTCTTCAGGACACCTTTTTGCGTGTCCACGGTCAGCTCCGACGCCCCGACGACACAAGGCAACCCCAGTCCCCGCCCGATCACGGCGGCGTGGCTGGTAATGCCGCCCCGCATGGTCAGCACCGCCTGTGCGGCATGCATCCCGCGAATATCCTCGGGCGAGGTTTCGCGGCGGATCAGCACACAAGGCTCCATCCGCGCGGCACTTGCCTGCGCTTCGGATGAGGTGAACACGATTCGCCCCGTCGCGGCACCGGGGCTGGCGGCTATGCCACGCCCAAGGATGTCGCGCGTTGCCGTCGGATCGACCTGACGGTGCAGCATCTCGGACAGCGCGTTGGAATGGACCCGCATGATCGCATCCTGCCGCGAGATGACGCCATCCTCGGCCAACGCCGTGGCGATCCGGACACCCGCGCGCGCCGACCGCTGGACCCGCACTGCATCAAGGATGCGCAGATCGTTGTTTTCGATGGTGAATTCGACCTCCATCTCTTCCCGAAGCCGGGTGCGGCAAAGGTCGCCGTAGCCTACCAGCTTCTGGAAAAGCGGCGGACACAGCTCCTCGAGCGAGGCGCCGCGCGCGTCAGCTGTCAGATAAAGCGCGCCCTCGATATCATTCAACGCATCGCGCCCCTGAATTTGGCTCAGGTAGCGCCCGGTGATCTGCGATTGCCCGCTGTCAGAGGACACATACTGGATCACCCCCGATCCGCTTTCAGGCGCGCCGACACCCAGCGCCATGTCCTGCACCACAAGGCCCAGCCCCGCATCTTTCGGGGCTCCCTTGGCCTCGCGCAGGATACGGGCCGATGTGCCGTCCCACGCCCGCGCCATCGCGCGCAAGACGTCGGACAACTGCTGGACAGGGGACTGTGGGAAAGGTTCGTCAGCCTCTTCCGCGTAAGCCGACAGGGTTGCCTTCAGAAGATCACCATTGGACAACTTGTCAAAATCGAACGCTTCGGGGTCCAGACGGGCCACGTGGATGGCATAGGATTGCACAGATCGCACATAAAGGGCTGTCGCAGCCTCGAACCCTGCCCGCTTGGTCAGTTCCGCCAACTTGGCGTCGTTCATGCCGATATTCAGAATTGCGCCCGGCCCCCCCCAGTCGGGGGACTGGCTGGACGGGCGGACGGACAAAAGCGGCGCATCACCGAAAGGGGCAAGCAGTGTCGCCATATCCGGTATCTGGCCACGAGCAATCTTGGCAACCGCGCTAAAGGACAAGGCAACGGTCGTCGGAACTGGCATGTCGAGACGGATCAGCCGCTGCAGGCATTTCGCACGCCCTCCGTGCACCGACGGCGACATCGGGGCAGTGGGGGTAATAAGCGTGACGTCCTGATAACTCCGAGATTGCTGCACTGCGGCATCCTTTCCACTGCACCATATGGGGTGCGATGGGCCGGTGGCAACTGCCGCGCGGGGTGTCAGCCCTCGATTCGTGTCAGGTCGGCAACGGCCAGACAGGTCGTCCGGATTCGGGACAGCAAATTCAAACGGTTACGACGCAGAATTTCACTGTCGGCGTTGACCTGAACCTCTTCGAAGAAGCGGTCGATCGGAGCACGCAGACCTGCCATGGCTGACATGGCGGCGCTGAAATCCTCTTGTGCCATCGCGGGTTCGATGGTGGTCGCCGCAGTATCGAGGGCGGCAAACAGGTCCTTTTCCGCGTCTGCATCCGCAAATTTGAGATCGGCGCCATAGGAGTATTCGACGCCGTCCTTTTCCTCGGCCTGCGTCAGGATGTTGTTGGCGCGCTTGAACCCCTGGATCAGGTTCTCGCCGTCGTCGGTGTCCAGCGTCGCCTGCAAGGCACGGGCGCGTTTGACCAGAAGGGTCAGATCGTCGGAACCGGACATGGCGAGGCAGGCATCGATCACGTCGTGCCGGATGCCCTGATCCTTGAGGTAGACCTTGAGGCGGTCGTGGAGGAAGGAGAGGAGGTTGGAAGTCAATACAGGAGCATTCTCTAGAACGGTTTCGACAAGGTTCTCCAGTACATTAAAGGTTTCAGTGGTCACCTCTGAGTGCTGTTTGATGTAGTTATACACTGTCTCCATTTGCTTGGCCGTTGGCCAAGAATCATCATGGAGCCAAAGTTTGCGGTAAACGCTGAATGTTGGGTCACCGGAAGGAGTGTGAGACCTTACGGTTTGAGCGAAAACTTCAATTGATGCCTGTCGGGTCGCCATTTGAAATATTGAGTGCAAAGCCATCCTATCGGTATTCTCCAACACCAACCGGATCACCCCCAACGCTGCACGTCGCAGCGCGAAGGGATCCTTCGACCCTGTGGGCTTCTCGTCAATCGCCCAGAATCCCGTCAGCGTGTCGATCTTGTCGGCAAGCGCCACGGCGACAGACACGGGAGCGGTGGGCACGTCGTCCGAGGGGCCGAGGGGGCAGTAATGCTCTTGCGCGGCGGCAGCGATGGCGTCGGACAGACCGGCGGATTTGGCGTAATAACGCCCCATAAGCCCCTGTAATTCGGGAAACTCATAGACCATTTCGGATGACAGATCGGCCTTGGAGATGCGGGCGGCCTGCTCCGCCTCGTCCGCGTCGGCACCGACCACCGGCGCGATTAGGCGCGCCAAGGCCGCGATGCGTTCGATCCTGTCTTTCTGGCTGCCCAGCTTGTTGTGAAAGGTCACGTTTTCCAGCGCGTCGAGCCACGGCTGCATGCCGTCCTTGGCGATCCGCAGGTCGTTTTCCCAGAAAAACTTGGCGTCGGCCAGACGCGCCGAAAGAACCTTCTGGTTGCCCGCAAGGATCGTGGCACCGTGATCGGCTGTTTCCATATTGGCGACAGTGACGAACTGTTCGATCCGGCCCGTCTTGGGGTTGCGGACCGAAAAGAACTTCTGGTGTTCCTTCATCGACGTTTGCAAGACCTCGGGCGGCAGGTCCAGAAACTGTTCGTCGATGCGGCCCAGCAGGACCACAGGCCATTCAACCAGCCCCGCGACCTCGGCCAGAAGCGCCTTGTCCGCGACCACCTCCATGCCCTGCGCGAACGCCTGATTGGTGGCGTCATTCCATATCATCTCGGCCCGCTCATCGGCCCGCAGAAGGACCTTGGAGCGCTTGAGCTTCGCCTCGTAATCATCGAAATTACTTACCTTTATCGTGCCCGTTGACAGGAAGCGATGCCCCCTTGTTTCCGATCCGGTAACAATGCCGTCGATGTCGAGCGGGACGACCTCGGCCCCGTCATCGCCTGACAGGATGCAAAGGATGGAATGAAGCGGGCGGACCCAGCGCAGGCTGCCGTTGCCCCAGCGCATGGACTTTGGCCAAGGAAATCCGCGTATCGTGCTGTCCAGCACCTCGGCCACGATGGCAGCGGCGGTGCGGCCCGGCTTTTCGATGACGGCAAAGTATTCGTCGCCCTTCTTGCCGGGGCGCACTTCGAGCTGGTCCAGCGTCAGGCCGACACCACGCAGGAAGCCTTCGATCGCCTTGTCGGGCGAACCGACCTTGGGGCCCTTGCGCTCTTCGCGTACGGCACGGCTTTCCTCTGTCAGCCCCTCGACCGACAGCGCAAGACGGCGCGGCGTGGCAAAAGCCGCTGCACTTGCATAGGTCAGCCCCGCCTCGACCAGTCCGTCTGTCATCAATCGCCGCAGATCGTCTGCGGCCTTGGCCTGCATCCGCGCGGGGATTTCTTCGGAAAAGAGTTCGATCAAAAGATCGGGCATGGTTCACCTGCGGGCTAATGACGGCCCGCCGTGATTAGCCCTCTGCCCGCCTCGCGGCAAGCAGGTTACGAGGTGAGTTCGTCCAACCGTCCGGCCAGCGTTTCGGTGTCGTCCGATGCCGTGCGCGGCAGGATGCGGTAGGCGGCTTCGACAAAATTTTCCAGGCCGAAGCCGACGATCCCGAAGCCCACGAGGAACAGCAGGATTCGACCGAACATCATGCCGCGGATGTAGGTCAGCGCATCACCGATTCCCTTGGCCTCGCTGGGATCGGTCGTTACACCGGCCAGCGCGATGAAAATCCCGACGATCAGCAGGACTGCGCCATAGGCGATGAAGCCAAAGCGCATCACGGGATCAAGCTGGCGCGACGTTTCGGTGACCCGAATGTAACGCTTGTACTTCTCTTGCCAGCCCTTGAGCGCGTAGTGGATACCGGCCCCGACGAAGGTCAGGCCGACGACTGCCACGATCCAGCGACCGTAGGGCCATTCCATCACGCGGGCGGTCATGTCCTGCGCGCCGTCGCCGCCACCACTGGTGATACCATAGGCGATACTGGCCACGACGCCGCCCATGACAATGTGGATCAGACCGGTGACCACAAGGGCCGCGCGCTTGGCAAAGCCTTCCTTGTCATCGCCGCGGCGTTCGAGATCGTAGTAGGCGGCGATGATGCGCCAGACACCGTAGCAGACCAGCCCGGCGGCGATGATATAAAGCAAGGCAATACCACCGGGACTGTCCTTGAGAGTCGCAAGCGCACCCGTCGTGCCTTCAGTCTGGCCACCGGACCATGAGCCGACCATCGTCAGGCCACCCAAAAGACTGTAGACAATACCGCGGGCAGCATAGCCGGTCCGCATGACCGGTTCGGTCCAATCGGGGACAGTATCTGACATAAGCTCTCGTCCTTGGCATTTGAGTTGCCGGACAAGCGCGCGAGTGCGACATTTTGTTCCGGTTATTCCGGCGGCGGCGCGCATCCATCGGGGGCGGGGTTACCGTCGAAGACAACTGCGCCACAGGCGTTGATCTGGTGCCAGGCCATCGCACGGCCATCGGGATAGACAGCTACGATGCGGTCGATTCCATAGGTCACGTCGCGTTCGCCCAGAAAGGCCACGGCCTCTCCGCTCGCCAGATCCGTGCCGATCGCAGCGGCGTCGAAGCAGTCGAACCAGCCCGGTGCGACGCGGGGTTCTGCCCCGTCCGAGATGACGTATGTTTCGGTCAGGGCGGCCAGCGACATCGACAGATCGAAGCATGCGCGATAGCGCAGCGGGCTGCTGTCGCTGTCGATGCCCTGATAGTTTTCGAACATCACAGGCTCGGCTTGGTCGGTGACGAGGTTCACCAATTGCACATTTGCGACATCCGCGCCGATCTCTTCGTAGTAGGCGTAGACCTGCAGGTAATAGAGCAACGCTCCTGCGACGATGGCGAACACCACGATCCCTCCAAGGATGATCCGGGTCAGCATCAGGCGGCCTCGCCTGCGGCATCGGTCTGCACGAAGGCATCGGCACAGGCCTTGGTCAGCGTGCGGACGCGTCCGATATAGGCCTGCCTCTCGGTGACCGAAATCACGCCCCGCGCATCCAGCAGGTTGAACAGGTGGCTTGCCTTGATCGCCTGATCATACGCCGGATGCGCCATGATGATCCGCTTGCCGGTTTTCGGATCGACATGATCCTGTGCAAGGATGCGGGCACATTCGGCCTCGGCGTCCTTGAAGTGCTGCAACAGCGTGTCCGTGTCCGCCACGTCGAAATTCCAGCGGGCGTATTCCTCTTCCGTCTGTCTGAAGACGTCGCCGTAGGTCAGCGGGATCGGCGCGTCGGGTGCATTGAAGGGCATGTCCATCACGTGATCGACGCCAAGGACATACATCGCCAGACGCTCCAGCCCATAGGTCAGCTCTCCGCTGACCGGTCTGCAATCATGCCCGCCAACCTGCTGGAAATAGGTGAACTGGCTGACTTCCATGCCATCGCACCAGACCTCCCAACCCAGCCCCCAGGCGCCAAGCGTCGGGCTTTCCCAGTCGTCCTCGACAAAACGAATGTCATGGAGTTGCGCATCGATACCGATCGCAGCCAGACTGCCAAGGTAGAGGTCCTGCAGATCGGGCGGGCTGGGTTTGATCAGCACCTGATACTGATAATAATGTTGCAAGCGGTTCGGGTTCTCGCCGTAGCGTCCGTCCGTCGGACGGCGCGAGGGCTGGACGTAGGCCGCAGCCCAGGGCTTTGATCCCAGCGACCGCAGGGTCGTGGCAGGGTGAAAGGTGCCGGCACCGACCTCCATGTCGTAAGGCTGCATGATGGCACAGCCCTTGTCCGCCCAATAGGATTGCAGGGCGAGGATGATCCCCTGAAAAGACGTCGGTTTATCGGCCATTGTACCCTCTTCGCGTGACTGGCGCTTGCATAGGCCCGCAGGTCTATTGGGTCAATGAGGACACGGGCCGCCAAAACCTGCGCCACACGGCGTTTTGAGCGTGCGCAGGCGGTGGATGATGATAATTTCCCCTGAACTTTGGATTGCGCGACGGCAAGGACATGATGATCAGGTATTTTCTCTTATTGGTAGTGGCGCTTGGCGTGTCTCTGCCCCATCGCGCATCGGCGCAGGACACGGCATGGGTGCAGGTGGAAGCCCAACCCACGCTGACCGGCGCGCAGGACCGCGTCCGCGCCTATGCCAACCAGTTGGACAATGTCGCGGGGTTCTATCTGGGCGGACCGTGGTACGGTATCGTTCTGGGACCTTACAGCCGCCCGGATGCCGAGGCGTTGTTGAGTCAGTTGCGTACCGAGGGCCGGATACCCGCAGACAGTTTCGTGGTGGATGGCACCACGTTTCGCCAGCAATTCTGGCCCATCGGGGTCGGTGCCCAGTCCGGTGTCCAGCCACTTCCGGATGCAACCGCACCGCAGGATGACACGGCTCAAGCCGACGACGTGACCGAGGCCGAGGTGCCGGAAGCGGCGTCAGACCCCACCCCCGCCAATGACGAGACGCTGGCCGAGGCCCGCGCGTCCGAAGCCACTCTTGATCCCGAAGCCAAGCGGGAGCTTCAGATCGCGCTGCAATGGGCAGGCTATTATGACGCGGCTATCGACGGCAGTTACGGGCGCGGCACGCGGGCCGCGATGGGAGCGTGGCAGGAGGCCAACGGCCATGAGCCGACCGGCGTTCTGACAACGACCCAGCGGGCTGCCCTGCTCAACGCCTACAACGCGGTGCTGGAGGGGATGGATCTGCAATTGGTGCAGGACGATGCCACAGGCATTGCGATCAGGATCCCGACAGGCGTGGTGGCCTTCGCGGAATATGAACCGCCCTTCGCCCGCTTCGATGCAAAGTCCGATGAACTGCCCGCGCAGGTTCTGCTGATCTCGCAACAGGGGGACGAAACTCGTTTTGCGGGTCTTTACGAGATCCTGCAGACCCTTGCCGTCGTCCCCCCCGAAGGCGAACGGTCGCGGCGCGACGGGTCCTTTACCATCAATGCGGTGGGCGACGATATCCGGTCCTATACCTACGCCACCCGAGAAGGAGGCGAAATCAAGGGCTTCATGCTGATCTGGCCTGCCGGAGACGCGGAACGCTTCCGCCGCGTGCTGACCGAAATGCAGGACAGCTTTGCCCGGATCGACGGTGTCCTTGACCCTGCAATCGCGCCTCTGGACGAAAATCAGGCCATTGATCTGGTGGCCGGTCTGGAAATTCGCAAACCGGTCATGTCGCGGTCCGGCTTCTTCATCGACAGGCAGGGAGACGTCCTGACCACGACTGAAGTGGCGGGCCAATGCGAACGGCTGACGATCGACAGCGATACCGAGGCAGAGGTGGTTCACCGCGACGACGATCTGGGTCTGGCGGTGCTGCGCCCCCTGACCCCGCTTGCCCCCTTGGGCGTAGCCGATTTCCAGACCGCCGTGCCGCGCCTGCAGTCCGAAGTGGCGGTTGCCGGCTACCCCTACGGCGGTGTTCTGGCCGCCCCTTCGCTCACCTTCGGGCGGCTGGCCGACCTGCGCGGGCTGAACGGCGAGGAAGAGGTCAAGCGCCTTGCTCTTGCGGCGCAACCGGGTGATGCGGGCGGACCGGTCTTCGACAACGGTGGCGCCGTGCTGGGCATGATGCTGCCGCGCCGGCAGACCGACGGTCAGGTCCTGCCTGCGGACGTGAGCTTCAGCCTTGATACGGACCGCATCCTCGCGTCGTTGGACGCGGCAGGGATCGCCGCCCGGACCACCGATACGCTGGCCTTCATGGCGCCCGAGACCTTGACGCTGCGGGCCACCGATCAGACCGTTCTGGTCAGCTGCTGGTAATGCTCAGACGGCCGGACAGCGGGTCAATCGCTGTCCGGTGCGCTGGCGATACCGGCGCGGACGTGGATCAGGGTCGGACCATCCGTCGCTAGCGCCTGTGTAACCGCCTCGGTCAGTTCGGCAAGGCTGGCGGGGGCTGCGGATGCCGCGCCATAGGCTTCGGCCAGCTTGACGAAATCGGGGTTGCGCTGGACGACGGCATTGGGGGCGATCTGGGCGGCAACCATGCTGTCCTCGATTTCGCCCAGCTTGCCGTTGTCCCAAAGGATGACCGGCAGGCAAAGCTCCAGCTCCACCGCGACCGCCAGTTCCTGCAGCGTGTATTGAAAGCCGTAGTCGCCCGCGACGGCGACCACTGGCACATCGGGGCGCCCGATCTTGCCGCCGATGGCCGCTGGCATCGCATAGCCCAGCGTGCCAAAGCCCGACGGATGGTGCCAGAGGCCCGGTGACGATGCAGGCCAGACATCAAGCGCGGCATAGGCGAATTGCGTCATGTCCGAGTAGACGATCGTGTCAGCAGGCAAGGCGGCCCGCAGCGTGTCGATGACGGGCAGGATACCGGGGCGTTCACTGGCGATCTGGCTGCGCCAGCGCCCCTTGGCGCGGGCGACTTCCATCGGGGTCCAGCCAGTGGGGCCGGACGGCCGGTCCAGCGCCTGCACCTGTGCGAAAAACGTGCCTGCATCCGCCGCGATGGCCATATCCTGCGCAGTCTTGCGGGCCAGCAATTCGGGGTCGGTGTTCACGATCACCGTGCGGCAGTCATGACCGGCATGGTCACGCCACAGATCCACCTCGGACAGATCGGTGCCGACGGCCACGACGAGGTCGGCCCTTGCAAAGACCTCTGCGCTGTCGGGGCGTGCCAGCATGGTGCCAAAGGCGCGCGGGTCGTCGGTGACGATCCCGCGCCCTGCTGCCGTGCAAAAGCTGGCGATGCCGCGCCCGTCAAGAAACGCGCGAATCGCGTCGGTCCCCGCGACTGCGCCACCACCGAAGACGAAAAGCGGACGGCGGGCGGCGGCCAGACGGTCCATGAAGGCCTGACAGACCGGCGTGGCGGCAGTCTGGACCACATCCTCGACCGCTCCGGCATCGCTGTCCCACCCCTGCGACACGGTGGTCTGCAAGGCGGATATCGGAATACTCAGATGCTTGGGCCGTTTGCGGCAGGTCGCGAATTCGGTCAGCGCCCGGTCGACCAGCGCGAAAGTCGCGGGGGCCGTGCGCGCCTCGCGCGACCAGTCGCAAACGGTTGCGGCAGCGCCCGTCTGGTCCTTCATCTGGTGCAACTGGCCGCGCATCGCGTCCGTGTCGTCCAGACAGGATGAAAGCACCAGAAGCGGCACGCTGTCGGAATAGGCCTGCCCCATCGGCGTCATGATGTTGCACAATTCCGGTCCGGTGATGACATAGGCCACGCCCGGCTGACCGGTGGCGCGGGCATAGCCATCGGCCATGAAACCTGCCCCCTGTTCGTGGCGGGCAAGGACATGGGTCAGTCCTGCCTCTTCGATGCCACGGTACATTTCCTGATTGTGAACACCGGGAATCCCGAAAACCACGCGCACACCGCGGTCTTTCAACATGTGGCTGATTTGGGCACCAAGGGGTCTTTGCATCAGTTTCTCCAGAAGCGGGCGGTCAGGATCACAAGGACCACCATGATTTCAAGGCGGCCGACGAACATCGCTGCGGACAGAACCCACTTGGCGGAATCGTTCAAGCCCGCAAAGTTGCCGGCCGGCCCGATTTCAGGCCCCAGCCCCGGGCCGATGTTGCCCAGCGCCGTCGCAGCCCCCGAGACGGATGTGATGAAATCGAGCCCGGTCATCCCCAAGGCCACCGAAAACAGGCCCAGAGACAGGAAGAACGCGACAAAGAACGCCATGACCGAATTCAGCACATCGTGCTCGACCGGGCGACCGTCGTAGCGCGGCACGAATATCCCGTGGGGCGACTGGATCTGTTTGATCTGCGTCTTGATCGACGCGAACAGAAGTTGATAGCGAAACACCTTGACCGAACACGAGGTCGATCCGGCGCAGCCCCCTATCAGGCCGACCAGAAAGAAGATCACGACGGGAAAGGTGCCCCAGGTCATGTAGTCGGCACTGGAATAGCCGGTTCCGGTTGTGATCGATGTCACGTTGAAAAGGGCGTCACGAAAGGAGGCTTCGGTCAGCGCGCCTTCGCGTCCCCAAAGCCAGGCGGTCACCATCAGGGTCACGATCGTGACGATCCAGATGAATGTCCTGATCTGCGTGTCGCGCCACAACGGTTGCGGCGTTCCCGCAAGAAACTGCACATAGCGCACAAAGGGCAAGGCCGCGAGGACCATGAAAACCACTGCAATGTAATGGACAAACGGTCCGAAGGCGCTGAACGACGTATCGTAGTTCGCCATGCCCCCGGTCGAGACAGAGGTCAGCGCATGGCAGATCGCGTCGAAAAAGGTCATTCCGGCGGCAATGTAGGCCCCGATGCACAGGGCAGTGAGACCGATGTAGATCCCTGATATACTGCGCGCGATGGCACCGGCACGGGGCAGGATCTTGCCCATCGTGTCAAAGGCTTCGGACCGGAAGATCTGCATGCCGCCGACCCGCAGTTCCGGCAGGAATACCATCGCCACGACGACGATCCCGACGCCCCCCAGCCATTGCAGGATAGCCCGCCACAGCTTCAGCCCGTCAGGCAGTGCCTCTAGTCCGCTGAGCACGGTTGCACCGGTCGTGGTCAGTCCCGACATCGCTTCGAAGTAGGCGTCCGTCACGTCAGAGTTCGTCGCACCCAGAACAAATGGAATCGCACCGAAGACCGGCAAGGTCAGCCAGACCAGTGAGGTCAGCAGAAAAGTCTGCCGCAGAGAAAGACCATCGCCCGCACCATTGGCACAGGCCAGTGCGATCAGCCCCCCCGTCAGAGTCGTGACGACGAAACTTTCAAGAAAAACAGGCCAGTGCCCATTGCCCTGCGCCATGTCGACGGCCATGGGCGCAAGCATGGTCAGTCCAAGGCTGGCGACCAGAAGGCCAATCACATATCCTACGGGGCGCATGTCGAACATCAGCCATCGGTGGCGACAAGCCCGCAGACTGTCAAGCGCGACCCGACCGGCGGGCCGCGCGACAGGTCAATCAGCCGGTGTGAAACAGTGACTGGAACAATCGCGGATCAATCGAGGTCTGCGCAAAGGTGGGCCCTTCGGTCAGCACGCTGACGGCATCGTGGCTGTGCAGGCTTTCCTGATGTGACGCGACGACGCGGAAGTCACCGACGCGCGGGTCGTTCTGAAGCTGCTCGGTGAACAGCCTTGCCGCGTCTTCGACAAAGATCGGGTTTGCCGCGTTCAGTTCCGCGAACGCCTGTTCATCCTCGCGCTTGACCATCACTTGCGTCTCGGTCGGAACGGCGGTGCGGGCAAGATCGATCAGGTCCTCGAACCAGAGCGTGTCCTGCCCGGGCTCGACCACCACAGACACCCGCGCCACGGACCGCTGCGAATGCGGCGTCGCCAGTTGGCCACGGAACTGGCGGGCGTGCTCGGACAATTCCAGCGAACAGGGGCAGGTCGAGGAATAGACGTAATCGAGGTGGATCATTTTCTGGCGCACACCGCCTGCTTCCACCAGTTCCAGCGCGATGTCGTAATACTGGTAGCCCACCAGCCCCGACCGCAGGCTTTCGACCCGCGCCGGAAAGGAGAACCGCATCTGGATGCGGGCGTCAAAGCTGTCCAGATCGGACTTGTAGGCATCCAGCGTGCGGCTGATGACGTCAAAGCTGAACGTCTCTTCGGCATGCTTGTAGAAGGTCCGCATGATGCGGGACATGTTGATGCCCTTCTTCTCGGCTTCGAGGCTGACGGTGCCGGTGACCGATGTTTCAAGCGTCAGGTCGCCGCCTCCGCGGGTGTGAAAGCGGATCGGCAGGCGGAAATTGCTGATGCCCACATGCTGGATCTGCTGCTGCGCGCCCCGGATCAGACTGGAAGGACCGTTCTGCAAATCCGGCATCGTTGCCTTGTAATCATCGTCCGCTGCGAAATCTTCCGGATAGGCGCGCGCCAAGGCAGGGTAGCTGCTGACCTCCTGTCCGGGGATCAGCGACCCGACAAACGGATCAAGCGTCGTGACCTCTTCCGGCGTGACCCCTGTCGCCCAGCGGCGCAGGGTTGCAAGGGCCGCTTCGGCCTCGGTCCGGCTGGGTTGCCGGTCCATGTCTGGTGCGTGCAGGTTCATCGTCGTCGTCCCCTCTTCGGCGTCGCTCCTAACATGGGTTTGTTTTTCTGCTTTGCCAGAAAATTTCAGATAGGCCCGCATCAGCCCCGCCCGATGGTCCGTCATTTGTCTCGGCCTTTCGGCAGTGAAGTCATCCGCAAGCCTAGAGGGTGCAGGCCCGTCTTGAAAGCGGAACCAAGGATTCAAGGGGTTTCGTCGGTCTTGCAGTCCGATCACACCGACGGTCGAGCCACCCCACGGCCCGTCCGCGACATTTCGACACGACGCGAATGCACAAGGTGGCGGGCCAAATGGCTCACGCATTGGTGATGCCGCTCTGCGCAATTGACGTCGCGCTTCGTCAGATCCGGCCTATCGCCTGCCGCAGGTCGGTCAGCAGATCGCCCGTATCCTCCAGACCGATCGACAGGCGGATCAGGCCCGGTGTGATGCCCAGGGCCTGCTTCTGGGCGTCGGGAAGCCGTTGGTGCGTCGTGGTCGCGGGCGGGGTCGCGATGGATTTGGCATCACCGAGGTTGTTCGAAATCAGGAAGATTTCCAACGTGTTGAGCAGTTTGAAAGCCGCCTCTTTCGATCCTGCGTCGATGGCCACGATGGTACCGCCAGACCCCATCTGCGCCTGCGCGAGGGCGTGTTGCGGATGGCTTTGCAGACCGGGGTAGATCACCTGCGCCAGCGTGCCGTCAGCCTCCAGCCCTTCGGCGATGGCCTGTGCCGAAACCGTCTGCGCCCGCACACGCAGGTCCATCGTCTCCAGTCCCTTGATCATCAGCCATGCGGTGAAGGGCGACATCGCCCCACCAGTGTGCTTGAGGAAGGGTTCGACGGTCCCGCGAATGAAGTCGCGCGTGCCAAGGATGACACCGCCCAGCGCCCGGCCCTGTCCATCGATATGCTTGGTCGCGGAATAGACAACGACATCCGCACCCTGAGCGATGGCATCGGAATAAACCGGCGTTGCAAAGACGTTGTCCACAATCACCGTGGCCCCGACGGCATGGGCCATCCGCGAAACGGAAACGATGTCCACGACCTCAAGGGTGGGGTTGGACACGCTTTCGAAGAACACGACCTTGGTATCGGGGCGGATCGCAGCCTGCCATGCGGCATTGTCGGTGCCATCAAGAAGCGTCACCTCGACGCCGAAGCGCGGCAGGATTTCCTCGAGAATATAAAGACAGGACCCGAACAGCGCCCGCGCGGCGACCACATGATCGCCCGCCCACAGTTGCGCCATCAGCGAACCGTTGACTGCGGCCATCCCGCTGGCGGTGGCAAAGCCGTCTTCCGCACCCTCAAGAGCCGCGATCCGGTCCTCGAACATCGCCACGGTCGGATTGCCGTAGCGAGCATAGATGAATTCATCCGCGCCCGCCTTGAGGAACCGCGCCTCGGCATCTTCAGCGCTGTCGTAGACGAACCCCTGCGTCATGAAGATCGACTCGCTCACCTCGCCATATTGCGAGCGGCGGGTGCCGGCGTGAACCGCTTTCGTGCGCTTGTTCCAGTCGTGTGCCATGGTCAAAGCCCTTCCTTCGGCCATCAAAAAACCCCGACACCGGGCAAGGTATCGGGGCTCTGCCCTGACCTTTTAGCGGAGCGTTTAACGTGGCCCGCAATCCGGTATCAAATCGCCACTCTGCGCTGATACGCCCCTCGCCGTTGGGGGTCAAGCATTGCAAGGGCACGCGATGTGCCGTGCATTCTATTCAAATCAAGCGCGAACGACCCCTGACGCCTGTCGCGCGTGAACATTCCATTCATCCTGTCCGCATAAAACAGACGCCAAAGTCTGAAGGAGATGCTGTCTTGGAATACTTTCGCCCTTTCCGCTATCCGGCCGCGACACCCGTGTCACTGCGCACCCAACGCGGCACCGTCAAGGCGAAGGTTATAGACGTCAACGACGGCGGCATGCGCCTATCGGGCCAGCCCGACGTGCAACCCGGCGAGAAAGTGACGGTCAGCATTCTTGGTATCCCCGTGACAGGGATCATCCGTTGGGTGGGACGTGATCGCTATGGCGTGTTGTTCCGTCCGAAAATCTCGACCCGGCAGGTCGATGCACTCAGGCAGGGCGTCAAGACAAGCCAGGGGAAACACGCAAGATTTCAAAGCTATCCGGAACTGCGCTAGGCACGCGGATCGGCAGGAGGCTCGATCAGGTAACGCTGCAGGGCGACAATCTGCGACCACAAGAACAGGAACAAGGCAGCAGGAAAGGCAAATGTCTCCAATTTGACCCAAAGCTCGGTGCTTTGTGTCCGCCAGATCAACTCGTTCGCCAAGGCCAGGGCCAGAAAGAACAGCGTCAGGCGCTTGGTCAGGATCATCCAACCCTCATGTTGCATGGCCAGAAATTCACCCATGATCCATTCCAGATAGGACCGCCCGCGCACAAGCCCGATACCAAGGATCAACGCGAAGACGCCGTAAACGATCGAGGTCTTCATCTTGAAGAACCTTTCGTCATTGAACCAGGCCGTCAGGCCGCCGAAGAATATCACCATGAACGCCGTGAATATCTGCATCCGCGACAGCGTCCGGGTCATGGCCCAGAGAACGCCCATCGCGACCAGCAGGATCGGCACGAAAATCAGCGTGGCCACGATAAACCCCGTGTATTCGACACCGTTCCACAGATAGATTTCGTCCTTGATCCGCAGATAGATCAGGAAGAACACAATGGTCGGCCCCAGCTCCAGCACCTGCTTGAGGATCGGGTTGATATTGCGTGTCGCCATTGTGGGCCTCCCTGTCATCCCCCCACTTCCACGATCACGGCCCCAAGTGCAACAAGGGCCATCAGGGATGCACGCAGCCAGCCGACCCGTTCCCCCAGAAACATCCAGCCGATCAGCGCGGCGAAAACGGTCGAGGTTTCGCGCAGGACAGCGGCCTCTCCTACCTTGTCGAGCCGTGTGGCCAGCAATACTCCCCCAAAGCTGAACCATGCGATGATCGCTCCGAAAAAGCCGCGCGTCATCAGGGGGCCAAGCAGCGGCGGCGCGGGCATGCAGCGATAGCGCCAAAGCCCGAGGATCGCAAAATCAAACGAAGACAGCAGGAAGAACCATGCCAGAAACGTGAATGGATTGGGCACCTGACGGATGCTCCAGGCATCATAGGTGGTGTAGACAGCCACCAGAAACCCGCCCGCCAGTGCCCAAGCCAAACCAGACCGCATGGTGCCCGGCGACATGCGGACAGACCGCAGGTTTACCCCCGCCAAAAGCAGGATACCGCCCGACAGACAGGCGACCCCCAGCCATTGGACAAGGGTGAAATGCTCGTTGAAGATCAATGCCGCCGCCATGACGGTCACCAGTGGTCCGGTGCCGCGCATCACCGGATAGACGACCGTGTAGGCGGCCCGTTCATAGGACAGTGCCATCGTCAGCTTGTAGGCAAAGTGTACCGCCACGACGCCGGCCATGATCAGCCAGAAACTTGGAAATTCCGGCCAGGGCACGATAAACAGCGCGATAGGCGCAGTCAGAACGATCAGCCACAGATCGATGAAACCCCGCGTCAGCCAAGGATCATGGCGGCCCTTTTGAAGCGCTCCGAAGCCTGCATGCGCGACCGCCGACATCAACGCCAGCATGGTTGCAAGGCGGGCGCCTTCGGGCGTGCCCGCGATGCTGACCAGCCAATCACCCAACCCACGATCCCCCGGAACCGGGCCAAGGGGTGGGCCGTTTTGCGACGACACAGGCCAGAGGCAAGGGCGAAATGGACTCGATTTTCAACGACATGACCGGCAGCTTTTCGGTCGTACCTCTTGGCGCCGCAGCATCCCGCCTTTTCGCTGCAATCGTCTTGGCCGGCATGATCGGCTTCGAACGCGAATGGCGGTCGAAGCCTGCGGGCTTAAGGACGCACATTCTGGTCGGCGTCGCGGCCTGTCTTTTCGTCATCATCGGACAAGAGCTGGGTGATCTGACCTTCGGGTCAGACGACCAGCAACGCTTTGACCCGCTGCGCCTGATCGAAGCGGTCACCGCGGGGGTCGCATTTCTGGCCGCCGGGTTGATTTTCACCGCGAATGGCAAGGTGTGGAACATCACGACGGGGGCGTCGATCTGGCTTGCCGGCGCCGTCGGTATGGCCTGCGGCGCGGGAAAGGTGCTTTTGGCGGCGCTTGCCGCGGTGATTGTCATGGTGGTTTTGTCCGTGGTGGGTTGGATCGAACGGAAAAGCAACTGGGGAGACTGATGCAAGGCGTCATCCAACCCACAAGGGTCTTGCTCAGCAAGGTTACCCTTCGCGGCCCACAAGTGCGTTCGCGAAATCCTGTGGGTCGAAGGCATCGAGGTCGTCGATCTGCTCGCCCACGCCGATGGCATGGATCGGCAGGCCGAACTCGTCGGCCAGCGCCACCAGCACGCCACCCTTGGCGGTCCCGTCCAGCTTGGTCATGACAAGGCCGGAGACGTCCGCCAACTCCTGAAACACCTTCACCTGATTGAGCGCGTTCTGCCCCGTGGTAGCGTCCAGCACCAGAAGCGTGTTGTGCGGCGCATCGGGGTCCTTCTTGCGGATCACACGGACGATCTTGGACAATTCCTCCATCAGGTCGGCGCGGTTCTGTAAACGACCCGCAGTGTCGATCATCAGAAGATCGGCACCATCGGCCTGAGCCTTGGTCATCGCATCAAAGGCAAGGCTGGCGGGATCGGTCCCTTCAGGTGCAGTCAGCACCGGCACACCCGCACGGTCACCCCAGACCTGCAACTGTTCGACCGCCGCCGCACGAAAGGTGTCGCCTGCCGCGATCACGACTGATTTACCCGCCGACTTGAACTGGCTGGCAAGCTTGCCGATGGTCGTGGTCTTGCCCGAACCGTTTACACCGACCACAAGAACGACCTGCGGTTTTTGCGCGTAAAGCGGCATCGGCTTTGCGACCGGTTCCATGATGCGGGTAATTTCGGTGGCCATCAGGGTCTTGATTTCGTCGACCGACAACCGCCGGCCCATGTTGCCATCGGCCATGTTGGCGGTCACGCGCAGAGCGGTATCCACCCCCATATCCGCCGAGATCAGCAATTCCTCGAGCTGTTCGAGCATGTCGTCATCCAGAGTGCGGCGGACGATCGTCGTGTCCTCGCGCCCAAAGAACCGCCCCAGAAGGCCTTTCTTTTCGGGGCCTGCAGTCTTTTCCTCAAAGATGTTCTCGGGCTCTGCACTGGGCTTCGGCTTGGCCGGAAAGGACGATGGCGATGCATCAGGGGCAAGCGGTGGCAGGTCCGCCTCGGCGTTCAGATCGCGCGGCTTGGGCGTGACGACAGGCTCGGGGGCAAGGGCGACATCGGGGGGCTCGGGGACCGGATCGGGGTTGGGCACGGCGTCGGGGTCATCTTTCAGCGGCACGTCCCTTGTCGCCGTTTCACGCTCGACCTTGGTCTCCAGTGCCGCGACAGCCTTCACCGCCCCTTCGGCGCTGGGCATGCCGATCACTTCGTCGATAGCATCGGTTTCCGGAACGATATCCGCGGCATCTGCCTTGGGCCTGTCGGGCGTCGCGCCTTTAGGGTGATCCGCGCCCGTTCCGGTGCCCGTCGTGTCGGCAACAGTCTCGGCGAAGCCTTCGGTGCTTCCGGCTTCAGCGTCTTCTGCCGATTCCTCGGCAGCGGCTATCCGGGCCGCATCGTCTTCGGTGACGGTATCTTCCGCGCCACCGTCGGACACGATCGCATCCAGCCCTTCGTCGATCTTTGACGAGGATTTGAACATCCGCTCTTTGAGCTTTTTGAAAAATGCCATGCGATAGCCTCTTGGTCAGACACACTTGACCTAGTGTGCCCACGAAGAATTGAAAAGCCTCGGACCAACCGGCACTGTCGACATCCCTTTGAACAAGGCTGCTTAAAAAACGTGGTCACCTACGCAAGTGTCGCGCTGACCATTCTGAACGTGCATGCTAACAAGCACCATGCAATCCATGATCCTGTTCACAATCGCCACTCTGTTGCCCGTGCCCCTTCTGGGGTTGGGCGCGGGTTTTGGTGGTATCTGGGCGATACTTGCGCTGATGGCGATGACGGGATTGACGTTCACACTGGACGAACTTGTGAAACACGTCACCCCGCCAACGCCAGAATCCGAGTTCCCCGCCGCAAACGCGCTGAGCGTGACGCTCGCCTTGATCCATTTCCCCCTTCTGGCATGGATCGTCTGGGGGCTGGCGGGCGATCACCTGACCGTCACAGCCAAAGTGCTGCTGTTCCTTGCCGCGGGCATGTATTTTGGACAGGTCGGCAATTCCAACGCGCACGAGCTGATCCATCGAGGCAGTCGTGTGCTGCACCGTCTGGGTCAATGGATCTATATCTCGCTTTTGTTCGGACATCATACGTCGGCTCACATGCTGGTGCATCACCGGTTCGTCGCAACCAAGGACGACCCCAATTCCGCGCGGATGGGTGAAAGCTACTACCGCTACGCCCTGCGCGCATGGGGCGGGTCTTTTGTGCAGGGCTACCGGGCCGAGGCGGCGCGGCTGGCCCGTGTGAACCAGCCCGCCTGGCGCAATCCTTATGCAGTCTATATCGGCGGCGGGCTGATGTTTTGCCTGCTTGCGCTGCTGGCAGGCGGGATTAGTGCGCTGATCGCCTATGTGCTGCTGGCCTTCTACAGTCAGGCACAGCTCTTGCTGTCGGATTATGTGCAGCATTATGGATTGTCGCGTGTGATCAGGGATGGAAAGCCCGAACCAGTCGGTCACCGGCACAGCTGGAACTCTCCCCATTGGTTCTCGTCGGGACTGATGCTGAACGCGCCGCGCCATTCGGATCACCACGCCCACCCGGCTCGGGCCTATCCGTCGCTCGAATTGCCGCAGGATGGGCCGATGCTGCCACGCTCCCTGCCTGCGATGGCGACGCTGGCCCTGTTTCCGGCGCAGTGGCGGCGGGTCATGGACAGAAGGGCAAGTAAATGGGCCGGTTGATCATCATGTTTCTATGCCTCGCCACTCCGGCACTGGCACAGGACCGTATGACAGCGGATGAATTCGCGGTCTACGTCGAAGGAAAGACACTGACGTTCGGGTCACCTGTCGACGATTTCTACGGCGTCGAACGCTATCATGATGATCGCAAGGTGACGTGGCAGGCCGATGGCGGCGATTGCATCGAAGGCGAATGGTTCGAGGTGGATGGCGACATCTGTTTTTTATACGAAAACGATCCCGAACCCAAATGCTGGGCCGTCTACCGCACCGATACCGGCATCAGGGCCGAATTCACGACCCGCCCCGGCACCACGCTGTTCGAAGCGCGCGAAAACCCCGAACCGCTGATCTGTCCGGGGCCGGACCTGATCGGCTAGAGCAGGGATCCCTGTTCGTCGGGGGGATCCTTCGGCTTGGACTTGCGAGCGGGTTTGCGGGAAGATGCGCCTACCTTCACACGTCCATCCGCGAACTGGATTTCCAGGACCTCAGCCGCTTTCGCCCCCCCGACGCCTGTGATCACATCCCCGTCCCCACGCACCACGGCATAGCCGCGCTCCAGCGTCGCTTCGTAGCCAAGCGTCAGTCGCAACTTGTCCAGCGCATCAAGACCTGTCACGCGCCGGGTCTGCTGGCGTTCCGCCACCGTTTGAAGCCGCGCCATGCGGTCAACGAACCGTTCGCGGGCGCGGGCGACGTCGGGGGGGCGCAGGTGGATCGCCCGAACCTCCTTGCGGCCGTCGCGCAGTCGTTTGTCAAGCGCGGGGCGCAACCGGTCAGACAGTGCAGCGACGCGGCGGCGCTCCTCCGCGATCCGCCGTTCCAACGCGGCGGGCGCTACGGATAGCCGGGCAAGCTGCACCTCTTTCTTGGCGGTCACCCCCCGCAGGGCGACCGGCAGGCGTTCACCCCATGTGTCCAGCCTTTGACGCGGACCTTCGACCAGCGCCTCGGCCCGCGGCAGGGCGCGCGCCAGATCGCGCAGCCGTTCGCCGCGCCGTCCTACCGCATCCGTCACCGCCCGGCGCAGACGCAGCCCCTGCTGATCGACCAGCGCCATCAGTTCAAGGCGCACCGGCACCGCCAGTTCCGCTGCGGCCGTGGGCGTCGGCGCGCGCACATCCGAAACGAAATCGACGAGCGTGGTATCGGTTTCGTGCCCCACCGCCGAGATGATGGGAATCTCGCTTTCGGCGACGGCGCGGGCCACGATTTCCTCGTTGAAGCCCCAAAGGTCCTCGATCGACCCGCCGCCCCGTGCGACGATCAAAAGGTCGGGTCGCGGCATGGCCCCGCCGTCGGACATGGCGTTGAAGCCCTGCACCGCGCGGGCGACCTCTGTGGCACAATTCTGGCCCTGAACGGCGACGGGCCAGACCAGAACCTTGCGCGGAAAGCGGTCGCGCAGACGGTGAAGGATATCACGGATGACGGCACCCGAAGGCGAGGTGATAACGCCGATGATCTCGGGCAGGTAGGGCAGCGGCTTCTTGCGTTCCGGCGCGAAAAGCCCCTCGGCTGCCAACGCCGCCTTGCGTTTTTCCAGCATGGCCAGCAAGGCACCCTCGCCCGCCACCTCGACCGAATCCACGTTGATATTGTATTTCGATTGCGGCCCGAAGGTGGACAGCTTGCCCGTCACGATGACTTCAAGCCCTTCCTCCGGCACCACGCCAAGGCCAGCGACCTGCCCCTTCCAGGTGTTGCAGGCGACGACGTTCCGGTCGTCCTTGATGTCGTAATACATGTGGCCTGACCGGGCCGTGATGACGCGGCCCACTTCACCTCGCACCCGCACGCGTCCAAAAGCGCTTTCCAGCGTCTTCTTCACCGACCCCGTCAACTCGCTGACGGTGAATTCGGGCGCGTTGGCTTCGGCTTTGGCCGGTTCGTCGTCTTCGAAAAGGTCCATGATGCGTCCTTGTGGCGGGCTGACCCTGACCTTAGAACGCGGGGCAACGAAGGCCAAGCGGGAGACGCGCATGAATATCCTCATCCTCGGCGGCGGCGGGCGGGAACACGCACTGGCATGGGCGATGTTGCAGAACCCCAAATGCGACCGTCTGATCGTGGCCCCCGGCAACGCGGGCATCGCACGGATCGCAGAGTGCGCCACCTTGGATATCATGGATGGCGACGCGGTCGTGCAGTTCGCATCGGACGAAGCGGTGGATTTCGTGATCGTCGGACCAGAGGCCCCATTGGGCGCGGGCGTGGCAGACGACCTCCGGGACTCGGGTATTGATGTATTCGGACCTTCGGCGGCTGCCGCAAGGCTCGAAACATCGAAATCTTTCACAAAAGCGATCTGCGATGCGGCTGGTGCGCCGACGGCGGCCTATGGCCATTTCACCCATGCCGACGACGCCAAGGACTATATCCGCACGCAGGGCGCGCCGATCGTGGTCAAGGCCGACGGCTTGGCGGCTGGCAAGGGCGTGATCGTCGCGATGACCGAAGACGAGGCGCTGGCGGCGGTCGACGACATGTTCGCGGGTTCGTTCGGGGATGCCGGTGCCGAGGTCGTCGTAGAGGAATTCATGACCGGCGAGGAAGCGTCGTTCTTCGTGCTGGTCGATGGCAAGACCGTCCTGCCGGTCGGCACGGCACAGGACCACAAGCGCGCTTTTGACGGCGACAAGGGCCCCAACACCGGCGGCATGGGGGCCTATTCCCCCGCGCCCGTCATGACGGATGCTGTCACGCAAAAGGCGCTTGACCAGATCGTCGGACCTACGATGGCCGAAATGGTCCGGCGCGGGACGCCGTTTCAAGGCGTTCTGTTCGTGGGGTTGATGATCGAGGCCGGTCAGCCGCGCCTTGTGGAATACAACGTGCGCTTCGGCGATCCCGAATGCCAGTGCCTGATGATGCGGCTGGGCGGTCAGGTGCTTGACCTCGCGCTGGCCTGCGCGCAAGGCCGGTTGGACGACATGACGGTGAACTGGGCCGCCGACCACGCGCTGACCGTTGTCCTGGCCGCCGACGGTTATCCCGGTTCCTACGAAAAAGGCAGTGTAATCGCCGGGCTGGAGGATCTGCCCCACGACAGCTTCAACATGGTCTTTCATGCGGGAACGGATAAGAAAGACGGCCGGTTCGTGTCTGCGGGGGGCCGTGTTCTGACCGCGACAGGACGCGGAGCGACGCTGATCGAGGCACACGACCGCGCCTATGCGATGGCAGACAAGATCGACTGGCCACAGGGCTTTTTCCGCCGCGACATCGGGTTCCGGGCACTGCCCGCCTCGGACACATGAAAAAGGCCGCTCTGCACGAGCGGCCTTTCCAAACGTAAAAGCGCCAAATCAGGCGGCGCGACTTACCAGCACCGAGTCGATCTCTTCGGCAGCAGCGGTTTCGTCGTTTCCAGCGACTGCGGCGATCTCGCGGACCAGCCGTTCCAATGCCGCTTCATAAAGCTGCCGTTCGGAATAGCTTTGCTCGCGCTGGTCATCGGCGCGGTGCAGGTCGCGGACGACCTCTGCAATCGCAATAAGATCGCCCGAGTTGATCTTTTGCTCGTATTCCTGCGCCCTGCGGGACCACATGGCTTTCTTGACCTTGGCCTTGCCACGCAGGGTTTTCATGGCATGTGCCACGATATCGGGTGTAGACAGGGGACGCATGCCCACTTCGGTCGCCTTGTGGGTCGGCACACGCAGGGTCATCTTGTCCTTTTCGAAGGCGACGACAAAGAGCTCCAGTTCGAAGCCTGCGACCTCTTGCGTTTCAACGTTGATGATCTTTCCGACGCCATGGGCGGGGTAGACGACAAAGTCGTTGGGCTGAAATTCTTTCTTCTTCTTGGTCATGGTGCAATCCTTTCAGGATGGCGACACGCAAACGAAACCGCGCGGGGCAAGGCACCGGCGGGTCTGGTCGAATGGAATGTCGTCAAGTTTTGGGCGTCATTGATATGAGTATACCACAAAAACGCACCCTTCGGAAGCGCCACACTGCAGCACTTATTCCGTTTGGAATCAACGGGTCACCGGACAGGCCGTCCGCGAATCACCCACCCTCGCCGGGGGCCTCGGAAAACAGCTCCATCTTGCCGTCCTTGCCATCCATCTCTTCGGCGGTCGGCAGCGGGTCTTTCTTGGTGATGATGACCGGCCAGACTTCGGAATACTTTCGATTGAACTCGACCCATTTTTCCATGTCCGGTTCGGTGTCCGGGCGGATCGCGTCGGCCGGGCATTCGGGTTCGCACACGCCGCAGTCGATGCATTCGTCAGGGTGGATCACCAGCATGTTCTCACCTTCGTAGAAGCAGTCCACGGGGCAGACCTCGACGCAGTCGGTGTATTTGCAGGAGATGCAGTTGTCGTTGACAATATAGGTCATGGAAAGTCTCGGCTGATTACCCGCCCCTGCTAAAGCGACAAGGGGTGTCATTCAAGGCCCGACGACCCGTCAGGCGGCAGATGAGACTCCATGTCCCGCCTGTCCTTCTTGGTTGGGCGGCCTTTCCCTTCGAAGCGGGGATTTCTGGGACGATGGACCGGTTCGGGCGATCGGTCTTCATATAGCTCGCGGGCCTCGGGGGCAGGTCCACGCCGCGTGCCCAGAGCAAGGATCATGACCACCCTTACTGCGTCTTCCTTGGGAAAGGTCAGCACTGTCCCGACCCCGATAGTGCGGCCGGGCTTGCTGACCGGCTGTCCATCGACCCGAACCTTGCCCGCGCTGACCACCCCGGCGGCCAGCGTGCGCGATTTGAAGAACCGCGCGTGCCACAGCCATTTGTCCAGACGGATCGTCTCGCGCGGGGTGTCGGTCACTTCTTGTTGAAGTCCGCAAGTGCTGCGGCAAAGGGATTGTCGGGGTCGATCCGTTTTTCGGTCTTGGGTTTTGCAGCGAACTTCTGAGGCTTGGTGTCACCGCCTCCCTTCGGCGCACCCTTCTTGGGGCGTCCCTTGCCTTGCGGACGCTGACCTTGTGGGCGCTGGCCTTGCGGCTTGGCCCCGCGGGCAGGCCGACCGCCCCATGTGAAGGTAAAGAAAGTCTCCTTCTCGGGGCCATCTTCTTTGGGGCCGCCTTCGGTTTCCACAATCCCCGTCGCCGCATCGCCGATCGCCGACATATCGGGGGCATCCGCAGGTGGTGCAGGTGGCGGCATGTCGCCCGGAGCATCGGCAGGCGGTCCGGTCGGCACGTCTTCGGGAACGTCGGGTTCAGGCGGGGGCGGCAGCCCCTCGCCCGGTTGATCGCCGGGCTTGTCCTTGGCGGCGGGGGCCGCTTTGACCTTGTCGCGCTCAGCCTTTTCGGCCTTGTAGCCCAAACCTTCCATGAGATCGGCAAACTGCTCCAGCGTCATGCCGGTGATCGACAGCATGTCCGGCGTCGCCTCGAACCCGGCGCGAGAGTTCTGGTCGCGCAACATGTCGGCCAGCCGTTCCAGCATGTCGATCCGGATCGCCCGTTCGCCAGCGGCGCGATAGCCTGCCATCGCCCAGTAGCCGGGTTCGCTTTGGCCCGAGGCGGGAACGGTCACCAGACCGGGTGGCGGGGCTTCGGGAAATTCGGCCAGAACCTTGGACAGCGACCACAGGACCAGACGCAGACGTGTCGGCGCGGGTTTCAGCAGAAGCGGCATGAAAATGGTGAACTGACCAAAACGCACGCCGTGCTTGCGCAGGGCGCCACGGGCGTCCTGATCCAGCGCCTTAACCTCATCGGCCACTTCGCCGCGCGGGATGACGCCAAAGCCCTCGGCCAGACGGTAGGCAAAGCCTCGCGCCTGTCCTTGCAGCGTCTCGTCCGACTTGAGGTTCAGCAGCGGCTCGAAGCCTGCCGCGATCTTGCGGTCGATGAAGTGCTGCAACCGGCGCTGCACCTTGGCCTTCACGTCTTCGCCCGCCTCTTCGTCGACGAAAGCCTCGACCTGTGGTTTCAACGGATCGGCGCCCGACACGAGCTTGCCGACGGCAGAATCGCCCCACATGAGGCCGCCCTGTTCGGTGAAATCAAATTCCGGATCACCCGCATTGTAAAAACGGTCCGCCATCAGGTGCCAATGCGGCAGCAACGCCTGCACAGACGCCTGTCGCAGCGTCTTGGCTTCGTCCGGGCTGCCCGCCTTGTCCATGCGGAAACGGAATCCCTGCAGTTTGCCTACGAATTCACCTTCGACGGTGACTTCGCCCTTGTCATTCACATCGGCCAAAAGGCTCTCCTTCTGTTTGAGCCGGCGAAGCAGCACGCTGGTCCGCCGGTCCACAAATCTTTGCGTCAACGCGCCGTGAAGCGCATCGGATAAACGATCTTCTACCGCACGGGTTTCCTCACGCCAATGGTCCATGTCCTTTAGCCAGCCTTTGCGCTGTGCCACGTAGGTCCATGTGCGGATATACGCCAACCGCTTCGAGAGCGTGTCGATGTCGCCGTCGGTGCGGTCGATCCGCTTGACCTGCAAGGCAAACCAGTTGGCATCGACATGGCCCATCTGGTGCAGATCGTTGTAGATCGTGGTGAGCAGACCAGCGTGTTCGCCACGGCTGATGCCGCGAAAATCAGGGACGCGGCAGACATCCCAAAGCAGACGCACGGATGGACCGTCAGTGGCACGTGCCGCGACCTCTGCATCCTGGGACAGATGCTTCAAGGCAGCCAGATCGTCGCTTTCGCGCACGCGGGTCAGCCAATCATCCTGCGTGTGCTTTTCCAGCGTCTGGATCAGCCTTTGTGGCGATCCGAACTGCAAGGCACTGTTCCGCCACATCAATTTTGTCACGGGGCGAAAGCGGTGGGCGGTGATCGCATCGATCTCAGGGGCGTCCAGCTCGTGGGCCTCACCCGTCACGCCAAAGGTGCCTGCCTGCGTGTGCCGACCGGCGCGGCCGGCGATCTGGCCCAGCTCTTCGGGAAACAAGGGGCGCATCCGGCGCCCGTCGAACTTGTCCACTGCCGAGAACGCCACGTGTTTGATGTCGAGGTTCAGACCCATTCCGATGGCATCGGTTGCCACAAGGTAGTCGACGTCACCGTTTTGATACATCTCGACCTGCGCGTTGCGGGTGCGCGGCGATAACGCGCCCATAACCACGGCTGCCCCACCCTTCTGGCGGCGCAGAAGCTCTGCGATGGCATAGACATTTTCAACCGAAAATCCGACAATCGCCGAACGCGAAGGCATCCGGCTTAGCTTTTTCGAACCTGTATAGGTCAATTCCGAAAAGCGTTCGCGGTGCATGAACTGTGCGCCGGGCACCAGTGCGGCGATGGCGTTGCGCATCGTGTCCGCGCCCAGAAACAGGGTTTCGTGCAGGCCACGGGCATGCAGCAGGCGATCGGTGAACACGTGGCCGCGTTCGGCATCGGCGCAAAGCTGGATTTCGTCGACGGCCAGAAAATCACACCCCATGCCGTCGGGCATCGCCTCGACTGTGCAGACCCAGTAGGCCGCCCGCGGCGGCACGATCCGTTCCTCGCCGGTGATCAGCGCAACGACACCGGGGCCGCGCACCGCAACCAGCCTGTCATAAACCTCGCGCGCCAGCAGACGCAGCGGCAGCCCGATGATTCCCGTCCGGTGCGACAGCATCCGGTCGAGCGCATAATGCGTCTTGCCCGTGTTCGTCGGGCCAAGAACAGCCGTGACGGCACCTTGTTTCATAAACGCACGGTTGCCCGATCAGAGCGTCCGTCCTTCCAGCATCTGCATCACGCGCGCGATGGCGGCTGCGGTTTCGAAGTGGCGTGGATAGATGTCCTGAATGGCGCGATAGATTTCCAACGCGTCTGCCGGTCGGTCAAGTCCTTCCATGATCGCGCCCAGACCGAAAAGCGCCTGGAAATGACGCGGGTCAATGCGCAACACCATCTGCAGGTCCGACAGCGCGGGACCGATCTGATCGCGCTGAAAATAGGCAAGTGCGCGTCCCTGATAGCCTTCGGCGAAATCGGGGGCATGATCCACCAGCGCCGAGAAGTGTTCGACAGCGGCAACGGCGTCGCGTTCATCCAATGCCTCTTGCCCCCGGCGCAAGAGCAGATCCATCGCGGCGGACCCTGATCGTTCCCAACGCGAGACGATCTGGTTGGCCACACGGTCGTGCGTCGTCTCGTCGGCCTCCAAAAGCTCTTGATAAAGCTCGTCCAACGGCTTTTCCTGTGCCGCAAGCGGGCCTGCGCAGACCGCCGCGGTCAGAAGTGCCGCAACGATACGTTTGTAGGTGGTCAGTCGCTGTTCCATATCGTCAATGTAACGCCTCGGGCTGCATGTGCCAGTGGTGGATCGTCAAGAAGTCGGCCTTAAAGGTCACAATTATGAAAACGTCAAAGGGACCAACATGAGCGAAGTCATCACAGAAGCCGTCAGCCAATTGAATACCAAGATGGACAACGGTTTCAACGGAACGGCGAAATTCATCGTCAATGGCGAAGGTGCCATCATGATCGACGAAAACGGCGCACGCGCGGGCGATGAAGAGGCCGATGTCACGCTGACCGCCTCGACCGAAACCTTCAAGGCGATTCTCGACGGAGCTCAGAACCCGACTGCCGCTTTCATGACCGGCAAGCTGAAGGTGGACGGCGACATGGGTGCGGCGATGCGTCTTGCGGGCGCTCTGGCCTGATCGCGTGGACGCAGCCCCCTTTTTCGATGACGTCGCAGACGGACCCGCCGGTGGCGTGGCCTTTTGGGCCACCGCCGCCGACGGGGTCAAGATTCGCATCGGTCACTGGCCCTGCGACGATGGGCGCGGCACGATCCTGCTGTTTCCGGGGCGGACCGAATATATCGAAAAATACGGCCGTGCCGCGACGGATTTCGCCCAAAGAGGTTATGCGACGCTGTCTGTCGACTGGCGCGGTCAGGGTCTGGCAGATCGCGCCAACGATGATCGCGGACTGGGCCACGTCGATTCGTTTTCTGACTTTCAGGCGGATGTCGATGCGGCTTTGCTCTATGCGCAGGCCCATCGACTGCCCCGCCCCTACTACATGATCGGTCACTCGATGGGCGGGTGCATCGGTCTGCGTGCCCTGCACCAAGGGCTTCCGGTCAAGGCTGCCGCTTTTTCAGCGCCCATGTGGGGCATCGCCATGTCCGGCGTGATGCGACCCGCGGCCTGGGCGCTGTCCTCGGTCGCCCGGCGGGTCGGATTGGGCACGCGGATCGCCCCCGGTCAGACCACGGCGTCCTATGTCGAACGTGTTATCTTGCCGGAAAACGAACTGACGACAGACTCCGAGATGTTCGCCTACATGCAGGACCAGCTTGCAGCATACCCCGATCTGGGTTTGGGCGGGCCGTCACTGCGCTGGCTGAACGAGGCGCTGGTCGAAATGCGCAAGCTGTCGCGGATGCGATCCCCTGCCTTTCCCTGCGTGACCTTTCTGGGCACAGATGAAACCATCGTGGATGTCGACCGCATCCGCGATCGCATGGCGCGCTGGCCCAATGGCCGGCTCGAGGTGATCGAAAGCGCCCGCCACGAGGTGATGATGGAGACACCCGCCATCAGAAATCAGGTTTTCGACCAGATCTGCGCACATTTCGACGCCCATCGCTGACACCGGCCCAGCCTGCACTAGTTGACCGTCATGGCTGACGTTCTGACATTCACCGACCGCGGAATCTACTGCCCCGCCGGCGACTTTTTCATCGACCCCTGGCGGCCCGTAGACCGGGCACTTATCACGCATGGCCATGCCGACCATTCCCGATGGGGCATGAAGCATTACCTTGCGACCGCAGCAGCCGCACCCGTCATGCGGCACCGTCTGGGCGAGGATGCACGGATCGAGACGATCGCCTTCGGGGAAGAACGCAGGATCGGCGCTGCGACCGTGTCCTATCATCCCGCAGGCCACGTGCCGGGTTCGGCGCAGATCAGGGTAGAGGTAAATGGCGAAGTCTGGGTCGCAAGCGGTGACTACAAGGTCGTGCCCGACGGCCTGTCAGAACCTTTCGAGCCGGTGCGCTGCCACGCCTTCATCACCGAATGCACATTCGGCCTGCCGGTCTTCAAATGGACGGCGCAGGACGTGCTGAAAAGCCAGATCAACGACTGGTGGCGGGGCAACAAGGATGACGGGCGGTTTTCGCTGCTGGGCGCCTATGCGCTGGGCAAGGCGCAGCGGCTTTTGCGCTCTGTCGATGCGGATATCGGGCCGATCCTGACGCATGGCGCCATCGAAAACACGAATGACGTGATGCGTGCGCAAGGCATCTCCCTGCCCGACACGATCCGCGTGACGGGCGATATCGACGTCAGGGACTACCCCGGCGCGCTGGTGCTGGCCACGCCCGGTGCCTTGGCGCAGCCTTGGGCACGCAAGTTCGGCCAGCGGTCCACCGCTTTCGCGAGCGGCTGGATGGCCCTGCGTGGCGTGCGGCGCAGGCGGGCGATGGATCGTGGTTTCGTCGTCAGTGACCATGCCGACTGGGACGGACTGAACACCGCGATCCGCGAGACGGGCGCGGACAAGGTTTTCGCCACCCACGGCTATACCGCCAGCTTTCAGAAATGGCTGTCCGAGCAGGGGTATGACGCGCATATCGTCAGCACGGAATATTCCGGCGAGACAGCCGAGGACGCGGCGGAAGAGACGTCATGAAGGATTTCGCCGATCTCTTTGCCCGCGTGGACGAAAGCACCAAGACCACGGTCAAGGTGGCCGCAATGGCCGAGTATTTTCGCAATGCGCCGGATGCGGACAAGCTTTGGTGCGTCGCCCTGTTTTCGCACCGTCGCCCCCGCCGCACCATCACCGCGACCCGCCTGCGCGAATGGGCGGCAGAGGTGGCGGGCCTGCCACTGTGGCTGTTCGAGGAAAGTTATTCGGTGGTGGGCGATCTGGCCGAGACGATCTCGCTGATCCTGCCAGAGCCGCAGCAGGTCACAGACCGCCCCCTTCACCACTGGATCGACGAAATCAAGCGCCTGTCCACGCTGGACGACGATGCCCGGAAAACGGGGATCCTTGCGGCTTGGGACAGCCTGCCGACGCGTCAGCGCTTCCTGTTCACCAAGCTGCTCACCGGCGGATTCCGCGTCGGCGTCAGCCAGAAACTGATGACCCGCGCATTGGCGCAGGCGACGGGACAGGACGAACCTGCCCTGACCCACCGGCTGATGGGCAACTGGACGCCCGAAACCGTGACATGGCACAGCCTGATCGAGGCCGAGGACGCCAGCGCCGACCTGTCGCGGCCCTACCCTTTCTATCTGGCCTACCAGCTGGACGATCTGGACGATCTGGGGCCGCCCGCCGACTGGAACGCCGAACGTAAATGGGACGGCATCCGCGGGCAGTTCATCCTGCGCGAAGCCGAACATCACCTGTGGTCGCGCGGCGAGGACTTGATGACCGACCGCTTCCCCGAACTGGCGATGCTCAAGGATTTTCTGCCCGACGGCACCGTGATCGACGGCGAGGTTCTGGCGTTTGCGGATGAGACGCCGCTGACCTTCAACGCCCTGCAAAAGCGGATCGGTCGCAAGACCGTTCCCAAGAAGCTGCTGGCCGAAAGCCCCGTGATCCTGATGGCCTATGATCTGCTTGAGGATCAGGGTCGCGACATCCGTCAGACCGCCTTTGCCGACCGGCGCAACCGGCTGGAGCACCTTGTCGCCAGCTGCCCGCCCGAGGCACCGATCCGCTTGTCCGCCTCGGTGCCTTTCGCCGATTGGGACAGCCTTGCTGCGGAACGGGCGCGGTCGCGCGACCTGAACGCCGAAGGGCTGATGCTGAAACGCCGCGACAGCCCCTATCTTTCGGGGCGCAAGCGGGGCGACTGGTGGAAGTGGAAGGTCGATCCGCTGACCATCGATGCTGTGATGATCTATGCGCAGGCCGGGTCCGGTCGGCGGGCGAACCTGTTCACGGATTACACCTTTGCCGTCTGGTCAGGCAACGATCTGGTGCCCTTCACCAAGGCCTATTCGGGCCTGACCGACGCCGAGTTTCGCAAGATCACCGCGTGGGTGCGCAAGAACACGCTGCAAAAGTTCGGACCTGTGCGGCAGGTGCCGCCCGAGCATGTGTTCGAGATTGCCTTCGAGGGCATACAGGAAAGCCCACGCCACAAGTCCGGCGTCGCCCTGCGCTTTCCCCGCATGCTGCGGTGGCGGCACGACAAACCGGTGCAGGAAGCGAACACGCTGGACGACCTGAAAACCATGCTGGTGCAGTACGGATAAGGCGTCGGTGAAAAGCCACACGATGCCTTTCATCGCCCTACCCCCCTGCTTATGTAGGTCCAAACAATCAACCGAGGTGACCCATGTTCGACAAGACTCCCGTTCGCGACGCAAATGCCCAAGGCGGAAAATCCTATGGGGACCTGCCCGAATGGGATCTGACCGATCTCTACACCACAGAGGACGCGCCGGAGTTGCAGCGCGACATGGACTGGCTCGAAAAGGCCTGCTGCGAATTTGCATCCGACTACGAAGGCAAGCTGGCGTCTCTGGATGCCGCAGGGCTGCTGGACGCCGTGCAACGCTATGAACAGATCGACGTGACCGCCGGGCGCATCATGTCCTACGCCGGGCTGCGGTATTACCAGCAGACGACCGACGCAGGCCGCGCCAAGTTCATGTCCGACTGTCAGGACAAGATTACCGATCTCACCACGCCGCTGGTCTTCTACGGGCTGGAGTTCAACCGGCTGGAGGACGATCATCTTGACGGTCTTCTGGCACAGAACGCCGATCTTGCCCGCTACAAGCCGATCTTTGACCGGATGCGTGCGATGAAACCGCACCAGCTGTCGGACGAGTTGGAAAAATTCCTGCACGACACGTCCACCGTCGGGGCCTCCGCTTGGAACAAGCTTTTCGACGAAACGATGGCAGGGCTGGAGTTCGACGTCGACGGCGAGGTGATGGGCCTTGAAGCCACGCTGAACCAGTTGACCGAACAGGACCGCGCGAAACGCGAGGCTGCGGCACGGGCCCTGGCCGAGGTGTTTCAGGCCAACATCAAGACCTTTGCCCGCGTCCACAACACGCTGGCCAAGGAAAAGGAGATCGAGGACCGCTGGCGCAAGATGCCGTCCCCTCAAACGGGCCGCCATCTGGCCAACCATGTCGAACCCGAGGTGGTCGAGGCGCTACGCGATGCCGTGGTCGCCGCCTACCCGCGCCTGTCGCACCGCTATTACCGGCTGAAAGCCAAGTGGCTGGGGCTGGACCGGATGCAGACATGGGACCGAAACGCGCCCCTTCCGATGGAAACAGACCGGGTCGTGGACTGGTCCGAAGCCCGCCGGATGGTGATGGACGCCTATGAAGGTTTCGACCCCAGGATGGCCGATCTGGCACAGCCCTTCTTTGACAAGGGCTGGATCGACGCGCCGGTGAAACCGGGCAAGGCGCCGGGGGCCTTTGCCCATCCGACCGTCACCACCGTCCACCCTTACGTGTTGCTGAACTATCTGGGCAAACCGCGCGACGTGATGACGCTGGCACATGAACTGGGCCACGGTGTGCATCAGGTGCTTGCGGCTGGTCAGGGCGAGCTTTTGTCGTCAACCCCGTTGACGCTGGCGGAAACGGCATCTGTCTTTGGCGAAATGCTGACGTTCCAGAAGCTGCTGGAAAAAGCCAAGGACAAGCAGGAACGCAAGGTCCTGCTGGCTGGCAAGGTCGAGGACATGATCAACACGGTCGTCCGGCAGATCGCCTTTTACGACTTCGAATGCAAACTGCACGCCGCACGCGCAGAGGGCGAACTGACGCCTGACGACATCAATGCGCTGTGGATGTCGGTGCAGGCCGAAAGCCTGGGCGAGATCTTCGACTACCACGAAGGCTACGAAACCTTCTGGTCCTATATCCCGCACTTCGTCCATTCGCCCTTCTACGTCTATGCCTATGCCTTCGGCGACGGCCTGGTGAACGCGCTTTACGCCGTCTACCGCGAAGGCGATGCGGACTTTCAGGACAAGTATTTCGAGATGCTCAAGGCAGGCGGATCAAAGCACCACAAGGACCTTCTGGCCCCCTTCGGCCTTGACGCCAGCGACCCCGCATTCTGGGACAAGGGCCTGTCGATGATCGAAGGCATGATCGACGAGTTGGAGGCGATGGAGGAGTGACCGCCGTCAGCCTTGCGCCGCTGACAGACGCGCAGCGCCCGGCGTTGCGTGCGGTCACGGTCGCACCGGAGCAGGTGATCTTTTCCAGCCAGCCTGCCGCATTCATCGACCTACCAGAGCCATTGATAGATCTGCACGTGATCTTCTACGGCGATACCGTGGCAGGCATGTTTCGCATCGACCGCGGATTCTACAACGACCACGCCTTCGCGGACCCGGACCGGCCGGGTCTGCGGACCTTTCTGGTCGATCAAAGCCTGCAAGGGCGCGGGATTGCGACCGATACGGCGATGCAACTCAAGCCCTATCTGCGCCAGCACTACCCGCAGGCGAACGGGATTTTCCTGACCGTGAACCTGCGCAACCCCCGCGCCCGTGACGTCTACCTGCGGGGCGGTTTCAACGATACGGGTAAACAATACCTCGATGGCGGTGCCGGGCCACAGCACATCCTCT
>Ga0307978_1000153_pt1 | contig 62292 bp, 44 predicted proteins | sample OrgLakmetage1056_FD_203151 | JGI IMG/M metagenome (GOLD analysis project Ga0307978, IMG submission 203151) | Saline water microbial communities from Organic Lake, Antarctica - #1056 | ecosystem: Environmental > Aquatic > Non-marine Saline and Alkaline > Saline | place: Antarctica: Organic Lake... | reverse complement strand
AAAAATCCCTAAACGTCACATTCGCAACTTCAACCCTCTGAGACTGGCAGTTGCAAGTAGGCAATGGACGGGTTGCGTCAATCGGGCTATGGTCAAAGTACGTACGGGTATCGTAGTCGAAGGCAAAACGTATTGGCGAAATCGGGTAAAATGGAGAAGCGCCTGGGTAAGAAATAAAGCCTGCTCCAAGTATATTCAGGTTAGCATCCATCCGCTGCTGCACTACCATTTTGATAGAGTCACCTGCTGCATATTTGAATCCTTGAGGTATGGAAGGGTTCAAAGTCCTCAAGGCCAGTACGGAAAGATCGTATAAAAAAACATCGCGGGGAGACCAGAAAATGCGGTCGAGGTCATTCACCTCATACCATACCGATGCGGAAGCATCAAAAAGGAGCAAGGTGTTGCTTAGTTCGGCAATCTTTTTTTGCTCACCTATCATGTGATTGACGGTTGGGCCAACGGGCAGGCTGTTTCCGTTCCCAAGATTCGTCACTTCGAAACCTTTGTGACCTACTTCCAGCGTGAAGTACTCCAGCTCCGTACCCGGTACATCCGTCTGCACTACGCCATCAATACGCAGCTCGAAGGTATCTCCGGGTGCCAAATAGTCAAGGCGCATTTGGCTAAAATCGTAAACCCCATCTTCATCGGGCTGCCGGTCGCCATCCTTATCCGGCCAGCCCAGGGTGGTTCGGGCTGCTTCAAAGGTATAGTCGAGATAGCCGCTAAGGGTGTCATAACAAATACCTTCATAGCAAGGCAGGGGCACGAGTATATCACTACAGGTGCGCAATTGACCGATGTCGCTGCAGTTTTCGTCTGCCATCACTACCGCTTCTGCTAACAAACCATATATAGTGCCGGAACCGGTGGGACAGGGCTCTACACAATCTGAAAGGATAGCAGGAAGACATAATAAGTTTGATGCAGCACTACAATCCAAAACAGTAGGTACTGCAAGCGTATACGGAGTCCCTCCAACCAACGGCAAGGGGTAGACTAATTCTACAACATTAATGGAATCCGTACTCACCGTCTGGCTGACCGGCAAAACGCCATCCAAAGCAAAATCAGTAGGCTGCAGCACCAAAAAAACCGGGAACGCCAACTGCACCCTCAGCTCTCCGGCAACCTCATCGAGTTCGACATCACTTATCTCGTATATGATGTCTACCGGGCTGCCATTTTCCAAAGCTCCGCTGAGTGAAAGCACCCCACTGATCAGGGCATCTCCGCTTCCGGCACTACCTTCCCGGTCAACGAACCGATCCTCCGGTGCTGCGCACTCTTTGAAGTACTGATACTCGTACGTCCAATTGGAAGCAGAGGGGCTGCATTTGCCCAGCTCACAAAAACTGGTGGTCCAAGTCACTTCGAATGACCCGAAGCTTGAAACCGGTGGAGGCAAAGGGTTGATGAAATACAAGGTTACAGCATTCGCTACACTGTCGCCACAGGTATTCAGCGAAGGCTCGTGGTAAACGATAGAGTCCAGAAAAGGGCTATTCAAGCTACCGAGCAGTATTCCTCTTCCATCGCCTGGCTGTCGGATGGTAAATACAAAATCCATCAGCCCGGTGGTTTGATTATCACGACGGACACGAAGGGTTTGTTCTGCCGTGCCGCCATCGAAGCAAGTGGGCTCCTCCAGTATTTTCAGGAATCCCAACACATCACCATTCGCTATTACATCCACAATCTCCACCTTACCATTCGCCCGCCGCGCCTGACAGAAGCTGCCCCCGCAGCCCCACCGTACCCATAGTTCAGATAGTGCATCGCGGGATTCATAAGCACAGTCTACTACCTGTACCCGCTCTGTGATGGTCATCTCCTCATTAAAATCAAACCAGCCATCACCATTGCCGATTTGGGCGAAGTCCTGCGGGCCGAAGCGCAGAAGCAAGGTATCCGCATTTTCGACAATGGTCTCGCCATCGTTGCTGCTCACCGATATGCTACTGGCGTGCGCATCCAGAAACTCAAAAGCCGCCACTCTGCCCGGGCGGGTATTGCGGATGGTAAGCGTGCGGAATACAACATCATTGAGCGTCCCCTGCCAGTACAGGTTCTCCGCATTGGTAATAAGCAGGTTGGCGGTCTCCACATTGAAGGGGTCGGAGGCAAAGCCCTGACTGCCGTTGGCATGCTCCAATTCCGAGGTCACGAAAAACAGCTCTCCGGCATCGATACAGGGTAGGGCCGCACAGTTGATGTTTACCTGCAGGCTGAGCGTGAGGGAATCGCCGGCGAGCACTTCCGGTAAAGCGAAGACGGGCTCGGACAGGTTGCTAACTTCGGCTTCGGTTCCGTTGCTTATGCTTCCTGCCTGGTAGGCCAGCCCGCAGGGCAGGCCTAGGGCCAGGGTGGCATCTTGCATCCCGTTGGTGCCTCCGGTGATGGTGTAGAGAAGTTGCTGGCCTTCGCAGACGCTGAGGTTGCCGGGGGGGTGTAGGTGGGCTTGCTGGGCGGTTAGGCCGGGAATGATCAGTAAGTAGAGACCGGAGAGCAAAGTCAGTATTTGGAGGTGGCTTTTCATGATTTGCAAGGGTTTTTTTTGAAAACAAAGGGGCACATTGATGCTGGAGTAACGCAAAAATCATCCGCTCATATCGTTATTATCATTTCCCCCGGCGTACGCAGTTTGTCTCTGTATTTGCCATGCACATCCGCTATGTCGGTTGAAGCATGCTGTACTGCGGTAATACACTGCGCATTGGTATACACCGCTTTACTGAAGCCGGAATTGAGCAGCCCATTCCAGAATAGTACGACTTTGGCGTTTTGCTCCCACTTGCCATAGTGGGCGTTGTAGACTTTGATGATGGAAGTTTTTATGGTTGGAAATCATTTGATATTCAGGCAATTCATGAAATACGAAGATTGCAGGTTTTCCGCATCAATGCCAACCCATCCTCACCAACCCCCAATTAATCCCCATCAATCCGCTTTCAAATTAGGCAGGCCGTCCAGAAAATCATCCCGCCATTTGTCGCTGATCGGGATTTCCTGCGTACCTTCCCGGTAACGCAACATCACCCGGCCGCGGTGGTAAGCCACTACATGACGGGTATTGACCGCCCAGGAGCGGTGGGTGCGCATCAGGGCGAGGTGAAGTACTATCTATGCTTGCAGATTTTCTATATCGTCTAAGTCCTTATTGCGGCCAGATGCTTTTTTGGCGGTTATCAGGCTATTGAGATTTAAGGCTCTGATATGGAGATCACCTTCAATATTGAACCATTCAGCAGATGCCAGCGCTTCATCGAACTTTAAGCCTTTGATTTTAGTAATAATGTCAATTGAGACGGGAGGCCGGCCGAAACTAAACACTTCATTCTCACTGGTATCCAGAAACCGCTTTTCGGTCATATCAAAAACGGACATACCAAATACTTCGAATGCTTTTAACAGTTTTTGGTAATTACTGGAAACCGCTTTCACCCAAATATCCATGTCTCCGGTTGTTCGAGCGTATCCATGCAGTATCACAGCATACCCCCCAACAAGGATATAGTCTACTTTACTTTGATTGAGCGCCTCAATGAAATCTTGGAAATCCCGGTTGAAAATATTAGCCATTGGAATGTGTTCTTATACTAAAGGCAGTACGATCCATGCGGTGTTGATTATGGTGATCTAACTGGTAAGCAGTACAAACCAGATACCAGGCAGCCGCAAGCCGCTCCATGGCTGTTTTTTGCATCCAATAATCACGCTGATTTGATGCTTCCTCAAAGGATTGAACACTAAATGCCTGCCGGTCTAAGCGATAAGATTCCATGATCAGGATTGTTGTTTTGTAAAAATACTTTTTTTGTGGCAAAGTTTCAATCCGCCCGTAAATTGGGCAGCCCGCTCAAAAACGCCTCCCGCCACTTGTCGCTGATCGGGATTTCCTGCGTGCCTTCCCGGTAGCGGACCATCACCCGGCCGCGGTGGTAGGCGACTACATGACGGGTATTGACGGCCCAGGAGCGGTGGGTGCGCATCAGGGCGGAGTGTGGCACTTGCTCCAGGAAGCTTTTGAGGCGGACGGAGAAGGCGATGGTTTTGGCGTCAGTCACGATTTTCACGGCACTTTCCATGGCTTCTATCCAGCGGATGTCGGCGACCTCCACGCGCACGTGCCGGTAGTCTTGCCGGACGAAGAAGAAGTCCTGGGTGGCGTACAGGGCGCAGCCGCTACCGGATAAAGCAGGAACAGCAGTTACGATAGCAGGGCGGCGGCTGTAAAAAGTCGCAAACGCCGTATCCAGCGCAATAAACAGCTGCTCCATGGGTGCCGACTTAAGCACATACTGTACCATAGGCGCCTGCTTAGCCCGCTCTACAAACTCGCGCTTGTCGTGGCTGCTGAGGAATAGGATGGGCAGAGGGGAAATGCTATGCAGGGCGATCGAAAGCTCGATGCCGTCCAGGGGGCTGCCGTTGAGCTCAATGTCCAGCAGGGCGATATCGGGGCGTTCCTTTCGGAAAAGCGCCAGGGCTTCATCGCTGTTGGTAGCGTGGCCGGTGATGTGGTAGCCCTGCTGCTCCAGTTGCTCTTGCAGGTTGGCGGCAATGATGTGGTCGTCTTCGACAAGTAAGATGCTTGCGGCTTTCATATTGGTAAAGGGTTTTCTATGCGGCTTTTAAATCGAGTTCGCACTCTACGCGGGTACCCTGATCATCGGAGAAGGCAATGCGCCCGTTGAGCTGTTTGACCAGGTTATGAATCAGGAAGAGCCCCATCGATTGCTTGGTATCCACCTGAAAGTCGGCGGGCAGTCCACTGCCGTTGTCCGTATAGGTGAGGCGGTAGCGGCCTTCAGCTTCGGGTGCCAGTTCTACATCGATCTGCGGGTCGGGCTGCTCTGCAAAGGCGTGCTTGCAGGAGTTGGTGGCCAGCTCATTGACGATGAGGCCGATGCGCATAGCGGCTTCCCCATCCACCCGCTCGGTATCCGGGCAGCGCAGGTTGATGTGAAGGGGCCTGTCCGGGCTGCCGAAGCTGCGCTGCAGAGCATTCGTGACTTCTTCCAGGTAGTCGCGCATCTCCACGCTTTTGTGCCCTTCCTCACTGTGGTGGAGACGGCGTTGGAGGGCAGACATGGCCCGCAGGCGGGCATCCGCTTCCCGGACTGCCTGCTGGGCTTCGGGCTGCTCCTTCAGGCGGTTGACCTGTAGGCTCATCAAGCTGTTGGCAAAGACGAGGTTGTTCATCATGCGGTGGCGCTGCTCCCGGTTGAGGAGCTCAATTTCGGATTTCTGGGCTTGTATGCGCTGCCGTTGGCGGTAGAGGAAGACCGATAAGCCCACTAACGCCATTAAGCCCAGGCTCAGCCCGCCTAAGCCCAGGCGCTGGTTGGTATTGATTTTAGCCTGTAGCTCTTTTTCACGTTGTAGGGCTTGGATTTCGAGTTCTTTGTTTTCGGTTTGGTATTTTACAATAGCTTCCTTTGTTCTTTTTTCGGAGGCAATACTTAGTTCTTTAGCCCTAAGGCGGTCATATTCTTCGTAAAGAGAAATCGATTCTGGAGTAGCTTTCAATATATGTAAATGAAGAGCAAGTTTTGCTATCCCTGACTGAGAATCAATATTTTGTATTTGATTATTGTCCTCGAGGGTTCTCCTTGTGCGGTTCAGTAACTCTGAAGCTCGTTCTACGTTACCTAATTTACACCAAGCTTCTCCTTCTGCTAAATCAAATAAAAAGATGAATTCAGGGTTTTTAAACCCGCTTTTCATGCACTGACGCCCCGTTTCCAAAGCTGTGATTTCAGCCATATAATCTTCCTTCATACGGGCTAGTCCTGCACTACAATAGTAATAAAACCGGCAATCTACATCTTCAAGACGTTGAAGGTTTTCTACCTGAGACAAATAGTATTGGCAAGAGTCTAGTTCTCCTAAATCAAGATGCCATGAAGCTATATTTATCATGAGTGCAGGCTTTTCCAGCGCTAACACTTCGTTACTTTTTAAGGCTTGCTTTCCATAAGAGATTGCAAGTTTTTTATTTCCAATACTACTTAAATAGATACCAAGGGAATTAAATGTACCGCTTCTTAGACTGGGATCGATATCTAAAAATGGTGTTCGTAGTAGAATTAAGACTTCATCAATCGCTTGAGTATATTTGTCTTGATTTCCCCAAATACGCCCCTTAAAATACTGATGATATAGCCATGCTTCTTGTTCAGGCCTCAGAGTAGTGTCCAAGGCGGATTGACAATGCTTAACATATTCCATGGCTTCAGGTGCTCCCATTTGTACTAAGACGGATGCCAGGTTGAACTGGATTTCTAGTAGATCTTCTCTGCTGTCTGCTTTTTTTCTAATCAACTCAGCTTGTTCCATATATTTACGGGCTTTCTCAAATTCATCTCGACCTTGGTGCACCCAGGCTTTCAATAACAGGTGAAAACTGTACCTATCTGGGAGATATTGCTCTAAATTTGGGGTGTTAAAGATGTCTGAAACATAGTGATCCGCACTATCAAGATTGTTATATATATAATAATTAGCGAGCCCTATTTTTGCTAAAATAGCTTCATTTATATCTTTTGATTTCATCAAAGCACTTTCCAAACTATCCACCTTACCCTCCTGCCCCCACAAGCTCCCCGACAGCAGGCCCGTTAAAACCATCATCAATAGTGTTGTCCTTATTTTCATACTATCCAAGTTTAGTTGGTTTCCTGTTTATTTCTGCGTCCCGACGATGAATGTCTGGGTCAAGGACCTGACGATGAATGTCTGGCTTACCGTCCAGACCGTTACCGTCTAGGATCAAAGACTTGCCACAAATACTTTGATTAAATGAGTCAGCCGGGTGGATTGGGATTATGCAGGGTTTTCAGCTAACATATCGTTAAAGCTAATAAACATTGTTTGAACCTCCACCCTTTAGGGGACAATGATCACAAAAACAAGGATGAGGCAATTATCCCAGCCCACTCAATGCCACACTCACCGCCGCCGCCAAACGCGCATTATTCAGCACCAGTTCAATGTTGGCCGCCAGGCTGTCCCCTTGAGTCAGCTGCTCAATGCGGGAAAGCAGGAATGGCGTCAGGGCCTTGCCGGTTACACCTTGTTGGGAGGCTTCTGCGATGGCTTTAGCTATAACCTGCTCCATCTCCTCTTCCGGCATGGCGTAGGCTTCCGGTACGGGGTTTGCAATGACCGCGCCACCACCCAGGCCCAGTTCCCATTTTGCTTTTAGGACCTGAGCGATTTCCTGGGGCGACTCCATTCTGTAATCGACAGCCAGCCCACTCTTACGGGTGTAAAAGGCCGGAAAGGCATCGGTTTGGTAGCCCAGCACGGGTACGCCCATGGTTTCCAGGTACTCCAGCGTCAGTCGTAAATCGAGGATGGACTTGGCACCGGCACAGACCACCGCCACATTGGTCCGGGCAAGCTCCTGCAAGTCCGCGGAGATGTCCATGGTTTGTGCAGCGCCCCGGTGCACGCCGCCAATACCGCCCGTTGCAAATACCCGAATACCCGCTAATGCAGCGATGATCATCGTAGCGGCTACGGTGGTTGCCCCATCTTCCTTCTGCGCGACCAGCACTGGCAAGTCCCGCCGGCTTACCTTGGTGACCGCGGTGCCTTTTTTGCCCAGGTACTTAATTTCGGCTTCGGAAAGCCCTGCCCGTAGCTGTCCGCCAATAACGGCTATCGTGGCTGGTATGGCCCCGGCTTCCCGTACGGCGGCTTCTACACGCAGGGCGGTCTCCACATTTTTGGGATAGGGCATCCCGTGGGAGATGATGGTGGACTCCAGGACCACTACCGGTTGATCTTGCTCCAGGGCTTCCGCAATGGGTGGAGCGAGGTGAAGATGAGCGTTGGGTTTCATTTTGAATTGGTTTATAATCCGTAAAATCAACGTTACAGCAAGTCGACCAGTACCGCCCTAACATAGGGAAGCGGTATATGCTCCTGTTCTAATCGCAGCTGATGCGTATTGGGGTAGTTAAAAAAGACCTGCGCCCTTCTTCCGAGCCCTCATTGGCAGCAAACAGGAAATCGGACAGCAGCGTGTTCAGTTCCTGACTACCATAAGACTGCCGACGTTCCTGCCGGAAAGCGCGCCAAAGAAAGGCCACTATCAGCGGAGCATGTGTTTTGCGCAACAGCCGTACCGCCCGGTGCTCTTCCAGTAGCCTGCTGACTTCTTCAATATTCGAAAATACGTCTGCCATAGCTTCTGTTTTACCCCAGCTTGCTAAGCAGCCCGCCCAGCAGCTTAGCGGCATTCTTCACCACCTCCGAATCCTCTACCGGTATCTTCAAATAGGATTGCCCGGTATCTTGATCTTTTTCCACAATTTCGTCAACCAAGGCCTGCGTGGCTTTTTCGTCGGAGAGGGTTTGGGAAAGCCGCCCCAAAAAGCTCAAGCCTTCTGACAATAGGCCAGCGCCGGAGGGGCCACCACCCTGCCCTTGCGGGGCAGCGGTTGGGCGCCCAGTTTCAGGTGCCGGCTCAGCCGTAGGGGTATCCTCCTCCCACCAGGCCTCCAGCGGGCTCTCCTGTGGCTCCTCCATATTGCCTTCGCTGCTGGCAGTAGCCTTTTCCAAATCTTCATCGCTACTGGGCTCTGCGGGTTCGTATTCTGATACCGTTGCAGTTTTGACCCGCTCCAGCTCCTCCATAAAGTCTTTAAACTTACGGTCGTTCATGAAGACACTGTCCTGAGCCGTATCCAGAACGGCCTCCGCTAATGAAGATTTGAATTGAAGGGTCTGCACCATGCGGTGCTCTATGGTGCCTTCTGCAATAAGGTTAATAACCCGCACTTGCCTTTCCTGACCTATACGGTACACCCTACCGATACGCTGCTCCAGGACAGCGGGGTTCCAAGGTAAATCCAGGTTGACCACCAATGAGGCTTTCTGCAAATTAAGCCCTACTCCTCCCGCATCGGTAGAAAGGAATACCCGGCAATCCGCTTCTTCCCGGAAGCGGTCGAGCAAGGCGCCTCTTTTGTTGCCTGGCACTCCACCGTGCAAATAAGCAAAGGGAATCTCTCTGGCCTCCAGCTCTTGGGCGACAAGCCGGGTCATGCGCTCCCATTGGCTGAAAACCACGACACTCTCCCCTTCTTCCGCCAGGCGTTCTTCCAGGATGTAAAACAGCTCCTCGATTTTGGTATCGTGCCGCGTCTGCTGATCAATCAGGTAGGTGCTGTTGCAGGACATACGCATCAGGTTGAGGCAACTCAGCAAACGCCTCCGGTCTTTTTCATTGAGAAAGCCCATTCTGCGCCATTTAGCGACCAACTGCGCTACATCTGCATCGTAGCTGTTGTGGAGCTCCATCTGCCGGGCGGTCATCGGCACCAGGAGCTGCTTGTCCTGCCGGGCCGGCAATTGCTTGAGCACCTCCCGTTTTCGGCGGCGGATCATAACTTGGCTGAGCTTTTGGTAAATGGCGTCGAGGTTTTTATAGCCGCGCACAATACCGCTTTCATCCTTAACCTGATGCCGGTAAAGCAGCAGGTAGAGCGGCCCCAGCAGGTATTGGTCTAGAAACTGCACGATGGAGTACAAATCCTCGAGCTTATTCTCCAAAGGGGTGCCGGTAAGGGCAATGCGATAGGGCGATTCCAGCCGCTTTACCGCCCGTGAGATTTTGGTGTCCCAGTTCTTGATCCGCTGCGCTTCATCGATAATAATCAAATCCGGATTAGCGGCATTCAAATACGGGTAGTCACGCGCTACGACGTTATAAGTCAGTATTTTGTAGGTATGCTCAAAGTCTTTGTATTGCTCACGCCGCTTGTGCGCCGGCCCCTCTACCACATGCGCCTTCGCCCCCGTAAACCGCTCTATTTCCGACCGCCACTGATACTTCAGGGAGGTAGGGCAGATGATGTATACACTGCTGATGCCCAGCTCGCGGCGGTACAGCTCGGTTGCGGCAATGGCCTGTATTGTTTTGCCCAATCCCATTTCGTCCGCAATAAGGCAACGCCCGGCTCTGAATGCAAAGAGTATGCCTTCCTTTTGATAAGGATAAAGCGTCGCATCTACCAGTCCGTCCAGACTCATTGGTTCCTGAGCGAATGCGCTTGCCCGTCGGCTCCGCTGCTCGTCCGCCCGCTTCTGAATAACGAAGTCCAAAGCATCCGCATAGCAGCGGAAAGTAGGGGATATGGCCTTTGCTTTTTCCAGAAACTGGTCAAAATTGAGGTAAGCGTGCTCGTAGAGCACCCCATCCTCATCAAAGTAGCCCTTTGCCAGCTCGCCCAGTGCCTCTGCCTCTTCTCCGCCGAGCCGCAGACGCAAACGCAAACGCTGTTCTTCTCCGTATTCCAGGTAAACAGAGCTGTAGTGGCGCTCGGGGGGAGGTTGGCGGAAGTGTTGCTTGTTCCCATAGGTATGATAAAGCTTGTGCAATGCCCATTCAATGTGCTTGCAGGTACCCAGCCCATTGGTTTTGAAGTCCATGCACTCACAGTAATTGTGGCCCCGTTCCTGCCCGCGCAGCGCCACCCGGTAACGACTGTTCCGTTCCGGGTTGACCACCACAAAGTCAGACCAGACGGGGTGCTCTCCTTCGTTGACCAGCTCAAAGGTCTGCTCTTTGCCAAATTGCTTTCGCAGGCTGACTTGCCAGTCCCGGAGGCTCAGCTCCTCAGGCTGCCGGTGGTAACTTACTTTTTTGGATTTTTTCTTTTTCTTTTCGGTTTTTTTCTTTGCCATTTGTGTTTACGCTTTTGGTATTACAGGCTTTACCCGATCAACATTTTGTACGATTGGATTACATCCATTGCACACTAATCGCCTTGCCTTCATATTCCTTTTCCTCCCGCCGTATGCGCTCTTCCCAAGGCAATTCAGTGGAAGGCTTCGTCTCAAATATCAGCAGATAGCCATGCTCTTGCCCTAATTTGTCCATGTAGCGATGGAGTTGCCGCAAGCCGTCCGGCAAAGTATAGTTGTCATAATGGATTTTCAACTCAATGGGTATGACCTGGCCTTTCCAAAACACCGCCAGGTCCGTCCGCCCGTTACCCACCGCCATTTCCCGCTCGATGCGCCCACCGCCGTTCACCACTCTTTGGAGGAAGGCCATTTCAAAAAATCGCTTCATAAAAGTAAAGTTAAGCAATATCCAGCAGCCCGCACATGTACGCGGTGTATAACAAATTGCACAGTCAAACGGCTCAATGCTTACCAAACTCCGAAGGAGGGATAGAAAAATGACTGAGGCAACACCCCAGGAATTTAATGGCCGTTGGTTTATGCAATTTGTTATACACACCATGTATGCTAAAAGGATACCTCATCCCTGCCTATTTTCGTCGTATTTTCATCCAGCTTCGACGAGGAAAGTCGAAGTAAGCTTCAATTTTAACATATTTTAAGATTGTATTCGGAAAATAGAGGGTAAGAAAACCGAATTTCCGGGATACTACAATAAGAGGATTAGCAACCATGAGCTTCAATGCCCGGCGCTAGCGCCTCCCCGACAACAACAGCAAAACATTTTATAACCGAAGTTTCTGAGGATGAACGTGCATCCGGAAGCCTAAAAAACTTATGCCTATGCAAGACCTGCTGAACGCTGCGGTAACTGGCGTCAACCTGCCTTACACCCTACTCTTAGGACTCGTGGTGCTGTACTGGCTCTCTGTAATCTTAGGCGCTGTAGACTTAAGCGCTTTTGACTTCGACCTGGATGCAGAGGTAGACGTGGATATGGATGCTGATATTGATACAGAAGTAGATGCAGGGGGTATGAGTGGCTGGTTTGCCGGCGCCTTGCACTTTTTCAACTTTGGCCGTGTACCCTTTATGCTGGTCATCACCGCTACCGCACTCACTAGCTGGGTGCTCGCCATTTTAGGCAACCACTACATCGGGCAGTATAGCCTGGGCTATGCTTTAGCCACCGCTGTACCCATCTTGTTCATCGGGCTATTCGTTGCCAAGCTTGTCACCATGCCTTTTATCCCTCTGTTCGAACAGATCAGCAAAGAGGCACAACCTATGGACTATATCGGACAAGCCTGCGAGCTCGTACTACCCGCCAGCTTTACGCAAATGGGGCAGGCACGGGTCCGGAACGAAGACGATGAGCTCATCATCTATGTCAAAACAACTGACCCGGAACTGCAACTGCCAAGCGGCACCAAAGGTATCGTTTCCCGGGCCGCCGCCGATGGCAGCCATTACCTCGTCCGGCCTTATCCAAAGGACGAACCGGTCCTTTGACAACAAGACAAACTGCGCAGCACGTTGCGCCTAACTATATAAATTGACAAACCCTTTAAATCTCAAACCATGATATTACTACAAAATCTGGCCGGCCCACTGGGTTGGACCGTACTAGGCGTTAGTCTGCTGGTGGTCTTCGGCCTCATTGTTATGCTCATCAGCTGGTACAAGAAGGTACCACAGGGCAAAGCCATCATCCGCACCGGTGTAGGTGGTACCAGGGTCGCCATCGAAAACGGCATCATTGTCGTGCCTGGCATTCAGATGCACGAAGTGATGGACCTCTCTGTCCGCACTATTGAAATCAGCCGCATGAAAGAGGACGGCCTCATCTGCAAAGACAATATCCGTGCCGATACCAAAGTCGTCTTCTTCGTTCGCATCAACAAAGAAGTGGCTGATATTAAGAAGGTCGCCCAGTCTATCGGCTGTCAGCGTGCTTCCGATATCGCTACCCTGCGCGAACTGTTCGAAGCCAAATTCTCGGAAGCCATCAAGACCGTAGGTAAGCGATTCGACTTTGTAGAACTCTACGACAGCCGCGAGAAATTTAACTCGGAAATCCAGAATGCCATCGGCCTAAACCTCAATGGCTACATCCTGGAGGATGCTTCCATCGACTACCTGGAGCAGACCGACATTAGCTACCTCAAGGAGAACAACATCCTGGACGCCGAGGGTATCAAGAAGATTACCGAACTCACGGCACAGCAAAAAGTAAAAGCCAACTTCATCCGCCGCGAGGAGGAGAAGACCATCACCGAGCAGAATGCAGAAGCCAAGGAGGCTATACTCGAGTACGAGCGGCAACTTATCGAAAAAGAGGAGCGGCAGAAGCGCGAAATCGCCAATATCAGAGCCAAAGAGTCCGCTGAGATCGCTAAAATCAGCGAAGAGGAGCGCCTCCGGTCAGAAATGGTCCGTATTAAAACCGAAGAGGAACTGCAAGTCGCTGAGGAAAACCGCATGCGGCAGGTCATCGTTGCGCTGAAGAACAAGGAGCGTACCGAAGCTATCGAGCAAGAGCGCGTAGAGAAAGACCGTATGCTGGAGCGTACCGAGCGCGAGAAAATCGTCACACTCGCAGAAATCGAGAAGCAGCGGGCGGTAGAAGAAGAGAAGAAAAATATCCAGGATGTCATCCGCGACCGCATCATGGTAGAGAAGAAGGTGGTCGAGCAGGAGGAAATCATCAAGGATACTAAGGTGCTCGCCGAGGCCGAGCGCTTGCGGCAGAAGGAGGTCATTCAGGCGAAGGGCAAGGGCGAAGCCACCGTAATTGAGCAGCAGAAGCAGGCGGAAGCCGCGAAGCTGGCCGCTGAAATTCAGGCCGAGAAGCTCCTGATTGATGCAGAAGCGGAGAAAAACGCCGCGGAGAAAGGGGCAGAAGCCCGTAAGATTCAAGCTGAGGCTACTGCCGCTGAAGAAGCTACCATTGGTTTGTCTGAAGCACAGGTGATCGAAGCGAAGGCGAAGGCGAAAGAGCTGGAAGGCAAGCTGGAGGCCAGCGTACTGGAGCGTAAAGCCGAAGCTGAAGCCATCGGTATAGAAGCCAAGGCAGAAGCCATGCGTAAGCAGGGCCATGCTGAAGCGGAGGTAGCCGACAAAAAAGGGCAGGCAGAAGCCCACGTACTGGAGCTGAAGTTTGCCGCTGAAGCCAAAGGCATCGAGCAGAAGGCAAACGCCATGAAGAAACTCGACGGAGTAGGCCGCGAGCACGAGGAGTTCAAGCTCCGTCTGGAGACCGACAAGGAGGTTCAGCTCGCCAATATCAACGTCTCTAAGGACATTGCCAACGCACAGGCCGGCGTACTGGGCGAGGCGATGAAGCACGCGAACATCGACATCGTCGGTGGCGAAATGCAGTTTGTCAACAGCATCCTGAATTCCGTGCAGCGGGGCAAGAGCATAGACGGACTGATTAACAGTAGCAGCCACCTGAATAACCTCAGCCAAAACCTGCTACCCTCCGGCTCATCTAACGGTGATGGCCTGATCAGTCAGCTTGGCAACCTCATCCGCAGTTCCGGGCTGAGCATGGAAGACATTAAGGACTTAACGCTTACTTCCTTGCTGTTGCGCCTGGGCGAGCAGTCGGGCAGCGTGGAGGAGAAAAGTGTCCTCAAGCGCCTGTCTGCCAAAGTGCAGGAACTCGGGCTGGGGGAGCTGAGTACGGGGCAGTTGCTTTAGAGCAGGCCCCGGAGGGTCAAGGTTGAGGCATAGCTAACGTATACGCAAGGCTCGACAGCGAGCTGCCTGTTTCCTCAGCGGGGGACAGCCAGCTTGCTGGCGCGCCAGGCGTACGTGCCCCCGCTCGCTTAAACCTCCTCCGGGCGACGAAGCTCGCAGAGCGGAGTCGATAACCTGGCTCTTATCGGATTCCAATTCTATACCAACAAAACCTGAAGTCAATGACCAAATCCACCACCTACGACATCATCCGCAACCGCCTTCAGCAGCAAGCCGGCGAGCTAAGCAACCGGCTACAGCAGCTCAACACGGCCCGCAAGGAAGTCTTTGGGTCGGTAGAAAGCGCGCTAATTGCCAACGACCGCATTACGACGGGCAATTACTGTACGGCGCGCGACATCGTGGCAGTGGGCGAGCACTGTATCCTGGGCTATAATGTCCATCTCGGACTACGAAGTGGCATACAGCTGGCGGACGTATTTAGTGTCTACCGGTTCAATGGCAAGGGTTTTGAGGAAGAAGGGCTGTCCATATTACAAAATGAGGATTTCCAAACGGATTTCCATAACCTGTACCGCTACTATAAAGAAGCCTACTTTGCCCGCTTCGCACAGCGGGGCCGCCACCTCTACATGATCTTTCACCTCAAGCCAGGTGGTAAGGATTTTAAGGCCTTCAAATGGCTGCGCACCGAAGAAGGGCTACAGTATGTGGACAATCGCTCCGATCAGGAGGTACGCTTCCCGAACCAGTACGAATTCCGCTGGCAGCAAGCCGGGCGGGACGAGCAGCGCCAGGGCCGCCACCCCCACGTCTCTATTCTTGACCGGGTATTCGTGGAAACGACCGGGGGCGACCTCACGATAAAGGTAGAAGACAATACAGATGACGGCCGGGGGATCTACCAAGAGCCCGTAGAGTACAAGGACCAGACTCTGGATGATGCTGAGTTTGCCTACGCCGATCTCGGTCACCTTATTGCCCTGCGTATCAAGCCCTATCAGGAGGACTACCGCTACTTTGTCTTTAACGAGAAAATGCAGAGCGTGGAGCGCGTAGCCGCACTGTCCGATTCCGGTGTATTGCTGCCCGATCAGCAGGGCCTGATTTTTGCCAACGGCTATTACCTGCAGACCGGCGAGTACAAACTATTCGACCACCCACCTGCCGGCATGCTGTTTAAAAAGCGTGTAGCGTCCCCCAACGGGGAGGACTTCCTGTTTGTATTCTACGGGGAGGACAGCGGCACGTATCTACTGTTGCACTACAACATTATCAACCAGGAAGTAGCCACCCCTATTCTCTGCCAGGGCTTTAGCCTATTCCCCGATGGTGAGCTCGCCTACTTTCGGGCCGAGGAGGAGCCTACAAAGCACCATATGCTAAAGATTTGGCAAACCCCTTTCCTGGAAGGCGAAGCTATTCCTTCCGAACACACCGACGCCTACCTGTACAAAGTGGGTAATAAAGATATCGTCCGCGCCATGGCCGAATGCCAGGAGATCCTTACCCTTACGGGAAAAGAGGACGTCTATGCCAACCTCTACGACGAGCTGGTCAAGCGCACTACGGACGTACTCGACCGCTATTACTGGATTGATCAGTCCGATGCCTTCCAACTGGACGAGCCTCTCAAAAGCCTGCGGCAAACCGCTAATACGGCTATTGAGGCGTATGAGAAAAAACTCAGCGGACAGCGGCGCGATAAAGCCGAAGTGGAGCGGGTATCTAAAGCGGCGCAGGAGCGCTTCGATGCCATCCGACGTGCCTCCTTCGACAGCATAGAGGACTACGTGGACAACCTGGCTGGCTTGCGGATACTACGTGGCGAAATTGCTGCCCTCCGGGAGCTGCGCTATACTGACCTTGAGCAGGTGGAAGCGCTGGAAGCCCAAGCCCAGGAAGCACAGGCGCAGCTGGCTGAAGACTGTGTAGCCTTCTTGTTGGAGGACGAGGCGCTGTTGCCTTACCATAAGCAGATTGAGGCTGAAGCGGAGCGTATTTCCCAATTGGAAACCGCCCGTGAGGCCGAAGAACTCGAAACCGCTTTCGAAGAGATTGGGCAGGCACTGGAGTTGCTCATTGAAATTGTCAGCAACCTCAAGATTGAAGACGCCACGCAGACCACCCGCATCATTGACAACATTTCTAATCTTTTTGCCCTGCTTAATCAGCATAAATCTGCTGTGAAGCAGCGCGAAAAGCAGTTCCGGACGCAAGAATCCAAGGCAGAGTTCGATGCACAGCTCAAGTTGCTGGACCAGAGCATCATCAACTACCTCGACCTGGCGGATAGCCCGGAGAAGTGCGACGACTACCTCACGAAACTGATGGTGCAACTGGAAGAGCTCGAAGGTAAATTTGCCGAAGTGGACGACTTTGTCACCGAGCTGAGCACCAAGCGGGAGGAAGTCTATGCCGCCCTGGAGAGCCGCAAAAACAGCCTGGTAGAAGCCCGCAACAACCGCACTTCGAATTTGGCGAAAGCCGCCGACCGTATCTTAAATGGCATGCAAAAGCGAGCCAGCGCCTTCAAGGAGGAGGCGGAGGTTAATAGCTTCTTTGCTGCCGACCTGATGGTGGAAAAAGTACGTGACCTCATTCGACAACTTCAGGAGCTGGACGATAGCAACAAGGCCAATGCCATACAGACGAAACTAAAAACCCTGAAAGAAGATACCCTGCGTAGTTTGCGCGATCGAAAGGAGCTCTTCGAGGATGGCGAGAATATCATCCGCCTGGGACAGCACCGTTTCTCCGTGAATGTGCAACCCCTTGAATTAACGGTTGTGCAGGACGATGGGCAACTGCTCTACCACCTCACTGGCACTAATTTCTACGAGCCGATTGATGATGAGGTACTACAAGCGACACAGTCCGTCTGGCAGCAAAGTCTGATTTCCGAAAATAAGCAGGTGTACCGCAGTGAGTACCTCGCCTACCAACTCTACCGGGCACACCGCGACTGGCCAACTCCGCCGAGTCAACTATTGCCCCTGGTCCAAAAAGCCGCCGGGCAGCGCTACGCTGAAGGCTATACCAAGGGAATTCACGATGCGGACGCCACCACCCTGCTTTCTGCATTGCTGGAAATGAGCCAGAGTATTGGCCTGCTGCGCTTCCCCCCTGTGGTACGGGCTTGCGCCAAAAGCTGGTGGACCGCCTTCGTGACTACCGACCGGAAAACGCTTTTGCAAAAGCAACTCAAAAGCGCTGGAGGAATTCTGGAGCTGTTCCCCAACACCCACGAATTCGACTACCTTATCGAAGAGCTGGCACAGGACCTGCAAGCCTTTGTCGACAGCACCCACCTCTTTCCGGCGTTTACCGTAGACCGGGCAGCAGCATACTTGTTCCGGGAATTGGCACAAGACAACCAGTTCGTGATCAGTGCCGAAGCCGGGCAACTGTACCGGCAGTTTGTGGACTTGCTGACCAACAAAAAAGCCCTGAAGCCATTCAAACAATCGCTCGATGCTCTGCAGGATCGCCCCCGGGAGCGGTATATGCTAATCCGTAAGTGGGTGCACGCCTTCCTGGAGGAGCAGAAAGATGAGCGCTGGCTGCCCTACCAGGAGGAAATTGCGGCCCTGCTACTCGCGGACGACTTTGCCAAAGCACAAATTATTGAGCTACAGACGAGCCGTCAACTGGAAGACCTGCACGGCGATCATCCCGTAATTCAAAACGGGCAATACGCCCTCAACTTCCACACCTTCATGGACAAACTGGAGCGCTACTGCGGGGAGACAGTACCGCTGTTCGAGCAATTTCAAAGCCAAAAGCGGGCGCTCACCACCGAAACGCGCGACAACATGCAGCTCGATAGCTTCAAGCCACGCGTGATGAGCAGCTTCGTGCGCAACCGACTGATCGACAAGGTCTATCTGCCGCTGTTCGGCGACAACCTCGCCAAGCAGATTGGCACGTCCGGCGAACAGACCCGCACGGATCGAATGGGATTACTACTGCTGCTTTCGCCCCCCGGATATGGTAAAACTACGCTGATGGAGTACATCGCCAACCGTCTGGGCCTCGTATTTATGAAAATCAATGGCCCGGCCATCGGGCATCAGGTAACCGCTCTGGCGCCACAGGATGCTAACAGTATGGCGGCGGCCAAAGAACTTGAAAAGCTCAACCTGGCGCTGGAGATGGGCGATAACGTCATGCTATACGTGGACGATATACAGCACTGCCACCCGGAGTTTTTGCAGAAGTTCATCTCTCTCTGCGATGCACAGCGCCGCATAGAGGGCGTGTATAAGGGCAAAGCTCAAACCTACGACCTGCGTGGCCGCCGCTTCGCCGTAGTCATGGCGGGCAACCCCTATACCGAAAGCGGTGACCGTTTCCAAATTCCGGACATGCTCGCCAACCGGGCAGATATTTACAACCTGGGCGATATCATTGGCGACTCCGGGTCTGCTTTCAAACTCAGCTATCTGGAAAATGCCCTGACCTCCAACCCGACACTCGCGCAGCTTGCCGGCAAGAGTATGAAAGATGTGCACACCCTTATCCAAAGTGTGAAAACCGGTCAAATTGAAGGAGTGACCTACGAAGCGAACTATAGTGGGCAGGAGCTCTCCGACTACCGCAAGGTGGTACAGCTTTTGCTGAAAGTGCGCGATACGGTACTCAGCGTTAATAAGGCTTATATTCACTCTGCCGCTATGGCCGATGACTATCGTACCGAGCCATCCTTCAAACTGCAGGGCTCTTACCGTAACATGAATAAGCTGGCGGAGAAAATTGCCCCGATTATGAACGAGTCGGAGCTGCGCACCCTGCTCCTCGCCCACTACGAAGGCGAAGTACAGACCCTGACTTCGGATGCCGAGGCTAACTTTCTCAAGCTGAAGGAGCTGCTCGGCTGGCTGAGCCCCGAAGAGGCAGAGCGCTGGTCAGCAATTAAGGCCGCTTTTCAGAAAAAGCAGCGCTTTGGCGGGGCGGACGGCAGCGACCGTATGGCGCAGGTCATTGCCCAGATGGATGCCTTTAGCGAGGGGCTGTTGGGAATACAGCGGGCGTTGGAAGGGGAAAAGCGGGAGTAGCGGAACGTTATGGTTGCCACTTCACACTTCGTTGGGGACTATTGAGGTCTGACAGATGATTTTTTCGGGTACTTTCCGGGAACAGGAAAGCAGTAGGCGTGTTTTATCTACTTTTGCATCAAATCAAAATTTTCGGAGATGAAACTGAAGTTTATGCTGGCCCTATTGTTGGGCTTCACCCTGGCCGCCTGCAACAAAGACACGGATGACCGTGCTGATGAGGAAAAAATCCTCGACTTTATAGAGGAAAACAACCTGACCGCGGACCGGCATGAGTCAGGGCTTTACTATAATATTGAGGAGGCTGGATCAAATGACAAGCCCACCGTTAACGACTCCGTAACGGTGCGTTACAAAGGGTCGCTACTTAATGGGAATGTCTTTGATCAGACGCCAGGTGAGACCACCGTTACTTTTCCACTGTCCAATCTGATTCCAGCCTGGCAGGTCGGTATTCCGCTAATTGGAAGGGGAGGAGAGATCACCCTGTATTCTCCTTCCAATCTGGGGTACGGGAATCGGTCAGTGGGTACTATTCCGGGCGGATCCGTGCTGATTTTTGAGATTGATCTCGTTGACTTTAATTGAGCGCATGTTTGGAGCAACCTTTACGTTGCAAATCAGTAAGACTGCCCAAAACATACATGCCCTAACCCACTACTCAACCCTGCTCCAGATTGGTAGCCGGTAGGGTACTTTCTTTTTTAATCCCGCAGGGTGGGCTGCAACACCTCAGGCTGCCCATCAATGCCATCGGGTACCGGCAGGCCCAGTATGTTGCAAATCAGCGGATATACGTGCACATTCCGAAAAGAAGGCACCGTCAGCCCCTGCCGGAAAGCCGGCCCTTTAGCGTAAAAGATAGCATGCATCTCCGGAAACTCCGGATGAAAACCGTGCTCCCCACCCTGAGAGAACTTCCCGCTTTTGACCAGCTGTATACGGCGGCTATTTGCCAAATAGTAGCCATACTCCGGATAGAGGATGAAATCCCCCAGGCGGGGATCGGACTTATCCTGATAATGGGGGAATTCAGCGATAGGGTAAACCTTTATCGGCAGGCCGGCGGCTTTTTCCTGCATAAAGGCCAGGGCGGTTTCCGGGTCGGCTCCGTCTTCCAGATAAACGTGAGCCAGGGCGCCGTTATTAGCGACCCGGTAACGGCTGTCTTGCAGCAAAGGATCGATATTGACGAGCTTTTCCGGCCCGACGTCAATCATCCCGTGGTCAGATACCATCACAATATTAACCGGTAGGCCGGAAGCGTCCACCCCGTCAAATAGCTTTCCGAGTGCCCAGTCCAGCTCCATCAGAGCGGCGCGTATGGCTTCATCATCGGAAGGGCCGTGGCGGTGCCCGGCATCATCCATATCCGAAAAATACAGGGTAATCATGTGCGGGCGTTTTGATTCCGGTAATTCCAGCCAGTCAAGGACCTGCTGCACCCGGTCTTCATTGGGTGTGGAGCCCTTGTAGGGAAAATAATAACTGGGGCGTACCCCCTGAATATCAGCCTCGGAGCCAACGAAGAAGAAACTGGCCGCGGTCATGCCATTTTGTTCTGCATTTACCCAAAGTGGTGTCCCGTTGTACCAGCTCCCATCCTCCACTACATCCCGGTTACTGATGCGGTACAGCTGTGCCCTTTCCGGATCGTAGAAAGAGTTGTCCACCAGTCCGTTGTGCTCCGGCAGCAGGCCGGTCGCAATCGCATAGTGGTTGGGGAAGGTCTTGGACGGGAAACTCGGGATCATGGAGTACGCCTGTACGCCCTGCGCAATTAGTTTTGTGATATTAGGCGGCCGGAAACGCGCTGTGTAGTCCCACCGGTAGCCATCGCAGGAAATCAGGATGACGTACGGGTGTTCAGCAGGAACGTTGGCTTTTTCCTGGGCGAAAGCCGTCAGGGTAAACTGAAAGGTCAAAAGAAGAAGAAGTAAACGGAGCATAGGGTATGTGTTTAGGGGCAAAAGTAAGAAAACCGCCCGACCAGTTGAGCACTTTTCGACTACATGCTTCCGGTACCCGACCCGAAATTCCATACCTTTAAGGTCATACAACCCGACCTCCATGCAACGCCTGTTTCAACCCGTAGACATTTCCTCCCTCATCCTGCTCCGTATCGTCTTTGGCATACTGGGGTTTGCCGATGTTTTCGGTACCTGGATTTACTACCATATGATGAAAGGGGCCTTCGATCCGGAAGCTTTTCAATTTAAATATTACGGTTTCGAATGGGTACAGCCACTGCCGGAGCCATTCATGTCTGTACTACTCCTTAGTATTTGTGCCTGCGCGATTCTGGTCATGCTGGGCAAGTGGCACCACATCTCAGCGACGCTGTTTGCCTTTGGCTTCACGTACACCTACTTCCTGGAAAAGGCCCACTATCTCAACCATGGTTACCTCTTCTGCTGGATCGCTTTTCTCATGATTTTCCTCCCTGTCAACCGGCAGCTTTCGCTGGATGCCAGGGACAATCCGGACCTCAAGTCTGACACCGTCCCGTACTGGTGCTTGTTCATTCCGCAATTCCTAATGGGCGTGGTGTACTTTTTTGGGGGTATCGCCAAACTCAACGCAGACTGGCTCAACGCCATACCTCTAAAGCAATGGATCGGTTACCGGTCAGAACAGCCGGTCATTGGCCCGCTGTTGGCCCAGGAATCGACGGCGTATTTCATGGCATACGGCGGGCTATTCCTGGATTTATTTGTTGTCTTTTTCCTGATTTTCCGGCGTACCCGCCCCTGGGCCTTTGCCGCCGTACTGTTTTTCCACTTTATGAACCTACTGGTCTTCAATATTGGGATATTCCCCTTTCTGTCCGTCACGCTCACAGCGCTCTATTTTTCACCTGATTTCCCCCGCCGGTTTACCCGATGGCTGGCGGAGCGCTGGCGCTGGTTGGACAAGCAACGGAGCAGCTGGGCTCTAAGGATGCAGGTCAGCACCGAACAGATCCCCCTATGGCAGGCCGATCCCCGTAACCGAACCGCTATCCTTACCGGGCTTGGCGTGCTGATGGTCATCCATTTGATGCTACCACTACGCCACCACCTTTATCCGGGCGATGTAACCTGGACAGAAGAAGGGCACCGCTACGCCTGGCGGATGATGCTGCGCTCTAAAATCGGATTCGGGCAGTTCCGGGTTGTCAATCAGTCGACAGGGGAAGAGACGATTGTCCGTCCCAAAGACTACCTTTCTGAGCGGCAGGAGCGCAAGTTGTATACCCACCCCGACATGATCCTGCAGTTTGCCCACTTTCTGGAAAAGGAGTTTGAGGCAGAGGGGCAGGAAGTTGCCGTCTATGCCAAAATACGCTGTAAACTCAACTACCGGGACTACCACAACTACGTTGACCCGGAGGCTGATCTCACAGAGGTAGAATGGTCATTTTGGAGGGCTTCTGATTGGATTCTACCAGAATAAACCTATCTTTTTGACCAAAACGATGAACCGCAGATCCTTTTCCAAGAAAGCCCTGGCCTTGCCTTTTTTGGCCGGCAGCACCGCTTTGCCCGCTCCACGCTCTAAGCGCATCTTCCCCAAACGCCTGCGCCCCGGTGACACCGTGGGCTTCATCACACCCGGCAGCTACATTAGTGACGAATCCCTGGAGAAGGCCGTTTCCAATATGCTCCAACTCGGGCTGCGGGTAAAAATGGGCAAAAACATCCGCGCTAAGCATGGTTTCGTAGCCGGTACGGATCAGCAACGCCTCGATGACCTGCACACCATGTTTTCCGACCGCTCGGTGGATGCCATTTGGTGCGCCCGTGGCGGCTACGGCTGTACCCGGCTTTTGCCAAAGATTGATTACGGCCTCATTAAGCGCAACCCGAAAATACTCATTGGCTACAGCGACATCACCGCTTTACTGAATGCCATCTTTCACAAGACGGGCCTGGTGACTTTCCATGGGCCGGTGGGGGCCTCCGAATTCTCCCCCTATACCGAGGCTCAGGTACGGGCTGTACTAATGGACGGAACCGCCCCCTACACTGTCCCGCTTTCTGAAGATAATGATACATCTAAAGACCCGCTTTACCAGCCAGAGCTCATCCGGAAAGGGCAAGCCGAAGGCACCCTTATGGGCGGCAACCTATCCCTGCTAGCCGCTATGGCAGGCACCGGTTATTTGCCAGACCCTACAAATGCCATCGTATTTATGGAAGATGTCGGCGAGTCGCCCTATCGTGTAGACCGCATGCTCACGCAGCTACGGCAAGCCTGGCCACTGAACTCCGCCAATGGCATCGCACTCGGTATCTTTGCAGACTGTGCCAAAAAAGAGGACAGTGATTCGCTGACGCTTTCCGAAACCCTGCAGGAACAGCTTCGCCCCACGGACACCCCGACGGCTTACGGCTTCCCATTTGGACATATTGATCATCAGTGTACTTTTCCGGTGGGTGTTCGGGCACGGATGGAGGCATCCGCGCGGTCGATTACATTGCTGGAGGCGGGCGTGCAGTAAGCATAAGACTAATAGCGTTTATTAACCAACAACCATTGCCTGCAAAACTTTTCTCATGCTTAGTTTAGAAAACTTTGAGGTTTCCGTATCCGACAAGATCAGACAAAGAGGATGGAGTTATTTTCATCATGGTGCAGTGACAGACCTTAGGCAGATCGGTGACGGGTACTGGCACGCAGTTGTATTTGGAAGTGCAGAATATGAGGTGTCTATTCAACTGGACGGCATAAGCATTAATACTATGCACTGTGACTGCCCCTATGACTACGGTCCGGTATGCAAGCATACTACAGCCGTGCTGTATGGCATCAGAGCAGCCTCGAATGCAGCGCCAGGGCCTGGCTCTGAAAGCAACCCACACGCCCCTCCCAATCCCTTAACCCTGCTGGAACGTCTAACCAATCAAGAACTCCGTGCATTTGTAAAACACCTGATTGAGCAGGACTGGGAATTCAAAGACCGGTTTGTGCTGTACTTTGCAGACCCGGACCGCTCAACCGACATAAGGGCGAATTATACTAAAGCAGTACGCAAACTAATCCGAACCTACTCCGACAGAGATTTTTTGGACTACAACAGTACCTTTAAGTTTGCCCAGGCCATGTACCCGCTTCTTCAAGATGGGGATCATGCTGTAGAACAGCAACAATATGCAAAAGCCGTTGCCATGAGCCAGGCTGTTGCCAGCGAATGTATAAAGCTCATGGCCTACAGCGATGATTCTGCCGCAAATATTAGCGGGCTCGTCAATGATGCCATTGATATTTTACAACAGGTGGCTGAAGCTCCTGATATGCCCGAAGATAAGCTGACGGAGCTCTATGACTGGATTGAACGGGAACTCCGTGATGCCATCTGGTTTGATTACGGGGACTTTGGGCAAAACCTGCTCCGGGTAGCTGAATCGACGGCCCGGCGATCAGGAACCAACCGTTTTCTGCAACTGCTTGACCAGCTTATGCAACCCACAGGCAAGGGTGGCTATCACACCGAATACTTTAACAAGGTCCTAATCCAGCTGAAAATACAATTCCTAACCAGTATTGGAAGGGAACAGGAAGCTACTGCAATCATCAATACCCACCTCGATATTGCTGAAATACGGCAGGTCCTGGTTGACGAGGCCATTGTACATGAAGACTACTCAAAAGCTACGAAACTCATCGAGGGAGGGATACAAATCGCGAAAAGCCAAACCCGCCCCGGAACAGTCCGGCAATGGGAAGAAGAGCTCCTGCGCATCGCAGTGGCCAGAAGAGATATACCAACGATTCGCTCGCTAAATAAGCGGTTTGCCTTTGAAAGAGGATTTGATCTTAAACATTACCAAAGGTGGAAAAACAGCTACCCTCCCTCGGAATGGCCAGCCGTTATCAAAAATCAAATCAAAGCGCTAAATGAAGCCATTGACGCAAAACCGAGGAATTATAAATGGGAAAATACAACTCATAAACGCTACAGAAAACTTGCGCCTATCTTCATACAAGAAGAATATTGGGAAGCGTTACTTAATGTCATCCCTCCTGAACCGGACTTAGACATTCTATCCGATGTTCACCCTCATCTTGCCGATCACTATCCGGAAGCGCTGCTCAATTTCTACCTCCCCGCTTTGGAAAAGTCAGGCAACCAGGCTAACAACCGGAAAGAGTACCGAAACCTAGCCACACTAATGATCAAAGTAAAGGCAGCTATTATAAACAGTCGCCTGGCAATCGAAGAACTAGCAGTCAGGCTATTAGCCCGGAACCCCAGGAGACCAGCAATGAGAGAGGAATTGAGCGTTGTGCTCAGTAAAGACTTATAAGTACAGTTACCAACAGATCGTCGTTTGAAAAGCGATACGAACAGACTTCGTAAATACATCTACTCAGAAGTTCGAAAAAAATATGCCATCATGTTGTCTTTCATCCAAACCTGTAATCGCCTCCGGATATCTGCATGTATAGCGCTTATCTTTTGCTTATACACCCTAAGCCTGCCCGGGCAGGTTGCCGAATCTGCTCAGATGTTCACTCCTAGCATATGGGGATACACCATTGGCAAACCACTTGAACGGGTCACCGCAACAGCCACCTCCGACACTGCCAACTTCAATCAGGGGTTAATCTCCGACCCGGCAATACTGCTGCAAGGTCGATTACCCGGCGTACAAATCTACAACCGGGGGGGTAACCCTAATGCCCAGCCGCTGTTCCGGGTGCGGGGGCTTTCGTCCTATTCACAGCGGAAACCTCTACTGGTGGTGGATGGTATTGCAGGAGCTTCCTGGCACAGCCTCGACCCGGAGGACATCGCAAAAATCACCGTACTCAAGGATGGAGCTGGCCAGGCCATTTACGGTATACGAGCCTCCAACGGTGTAATACTTGTTCGCACCAAAACCAGTTCGTTTATCCAGGACACGCTGACCGTTGCCTACACCGGGCAGCTGGCGGCTTCCACACCCTACGATGGCTTCCCGGTCATGGACGCTGCTGCATTTCGTCAGGCTGGCCATTGGGACTTCGGCGGGTCGACCAACTGGCTGGAAGAGGTACAGCGCAACGGCAGCAGTCAGGCGCACAACTTGTCCCTTAGCGGGCACAAAGGCGGTACAAACTTCAGGGTTGCCGGTCATTTCCGGGATATTGAGGGCGTATTACAACAATCCGGCTTCACACAAGCCAACCTCCGCGCTTACCTCCACCGGTCCTTCTTACAGGATGCCCTGGATGTTAAAATCCATGCTGCTTACACCAACCGTAGCAGTCAATTGGGCTTCCCGGAGGCTTTTCGCTATGCAGTCGCTTTCAATCCCACCATCCCCATAGACGCGGCGGATGCCCCTTTCCCTTACGATGCAGCCCGCTTCGGCGGTTTTTTCGAAACACCTGGCCTGTTCGACTCCTTCAATCCCAAAGCGATGGTGGAGTTGAATACCAATGATGGGTTAACAGAAGTGCTTCAAACCTCGGCTCTGGTGAAGTATCGAATCAGCGAACAGCTGTCGGTACAGGCGCGATATGCGTATCAGGATCAATTTATTAATCAGCGTGCTTTTTACAGTCCACAATCGCAGTTTCGCGGAAGCGCTTATAGTCCCTATGACGAACGGCGGGGCCGGGCCGATCTCAGTGATCAGACCTCTGCCTTGTCGCTATATGAGGCCTTCGTGCATTACCACAAACACACCAATAACATCGCCCTGCAGGCCACAGGCGGCACCTCTTACACGGACGTCGACCGCACCTTCGATCAACTCAACCTTTTCGGCTTTACTGATGCCGGGCTGCTGTCCAATAAGCGGATTAGCGATTTTGAGGACTGGTCTACCAGCGTATACCAGGCAGACACTACGATGAGTAGCTGGTCAGAAAAAGTCTCGGCTTTCTTCGGGCAAATCCACCTGACGGTTAATGAACGCTTTCACGCTTTTGGCTCCCTTCGGTACGAGGGATCAAGCAAGCTGGGAGATAACAACGACTGGGGCCTCTTCCCGGCAGTAGGCGCGGGCTACGAGCTGATCAAGCCTGATGAGGAATCGGCCATAGAACAACTTCGGGTCAGGGCCAGCTACGGTGTTACCGGCGCTCTGCCCGATGAAGCCGGTCTTTCACAGCAACGCATCCGGACTACAGTATTCCCAAATGGGTTTGTAGACACCACGGTCATTCACGCCGCTAATCCAGACCTGGGCTGGGAGAAAAAGCAAGAATTCAACGTAGGCCTGACGCTTCGAACCGGCAAACTGGTGGCGCAAATTGATTGGTATACCCGAACGGTAAGTGACTGGATCACAAACGATTTTGTTTTCAACACTCCTTATACCAACCAAAATGCCTTTCGGACCACCGGGCTGGACCTCAATCTCGAGCTTGTCCTTTGGGAGCGGCCGGGCTTAGCCTATACCACTGGACTGCAAGGGTCTACCTACCGTTCGGTGTATCTGGAAACCGGAGCAGAAAGCCCTACCCTGCTCCTCACCCCCGGTAACATCTATGGCACGCCGGTTGTCGTTATGCAGGATGGCGGAAACATGGGCGAGCTGAGCGGCCCTCAATTTACGGGGGTAGTCGATGCCGAAGGTGTTCCTGTTTTTGAAGACCTGAACGGAGACGGCGTGATCAACCTGCAGCCCTCTTTGCTTGGGCAACCGGAAAGCGACCTGGCTACGCTCGGCAATGGGTTATCCACATTGGAGTGGGGGTGGTCACACCGGCTGCAATGGGGCAGTTGGGAAGTGAGGGCGTTGTTAAGAGGTGCCTTGGGGCAAAGCATGGCCAATATGCACCGGCTACGCTATGAGCCACGTCCTTTCACTGGCAGGAGTGTCTATAACCTGTTCCAAAACGAACGCGTACTGGAAAATTTAACTGCTTCCCAATTTTCCTCCTATTATACAGAGCGGGCTAATTTTGTGAAGCTTGACCACTTACAGATTGCCAAGATCTTTACCGCTAATACCAGCGGCCGGCCATTCAGGCTGAGGCTATCGCTGACAGCCCGCAATCTGCTGCTTGCTTCCCGCTACTCCGGTATAGACCCCGAACCTATACTGGAAGACCCTGGCACCACCATTTTCGGTGGCAACCTTTCGCCAGACCAGCGGGTCCCACTTGCGGCAGGCGTAGACCAGCTGGACTATTACCTGCCGGCCCGGCAATTTGTGGTGGGGCTGCAAGCGCAGTTCTGACCATTGGTTATCCCCACAATTGCCCCACCTGCATCAATGCCAGCAGCAAGAATAACCCGCTAAGCCCGGCATTTAGCCGCTGGTAGAAAGCGGGGCCAGCCTCGACAATACGCCGGGCAGCCAGGGTGTAAAGCGACAGCATAGCGAAAGCACCAACGGCGGTGCCTGCGACGTAGAAAAAGCGGTAGGGCGCAGCGAAGATCAGCAATTCTTTGGCCCGAAGGACCGTAGTAAGGGCAAACATACCCGGGATATTGACGAGGTTGAAGAAAGAAACCAGGAAGCCTTTTAACACAGGCTGCCCTTTCTGCTCACTAGCCTGTATGGTCTGCCGCCGGAAGGCCTGCAAGGCAAAAAAAGCACTTAACGCCAGAAAAAGCAGCATAGCCCCCTGCCTCAGGTAATTGATATAAGCCGGCTCACGGGCAAGCAGCCCGGCGAAGACAATGGCTACATATGCATGGATAAAAACAGCTACGGAAGCACCGATATTAAAGCGAAATGCGGCTTTGGCACCCCGCCGCAGGTACTCCCGGGCGGCCGTCAGGTTTACCATACCAGGCAACAGCATGGCGAGCATCGTCGCCACACAACCCAGTAAGCTATGCGTCAGGTACGTCATGGGGGGCAAAGGTAGGGAAAAGGAGCAGGCTCTCAACATCAAAAACGCAAACAGCCCCTTCGCTATCGCGAAGAGGCTGTGTAATGCTTAGAGGTTGGGAGCAGATTCGAACTGCCGTACGAGGTTTTGCAGACCTCTGCCTAGCCACTCGGCCACCCAACCATTTACCGCTTTGTTTTCAGCGGAGTGCAAATATAAAGGTTTTTTGAAAAGCACCCAGCTTTCGGGCACTAATTTTTATCCTTTGTCTCAGGCAATATCAGAACGGAAGAAGGTTGCGTAAAGTTTCATTTGCTACCGTATTTATTAGCGCACCAGGTAGATCTCTCCGGAACGTTCGATGAGGCTACCGTCTGCTTGTTCTATACGAAGCTGATAAACATAGGAACCGACGTTCATAGGCTCATCCTTGCGAAAGCCATCCCAACCGGTACTGAAATCTCTGGTCTCAAATACGAGCCCGCCCCAACGATCGAAGACGCGCAATTCATAAGCCATGGGCGCGCCAAACTGTAAATAGGGCTGGAAGGTATCGTTGACACCATCGCTATTGGGCGAAAAAGCATTAGGCAGATACACCTTCGCCCTTTGGATAGCACAAGCTATATTCGAGCGGCTTGCAACTTCTATCGGCGCCCCCTCTCCAATATCTACGATAGCTTCTGCTTCCACTACATAACAGGCTTGAGATTGATCAGGGTCGCTGAGGTCTATCTCATCCGATACGGTAAGGGTATTAGAATCAAAAAAACCGATTTCAATGGGGGCACCACCTTCAATCCGGAATACCCGATAGCCCTGCAAAGTACCTGAGCTATTGGTGTAGGGCGTCCAGTTTAGTGTGTTGACCCCGTTTTGCCCTTCGGCCTGTAACAGAATTGTAGCCGTAGTGTTAGAAGTCCGTTCCACCCCACAGGCATCCGTGGTCAACACCTGGTAAAAATAGGTATCGCTAGAGGCGTCAATACCGGAGTCGGTGTAACTATTTAGGTTTTGAAGCGCCCCGGTTGGCATTTGTGTAAACAATCCTGCAAAGTTGCTATTGCTGGAAGCGCGCTGCAGGGTGTAACTATCAATCAGGGCATTTTCATTCCAATACCAGCTTATTTGAACTTCGCCATTCAGGACAGTTGCGTTGGCCATGACGAGAGTTTCTACAGGATCGTTGATCGTAGCCGTAGCGCAGACCGTATTCGACCGGGCTTGCTGGTCACCGTTATTTTCCACAGCAACCACTGAGAAGCAGTACTCCCGGCCGTCCTCCCTTGTCTCGTACTGAAAGGAGGACTCCGTACCATCCACCGTGCCGGCCAGCTCCCATGAAACACTGTCTCCCGCTTCATAAATTTCGTATTCCGCCACGCCATTGCCCCACCCTATATAAGGTGTCCAGGAAAGGTTCACATTGCGGATACAAGGGTCATTAAAGTCTTCTGCTTCGAGCAGAATGGTGGAATGCGGCGCTGCGACAATACTTTTATTCCCACAGGGGTCAAAGGCTTCAATAAAGTAGGTTTCCTGCTGTGTGCCCGGGCTCGCATTTTCGTCCTGATAGGTGGTACCGGAGAAAACAGTATCCAGCACAACGGAGCCTACGCCGGGCACTTCCCGGGAGATAATGTAGCCAATAACCTCCGGTGAGGTACTGCCCGCCCAGTTGATGATGACATCTCCGTTCTCCACCGAAACCGAGCGCAGGGTGGCAGGCAACGGGATCAGCGAATCCAAAGTATCAGAGGCCACCACCGGCTCGCCCGGGCAGTCTGCGTTGGTCTGCAGATAATAATACCAAGTGCCAGCCCCTGGTGAATCATGGTAAAAGAAGTCTGTACCGGGGTCTGTAACCGATGCCAGCAGGACGTATGGTCCGTTAACATCCTGACTCGCGTACACCTCGTAGGCATTGAAAGGCCCGCAGGTCAGGCTGGGCAGGTCCCAGCGCAGGGTATCATTGCTGACGCATAAAAAATCAGGTGGAGCCACCTGCGCCCCTACCGTAGTCAGGCTGCTCAGGAGCAGGAGTAACACCATTAACCCGTTCTTACTGCTCTTGTCGAATTCTTTGTTCATATTGATTTTCCAGTTCATTCATGGGATAACGGCGCTCCAGGGCATAGCTCAACTGTATGCCCTCACCGATTTTCTTGTCGTAGTAAACCAGGCCCAGCCCCTTGGCATAGATTTCCCGGCCACTGTAGCTCTGCTCGAAGACCCCTTCTTTATCATAAGAAAGCAACTCCTGCACTTTAAACAGTACAGCATCGTGGGTTTCGCCCAATGCCTGTACTACCGTATCCTTCAGGTAACGGCGGTTTTTCACCAGAGTGATCACTGCTCCGCTATCCTGTGGGGGTTCCCACCTTATTTTGTAGAGAAACACCCCTGTACTATCCGTCACTTCAAAGGGAAAGGCACTCCCCTGTAAGACTTCTACCTCCGTGCGGTTCTGCTGCCCGGAACTATCAGTAGCCTCGTCGTACAGATAAACATCCTGCACCAGCATACCGTTGCGCACCAGCTCTTCCCTTACCAATTGCAGCGGCACCAGGTCGTATTCGTAGTAAGTACCAGTAAGAAACACCCCATCTTCCTGTATAAAAGACCGGTAGTACCAGTAGGCCGGTGTGAGCGAGTCCATATAGACCGGTTGATATTCATAAACCAATCCTTCCTCCAGGTCGCGAAGCGGAAAATAGTAGTCACGAATATCTTTAGGCCCGTTTTCCCGACAGGATGACAGCCCAATGACCAAAGTGGCAAAAACAAAAAGGGGAAGGAACAACCTTATAATAATCATGGTACACAAAAGTATTTAGGCAGTAAAAACCCTAAAAAAGCAAAGCTTGTTTGCAATTAACAACGCTTTAATCAACCTATAATTATTTCATTCTGTTTATTTTGTGCGTGCCAAAATGACACCATGCCGCCTATTGGTACAATATGTGCAAGAAGAAGAGGGCAACTATCCGGCTGTACACTTTATGAAGGGGTTTGCGCCCTGATCATATAGAAGTGCCTAGGCAAACTGTTTATTCGGTCGTATACCTGCCCGACAGATGCGCTAATCGCCGCAAATATATTTATCTTTGCGGCATAATAAAAGACTAACATTGGAAATTTTCTCATATGTTTAATGCTATAGCAAAATCGATCAAGAAAGTGTTCGGCACCAAGCAGGAGCGAGATGTCAACACGTATACGCCTATCGTTGAAGAGGTTAACGAAGCCTTTGAAGCGCTCTCTGGCCTCTCCAACGATGAGCTGCGGAACAAAACGCAAGAGTTCCGCACCCGCATCGCCGAACACCTTGCTGGAATCGACAAAGATATCGCTGAAGCTCAAGCCGAGGCTAATCAGGAAGAAGAACTGCACCGCAAGGAGTCGCTCTTTTCCGAGCTGGACGAGCTCAAAAAGGACCGGAATAAGTACCTGGAGGAAGTACTTAGAGTAATCTTGCCGGAGGCGTTTGCCGTCGTCAAGGAGACTGCCCGGCGTTTCTCCGCCTCTTCCGAGATAAGGGTTACCGCTACGGAGCACGATCGCGATATGGCCGGTGACCCTAAAAAAGGATATGTGTCTGTCGAGGGCGATCAGGCCATCTGGAAAAACAGCTGGATGGCTGCTGGTGGTGAGATCACCTGGGATATGGTGCACTACGATGTACAGCTCATCGGTGGCATGGTCCTGCACGATGGTAAAGTGGCGGAGATGGCCACAGGTGAAGGTAAGACGCTGGTGGCCACGCTGCCAGCCTACCTGAATGGGTTGTCGGGCGAAGGTGTGCACGTGATCACCGTAAACGACTACCTTGCCAAACGTGACCAGGAATGGGTGGGGCCGATCTTCGAGTTCCTCTTCCTTACTGTTGATTGTATCGATAAATACCGTCCACACTCGGATGAGCGGATCAAAGCTTACCAATGCGATATCACCTACGGTACCAACAATGAGTTTGGCTTTGATTACCTGCGGGATAATATGGTGCGCTCTATTGATGAGAAAGTACAAGGCAGGCACCACTTCGTTATGATTGATGAGGTCGACTCCGTACTGATTGACGATGCGCGTACTCCGCTGATTATTTCCGGCCCGGTGCCTCAGGGCAGCGAAGACCAGGAATATATCGCCCTCCGCCCCTTTGTTGAAAAGCTGATTGCTGCACAACGCAAACTAGCTACGGAGTACCTGGCAGAAGCCAAACGCCACTTTAAGGAAGGCAACCTGGGCTATCAGGAAGGCGAAGCAGGCATGGCATTGCTCCGGGCTTACCGTGCACTGCCCAAGTACCGTCCCCTGATTAAGTTCCTGAGCGAAGATGGTGTGAAGGTAAACCTGCAGAAGGCGGAGAACTTCTACATGCAGGAGCAGTCCAAAAACATGCATATCGCAGATGAGCCCCTCTACTTTACAATAGACGAAAAGAACCGCAACGTCGAGCTGACTGAGTTCGGTGCAGAATACCTTTCACAGGGCACCTCCGACGCTGAGTTCTTCATTATGCCTGATATCGCTACCTCCATGGTGGAAATTGAAAGCGATGAATCTCTGACCGAGGCGGAAAAGCAGGAAGCTAAAACTAAGTTGAGTCAGGACTTCTCTGTAAAGTCCAAACGCCTGCACTCGATGAGCCAGCTGTTGAAGGCTTACACCCTGTTTGAGAAAGACCAGGAATATGTGGTCATGGACGGGCAGGTGAAAATCGTGGATGAGCAGACTGGCCGTATGATGGAAGGCCGCCGCTACTCTGACGGTCTGCACCAGGCGCTGGAAGCTAAAGAGAATGTGAAGATTGGGGATATTACCCAAACCTACGCCACTGTTACCCTGCAGAACTACTTCCGGATGTACCATAAGCTTTCTGGTATGACGGGTACAGCAGAAACGGAAGCCAGCGAGCTTTGGGAAATATACGAGTTGGATGTTGCCGTCATTCCAACCAACCGCCCTATTGTGCGGGACGACCGGGAGGACTTGATTTTCAAAACTGCCCGGGAAAAGTTCAACGCAGTTATCGAGGAGATTGTCAACCTGACCGAGCTGGGCCGCCCCGTATTGGTGGGTACCACTTCGGTGGAAGTTTCGGAAGTCCTGAGCCGTATGCTAAAGCTGCGGCACATCAAACATAATGTACTCAATGCCAAACAACATCAGCGCGAGGCAGAAGTCATTGCCGAAGCTGGTAAGCCAGGTAACGTAACCATCGCCACCAATATGGCTGGTAGAGGTACGGATATCAAGATCGGCCGGGAAGTAAAGGACAGTGGTGGCCTGGCCATCATTGGTACTGAACGCCACGACTCCCGCCGGGTAGACCGGCAGTTGCGAGGGCGTGCCGGTCGTCAGGGAGACCCGGGTAGCTCCCAGTTTTATGTTTCGCTGGAGGACAACCTCATGCGCCTGTTCCAGTCGGAGCGTATCGCTAAACTAATGGACCGCATGGGCCATGAAGATGGCGAGGTCATTCAGCACTCCATGGTGACGAAGTCGATTGAGCGGGCACAGAAGAAGGTCGAGGAGAATAACTTTGGCATCCGTAAGCGGCTGCTGGAGTACGATGATGTCATGAATATTCAGCGGGAAGCGATCTACAAGAAGCGCGATAATGCCCTGTCCGGTGAGCGTCTCTCCGTTGATGTAAATAATATGTTTGAAGGCATGCTTGAAAACCTGGTGCGCATGCACCGGGAGGGCGGAGACTACGATAGCTTCCGCCAGGATGCTCTGGGCGTATTGGGCATGGATCCCAAGATGGATGCTATCGACTTTAAAGAAGCTCCTGAGTCAGAGGTAATGGAACGCTTTCAGCAGCAGTTTGAAGAGTTCTACGACCGAAAGATGATCCAGATTACGGATGCACTAATGCCTTTCTTCATTGAAAAGCACGAAGAGAAAAACCAGATCAAGCGGATTGTCATTCCATTTAGCGATGGCCGGACCAAACCGATGGCAATAACGGCGGAACTGGAGTCTGCGGTTATTTCCAATGGCAAGTCCATACGCCGGGACATTGAAAAAGCCGTCACACTTGCTATTATCGACGAGCGGTGGAAGGAGCACCTGCGTTCTATGGACGAATTGAAGGAATCTGTTCAGGCTGCTTCCTTTGAGCAAAAAGATCCATTGGTCATCTACAAGATGGAGGCCTACAACCTTTTTGAGCAGCTCATATACCAGATCAATGAGCAGGTAACTTCTTACCTGTCCAGGGGCACACTCATCTTTGCGGATGGCCGGACACTGGAGCAGGCGCGTGAACAGCGCACTGACCTCAGCAAGGTCAAAACCAACCGGTCTGCGGAAGAGCGCGCAGCACGTGCAGCTGCCGAAGGCGTTAGCCGGCGGCCCAAACCACAGACTATGGTGCGCAACGAAAAGAAGGTCGGGCGAAACGAGCTCTGCCCTTGTGGTAGTGGCAAAAAATACAAGCACTGCCACGGCAAATAGGCCTTAAAATCAGAATATTCGGAGCCCGGGATGAGGAATCATTCCGGGCTTCTTATTGTTCTACCCTAATTGTGGTAGTTTTAGGTCCCTTGCTCCCTTTAACACTGAATCCGGGCACGAATTAAAAAGGAAAGTAGTCCGTACAGGATAATTGTAATATATTGCAGCTCTTTGAAATTTCTATGCCTGAAAAATAAACCCTGATTACCAAGATGAATCTGAATGGTTACATTGACCATACTTTACTGAGACCGGACTGTACGACAGAAGACATTGAAAAATTATGCCGGGAAGCTCAGCAGCACCAGTTCGCTGCTGTCTGTATTCCGCCATTCCACATCAAACGTGCTGCTGATCTCTGCGAGAACAGCCTTGTGAAAGTCGCTACAGTAGTTGGCTTTCCTATGGGCTATGCTTCTACCCCTTCGAAAATCGAAGAGATCAAGCGAGCTATTGATGAGGGCGCTTCAGAAATTGATGCGGTAATCAATATTTGCGCTGTTAAATCTGGCAACTGGAACTATGTTACCAACGACATTGACAGCCTTACTACTGCTACTCATTTGAAAGGCAAGCAAATCAAGATCATTCTGGAGACCGCGCTACTGACTCAGGAAGAGATAGAGCGCTTGGTTGGCGTTTGCCTGGACAAAGAAGTAGACTACCTGAAAACATCAACCGGCTTTAATGGCGGCGGCGCCACACTCGAAGCGGTGGAATTGCTCGCCCGGCTTGCGAATGGTAAGGCAAAGATCAAGGCCTCTGGTGGGATCCGCTCCCGTTGGGAAGCAGAACAGTTTATCAAAGCCGGGGCAGACCGTATCGGCACTTCCTCCGGCGTCACTATTATTGGCGGGTAATTCATCGATTTGCACTCCCATCCTGCCTGGCTGCGAATAATTCATTAATTTTAAGAAATTTGCAGTACCGGACCCCCGTATGCGCCAGGATGACCTGGTCATAAGCGGCGCTATCCGGGCAAGCTGGTAATAGATGAACTCAAAACGATTATAATGCTAAGCAGAGTCCTGTTTTCCGCCATTTTACTGACCGGCACCCTTCTCTCCGGGCAGGCCCAAAATGTTATAGTTGAGGCAGATGAGCCAATCGCAAAGATGATGGACCGCTATGTAGAGCTCAACAAAGCCCGTAGTTTCGTACAGGGCTGGCGGGTGCAAATATTGGCCACTCCGGACCGTCAGCGCCTGGAGACCGTTAAACAATCTTTCAAATACCGTTACCCTAATATCCCGATTGACTGGGAGCATGCCAAGCCCTACTATAAGCTCAGAGCCGGTGCTTTCGAGTCTAAGCTGGAAGCAATGCGGCTGAAATACATCTTGCAACAGGAATATTCCGGTATTTACCTCGTTAAGGACGATAGAATATCCCCCTCTGAATTGATCGGAAACTTTTAACCTAATATGAATGCTTATCGCAGGCAGCGTCAGCGAGGCCCCGGAGATTTAGTCATGTTCGGGCGCATTGACTGGCTGACTTTCTGCCTTTTTTTGGGCTTGGCTGTTATTGGCTGGATGATGATTTTCTCGGTAAGCTACGAGGAATTCAAGCAGGTCGGCATGAGTGGCTTTTTGTCCACCTCTGCCGGAAAACAAGCGATATGGCTGGGCATCAGTGCGCTGGTCTTTGCGTTCCTTATGCTCTTTGACCACAAGTTCTGGCAAACCTTTGCCTATCCTATATATGTATTGTCCATGCTGGCGCTCTTGTTGGTCCTGTTTCTGGGTACCAATATTAAAGGTGCGACTTCCTGGTTTTCATTCGGAGGCTTCTCCATTCAGCCTTCTGAGCTGGCCAAGGTAGGTACCTGCCTTGGGGTCTCTGCGTTTCTAAGCACCTATAGCACTGACCTAAGGACCCCTAAAGCCCAGCTTACTGCGCTAGGGCTTATCGGGCTGCCTATTTTACTAATTATGTTACAGCCGGATGCTGGTTCTGCTTTGGTTTTCACCTCCTTTCTTATCGTGTTCTTCAGAGAAGGGCTCTCTGCTTTCTATTATATTGTGGGCATTTTAGGCGCGACCCTCCTTATACTAGGGTTTATTTATCCCCCTTTACAGATTATCTTCGGCACCATACTTGCCGGAACAGCGGTTTTGGCTTATTACTTCAGCCCCAATCTCAGGACTTATGCCTGGATTGCCATCGCTTTGCTCGCCGTCGCCGCTTACAACTTATCGGATCTTGGGTATGGGAGCTACCTTTTGGGCGGTGCCAGTCTCTTTTTCATTGCAGCCGGTATACTCGCCTATCAACAGCGCAACGGCCGTATGGCACTTCTTATGGCTTTCTTTCTGGTGCTGGGCAGTGGGCTGACCTATGCTTCCAACTACGCTTTTAATTATATACTGCAGCCGCATCAACAGGACCGTATTAACGTTTGGTTACAGCCGGAGAAGTGTGATGAGCGTGGCTCCCTTTACAACCTTACACAATCAAAAGCAGCTATTGGTTCCGGTGGCATAGAGGGCAAAGGCTTTTTGAGTGGCACCATGACCAAGCTCAACTATGTACCGGAGCAGTCCACAGACTTTATCTTTTGCACGATAGGCGAAGAGCAAGGTTTTATTGGAACAGCGGGCATTATATTGCTTTTCCTGCTGCTGCTACTGCGCATAACGGTCGTTGCCGAACGGCAAAAATCTGACTTTGCACGCCACTATGCGTATTGCGTGGCGGGCATCCTTTTTATGCATATCTTCATTAATATCGGCATGACGATGGGGGTCACCCCAATCATCGGTATTCCATTACCATTAATCAGCAAAGGTGGATCTTCCTTACTCGGGTTCACGATAATGATTGGTATCCTGATTAAGCTAGACAAACACCGTTTCAGCCACTAAAAGCTCAAGATTTGTTCACTTTCCAGCTGCAACATACCGACCCTCAATCATCAGCCCGGGCGGGCCATATAGAAACAGCCCACGGTACAATTCAGACCCCCATCTTTATGCCGGTAGGCACGCTCGGCACTGTAAAAGGGGTGCACCAACGTGAACTGGAGGAAGATATTAACGCCCAGATTATCCTAGGCAACACCTACCATTTGTACCTGCGCCCGGGCCTGGACATTCTGGCAAAGGCAGGCGGCTTGCATGGTTTTAACGGCTGGAAACGCCCTATGCTCACAGATAGCGGTGGCTACCAGGTCTACTCTCTTAGCGGGCAGCGCAAAATAGAGGAGGAAGGCGTTACTTTCCGTTCTCATATTGATGGCTCTGCACATCAGTTCACACCAGAACGAGCAATAGACATTCAGCGAACGATAGGTGCAGACATCATCATGGCTTTTGATGAATGCCCCCCCTACCCTTGTGATTATAGTTATGCCAAAAACTCTATGGAGCTCACGCACCGCTGGCTTAACCGCTGTGTAAGCCAAATGGCGGCAACGGAGGGCAAGTACGGTTACGAACAGACCCTCTTCCCCATTGTGCAAGGCAGTACTTACCCTGACCTGCGCCGTAAATCCGCAGAAACGATTGCAGAGGCCGGGCAACCCGGTAATGCTATTGGCGGGCTTTCGGTAGGTGAGCCAGCGGAAGAAATGTACAAAACGACAGATCAGGTCTGCCAAATACTCCCTAAAGACAAGCCCAGATACCTGATGGGCGTTGGTACGCCTGAAAACATACTGGAATGTATTGCTTTGGGCGTTGATATGTTCGACTGTGTGCTTCCCTCCCGTAATGCCCGGCACGGGATGCTGTATACGGCTGAAGGCATTATCAATATAAAGAATGCCAAATGGAAAGACGACTTCAGCCCCGTCGATATTAACACGCCCTGCTTTGCCAGTCAAAACTATTCGAAGGCTTACCTGCGCCACCTTATGCACACCAAAGAGCTACTGGGCCCACAAATCGCCAGCCTGCACAACCTGAGCTTTTACCTTTGGCTCGTTGGCGAAGCCAGGCAGCACATTATCGACGGAGACTTCGGGGCCTGGAAAGCGCAGATGGTTAATCGGGTGCAAAGGAGGTTATAATTTTGTTAGCAGAGCATCAAAACCCGTATGCTTCGCGTTTCTGTAGGGCGGCTTTTAAAAGATCAGACTATAAATCTGCTGAAAAGCATTTTTCTTTGCCATTCCAAGTAATGACTGCTATATGCTGAAGAAGATTGACCAATATCTAATCAAAAAGTTTTTGAGCACTTTCTTTTTTACAGTGCTCATCTTTACCATGATATCGGTGATTATCGACTTTAGCGAGAAGATCGAGAAGTTTATTGAAAGCGATATCACCCAATATGAGATTTTCTTCCTCTACTACCCTGGCTTTATCATGTTTATTGCCGGGTTGCTTTGGCCTCTGTACACCCTTATTGCGGTCATCTTTTTCACCTCCCGCCTGGCTTACAACTCCGAGGTGATTTCTATTTTCAATGCTGGCATTAGCTTCCGCCGGTTTATGCAACCCTACCTGATTGCCGCCAGCTTTATTGCTATTCTTCACTTAATTGGCAATCACTTTCTTATCCCCCTGGGCAACAAGAACCGTCTCGATGTTGAGCACGCCTACATCTGGACCAACAATGATAAAGGGAAGACGCAGGATGTACATATGTTTGTTGCCCCCAATACTAAGGTCTATATCAACTACTACCGGAAACGCGACAGTACGGCACGTAAATTTCGGTTGGAGCATTTTGAGAATGGGGAGCTTTCCTCCTTGCTGAAAGCCAATACCGCAGAGTGGGTTGGCCCACCCAATCAATGGCGTCTCCGCAATTATGAAATCCGAACCTTCGATGGTATGAAGGAAGAGCTCATTCTTGGCAGAGGCGAAACCCTTGACACGGCCATCAATCTTACTCCAGCTGACTTCGTAGACTTCAAAGAACAGCATATGATGATGACCTCGCCGCAACTTCTTGACTACATTGCCAAACAGGAGTCCAGAGGGGTTGGAAACACCAAAAAGTACGAAATTGAATTCCACAGAAGGACAGCCGAACCTTTTACAATTTTCATCCTCACTATAATAGGTATGGCTATCGCTGCCCGGAAAGTAAGGGGTGGCATAGGCCTGCATCTCGCAATGGGAGTTGGCATCGGTGCCCTGTTCATCTTTTTCTCCCGATTTGCAGTAGTCTTTGCTGCCGGACAGCTCATTCCGGTTATTGTAGGTATATGGCTCCCCAATATCGTATTTAGTATCGTTGCCGTCTATCTCGTTAAAAATGCCCAAAAGTAAGATTGAACAAGACAGGTATTCTGTTTAACTTTTTAGCACAACCTGTTAAACAACCCCTTTTTAGAGGAATCAAAAGTCCTAAATGTCGAATAAAAGTATGAAAACCCGCTCACCTAATTCGACGAAAACACCTCCCTTTCATTTTTTTCTGGAAGTTATAAAAAAAATTGAAAGTTCTATAATGTTTATAACTAATTGTAAATCAATTATTTATGTTTTAAACCCTTGAATTCAGACTCTTTTTAAGTGCAAAATTGGCGTCATGAGAGTATGAAATGTTGTATTTTGTTTAACTATTGCCTATCTTTGATTCAACAGAAGCAATAAGAACAAAAACATTAAAGTCTAATCAGCCATGTCCACCACAGAGTTTTATAGCAATTTCGACAAGATGACCGCACTTCTAAATTCCTTTGCCTACAACCTGACAAAGAATACGGAGGATGCGAAAGATCTCTTTCAAGAGACAGCTTTCAGAGCTTTCACTAACCGGGATAAGTTCCGCACAGGCACCAACTTTAAAGCCTGGCTCTTTACGATCATGAAGAATATCTTCATCAACAACTACCGTAAGAAGGTGAAAGCAAACACCATAATGGACTCTACCGATAACATGTACTACATCAACTCGGGCAGTGTCGTGATTTCAAACAAAGCTGAATCCAACATTATGCTAAAGGAGCTAACTCAAATGATTGAAGAGCTGGATGACAGCATTAAGATTCCTTTTTTGATGCACTACCACGGCTATAAGTACCAGGAAATTGCAGACCACCTGGAGCTTCCACTCGGTACGGTAAAGAGTCGTATCTTTTTCGCTCGCAAGGAGCTTAAAGAAGTGATTGGTAAGCGTTACGAAAGCTTAAGCGAACTGCGGCAGAAGGTCCGTTAGTAAGTCCTGCTTCGAAAATCTATTTTGCCTGTGGAACTTTAATTAAATCTGATCCTGGAGAATTCCCTCTTATCAGACACTATACTATACATTTGTAGCGGTAGTAGAACAAATATACGTTCTATTACCGCTTACTATTTATTAGAGTTTATGCCAAGTAAATCTATCTCCAAGGACAGCCTTGTCTTTTTTACGAAAGAGCTGGAGCTCTGGTTCGCCAAAAGCCACCGCCCACTGCCTTGGAAAGGAGAAAAGAATGCCTACCTGATCTGGCTGTCTGAAATAATTTTGCAGCAGACACGCGTGGAACAGGGACTGCCTTACTTCGAGCGCTTCCGGGAGTGGTTTCCAACTGTTCAGGATCTGGCGAATGCCCCGGAAGATAAGATCATGAAAGCCTGGGAGGGTCTAGGATATTACTCCAGAGCCCGAAACCTTCATGCAGCGGCTAAATATATCTCTGGCACCCTCAATGGCCGTTTCCCTTCTACGTACGAGGGCATCCACGCCCTTAAAGGCGTAGGTCCCTATACAGCTGCGGCTATCGCTTCTTTTGCATACGAACTGCCCTACGCTGTAGTAGACGGTAATGTTTATCGGGTACTATCCCGGTTTTGGGGTATTCCTACCCCCATCGACAGCACAGCGGGCAAAAAGCAATTTGCGCAACTGGCAGACCGCCTGCTGTCCTCCTCCCCTATGCCCCCCTCCGGACACAACCAGGCCATGATGGATTTCGGCGCTACCCATTGCAAGCCCAAAGCGCCGCTATGCAATCACTGCCCGCTACAGTCCAGGTGCGCTGCTTTCCGAAAGCAAAAAGTAGGCCAATGGCCTGTAAAGGCTAAAAAGATTAAAAAAAAGCACCGGTACTTTCATTACCTAGTGATCAATGCCGGCACTAAGGTCCTCCTTCGAAAACGAACCGAAAAAGACATCTGGCGCAACCTCTACGAATTCCCGATGCTCGAATGGCCGGCAATTCAGGCAAGCGAAAGGGACATACAGCGCAGTGCACCCTGGCAGGCCTGTATAGGCAACCGGGCTGCACGAATTGAGCAAGTCTCTCCACCACAGCAGCAAACGCTGACGCACCAAAAAATTCAAGCCGTCTTCTGGGAAATTCATCTGGAGACGCCACCGCCGGCTGTATCAGAATTATACCCTTACATCCTTGTCGAACGGAAAAACTTGAGTAATTTTGCCTTCCCAAAAATAATTGATTTGTACTTAGGGGATAATTCGCTATATTTAAAGTTGATGTAGCTCTAATTTACGTATTGAAACAAATCCAGTAACAACTATGGTAAACCGCGTCATACTCATTGGTAATTTAGGTGCAGACCCGGAGGTACGCCGTTTGGAAAACGGAGCTGTAGTCGCTAAAGTACGCCTCGCTACTAACGAGAACTACAAGGACCGCAACGGTGAATGGCAATCCCTTACAGAGTGGCACGATATCGTTATGTGGCGAACCCTCGCAGAACGTGCAGAATCACAATTAAACACAGGGGCGCAGATTTACCTGGAAGGGAAACTCACTCACCGGAACTGGCAGGACCAGGATGGCAACAATCGTAAGACTACAGAGGTGGTTGCCAGCTACTTCCGCCTGGTTGGAGGAAAACGGGACAACAATTCCGGAGACGGTGGAGGCTACTTCCCGAGCCCTGAAGACGAAAAGAAGACCGGAACCACCAAAGCCGCACCATCTGGCACTACACAGCAACAGCCTGCTAATTCGCCTGCTGAGCCTAATAATGAACCTGCATCAGGTGGAGCAGAAACTGCCGAAGATGACTTGCCATTTTAACTGGCGACTTCCATTCACTAACTACCAACACCTTGGAATCTGAGCCCGCAAGTTTATTCTCCTTTCTGGTTCAACACCCGCTTTTGTTAACCTCGTTCAACGCTGAACTGCTACTGGGTATCCTTAGTGTCCTACTGCTCCTGTGTTCCTCCGCACTGATCTCCGGGTCTGAAGTGGCCTTCTTTTCGCTGGGTTACGCCGACCTGAAGAAACTGGAAGACAGCACCACGGTCGCGGACCAAGCCATCATTGTGCTGAAAGAACAGCCGCGGAAGCTACTAGCCACGATACTAATTAGCAATAATTTCATAAACATTGCTATCGTTATCCTCTCTGATTACATGCTGCGGCTAGCTTTTCCCGATGCCTTATTCGACTATTGGGCCCAATCTCTGCTTAATTTGTTCACCATTGCATCACCTGAAGAAATTGATCTCTGGGGACGATTACTCAGTTTCCTCATCACAATCGCGGGGGTCACCTTTCTCCTCGTTTTATTTGGAGAAGTTGCGCCCAAGGTCTATGCCCGTATCAATAACCTAAAGCTTGCCCGATTTATGGCGCGTCCACTGGATATTATGATGCGGCTCTTTCACCCGGTTAGCGCCATCCTGGTAAAATCTACAACTATTATGGAAAGCCGCCTCGCAGGCGCGGGTAGTGGCAATAGCCCCAGCCGTGCCGAAATTGACGAGGCTATAGAGCTTACCGTTAGTCAGGAAATGGGCGCAGGCAGGGATATTGATATCCTTAAAAGTATTGTTAAATTCGGAGATGTTACGGTCAAGCAAATTATGCGCTCCAGAGTTGATGTTGTTGCCATTGATTTCCGGATCGACTACCGGGAACTGCTCCAGACTATACGGGAAGCAGGGTATTCCCGGATTCCGGTTTACGAGAATGACTTTGATAACGTCACTGGTATTCTATACGTTAAAGATCTGCTCGGTCATTTAAATGAGCCCATTGACTTTGAATGGCAGGAGCTAATCCGCCCCGATGTTTACTATGTGCCGGAAGCTAAAAAAATCAATGACCTACTCAAAGAGTTTCAGGTAGAGCGCCTGCATATGGCTGTAGTCGTGGATGAGTACGGCGGCAGCTCTGGTATTGTTACGCTGGAGGACATCATGGAGGAAATTATCGGTGAAATCAAGGATGAGTTTGACGATGAGGTAGAAGTTGTCTACAAAAAGATTGATGACTACAACTACCTCTTCGAAGGCAAAACACTCCTCAATGACGTTTGCCGAATCATTGGTATCGACACCAATACCTTCGATGAAGTGAAGGGCGAAGCTGATTCGCTGGCAGGTTTAATTCTCGAAATAAAGGGGCATATGCCCAAAACTGACATGGAGATTACGCAAGGGCTATACCGCTTCAAAATTGTTACCGTTAGTAAACGCAGAATAGAGCAGATCCTTTTGACGCTCCCCAAAAAATAATACTTCATGAACCGGTTCAGCCTTTTGTTATTCTTTGCTTTTTTTCTGAGCAGCTGTGGTGATGCGCCGCCGCCAACGCCCAAGCCCCGGGCTTTTCCAAGGGTAGAATATCCGGAAAAAGCCTATCAGCAATTTGATAAAGACTACTGTTCCTTCACTTTTGAATACCCTGAATATGCTGAAGTCCAGCAGGATAAGAACTTTTTTGATGAAGCTCCGCCTCACCCCTGCTGGTTCGATATATACTTCAAAGACTTCGATAGCCGGTTGTATTTGAGTTATGCCCCCATCAGCAGCAAAGAAAACTGGGAAGACCTTCGTAACGATGCTTTCAACCTGGCCGACTGGCATAATAAAAAAGCCAGCTACATTGACGAAATGCTCATCCAAAAAGAGAACGGTGTGAGTGGTGTGCTTTTCCTCATTGAAGGGCACGCAGCTTCTCCTGCTCAGTTTTACCTGACCGATAGCACTAACCACTTTCTAAGAGCCTCTCTTTACTTCAATACAGAAGTACGTCCGGACTCGATGGCACCCGTCTACAAGTTTCTCGAAGCGGATATTATTAGAATGATTGAAACGTTTGAGTGGACGGAATAAGAACTTATTATAGATTAGATATTATGCGGAATGATTTACTAAAGGTAAAACTCGTATTTTACCAATTAGTGCACTGTAAAATAAGTTCTTTCGTGTTTTGGGATGGGAGTTTTGGTGAAAGGCAAGGCGCCCTCCAAGCTTTGGGGTAAAGGGGCCCTAAAGCTTGGACAGGATAGCCGGAGCTACCTGATCGATCGAGCAACGCAGCATTTCGCCAAAAGGCACTGTCAAAACTGAACATTACTTAATTTACAATGTACTTAGCAACCATTTTCTACATAATGTCTACTGACTAAACAAAAAACAGCTTTCCCGGATTCCTGCCAGGCATTTCGCCCCCTTTCTTAACAAAGTCCAGGTTCCCTGAAACCCAAAGCGGCGTATCCCCTGCCTTTGAAGAGAGGATACACCGCTTTGACCTATTTAAGATTTCAGAGCCGCACAGTGAAACTTATCGTTCCGCCGCTGCAAGGCTTGCACTTCCGGCATTGACCTCTATTCTGATCAATGCTTAACAAAAGTGGTCCGGACCATGAATATCTGGATCAATCCTTACTGACTTTTACCGCTTCTCCTTTTTTCCCTTTACCGTTAGAATTGGATTTGTCATCTCCTTCTTCGGCAGGTGCTTCCTCGTCCACACCGGTGATTTTATTTTTTACTTTCTGTTCGATTTCCAGGGCTACCTCAGGGTTATCCATCATAAACTGCTTTGCAGCCTCACGACCCTGGGCGATTTTAGCCGTATCGTAGCTATACCAGGCTCCACTCTTCTGAATGATATCCTGATCAACGCCCAAGTCAACGACCTCACCTACTTTGGAAATCCCTTCGCCATACATAATATCGAACTCTGCAATCCGGAAAGGTGGTGCTAATTTATTTTTAACCACTTTAACCTTTACGTGGTTACCCACTACGTTACCCTCTTTATCTTTTATTGCAGATCCGGAGCGACGAATATCAAGGCGCAAAGAAGCATAAAACTTCAGGGCATTACCACCGGTAGTCGTTTCCGGATTACCGAACATCACACCAATTTTTTCCCGCAACTGATTAATAAAGACACAACAGCAGCCCGTACGGCCAATTGTACCAGTCAGTTTACGCATCGCCTGCGACATAAGGCGTGCCTGAAGGCCCATTTTGGAATCCCCCATTTCACCCTCGATTTCACTACGTGGCACGAGTGCAGCAACGGAGTCGACTACAATAATATCAATCGCGCCGGAGCGGATAAGGTTTTCCGTAATTTCCAGGGCCTGCTCCCCGTTATCCGGCTGAGCAACGAGCAAATTGTCGGTATCCACGCCCAGTGCCTTCGCGTATGTTCGGTCAAAGGCGTGCTCCGCATCAATGAAGGCAGCGATGCCACCCTGCTTTTGACACTCTGCAATTGCGTGGATAGCAAGGGTGGTTTTACCCGAAGATTCAGGGCCATAAATTTCTACAATACGCCCGCGCGGAAATCCATTTACGCCCAGCGCAATATCCAGGCTCAGAGAGCCGGAGGGAATAGCGTCTACTTCGACAACGGTTTCGTCACCAAGACGCATAATTGAACCTTTCCCGTAAGTCTTTTCTATCCGGTCTACTGTCAGCTGTAGTGCTTTCAGTTTAGCTTCCCGGTCTTTATTGATATCTCCCATGTGGTGTGGTTTAATCAAGATTTTGTTTGATTACGCAACAAAAATAAACACTTCGTTTATAAAAAGCAAACAAACGCTACATTTTATTTGAAAAGCAGTACCCGCAATGGGGCTATAATCCTACCGCTCAAGGTAGGCAAACCCGGCAGGGATTCAAAAGGGAAAGCTGCAAAATACAGAAGCCCCTGACCATCATTTGTTGGCTAGGGGCTTCCTGAGTAGCGAACCTGAGTGCATTCAATGCGAACGCTCAAGGGCAGCTCGCTCACTACTGTACTCCAGCACACGCTGAAGCGTTTGATTCGAGGGACTGAACGTCACCTTGGGCAGTGCTCTGTGAGCAGCCTTAAGCTCATTGTATTCCTCAAATAGCCCGAAATCCCGAGTGAGTGCCTCCTCAAGGCCGAGCCGTTCTGATACGGTCACCTCATTGTAGAGGTACCTGACAAGATGGTTGGATGTAAAGCTTTGCTTCATAGAATAATTTGATGTGGATGCGTTTGATAAAATCACCTATAAAACTATGGAAAAGACATTTATATTGCCTTATAAATTTGTTTTTTTCAGTACCGCAACATCAGACTATCCTCCTTCTCTGATGATTTTGTCAGGACCGGCTAAAGTTGGAGGTGCAGCAACGGTATGAAGCTCCCTCACCAACCTTAGCCGGCTTTTATCCTGAGACTGCCAGAGATACTATTCTGAAATCACCGACCTACTTCACCCGGTACCAGGTCTGAGTGCGGTAAAGCCCGGTCCAGTGCTTTCCCCGGACATTCAACTGGTCGGGCTTCCCCTCCTCAAACCAGACGGAACAGCCATAGTCGCTGCCGGTTTCCGGATCCATGATCGTGCCATTTTTCCAGTAACCTTTATAAGGCTCCAGGTCGTCGACGATGGCCATACCTACCAGTTTCTTTCCCTTACGACTGCCTGTGCAGGCTTCGCAAACTTTGTCTTGAGGGGAAAGCAGCAACTTCGTAATCTTGCCGTGGTATTTCCCGCCATCCTTATAAATTTCTACCTCCGATTTGGCTTCGCCAGTCTCATCGTCGATGGTTTTCCAAACCCCGGTGGGTGCAGATTGCGCCAATACGCCAATTGTAGCAGCGAGTACGAGTGTTAAAGACAACATTAATTGTTTCATAAGTTAACTTTGTGTTATTAGAGTTTATTAACGTAAATTTTGTGTGTCCCTGAATTGTCTTTTTCACCAGCTCTGCATCACGTCCTCACCTTCGTAGCCCAGGCTACGAGGTTCCGGGCGTTCTTTGGTCTGGCAAAAAATCCTAAACCATGTCCTGCACAAAACCTACATTAATAAACTCTATTCAATATTAATTTCATAATCCATACCCAACACTCTGGGGTGCCAGGACAGGCGGTCAAAATCCACCACCCGATGGTCTTCTACTTTGACGCCCTCTTCTTCCAGCATTTCCTGCATCATCGTCGGGCTTGGGAAATGATTACGCCCGGTCAGTTCGCCCTTTCGGTTGACAACCCGGTGCGCCGGTATACCCTCCTGATTGAAGCTGTTGTTAAGTGCCCAGCCAACCATTCGGGCAGAGCCCAATGCCAAAAAATCTGCAATAGCGCCATAGGTGCTTACCCGCCCCCGGGGAATTTCCCGTGTAATGGCGTATACTAACGTATAATAAGAAGGCTGTGCCATGGTTCCAAATTATCAATTCTATACCTTTGCACCCAAGGAGTAAAGTAAAGGTACTGGCATTCACCATTCCCTGAGTTGCCCCTTAGCGTCAACAGGTAACCATTTACATTGACAAGCAACATTCATTATAGTTTATGCTAAAGACAAAAGTTAAGGCCAGCGCTGTTACCAATCTCACTGATGCCCGCTATTTTGCCGCCTGGGAAGTGGAGTGGCTGGGTTTCAACCTTGATGCTGGTTCGGCAGACTATATTCCCCCCTCTAATATGGAGGCTATTCGGGAATGGGTGGATGGCGTTAAAATACTCGGTGAGTTCAACCTCCAGCCTGCCGATGAAATCCTTAGCGCAGTCGATACGCTCAACCTTGATGCCGTACAGGTAGGTATGTTTACCGATCTGCAAACCATAAAAGCCCTACACGAAGCAGAAGTCCCCGTCATTCAGGAAATGGTGGTACAGGACCTGAGCGAGCTTTCCGCTATCGAAACCCAGATAAAGGCTAACGAAGATCAGGTGCAGTACTTCGTGCTGGATTTCTCGAAAAACAGCATCAGGTGGGCTGACATTCAATCTAATGCGCTAAGTAAGCTTCAGGAACTATCCGATGAGTTTTCTATCTTGCTAAGTGTTGATTTTCCGGCCGGACAGATAGAATCCGTACTGGAAGCTACCGCTGTGGCGGGCATCAGCGTACGGGGCGGTGAAGAAGAAAAGGTAGGCTACAAATCGTTTGACGAACTGGACGATCTGTTCGAAACGCTGGAGACTTTTGAGGAGTAAAGCCGTTGATAGGTACCTTACCTGCCCATTTCTAGCAAGCTAGACTTAGTCAACCCTGAATAAAACCAGTAGTTCACTTATGGCTGACAGGTAAACGCCGTTGTCACTTTCATGATCTCAAAACACACACCCATGAAAAAGAGTCTCTTTTTCCTACTTTCACTGTTCAGCCTGTGGGCTCAAAGCTTCGCACAAAACAACGAGCTCAACTGCCTTCCATTCGTCTCGGTCCAACTCGAAATAACAGATAGCACCTGCCAGACATCGGTTTCTCCATTTCAGGTGCTGACCGGTGACTTGCAGAATTACGATGAGAGCAACTTCTTACTGACCATATTTGATAGTAATCCCAACAATGGCAACATCCTTGACGGCCCCGGCGTATATGAATACGAAATCCAGTGCTTTGGCCTCGATATTCCTCCCTGCGGGGACTTCACCTCGTGCATCGGGCAAATAAGTGCCGTAGTCCCTGTACCGAATATCGACTCTGATGCGGCTGTACTTTGCCCGGCTGCCAACCCCGGCCCCAACTCACCGGGCGGCACGCAGGATTGCGAAAAGGTCTGTGCCGGCAGTACCGTCACTTACACGCTTACGGACAGCTTGTTTACCATAGAGTCCGTACAGGTCAGTGGCAGCGATAACTTTACCATCTTTGGCAACCGTGTAGAAGTAACCTGGGAAAACGCGGGCTTTGGTAGTCTGCTACTGCTCATTACCGGCCCGTGCGGATCAGAGCAGCAGGTCTTTACCTGCACCGAAGTTCTCGAAAACCCCTCCGCTGATTTCAAAACCCTGCCCGAAGCCAGCGGCGACACCCTCTTCATCTGCCAGGGGCAGTCCGTGCAGTTCCTGAACAACAGCCAAGCCGCAGAGACCTTCTTCTGGTCCTTTGGGGATGGGAACACCTCTGCTGAAGGGCAGCCCAGCCACCGGTACGAGTTACCTGGTACCTATACCGCCACCCTTTCCGCTTTTAACGAATGTGAATGTGTAGATGAAGCTCGCTTGACGATTGTTGTGGAAGAAGGAGAAGTGCCTATCGTAGACTGCGTGGGCACCCTCTGCGCCGGGCAAACCGGCACCTACGAAGCCACAACAGATTGCAGCACCTACACCTGGAGCGTCACCGGCAATGGCACCATCGTAGACGGGGGTGGCCCACAGGATGACTTCATCAGTGTGGAATGGAACGAAGGGCCTGCGGGTACGGTATTCCTGGAAGTTAGCGATTGCCCCGACCCCAGCAGTTGTACCGGCACATTCGAAGCCCAGGTTCCCATTCTGGCAGACACTATTGCCATCAACGGCTCCACAAATGTATGCCGGGCAGGAACCAGCGTTTATAGCATCGCCCCCTACGCAGGCACCGCCATGACCTGGTCCACTAGCGGCTTTGGTACTATTCTGGAGGGTCAAGGGACTAATGAAATTATAGTCGAATGGGTCAACTTCCTCCCCAATCAGCCGCAATGGGTTGCGGTAGAACTTAACAATTGCTATCTGGGCTGCATCGCTTCTGACACCCTGCCGGTAAGAATCACTCCCGGGCTTATACTGGAAGCGCCTCTGGAAGCTTGTGCCGGTGATACGATAGATATTGATGCCCTAAGCATCCCCAACGGCAGCCCGGTAAGCTCCACCTGGGTGCTCCAAAATGCAACCGGCGATACCGTTTCGATCAACAATAGCCCTACCGATACCTGGTCGCTCCCACTCGACTTTGCAGACGGTCTTTACGAAGTGACCGCCACCCCGGAAACCGGAAGTGGCTATTGCCTGATGCAGACCTCAGCAATACTCAGAGTACTCCCGGTGGTACCAGCTATTGAAAACATTCAGGGTGCCCGGCAGATTTGTCCGGGTCAGGTATACACCTACGAGGCAACATCTGATCTGAGCAGCGCCCGCTTTTTCTGGACGATCAACGATGGGGGTACCCTTTCCTCCCGTACTGGCAACCCCATCAATGTGAGCTTTGGCCCTGCCCCGCCCTACGAGATCAGCGTCCGGCAGGAGAGCGTGTTTAAATGCTCTTCACCCGATACCCTGATGACCCTCGACACCATACCCGAACTCCAAATCAGCGGGCCAGACGAAACCTGTAATCAGGAAATCACATCGTACAGCGTAGCCGGCATTGACAGCCTGGACTACAACTGGAGCATCAGCCCCGCCGGTGCAGGTACCATTATTAATGAGAACGGAGACTCCGATATTATCGTCAGCTGGCACTATACCGGCTTTGCCACCATTACGATGGAGGCCTGTGGTCAGATTGCCATCCTTCAGGTGGCTGTTTATGGTTTACCGGAGCCGGTGGTGGACCATCCCGATGTCCTTTGCCCGGAAGAAACAGCGACCGTGCAAACCACTACTCCTTTTGACAGTTATCTCTGGCTGAATGAGATGGGCGACATCATATCCCTGGATGGCAATCCTGAACTCGGCCCTGGTTTTTACCGCACCGTAGTGACGGACTTCAATGGTTGCGCCGAAGACACCCTCTTCCTGATCCGCGGGTACGAAGCGCCAGCAGTAAGCATCTCTACCCCCGACCCGAACGGATTTTGCAACGCCGCTCCTTCGACCCGTCTTTTTGCAACAAACACCGGGCCCGGATATACCTTCCAATGGCTACAGGACGGCAATCCGGTAGGCAACAATAGCGCGCAGTATACCGCTGTGGACTTCGGGGATTATCAGGTGAGGGTGACTGATCAGAATGGATGTACCGACCTTTCCAATACCATTTCCGTGCTCGATTGCCCCTCTGCCAGCGGAGGAGGTGTTTTTCCGAACAGCCCGGGGGGGTGTGCCGGCAGCATCGGCATTCAGCAAATAAGCAATGGCGACTGCAACGATCGTAGCTACGAAGCCCTCGTGTCTGGCAATTACATCCCGGGCACAGCGGCATGGAACTTTGATGACCCCGGCAGCGGAGGCGGGAACGTATCTTTTGGCACCCTGCAGACCAGCCACGTCTTTTCCGGTCCCGGCTACTACCGTATCCTCTTTATTGGGGAATTCACTGATCCCGGTACTGGACAGCCAACCACCTGCACCTTTTACCGCCCGGATACCGTCTACGCTGTAGCCCATTTCAATGCCGATACCGTTTGCGCAGGCGAAATGACCACCTTTACTGACCGGTCGACTTTCATAGACGGTGCAGGCATCGATAGCTGGGCCTGGGACTTTGGTAACCCAGCAAGCCCGGATAACACCTCCAGCCTGTCTGATCCGCAGCACTTGTACACCGCTCCGGGCGTCTACGTGGCCACTCTCACCATTATCAGCAACGGTTGCACATCCACCTTCAGCCGTCCGGTTACCGTCAAAGACAATCCCGCCGTAGCCTTCCCACAACCTACTGTGAACTGTGCCGATGAAGCCGTACAATTTGAAGCCAATACCGGGCCCGACGTGACCGAACTCTTCTGGAGCTTTGGCGACCCGGGCAGCGCGGAGGCGAACGAAGCCGAAGGTACGATTGCCTACCACCGCTTTGGAACACCCGGCACCTACACCGTATCCCTGACTGCCATTGGCCGCTTTGGCTGCGACAGTACTTACACCGAAACGGTGACCATCCTGCCTAACAACCTGAGTGGTACAATCAGCGCCAGTGGCAATCAGTTTTGTGCGGGGGATACGGCGGTGCTGACCGCCTCTCCCGGTGGTACTTCCTGGATTTGGAGCAACGGCAGTGCCGAAGACAGCCTGCTGGTCACCCAAACCGGCACCTACGGCATTACTGTTACCAATGCCAATGGCTGTACCTATACGCCTGACCCAGTGCAACTGGCCTTCCACCCGGCACCCGAAGACACCATCCGGGCCGTGCTGTACAATGAACTGGGGCAGCCCCTTGGCTACGTATATGACACCCTGGAGGTCTGCGAAGGGACAGATGTCTTTCTGGAAACGTTGTCCAACCCTGACTATTCCTATACCTGGTCAAACGGCATAGGCGCAGTATCCATAGAATTCTCTGACGACCGGGGCAATCTGCTTACACCCGGCACCTACACCTACAACGTAACGGTAACGGAAACGGCTTCCAGCTGTATTAACGTGGAAGGCCCTTTCACTGTGATTGTCAACCCCGCTCCGGAAGTACAGATCAGCCAATCGCCCGGTGGTTTTGTTTGCGAAGGCACCCTGGTTACCTTCTCGGTGGACAATCCCGACCCGGCCCTCTCCTATCGCTGGAGCAACGGCGTATCCGGTCCCCTCATGGAGACCGATCAGCCTGGTCGCTACACCGTGACGGCCACCAATAGTTTCAGTTGCGAAAGCGAAAGCAATGCCCTGCAGATTGAAGACGGGCCAGATATTTCGCTGGTACCCAATGGCTGCTACAGCCGCTGCCGGCCGGACACGCTTTGCCTGCCCGAAATTCCCGGCATCAGCACCTATCAATGGGTCTTTGAAGGTACACCTATTGGAACACCCTCCACTACCGTCCCAGAGCTCATCGCCACTGAAAGCGGCAGCTACTGGCTGGACATGGTGGCCGAAAATGGCTGCGCGCTGTCTTCTGAGCCCCTGCAACTGGAGCTCTTTGACGGGCTAAGCCAACTTGAAGGCCTGGTCTATATTGATGTCAATAACAACGGTATCATTGATGCGGCAGATACGACCTACAACGGAGCGATCATCGACCTTTTGCAAAATAACAACTTACTGAATACGGCTACTGCAAATGCCGCCACCGGCTACACTTTCCTCAATCTTCCGGGAGGCAATTACCAACTGCAGCTCGATACGGCACAGTTGCCGCAGGAACTTGTACCGGTTTACACCGAAATCGATACGACCACCTTCGGCTGTTTCCTGGCCTTCCCGGCTGATTGGCTGCTGCAGGTGAATTGTGCGCCCGATACCACGAGCTTTAACTTTACAGGCTGCGACTCGGTATCTTATCAAGGCGTAACCTATAATCAGGATACCGTTTTAGAAACGCCCCTGACCAGCTTTTGGGGTTGTGATAGCCTGTTGCAAGTAGTGATCGATGTGCTGCAGCCCACCATCGCCACCCTTCAAGCCGATGCATGTGAAGGTGACGTATTCGACTACCAGGGCACCCTCATACCTGCCGGGACACAGCAAGACTTCACCTTCTCCAATGCCAGCGGCTGCGACTCCATCGTCACCGTGGTGGTAGAAACGCTCTTCCCCACCGATTCCACCCTAACCCTTGCCGCTTGTCAGGGCGAAAGTGCGGATTATCAGGGCGCCTCTATACCCGCCGGGACACAGCAGGATTTCACCTTCTCCAATGCCAATGGCTGTGACTCCATCGTCACCGTGGTGGTGGAAACCCTGCTAACTACTGATTCAACCCTAACCCTCGCAGCCTGCCCCGGTCAAAGCGCGGATTACCAGGGCACCCCCGTACCCGCTGGGACACAGCAAGACTTCAATTTCACAAACGCCAACGGCTGCGACTCCATCGTCACGGTGATCGTCGAAACGCTCTTGCCCACCGATTCCACCCTAACCCTTACCGCTTGTCAGGGCGAAACTGCGGATTACCAGGGCACCCCCGTACCCGCTGGGACACAGCAAGACTTCACCTTCTCCAATGCCAGCGGCTGTGACTCCTTAGTCACCGTGGTAGTGGAAACCCTGCTAACTACCGATTCTACCCTAACCCTCGCTGCATGCCCCGATCAAAGCGCGGATTACCAAGGCACACTCATACCAGCCGGCACACAGCAGGACTTCACCTTCTCCAATGCTAATGGCTGCGACTCCATAGTCACCGTGGTGGTGGGAACCCTGCTAACTACCGATTCTACCCTAACCCTCGCTGCATGCCCCGGTCAAACTGCGGATTACCAAGGCACACTCATACCAGCCGGCACACAGCAAGATTTCACCTTCTCCAATGCTAATGGCTGTGACTCCATCGTCACCGTGATGGTGGAAGCCCTCTTGGCTACCGATTCCACGCTAACCCTCGCTGCCTGCACCGGTCAAAGTGCGGATTACCAAGGCACACTCATACCAGCCGGCACACAGCAGGACTTCAATTTCACAAACGCCAACGGCTGCGACTCCGTAGTCACCGTGATGGTGGAAACCCTGCTAACTACCGATTCCACGCTAACCCTCGCTGCCTGCACCGGTCAAAGTGCGGATTACCAAGGCACACTCATACCAGCCGGCACACAGCAGGACTTCAATTTCACAAACGCCAACGGCTGCGACTCCGCAGTCACCGTGATGGTGGAAACCCTGCTAACTACCGATTCCACCCTAACCCTCGCTGCATGCCCCGGTCAAACTGCAGATTACCAAGGCACACTCATACCAGCTGGCACACAGCAGGATTTCAATTTCACAAACGCTAACGGCTGCGACTCCGTAGTCACTGTGGTGGTGGAAACCCTGCTAACTACCGATTCTACACTAACGCTCGCTGCATGCCCTGGCGAAAGTGCAGATTACCAGGGCACCCCCGTACCCGCTGGGACGCAGCAGGATTTCAATTTCTCCAATGCTAACGGCTGTGACTCCGTAGTCACTGTGTTGGTGGAAGCCCTCTTGGCTACCGATTCCACACTACAGGTGCAAGCTTGTGCAGGCACAGACTATCAGTATCAGGGAAACTCGATCCCAGCCGGCAGCACAGATACTTTCACCTTTACCAATAGCAATGGCTGCGACTCTGTTGTTACGGTAGAAGTAGAAGCTGTGGATGCACTGGAAACCAATTTGTCCCTTTCTGTCTGTGAAGGCAGCAGTATCAATTATAATGGTACAGACCTTCAAGCCGGGCAAGACACAATATTCACTTTCCAAAGCGCTGCAGGTTGCGACTCTCTTGTGCAGGTGGAAGTGGCTGGCATCGTGCCAGATTTCACAACAGTCAACTTCGAAGCCTGTACCGGAGAGACCGTAAGCTTTGAAAGCCAAACTCTGAATCCCGGCGACTCTCTGCAACTGGACCTGATGAATAGCCAGGGGTGTGACTCTACGGTGCTTGTGGTGGTAGAAGAACTGCCCTCCCCAGTGGCCACAGTAAACACTGAACCCAGCTGCCCGGATACGAATACCGGTACGCTCAGCATGCTCAGCAACACGCCTCAGGCCTTTGAATACAGCGTGGAGGGCCTACCGGTGCAAAGCAATCCGGACTTTACCAATCTGAGCGCTGGCAATTACGGGATTACCATTACCGATAGCAATAGTGGATGCACTTCAGTGCTGAGTGCTACCCTGGAAGCACTACCTCCTCTAGAGGCAGAGTTGATGATCAATACTGGCAGTTGCGAAGCCCCTGCTACATCTGTAGGTGCAGTGGTGCTTTCAGGAGCCGAATCTGACTTATTCTACGATTGGAGCAATGGGGAGACCGGCCCGGTGGCGCAGTTTGATTCTGCGGGTAATTACAACCTGATCCTTAGTAATGCGTGTGAGGAAGTGATGCTGGACTTCCAGGTACAAACACCCCGGGTAGACCCGGAAGCCTTTTTGTACCTGCCGTCGGCCTTCTCCCCCAATGAGGATGGCAATAACGACACCTTCCTCGCCTACCCTGCACTGGGTATGACGTGGCAGTCCTTTAACCTGATGGTCTTTGACCGCTGGGGCAATCAGCTGTTTGAAAGCAATGACCCGCTACTAGGCTGGGACGGTATTTTCAAGGGCAGCCTGATGAATACCGGTTTGTACGTCTACCATCTGAAAGGGCGCGTCTTCTACTGCGGACAGGAAATGGATGTGGAGCGGGAAGGTGGGGTGATGCTGGTGCGGTAGATGTAGAGATGGCTATATTGGTGCTGTAGTGGATATCCATCCGTCATAATATGGTTATTTGAGCGAAGCGGATAGGTAAAGTTCGCCAGGTAAACACAAGCAATGGATAGACCGGGTAATAGATAGTCCACCAAGCCAGAACTTTTGATTTCTGACTTGGTGGACCATAACGTATCGTCTGTGTTTTCCCAGGGAGCTTTGTGGCAGACTAACTCGTTCAATCTCCTCTCCTTTTTTACTGCCAGCCGCTAATCAACGCGCCCATAAGCGTGAGGGTCAGCGCCCAGTAGCCTGCGTGTATCCAAATGTACTTCCAGGGGCGGCGCTCAAACTGTGCGACAATGCCTATGATGGGGAAAGCGAAAGCGACCCCGGTCATCAAGCCGTGGAGCGCACCATGCTTAAAAGTGCGGAAGTTGTCACCGTAAGCGGCCATGAACGCCTCAATGTAGCGCATAATCTCCGAGCCTTCCTCACCAAAGCCCGGTTCATTGGCCAAAGCTGAGAAGATGTGCCCCTGATGTACGACGAGTAAACTCAGTGTCAGGGAGGCTAGCAGACCTAGAACATAGGTCAGTCCGAAGATGACCAGCATATTACCGCTTTGCACCTGCTCCTCAGTGACCCCGCTTACCTGCATCCAGGTTTTGCCCAGCACTTTGGGGTTGTACCAAATTGCGCCGACCACCAGGGGTATTAGGGCGCTTACGGCGATGGCAATCCAGTTCATTTCCATTGTTTGTAGGTTTTAGTGTGCTTAAAAGTAGGCAAAAGGACAACGTCTGCTACTTTTTTAGTAAAAAAACCAAAACACCGCGAACTATTTCAATGTGCAAACACTTAATGTTTAAACACTAAACATAATCAATTATGACTAACAAGGAAAAAGCACAGGATATTTACAACATGCTCGGTCAGGGCAAACTAATGGACGCCTTTGAGAAATACTATGCAGATGGTGTCGTCATGGAAGAGCCCACTGGTAAGCGTACTGGTAAAGCAGAATGCCGCGAATATGAGAAGCAATTCCTCAATAACGTACAGGAATTCCACGACCTGCAGGTGAAGAGCCTGACCTCAGATGAAGCAAACGGGATCACAACTGTTGAAAACATGATGGAAGTGACTTTCAAGGATGGCAACCGTGTGAAAATGGAGCAGGTGGCCGTTCAGAAATGGGAAGGTGACCAAATCGTGCACGAGCGTTTTTACTACAACGCTGGCTAATTGCTATTCTTGATAACGCATAAGACGCAAAGGTAAAAGCTTCTTTGGATGGCTGCCTGCACAAGTTGTAGGTAGCCATTCGTTTTATCTGCCTTTCTGGTTTTTGCATAGTTTGCTCCCAAAAAAGCAACATCCCGGGCACTGACTTCTGCAGTGGCCCGGGATGGCTTTACCTTCAATAAGGAAATAATCTACGTTTTAGTCTTCATAGCAATTGGCAGCTTAGTCTTCAAAGCTACAGATGATACTGCCTTCGGCGGTCAGTACGACATCGTACTCGTCTTCATCATCATCGTCATTCTCCACTTCCACCCAGTACTGAATGGTACCGTCAGGCAGGGTCAGCATTTCTGCGTCGCCGATTTGGTAGCCGGGGTACTCTGCGTTCAGGGTAGCGACTACGGCTGCGGGCAGTGAAGCTGTGCTGATGTCATCGCCTTCGAAGAGGAAGTTACCGTCGAGGTCGAAGTACAGGTCAATGTCCTCATTGCCCATTTCGATTTCCACTTCCAGGATGTTGGTGTCGTTGCAAAACTCCTCGGTAGAGGCTTCGTCGATTTGGTAGCCCGGGTAGTTGCTGTTGATGAATTCACTTACACCTGCAGGCAGGTTGTCGACTTGGTTGTCGTCGTCATTATCGTCGTCGTCATTATCGTTGCCGTTGTCGTCATCATCATCATCGTTGCCGTCATCATCGTCGTCATCGTCATCATTGCCATTACTGCCTTCGCTGCAGACAAAGACACCATCTGCAGAGAAGTAGACTTCCAGGTCATCGGACAGTTCAACTTCGAAGAACTCCAGGCCGTACTCCACGTCGGTGCTGACTTCGTCGATGGCCATGCCCGGAAATTCTGCTTCCAGGTAGTCGAGCACCTCCTGTGGCAGGTCGCTAATGCTGATGTAAGTGTCGTCATCGTCTTCACCAGAGCTAATGAGGCTGCCGTTGGCGTCAAAGAGAAGCTCGTATTCCATATTGAGACTATCAAGCTCTACGCCAAACCGCAATTCGCCGTTTTCGAGATACTGGTCTACGTCGTCTACTTCCCAGTTGGCAAAGTTAGCCTGAATGTAGTCCTGAGCAGCGGCAGGCAAATCGCTGTAGCTGGCATCAATGCCCTCTTCGCATGGGCTGAAGACAGCATCAGGGTTAAAAACGGTACTAAAAGGACTGCCGCCGGGTGAGCTGTTGTCATCAAGTAAGTTACAGCTTCCAAAGGTGAATGCAGTGATGAGCGCGATAATTCCAAAGATCAAATTTTTCATAGCACAAATTGAATTGATAAAGTTTTGAATTTTGTTCGGGATTGTGTTCCCCTTATGATTACGCTACAAAGATGCAAGCGAAAAGACGGCTCCACAACTACAAAAAGAGTGATTTGTCAAAACAATAAGCTTCCGTTTTTGATAAACTATTTCAAAAAACCAACTCATATAGGCTTTTCAGCCCTCAAATATTATTTTTAACTAACTTAAACTAAATTTTTGTCAAAAATAAAGGCTTCATATTTTATTTTCCGGCTGCTTTTTTTCAAAAAAGCATGGATTTGAACCTATACTACCCCTCCTTACACTTTCACAAAAGCAGAAAGAGCAGCCGGGCATTTCTAGCTGGCCCTTATAAGAAAGCACTGACAAGCCCCCCAGGACTGCCAAGCTTCATGTAACAGGTAGTGGTAGAATAAGGATTACTGCTTCACCAAATACACCCCACTCAGGATCAGCCCCATTCCCAGAAAGTGGATCACGGAAATGACCTCCCCGTCCAGGAATCCCCAGGAAACGGCCACCATGGGCACGAGGTAGCTGATCATAGAAGCAAACACCGGAGTGGTACGCTTGATAAGCTGGAAGAAGATCAGAGAGGCGAGCACGGTGCCCATCACGCTGAGCAGGGCGACATAGCCCAGGGCTTCCCAGGCTCCCGCGGTGCTTTCCAGCTTTGGGAGCACATCGGTTTGGAACAGGTAAGCGAAAGCCGGAATACCCACGATCGTAAAAGAGGTAGCGCTGATGATGAGCGACTTCATATCCCTGAGGTACTTCGCAATGGTATTGGAGTTGATGGCGTAGCAGATACAACCTACGATTACCAGCAGTCCGTACCAGGGATTGCCTTCCATACCCACCTCGCGGCTAAAGAGGATGAGCATAGCCGCCCCCGCCAGACCAATGAGGACGCCCAGGAGTTTGAACCAGTGCGTTTTTGCCCCAAACATAAGCACACCCAGGACGAGAGTAAACAAAGGCACAAGGGAACTAAGCACCCCCGCCATAGAACTACTGATCTCCGTCTGGGCAATGGAAAACATAAATGCCGGAATAGCCGTACCCGTCAAGCCCACAATAACCAGAAACGGCCAGCGCGACCAATCCACCTTGCGGAACTGATAAAGCAGGAACGGCAGGAAGCAAAGGGCTGAAATGGCCAGGCGAAGGCAGGCCACTTCCGTACTTGAGTAAACCGTCAGCCCCTTTTTGATCAGGATGTAAGAACTGCCCCAAATCAAGCTCAGAATAATGAGAATCCCCCAGCTCATCAGATCAGGTCGGCCGTCCTGTTCGATTTGTGCTTTGGGTGAAGTGGGCGTTGCGTTCAAAATTTACGATCTTTGTTGAAGACATTATGCAGATCACTAAAAAACCCGAGCAAAGATCAAAAGTTGTGACGATGGAGGAGGAACCGCTCAAAGAAGATATGCCCACCCGCCTGCAGCACCTCAAGCAGCGGGCGAAAAGCGATAAACGGGCGAACAAAAAGTATTTCCAAAAGCTCAAAAAGAAGCCGCCCCGTCAGTTGGATGCCACCGTTGCCCAACTGCACGACGAGGTCTTCGAAGAGACAGACTGCCTGCAATGCGCTAACTGCTGCAAGTCGGCCAGCCCCATATTCCGCGACCGCGATATTGAGCGCATCGCCAGTCACCTCAAAATGCGCCCGGCGGAATTCGTGAGCCAGTACCTCCATATGGATGAGGAGGGCGACTACGTCCTCAACGAGACGCCCTGCCCCTTCCTCGGCAGCGACAACTACTGCTCCATTTACGAGTACCGCCCTAAGGCCTGCGCCGAATACCCCCACACCAACCACAAGGGCTTCCACCAAATTCTGGATTTGACGCTGAAGAATACGACGATCTGCCCGGCCGCTTATGAGGTGGTGAAGCGGTTGCGGGAGGTGATGCCGGGGTAAAGTTGCTGCTGATTTTTGTTGTGCTTCAGAAAAGGATCTAATGTTTAAGACGAAGTAATCTCTAGTGTCTTCGGCACTAGTTGTACTTCAGCGCTTTCATTAGGTCTTCTACTGTAGTCCATCTACCAAGAATTTTATTGTCTTTATCAATGAGAATGTAAGTTGGAAATGCTAGCACTTCAAAGTTGGATTTAGCTAAAAGCTTTTCTTCATTTTCAAAGTAAAGAGGGCGCAAACCAAATTGTCGCATAGCCGGAAAATCGTATATTTATGAAAAACAGCATGGACAAAGAAAAATTCCTCGCCTTAGCGGCCAAAAAATATG
>Ga0307978_1000152_pt1 | contig 62304 bp, 58 predicted proteins | sample OrgLakmetage1056_FD_203151 | JGI IMG/M metagenome (GOLD analysis project Ga0307978, IMG submission 203151) | Saline water microbial communities from Organic Lake, Antarctica - #1056 | ecosystem: Environmental > Aquatic > Non-marine Saline and Alkaline > Saline | place: Antarctica: Organic Lake... | reverse complement strand
CTGTCAATCGAGGCAAAATCACCTCGACCAACAGCACACACCCAACATCACAAATCGCGAAACAAATCCCAGCTCAGTGCAACGCCAGAAACAAGCGCCCCTATCGCGGAGCGATTTAGTGCTTGGGTCGTTCGCGTCAGCCTTCCGTGTATCGCTGCCTAGACTTTACAAAGGGTCCTATCTGCACATTGCCGCTGCTCGGTTCAACCGGTGCAGCGCCTGCCGCGAACGTCCGCTCCGTCCCGCACAGCGACAGCTGAAATTGTGCGCATTCTGAGCGATGAAGCGATCAGGATTGATTAAAATCGCGCCGGTTCGAGTCAACGCTGAGTCAACGGACATATGCGGTTTTGGGGACATCCAGAGTGGTTGATTGCAGCCGAATGTTGCCGGGTGCGGTCGAACAAGATGCGTGAGAACAAAGGCTTATCGGCTAAGTCATTGAAATCCATAAGTAGTTGGAATCGCAGGGGTTTTGGCTCATAACCTGAAGGTCGTAGGTTCAAATCCTACTCCCGCAACCAATAATACTGAATGATACCAAAGCTTTACGCCCCGCATCACGCGGGGCTTTTTGCTTATCCGCATTCCACGTCAACGCCACGTCAACGTTTGAAGAGTCGCACAACAAACATTCAATGAAATCAATGCCACCGCTCGACTGCGGGCACTCTGTCATCCCGAGCAGTCAGCGGAGTAAGGCTCCGGTTCGCCTGCTGTGGAGGAGACACAAACGGCCCTCACCGAACATTCCGTATCCGTTTTCAATCATGTAATTGCCTTCCCGAAAGCCGATCCCTGTCTTTCCAGACTTTACGCCTTGCTAACCTCTGTGGCGTAACACCTCAGTATGATCTTTAGATTTCGTATTTGTGAGTTCGTAGATGCCGCTGACACCGCCAAGGGATGGGTAGTTGCCTCATCTGAAGTACATGCGCGTTCGCTAGTAGGTGATCATTCATTTCTTCAAGGTATGCCGCTCAGAGGCGATATTGACGTTCCCATGGGAACAGTCCTGGTTACCAATGGCGTGTTAGCTGGCTGAATGCTTGACGGCCCTGAGGGGACCTTCATGGCCCGCGCAGCCAAGGGCAGCTGCCGCAACCAGCTAAATATGTGCTGAATCCTGACAGGTTGTGGCTTGGAGTTCTGTCTGCGCTAGCAAGCTAACACAACGACTTCGGGCTTGGAGGGACAGAAACGCCCGATGTCCGTGAAAAACTTTGGCAACTGGATGTGTTGGCGACTGCCGGAGGCGCGTTTTCCGCGCCGCCTTTTGCAGGGGATTACCACCGAAGTACCTATGCCGTCTCAACTACTTCCCGAGCATTCTCTTAAGAGCCCTAATGTTCTGTGGACCAAGGACGCTCTTTGCAATTTTCTTGGCTTCGGACGTACGTGTTGTGTCTAGCGACTTAAGGGCTTGGAGGGCGGCACTTTCACCTTCTGGTGTTGTGAAAACCTCACATAAAATAGGGCGCTCCCTCGGTTCAGGCGCAAGCCACCGCACAGCGGCAGCATCCAACTCCGATTTCTCCACAACAGAAACATATTCAAAGCCAAGTGCCGCAGCATAGTGTCGTACCAGCGTCCGCGACTGACGACCAAAATGCCCCCCTGCGGCAATAAACCTGTTCGCAGCAGCCCCTAGCTCTGCGCCGGGGTGGCCGAACTGGGTAAATTCGGTGCCATTTCCATTGTTGACCAGAAGAATCCGCACGTTCTGCCCAAGGTGACGGTTGCCGAGGGCATTCATGTCGTAGAAAAATGCCAGATCACCCGTCACAAGGAAAAACGGGCGGTCTGGTCCTGCCAATGAAGCCCCCAACAGAGACGACGTACAGCCATCAATCCCAAAACCGCCCACATTGGATGCTGACCTCACACCGTCTGGCAGCTCGAAAAAGTTCCACGCACGCAAACTGTTCAGAATGGCAAAGTGCACGACGGCATCCGTCGGCAAGCGGTGCGCAAGCTCCGAGGCCAACCAAATGTTGGATATTGGCAGATCGGGGATCTTGCCACGCAGCGCTTTCCCGCGTGACGCACACCGCGCAAGATACGTGCTGGAGCGTGGCTCCCCCTTTGAATATGCCTCAAAGAAGCTCTCTTCACGCATCTCGAAGACATGGCGCAGTTTGCGGAAAGTATCGCGGATTTCTCCGTCCTCACTGACACGCCAAACAGTTCCACCGACAAGGGTTTCACCCTGATAATCACCGGACACTTCACCGATGTGGATCGTCGTATCCGGCAACAGATCCCTCAGATCGGCACCGTTTTGCCCGCCCACCAAGGCCCCCAGGACCCTAAACTTTCCATGGTAGCCACTGGTGTGATCGCAGAACACCACCCCATCGTTGACCTCGCAAAAGCGATCCAGGGCGGCCGTCTGCGCCTCTGTCCACGTCTTGTGTGATCCCACGAAAACCCCGATCTGCCCTTTCAGTTGAGGCATGTCCGCCTCGGTCCCGGTCCAGCGGGCGATCTTGCGATATTCCGGCAACTCCTTGATCGAAAAATCCCGGCTATAGGTGGTGGGAAGATTGATATGCGCCGGACCGCCCCCTGCACGCGAGAGCGCATGGATCGCACGGTTTACCTTGATTTCGCACTCCCAGATGTCGTCGCCGTCTTTCACGACGGGCAGATCAACGCTGAGCTTCAGCGTGTCGGCGAGAGGAGAACTGCGGTCGATGACCTGTGGGACGTGTTGACCAATCAGGGCTTGAATCTGGGTTGAGGTAACAGCAAGCACTGGCAGCTTCCGATAGTAGGCTTCGGTTAACCCCGGCACATAATTGCGGGACGCCGTGGCGCCGGTACAACTCAGGACAACGGGCTCACCCGTTTCGGCCGCCATCCCGCAGGCCATATAGGCTGCCGACCGTTCATCGACAGAGGAATAAACGCTGAAGAATGGGTCATTTTGGACGCTGGCGACGAAGGACATATTCGTTGTCCCCGGCGAGGTGACAATACGCCGAATTTCATTCGCTTTAAGCAGCGCGACGACGATTTGTGCCTGTTTTTCATTCGTATAGGACATCAGTTTCTCCGGATCTTCTGAAGGGCGCCTTGAGGCACGAAGCGGTGAACAACGTATCGCAAGGCATCCTTGCGCCCGCTGAAATTGGACAAGGGGGAAGCTTCCGATGCTGCCTTATCTCGCAAAGCCTCACCGCGCGCATGGAGAGGTAGAAAGCTTCCCGACTGCAACTGCGACTGAAGCCTTGCAGACAGCGATTTCAAACTTCCGGTTCGACTGCGCACATCGAATATCTTCTCGAGTTTGGATGTGTCGAAGCAGCGGTTGAACATCCGGTCATACCGCACCTGCGGAACTGAAGACACCCAGCTACAGTAAGTCTCCAAATCCTGCAGGATGACCTTCGGCCTTGCTCCGCAATGCTCCTCCAGCCCCCTCAGATAAACTGAAAGCACCTCGTCCCAGGTCATGGTCTCGGGGCCAACCACGTTGAAGTCTTCGCCCAGTGCCTCGGTCCTTCCAATCACAGCCGCAATCATCGCCGCCACATCTGTGCCATCGGTCATGGTGGTTTTCTTGGCCAGAAGATCCCTGCAAAAGACAATAGACCGCCCCTGCACTCCTCGCAAAAGCCAGTCTTCCTTTTCAAGGTTGCCCAATTGCAGGCGGCCCTCGCCAAAGGTTATGTACGGCCGCACAATCGTCCAGTTCGTTGTAGCGGACGCGCGCAACAGGTTTTCTTGACGGGCTTTTGTCAGGGCATATTCGTCCGACTTCAGAAACTCCGTGTCAGTCGAATTTTCCAAGAGCCGAGGTGATGTTTCCCTCACGCTGGTGTGATCATCGTCGAAAACCCGCGCTGAGCTTATGAACACATACTGGTCTGTTGCTGCAAGAAGAGTGTCGACGCGTTCACTGAACTCCACGGTTTCGTAAACCATGAAGTCTATAATCGCATCCCAGCGCTCTTTCAACAGAGCAACCAGAAATGCCGGATCTCTCGCATTTCCCTGGAGGTATCGTACAGATCCACCAGGTTTGCGCATACGCCGGGTGGTGACATGTATCTCATGCCCAGCGGCGGCAAGTTCCGCGACCATCTGGCGGCCAATCGCACCGGTGGCACCGAGAGCCAGAACCTTCATGTCACTTGCTCCGGTTTCCCGAAGCGACGCGACAGCAGCCCAAAGAACGCGACCCTTTGATCCGAATTAAGGCCGAAGCGAAAGGCGATGAAGGAAGGTGCGAGATAGAGTGTGAGGACGGCGGCAATGGACATCGGGCTCAACGAGAAGCTTTCGGCCATGGGCACGTACCAAAGTATGGAGATCGCGAGGAGTGAGGAAAAAACGACCACTTTTCCAACCGGGATCAGGACTTCCTTCGAAAACCTGCGTATCGGCAATCCGGTTTTCTGGCTGGCAATGACCAGTCGTGCCCCGAACATCAATATATTGATGACGATGGCGACGATATAGACAGAAACGGCCGGGTATCCCAGGAGGATCAGGATCCAGGAGATCGCGAGAACCATGATCTGCATGCTTCCCAGCAGCAATTCATAAGATCGCATGTCCCCCGCAGCGCGCACGGCCACCATGAGCGGAAATGCCAAGGCAACGATTGCATTTTCCAAAAGCGCCAGCCGCGTGAAAATGACAGTTTCCGCCGGATACTCCCCAAGCCAAAGGGTGAGGATGCCCGGTAATGTGGCAATTATGGGCAGCGTGAGGGCCCATACAAGATAAAACGCTATCTTTGATCCGAAATATATCAAGCCATACATCTCATCGTACTTTTCCGCCGCCCAGGCCTTAGTGATCGGTGCATTGAGCGCCAAGGAGAAATTGTTCGAGAACATGAGCACTTGCGCCCCGACCGACACCGCCAGGGCGCGCGCCGCCACTGTTGCAGGGTTGAAGGCTTGGTTTATCAGGATGGTAATGGCTTGGTTCCGACTGATGGTCGTGACCTGTCCGAAGATGGTCCAACCAGAAAATCTGAGCATGGCGAGCAACATCGCCTTATTCAACCGCGGCACTCTGAAGCTGCATTCCTTGTAACGCCGCATGACCGTTATCGCGAAGATCAGGCAGATCAACACTTCGATCGCAGAGAACAGAGCCCCGAACGTCACCAGTTTATCATAAGGGGTCATCGTCAGGGCGAGTGCGGCGCCGAGCCGCAGCACCGCTTCGAGAACGGAAATTACGGCGAAAATGCGCATTTCTTCATGTGCCATGATAACGGCTGCGAAAAACGTGGAGAACATTTTCAGGAGCGCAAAGACAAAATATGCCCGAAACATAAGGATCGCCGCGTCAAGGCGGTCCGGTGCGACATTCATTTTTTCCGTAACAAACCAAAATCCTGCGGTCTCGAGGGCGATCCACGTGAAAATAGCGGCTGCGATGCAGATCAATATGTTTGTATCGTAGCAGGCCCTCGCCTCTTCGAGATTTCCCGCGCCTATAGAAAACGCAAAAAACCTTTGGGTAATTGTTTGAATCGAGCCCCACAGAAAAGACGTCATCATGATCAGACTGTAGACAACGGCATAAGTCGCATAATCTTCGACGCCCAGCGTTTGGAGCAAGACGCGGATCATGTAGAGATTTATTCCGAGTATGACGATTTGACGGACAAAGAGAGCGAAGGTATTTCCAGCGATCCGCCCTGTGCTCGTTGTTTTGGCAGAAGTCATGATATCAAGATCGCTTCCCTCTGGAAAAGACAGCTGTGCGGATGCTGCGTCGCAGCAGTCCCGAGATTCGCGCGCCTGACCTTAAATGTCGACCGGACAGGTGCGCTAACGGGGGATACTCTGCACAAAACCGGGGGATCGCCCAGAAATTGAGCGGTTTGCGCGCTTCAGTGATCTTTTTTGGCTCAGCAGTGTCGAGTGCGGCACAAGGTTTATCCATCGAACCTAGAAGTATCCTCTGCGTACAGCGCGACGAGCCCAAAAGACCCTTTTTATGACCTTGGCCCGCCAAACTTTCTGACACTGCGTGCTCCAAGCGCTGCCCGACAAGCACGAGTGGACCGTGCCCTCCCCCGCTGGTAGATCCATCACTGGCGGAGGCAGGACTGTCGTGGGAATGGCAACCTGGGCGCAATCGCCAGATCCGCCATGTAAAGTACGCTCGCAAATGCCGCCCGAAGGTCACGTCGCGCCCGCATCTGCCCGGGAAAGCGCCCGTGCGTAGGCCGCTTCCAACCCATCGAGCCAACGCTCCGGTGACAGTCCGATGTGACCGGCTATAGCAAGCGCACGGGCGCTGCACTGGGCAATAACGGCATCATCCTGGAGCACGCCGGTAAGGCAATTGATTAATGCAGCCTCATCTGTTGCATCGAAAGCGAAGCCTGCTCCAGCCGAGGCGATTTCTTCGGCAAGAAGCGCAGAGCGGGCGGCAATCACAGGCAACCCGCACCCCAGCGCTTCCACCGCGACAAGTCCGAAGGGCTCAGGATATTGCGAGGGCATCGCCAACACGCGAGCCTCGCGCAAAACAGCGCCGATCCGGGCACGGTCGCACCAGCCGTGCATCTCGGCGCCAGTGGCTGCAATCGCATCGTATTCTGGACCCTCGCCCATGACCATCAACTGCAAGCCCGCCTTGGCACAGGCTCGCGCCAGAAAAAGTCCTCCTTTTTCAGCATCGAGCCTGCCCACAAAAGCGACCTTCTGGTTATTTTGTGCCGCGATCGGTCTGTCGGTAAAGGGCACGGTGGGATTGCGAAGGACGTTCAAACGCTCCGGCGCGTATCCGCTGCGCCGCAGTGGCTCCTCCATTCCGGGGTGGATCAGCAGGATTTCAGGTACAGAAGCCTTGCGGTCAAGGTGCTTCCACAGAAGTCCCGTGCGTGCCACACGCCACATTTTCTGAGACCTCGACCGGCGGTCACAATTGGTCGCGAGGCATGCGCCCGATAACGGCACGCGGGTACAAACCTCCTGCGCCTGATAGTCCCAGAATGCGCCATTGGGACAGCCAAGAAAAAAATCATGGGCGTGCAATACAACGCGGGGAAACACTGGTCGTAACACCCGCATCAGGGCAGGAGAAAAAACCTTGGACCACGCATGAACATGATAAACCGTCCGCGCTGTGTCATTGCGCGCGATCCACGCCCCAAGACGCTGCGTCACGGGACCATTGTGCAGTCCCTTGATAATCGCGTCGTGCCTTGGCGCGTCAAGGATATGACTTCCTCCCGCACCCCATAACTCAATACCGCAGTCCGTCAGGTCTCTGTTTTCCTTCGTCTCTGCGGACAGAAAAAAGACCCGCCGCCCCCGCGCCGCAAGACCCTTGGCCGAGTAGACCGCCAGTCCCGTAGCCCCCCCCCGACCAACGGGATCATCATTGATCATTACAATTTGGGCAGCGTCCAAATCCTGACGTCGATCCGGATCGTCGCAAGCTGTGCATTCAACACAGACGTGCGCAGTCTTTTGATTATCTATGATCGTCATCGATCCGCCTCAGATGCAGGGCTGCGCTGTGGATCAGGAAAAGTCGTGATTTCGATTGAAGACCCGACGGTACGATCTCGCCTCAGGGATTTGTCCCGAACGCAAAGCAGTGCCATGTGCAAGACTGTGGTCATTCTGACGATCTCCTGTCGGATTGAGAGACGGGAATGCGTGTGCTGTGAAAGGCAGGCAGCGGCACGCCACGTGGCCATGGCACAAAGTCGGTCCGCGATGCTGCGGCAAGTGCAATCGCGGCGACATAGATCCGTGGAAGACCAGGACTTGCGCCAAAGCTGCTTGTGATAGCGACGACGATCGATACTAGGAAAAAACATTGGGCCGCACGGCGGATGGCAAGGTCCTCAGACGTCAACTCGCCATGCGGCCCGAAGTAGGACAACAGGTAGAAGCTCGCGATCAGGATGAAGCCGGGAAATCCTACCGCAGCGAGCACTGCAGAAATGTGACCGTTCGCCATGACCGAACCGACGCCGGCCCCAAGTCCCGATGTTGCCCAAAACACCTCAATGCCGTTCAGTGCCATTGCTCCGCGTTCGAGGCCGGATGCGGTTTCAGCCTTCGACAGGACAAGACGATCAAGTATCTGGTAAGAAAGGCTCTCGGTATCCAGCAACGCCGCACCCACTCCGAGCACGGTCGCCAGAGCCAAGATCAAGACCAGCAAAGCCCAAGTATAAAGCACACGTGCCGGCAGGGTTGTTTGTAACCGCCACACACCGCAGGCCGCGAGGAAAACGACGATCACGGCAGTCCCGATGAGACCCCCGGAAGAGAGCGCGAGAACGGCCATGAAAAGGCTCACCAAGCCAATCGCCATATCTTCCGGCCTTCGGGCATAGAGCCCATGAAGCAGGAAAAACCCGGCGAGAGCCGCACTAACAGCACCAAAGGCGGAGGCCTCTGAAAAGCCGCCCGTTAAGCGCGGCAGGCCTGCGATCTTGTGGCCGTCCAGTACCTCGTAGTCCGCTGTTTTAATAACAGACAAAATCTCCCCAAGTCCCACAAGTTGCACTAAACCCAGCATCACGTTGATGCAGGCACCGATGCGGAGGCCTTGGATGAGAATGCCCGGACCAGTCCTGCGCGCCACTGCGTAGGCGACAAAAAAGAAACAGATATCGAGCAGCAGGTAGGCCGTTTGCGACAAATTTGACGAAGACGGACCAAGTGGATGGAGCGAACCAAGGAATTTTCGACTGATCCTTTCTCCATCATAGAGCCGGTTGAATGCAAAGACGTCCACGGTTCCCGCGAAAAGCCGTACGAGGAAAAAAGACGCAAACAGTCCGTATATGGCCAACAAGATCAACAGAATACCGGGCATGGATACTTGCGCCTTGGGGCGAACCAATATGAAATACAGGGTAAACAGTCCTACGCACGCTGCTGCCACAAAATCGTCTGCCACAAAGGAAAATCCTCCAAGTCGAAAGACGTTCAACATGCCAAACGGCAGAAGCGCGCCGACGAGCGCTACCGCATAGGAGCGATGCTTCAAAACACAGAGCATCCAGAAAACGATGACGATCAGGCCCGCGGAATAGACTTGCATAGTCCTACCCTACTTAGACGTCGGGCGTCGCGTTGAGAATGATCTTCGCAGTATCGGCGGAGGACGGCACAGACCATCGCTGTTCAAGATCTGGCTCGAACAATTCTGGCGCGGTGCGTTTAACGATGGCCATCATGCGCTTCCGAAAACGCTCGGGGCTAAAACTTTGTGCATGTGCCGCTATTTGAGCGGGATGTAGCCGCACTTGATCTTCTAGTTCAAAGCGTTCGATAGCTTCAGCCAGCGCCTCGACGGTCTGACTATTGAAAAAGGTACCGGTATGGCCAGGAATGACTGTATCTAAAACGCCACCACGCCCGTAAGCTATGACCGGTCTGCCGCTCGCCATAGCCTCGAGAGGTACTATCCCGAAATCCTCTTCGCCAGGGAAAATCAAGGCTTTGCAGCCCGAGTAAAGCGATTGGAGCTCAGCGTTGTCCACACGCCCCAAAAATTCGACGTTCGTGGGCGCATTGGCCTTTAGACGCCTTAATTCGCTTCCCGCCCCCACGATTTTCAAAGGCTTTCCAAGTTTGCGGAATGCATCGAGTGCAAGGTCGGCACGCTTATAAGGCACAAGCTCGGAGACATAAAGATAGTATTCGCCGGGCGAGGCCGACACTGTGAAGCGCGAAAGATCAACTGGTGGGTTCAGCACCTCGGCCTCTCGCCTCCAATACTTCGAGATCCGTTTGGCTACAAAGGAGGAGTTGGCGATCACATGGTCAATACGCTGCGCTGACACAAAGTCCCATTGCCGGAGCCGATGCGCGGTCGCCTGAAATATCTGGCGGGTCGGAAAAGATAGATGGTCCCGGTATTCGGGATAGAGGTCCCAAATGTAGCGCATAGGAGAATGCACATAGCAAATATGGGGTGTGCCCGGACGCGTCAGCACGCCTTTTGCCGGTCCACTTTCGCTCGAAATCACAAGGTCATAATCCCGCAAATCCAATTCCTCGAGAGCCCGGGGCATAAGCATGAGGTACTTTTGGTAATGCTTCTTGGCCGCAGGCATGCGACCGATGTAAGTCTCGATAATCTTGTGTCTCAGCAGCTTTTCGGAAATTGCGCTGCGATCGACGACGTGGGTAAAAATATCCGCCCCCGGAAACAAGTCACAAAGCTGCTCAAGCACATACTCGCCGCCGCGCATGTTGATCAACCAGTAATGAACAAGGGCTATCTTCAAGGGACTGTTCTCATTTCTTTCCTAGTAGCTGGAACTCAGTTTTTTAGAAGTTTGGGAGACATCGCGGCAATATTAAGCGTTTCTTGTCATTCTTCCACTAACGTGTTTCGAGGCCTTGTTTTTGACAACTGCGCAACCTTAACGTACGTTGCTCGACGTGGAGGCTCCCTAGTGACCAAGCTAACTATTCTTCTACCCACGCTCTCCGTTCTCAGCGCAGTGGGAGCTTATATGGCCGTAGGTAAATTATCTTGGTGGGTAGCAATCGCATTTTTTGGAACCTCGGTTCTGGTAGCTGGCTTTTTTTTCTCACTAGGCTTTTTGCGCCCATCGGCACGAGCCACTCAACTTGCCGACTGTCTCGATACACCACCCAAAGGCAAGACCTCAGAGAATGATGGCTAATATGCGCCCTCGCGGCGTGAAACGACCTCAAACGTTTTCCAGATAATTTTCAGATCAAGATTCATGGACCACTGCTGGATATAACGTTTATCAATCGCGACACGCTCTTCGAAGGTAGTGCCGTTCCGCCCTGAGACCTGCCAAAGGCCGGTAATACCTGGACGCACTGACATATAGCTTGTTCGCATTGAGCCGTATTTCTTAAACTCGGAGCCGGTCACAGGCCGCGGCCCCACCACGCTCATGTGTCCAAGCAGCACGTTCACAAATTGTGGCAGCTCATCAAGGCTTGATGACCGTAGAAAGGGACCGATCACCGGTACGACCCTAGGATCGTGTTTCAGCTTTTGATTTCGCTCAAATTCCTCACGCGCGGCTGGATCGGCAGCTAACAATTCGCTGAGTTTTATTTCAGCATCCACAACCATTGTGCGAAATTTGAAACAACCAAAGGGCTTTCCGCCGAACCCAATGCGCTGGTGAACAAAAAAGACCGGCCCTTTGTCAAAACACCGCAGCAACACACTGATGATCAACAGAAGCGGCAATAGAGCTAGCAGCGCTGTTGCCGCGAAGATAAAGTCAAAGCAGCGCTTGAGGCTTCCACCAATTGGAGCATTGATGCGGCGTACGGTGTCGGCCTTCCTGTCACCATGATCATTGCGCCCGATATTAATTGTCATTGCAAACCCCCGGAATTTAACCACGCAGCCTCGAACCTACGGCTTAAAGCTCTATTGCATGATTAACAAGCTATTAAATTTATCCTAACATTTATCCCCCCAACATCGCGATTGACCAAGCTACTTCCTGTTTTTTGTGCAGGTGCAGCGTGGTTGTGCATGCAAGTGGCACTCTTCAAAGCTGATGCAATTCGAAAAACAAGTTTTTGATTTGACAAATTCAGGTCAGGAGATCGGCGATTCCCTGCACCGTTTGGGTCATCAGGCAATTGCGCACTTCATCCGGTATCGGATGACATTTGGCAGCGATGATCCTGTGGCAAAGGTATTCTGGGGTCATGCTTGCATCAACTACGCAGTGTACTTCACGCCCAGTCAAGCTATAGAAACTCTCAACTTTTCGATCCCAGCCGAGACCCAATGATGGCACCCCATAGGCAAACGCTATGATGCTTGCATGGAGCCTGTGTGCCACAATCACGTCATGGCTACTGATGGCATGAGCCAAGTCACGCGGAGACAAGAAGGCCGCATGTCGGATCAGGCGGCCGTCCGCGACGATGTCCGCAAGGGCGGGGTCAGCGATTAGGCTTGTCAGGCTCGCCTCGTCCTCGAGGGCCCCGTTCGTAAACAATGCCACCGAGAGGCCTTGGCCGCAGAGATGAACAATAACGTTGAGAAAAAAAACGCGGGTGTGTCGACCGCCGACCACCGGCATATCTGCATGGTACTGCAGAACCTCCGCAGCGGTGATGCAAAGTCCGACACGGCCCCTCCCCAATGCGAGCGTATGTTCCGGGGCGGGGCCATAGACTGTTTCAGCCAAGACCGCAGGATCGGGAACCACGCGAATGCCACAGTCGAGTTCGGGCATCTGCCTAGTAAATGCCGCGACAGACCGCTCATCACGCAAGGCGACGTACTGCAGCTTTACTGCGTGGAGCTGAGCAAAAAGCCGCGCCCCCCGAGCGGACCAGCCTTCTCCCGCCCCCGCCCCATAAACTGCCACAGAAACACGTTCATCACGGCAAATTCGCGCGATCCGGCCAATTTTAATTGGAAAATTCAAGTCGCAATCGGCAAAAATCTGTCCGCCCCCGATGACCACACTGGTCTTGTCGCGGATCAATGCGCGCCAACCGGGCTCCAGCGCGTCGATTTTCCCGCCAAGAAGGAACAGCACCAACCGCTGTCGCAGCGGCTGCGGAATTTTTGGCAAGAGCTTGAGGACTAACGATCGCTTTCGACCATTAGTGCCCGTGAAGGCCGTGCGCCCCGCCAGATCTATATGTACGATCTCAAGATCTGGACGTACGTTGCCTATCAGATAAGTCAGGCATTCAGAAATGACGCCCTTCCCAAGATTAGGGCTGAACCGCAAACCGCAGATTACAAGTCTGCCAGTCCTACCCAAGGAAAGATGGGAGAAAACTGATTTTCCAACTGGGTTACCGGCCGGAGTGTTCATAGACACGAATATAATCTATTTTCATTTCTGCGCCGTTCGCTTCATCCGTTACCGGCCAGCCGCCGCCGGACGCAAGATTGGCAAGGATCATCATTGGCTGTCTGTGAGACGCACGCGTTGGCGACGACCAATACGGTGCTCCGTCGAAATAGAATGTCGTCATTTCCTCCGTTATGAGCACGCCAAAGCGATGGAAGTCGCGCGCGAGTTGTCCTGGCTCGACTTCCTTCCAATGCAGCTCGCTGTTGTTTTTGTCGCGCCCGTTTCGGGACCAGACGTGCAAGACTGATGAGAAGCGATCCGGGGTCACTCCGTAGAATTCCATGACGTCAATTTCGGCTGTAACCTCCGCATCCGGCGTGAGCCTGTCTGCTCCGATCAGCCAGAAGGCAGGCCAGACGCCGCGGCCCAAAGGGAGAAGGGCACGCATCTCGAAATATCCGTACTGCTGGGCAAACCCGTTGCCCTGGGGGTCCATCGAGGACAGCAGGCCTGTGGTCCATAACGCTGGCATGTGTTTACGGAGCCTGATTGTCAGCACCCCATCCACAACTGAAAATGTATCGTTTATAAGCGCCCCTTTGAAACGCGCATCGCCGAAATCGCCGTTCCAGGGGGTCCGGGTGTACCAACGCGCCCCGCTTCCAGGGCGGGCAGAGGCATCCAGATTATCGAACTCCTCTGCAAACGTGAGATTGAAGCCAGCGGCGGTTGGAGTGTTCATTTCGAAGGCAGCGACAGGGGCTACCGCCCACCCAAGAAGCACAAATACTGCTACTGCCAGACTACGCAAGATCATCATGCCACACCTTCCCGCACCAATCCTGAGACATCAAAGGCTGCCTTGATGGCTACCACGCCGATCGTTTTTACCCCCAGCCGCTCTAATGAGCGCGCTACAAAGTGGATAACATCACGCTGAGTCGCGGCTACATCCACTACGAGCACCGTGCTATCCGTTGCGCGCGCTAGAAGCGAATTCTCAGCGGCATCACCCCAAGTGCTTGCGTCAAACAGGACGATATCATAGCGGGATTTGAGCACACCCAGAAGCGCCTTTATTGCTAATTCACTAATTTTTTCAATCGCCTCTGGCGTCGCTGTCCCAACCGCCATAACATCAAAAGCACCTTCTTGATGGGAAAAAATTAAGCTGTCGGCAGAGGGTTTCTTGAGGAGCGCGTCGGAAAAACCTTGGCTCTCACCGAGCCCAAAGCGGTGCGTCAGTGCGCTGGATCGAAAGTTACAATCCACCATCAGCACCTTGGCACCATTCCTTGCGAAGGACTGTGCAAGTTCTAAGCCAATTTCCGTCTGTTCTGCATTATGCACCGTGGACGTTAGCAGACAGCTGCAGGTAGATGAGCCCTCGCTGAGATCAACGCCGATCGCATTGCGCAGCTTTCGCACCTCTTCGCGCATCTGCTCCACGCGACCCCCAAGCGCCACGGCGTCCACACTGCTCTTGCTTGCCCGCCAAAACCGCTGCGCCAGTGACAAAGCCGGGAATGCCGCGATAACAGGCAAGCCGCTTAGGTGTCCTACTTCACGGAGCGAGCGGACCCGAGGAGTGAACAACTGCTGCGCGATGATAATCGAGAGGCCCAAAAATACGCCGAACACCATACTACCTGCCATAGTCATCGTCTTCTTTGGCCTTGCCGGTATAGAAGGAATATCAGCCTTTTCAATAATACGCGCGCCTGCGCTCCCGAAGGCCTGCGCGGCGCGGGTCTCATGAAGCCTTTGCAGCAAGTTTTCGTAGACGCGCCGTACGGCTGCAGCCTCCAGTTCAAGCTGGCCCAACTCGATAGATTGCTTCTCCAGCGCAATACTCGCATCAGTGGTGTCGCGCATCAGATCCGCAAGCGCGGCTTCATGCGATGCAACAAGACCCAGTTCGTCCACGAGCGATTGCAGGTAGCCTTCCACGCTTCTGGACAACAGCCCGGTCATAGCAAGCAGCTGCGTCTCCGCGGCTTTGCTCTCGACATTCTCGGGACCAAGCGAGGCAGCCCGTTCGTCGCGCAAGATACGTGCACTTGTGAGTTCCTCGCGGACACGTGAAACCTCCTCGGAGGTTACGACATGCGCCGCGCGTTCCAACCCTTCGGCATCGATCAGCGCGCCTAGGGAGATCACCCGCGCCTCCAGGGCGATCCTCTCTCGCCGCAGCGCATTCAGCTCGCTCGACGTATCGCTCAGCACCTGTTCGGTCAGCAAGAGATTGCTCTGTTCCAGCTCCAGTATCTCACTTCGCCGGGTCACGATCTCAGCCTCCAAACTGGCCATCTCACCGCGCGAGGTGGCGGTGCGTTCATCCAACAACTCCGCTGCGCGGGTGATTTCAGTCAGGCTCTGATCATAGCGCTGTGCGATGTACATCGCGGGCAAGGTATTGGCGATGGCCGCGGCACGTTCCGCGTCGGTCGAAATGACGCCAATCCTGATCCCATGAGAAATGCCGATCGGTGAAATCACCAGAATGTTCTGCACGCGGTCGACGATCTGCTCTCTAGAAAGGCTGGAAGAACCACTGGACGATGGCTCACCGGCAAACACACCCACCAGTGAGCGCGCCACGCGCCTGAACAAACTTGGCACAGCGGGCTGCGAGAACTCGTCCACCGCATCGAGCGACATTTCTGTCACCAGACTGTCAACAAGGAGGTTTGAGCCGAGCACCTCTATCTCATTTGCAATGATGACTTCATTGACTTCCTGCGGCGCGATCATCCCGTCACCGGCAGACAATCTAATGTCGCTCGGGTCCAGGATCACCTCCGAGGAAGCCCAGTACGTGGGGTTGGTTGTCACGATGATATAGAAACCACCCGCCATACACAGGGCGACAGAAACCGCGAGCACCCAAGCCTGCGCCTTTATGCTCCGCCATAGATCACCGATATCAAGCAGCATCCGCTCATCGGGCGCGGACTGGATATCTTCGGGAGCGAAATTCTCCGTGACAATGCGCGGCTTGGCAATCATCGCGCTGCCTTGCGGGCATGGGAGTGTGGTCTAAACATCCGCAGTGACCCTTTCGGGTGCCAACGCCTGCTCGAGAAACGCCCGTGACAGCTTGCGCTGCGCCTCGAGCCGGGGTGCGACCGACGCGTAATTCACCTCCCCGTCCAGCGCCCCAAGGTCATCCATTCCCAGCACCAGCCGATGCCCAAGGCCAAGGAGGTCCAGGATGGATGTGAACCTGTCCACGCCGCGTTTGGAATTTCCGATGCAGACGAAGGGTTTTTGAAAAAGGATTGCAAACAGCGTCCCGTGGAAAGAATCCGTCACCACGTATTCCGCGTCCTTGAAGGCGCGCACCCAGTTGGGAACGTCAACGGTATTCGCGCCGTCATTCAACGTCAGCGTCTTGACGACACTTCCACGTGCCGGTCCTTCGAGGGCGCGCGCGAGTGCTGCATCGACCACGTCGGAATGGTCGAGCACGTAGTTGAGGACATAGGGTTTCTCGACCGGTTCAGGGCGCGCGATGATGTCGTCGTAGAAACCAGCCGTGACGAGCATCGTCGGATCGAGCGCCAAAGTGCATGAGGCGCGGTGCAGCGTCTCTTTGCAAAGCGTCATCCCCGACACTTCCCGCAAGGAAACCGCGTCGAAGTCCGCGAGCATCCTGCGTACCTCCGTCAGCCTATGTGGCGCATTCCACTCGCTTTTTCCAAAAGACGCAGCATAGGAGATTTTCCGGAAATCGCCCTCAAGATCGAGAAAAAAGGACGCCGTATCGACATCTTCAATATAATCGGGACGCCAGACCTGGTCGCTGCCAACGATCACCGCGTCGAGGCCAAGAGTGTCAATCGCCTTTGAAAGCGCTTCGTCGGTATATAGCGGTCCAACCTGATTGGGAATAGAGCGCTTCAAGAACGGATAATGACGCGCACGGGCCTTCTCCATAGAACGGGTCTTCTTGTAATCGTGACCGGGCACGGCACGCAGCAATCGACCGAGCAGCTGATGGGAAACCGGACGCCAGAACTTCTTGGCAAGAAGAACAGGCTCATGTCCCATATCGCCAAGAACCCGATAGAGTGCGGCGGCTTGCAACATTCCGCCGTAATTATCGCTCAACGGTAACGTCAGGATGCCAACTTTCATTCTGCGCTCAATATCCATTTGTGGTCATCACGTGACACCTAACCCGTTATTGACCAGCACATCTAGGACGAATCGGACTGGTGCGTCGCACCTTGCGAGAGTCTCCAATTGCCGCTCCATTTTTGGGCTATCCGGTGAAAGATATGGCATCGCGTGAAAATCTTGAGCGCATCGGACCATGCGCAACCTCTGCTGCTGCCCTTGTCTTGCGTGACACCTTCACGTCAGGGCACAAGACAGAATGATGTGTTGTTTTTCGTGTTGCCGCCTCCTCTCCGTTGCGTTGGTCGTAGGCCTGGGTCTTGCGTTCCCGGCTTCCGCACAGACGTCGCCTTATCAGCTGGTCGCCGGCGACGTGGTCGAGATCGTCTATGCGGGTGCCGTCGAACCAATGAGCGCCATGGTCGATATCGACGGCAACATTCGCCTGCCCGGTTTGCGCGGTGTGGCGATCGCGGGTCTGACACTCGACGAGGCAGAGCTTTTCCTTGAACAGTCATTGTCGGACGCAGGCTTGTACGTTGATCCTCGCATCTCGATTTCCGTTGCGCGCTATGCTCAGATCATCGTGGTTGGCGACGTCTCCAACCAGGGGTTTCATGACTTCTTCCCCGGCATGACTGTGTCCGCTGCACTTGGATTGGCCGGGGGACGCGCCGCAGACGGTCCAAGCGAACTGGACCTCAGCCGCGCTGAAACAGACGCCCGCATCCGCCTGCAGCAAGCCGCCGTCGAGATAGCCGACGCAACAGTCAAACTTGCGGGGCTCGAGGCCTTTCTTGCTGGAAGCGACACAATTTCATTGGATCCCGCACAGATACAGACTTTGCCCAGAGGCGTGCACGAGCAAATCCCTGACCTGATCTCTGCAGAAACCCTGATGCTGGAGGCCAAGCTTGAACGCCAGCATGAAATGCTTCGGATATGGGCCACTGAAATCGAGGGTATGGAGGCGCAAAGCGCGCTTTCGACGGAACGTCTCGACCTGCAAGACCGGGTCGTTGCCAACCTTGAGGTAGAGCTTGAAGCCTCGCAAACGCTGGTGGAACGCGGGCTTCAGACAGCTAACCGGCTTTCCGAGATCTCCCAGCGGGACGCCAACGCCCGCGCCCGCGCTCTTGAGATTGAGAGCGCCAAGATCCTGCTTGATCGATCAATAGCGGACGCCGCGCTGGAACGGTTTTCCTTCACCAGTCTGCAGCGGCAGGAGGCCCTGCGTGAACATCGTTCAGCGCAACTCGGGCTGGAAAAAGCCCGTCTGAATTACTCCCGCGAGGTCGAAACACTCTCGACACTTTCCCGCGCCAGTCCTGTGTCAGCATTGGCCGACGATACCTTTCTCGTACTTTTCGAGATAATCAGCCCGCGCCTTGATCGCAGCGGCACCGGGGCAATCCTACGCGATACGGCGCTCCTCCCCGGCGATACTCTGATCGTTACCTTGGCTCCGATCGACCAGCTTACTCGCTAACCTGCGCCGTCATCCGCAGCCGCGGGTCGGCCCGGAACTCGTCCGATGGCCGTCTCGGCGATGTGCTTGAGGTGTACAACGACAAACTTCAGCCGCTGGGACCACGGCCGCTGAAGCGGCACAGACCACACCACGGGAAGAGCTGCCAGAAACAGCAAAAGTTTTGACCGAACACATCTCCCCGACGGCCTGATGGCGCTATATGGCGTGCACCCCAGCCATGGCACCTTGTAGTGACGAAGCAACGCGTCAATATCTGCGTCGTAGCCCGTTGTGCGGTCAAAGCCATTCTCTTCCAATTTGGCAGCCACGGGCTCCGAGTGGCGTAAAGGGGCCGCGTCAAGCACAGCGAAGTCCCGCTCCTCAGTGCCCACTTGCTGAGACCACACAATATCGATCCCGGTTTCACGCTTCGAGTGGTACAAATGTTCCACCTTTGCAAGAATATCAGACCGGAAGATCGGGCACATCATTTCTATGAAGTTCACATGCCGCAATCTAAAGGCCTTTTGCTGCACCAATGCCGCGTAGGTATAGTGACTGTCGGGCGTAAGCGCAGCTTGTGCGATCTTGAAGTTTCCTTCCAGACAAAGGCGAAACATGTGATTTAGACCCTCGGTCGTAGCCTCAAGGTCTTCGTCATAGAAACACACGTATTCATACTGACGCCACATATCTCCCTGATCGTTCATAAAGCCGCTGTAACCCGCAACCTTGTAGCCCGGGCGAAACTCAAAGAAGACACCGTCAGCGTCCACAGGAACTACTGATGGATCATAGGCACTGAGCACTACGTCAAATTCCCGGGTCGCCGTGGAGCCGATCCAACCGCGATGGAGGCTCTTGGGGCCAATTCGTGTCACCAAAAGACATCTGGAAGCCCGATTCATTTGCATTCAGCTGCTTCCCATCTAAGGTGCTTCACGTCTCTCCACCATATTGAATATCTCCGGTGATGAAGGTACAACGGGATCGCAACAGGGAACGTCGCAATTAGGTGCATTTTGCTCAAAATTTAAACATATGCTTGCTGGCCTGCCGAAATCAAAGACGGGGCCTAATAAATCCAAGCATGTCACGCCGCCACAGTGTTCAAGTGTCGTAGAGGCAAAGACTACTTGTCAGTTTTGAGTATGCGTATTTCTAGGTGCATAGCAAATGGACAGCTTTACGTGCGCAGATTAGGAGGGATCTGAGATGCTCAGCTTGGCCACAGGTGATATTCAAATGTGGAGTGGAGGTTACATCGGACTTATCCTCATGTGCGAACTTTTCATACCTATCGTCTTGGATCTGGCCCTCGCACCCCTGTTCTGGGGAGCGCCACAGCACAGTCAGCTATGGTACATTCTGAGCATCACCTGTTTCCCCAAAAGTAATCTCATCTTCGTCCCGACGACTATGACCTGTTTCTTCGTTCAGCGGGTGCCCTGCCTAGTGCCGGCCCCGGCAAAAAAGGTCGGCTCATTCGCACAGATTATAATGTTTTGTGTGCCGATGCCGCTCTTGATGCAGCTTCAGCGTTTCCCGTTCTTGACACTATTGTGCAAGGCTTGGTGGCGCAAGTGCGAGTACATATCGGCGAGCAACCGTGCTCCAAACTTGGCGTCCGACGCATTGAGCCCCTTTAAGTTGTCGTTGACGTCCTACTTTTCTACCCTCCGCGATGATCTAGCCCGGATTCACAGATACGTGGGCTCACTTACCGCCCGCGCGGGATACACCAAAGACCTTGGCTTTGAGCGAAGGCCTTTTAATGATAATCCGTCAATCCTTAGCGCCTGTAATGGCTCTAAACATCGGACTACTGATGATCCGAGTAAACCTAGGCACGGGACACAGAACGCTACCCCGTCCGCTTCGTCTTGCGCCAGGTGTCAAAGTGCGCAAAGCGCCCTGGAAATGGTTATGACATCGTGCGGATTGAGTGCGCGCACAAAGGTCAGATGGCGAGCTTCGCAAAAATACACTCGCCTGCCGCATCTACTTATTTTCAATTTACTTTGGGCTGCATCGCCAACGCTTCCAAGATTTGACTGTAGAGAGCTTACTACCATCTTTTCCAAAGCGCGGTGGCGATGAATTGATTTAATGCCGCCGCACCCCGAACTCAAAAGGAAACCGCCAATGAGAGCGACCGGAAAAACAATTGAAATGTCCACCAAAGCCACCCGGTTGACAGTAGGTTTCGCCACGACAGGACGCGCCGAGGTGCTCGCCCAAACGGTGGCACACCTCGGGCGCCAGACGTTTCTGCCCGATCGCATTCTCATCAGCGCGATCAGTGCCAAAGATCATGCAGGTGTGATCTCAGATAAGATTCCTCTCGAATTCCTTACGACGGCACGGGGCCTGACCCAGCAGCGCAATCATATCCTTGATCTCTGTACACCTGATGAAATCGTGGTGTTCTTCGACGACGACTTCGTGCCCTGCGATGATTACCTCTCAAACGTCGTTGACGTTTTCAGCTCCCACCCGGACGTCGCTATGGTGACGGGTACAGTGCTCGCCGACGGTATTCTCAACTCCGGCATCGCTTTTCACGAGGCCGCCCGGATCGCTACAAGCGCCTCCCCCGCCGAAAGCGATGCTCTGACACCTGTCTATAATGGCTACGGTTGCAATATGGCCATCTGCAACCGCGCGATCCAAAATCAAGGCCTCCGATTTGACGAAAAATTACCGCTCTATTCTTGGCTGGAGGACGTGGATTTCAGCCGACTTCTCGCTTCTCACGGCCGGATAGTATGCGCAGCAAAAATACGCGGCGTGCACATGGGTGTAAAATCGGGACGTACCCCTGGTTTGCGGCTGGGATATTCGCAGATCGTTAACCCATTCTATCTTGCGCGCAAGGGCACTGTCACTTGGAGTTTTGGCTCTCGCCTCGCAATCCGAAATATCGCCGCCAACCTAATAAAATCGGTAAAACCTGAGCCCTATGTCGACCGCATCGGGCGACTAAGGGGGAATTTGCGAGGGCTTTGGCATATTGTAACCAGGCGAGCAGATCCTGCCCGAATTATAGATTTTGACTTCTAAAGAAAGTTGTCTCCCGGAAAATGCGCCCGTATAAAGAGGCTTTTTTGCATTCGGAAAACGACAAATTGCATTAAAGCAACACTCTATTCGGCAGCTATCTTGGGATCGGCACCCACTGCCAATTCGGCACTGCGAGCATTTGCTGCCGCCAGCAGACCTGCGTGAGTTCCACAATCGTAGCGTCTCCCGGTGAACGGGAACAATGTCAGCTCGGCTTGGTCAATCATTGCAGAGATCGCATCAGTCAGCTGATATTCGCCGCCTGCGCCTCGTGGAATCTTGCGTAGAGTGTCAAAGATCGCTGGCTCTAGTATGTAGCGCCCCACTGCGGCCATGCGTGATGGCGCCGCTTCGGGAGCAGGCTTTTCGACCATACCGCGCGCCACAGCACTCCGGCCCATGGCAAGGCTTCCGTTCACATGGAATATACCATATTTCGACACTTCGCTCTGCGGGACTTCCATCGCCGCGACCATGTTGCCGCCAGAGTAGCCCTCATACATTTCAACAAGCGCCTGTTTTCCTAAGATAACATCATCTGGCAAGATCACACCGATAGGCCCGTCCAACACATGATCTGCCGCGCAGAGAAGAGCGTGACCAAGGCCCAATGTGAGAACGGCAGTGCGAAAGTTTGCCACGGAAGTGGCGGGATAGTCTTGCTGCGGGCAGAGTAAAACTTTGCCACTTTGGCCCTTTCTGGTGACAGGGGGGCGGGGGCATTTTAATCGTGGAACTTTATCGGAAGGTCCGTCTCGCGCGTCGAGGCGGTATGAGCGAACGAGCGGCAGCAGTTCATTTTGGGGTGTCGCGCGCGAGCGTGAAGAAGATCATGGAGTTTTCCATACCGCCCGGTTACCGGCGAACAGCAGGTATCAAGCGGCCGAAGCTGGATGGGTTCACTGGCTTCATCGACCAGTGGCTGCTGGAAGACCTCAGCCGGAACCGCAAGCAACGACATACCGCCAAACGGGTTTTTGAGCGGCTACGGGACGAGCACGGGTTCAAGGGCGGCTATACGACGGTCAAGAATTACGTTCGTGAACATAGTCGACGAAGCCGCGAGATGTTTGTACCGCTGGTCCATGCCCCCGGTCACGCCCAGGCAGATTTCGGCGAGGCCATGGTGGTGATTGGTGGCGTTGAACAAAAGGCGCACTTCTTCGCGCTGGACCTGCCCCACAGCGATGGCTGCTTTGTTCGGGCCTACCCCGCAGCCGTTTCGGAGGCTTGGATTGATGGCCACGTCCATGCCTTTGCCTTCTTTGGCCGTGTTCCGCAGTCGGTGCTTTATGACAATGATCGGTGCTTGGTGGCGAAGATATTGCCAGATGGCACACGCAAGCGGGCCAAGTTGTTCAGCGGATTCTTGTCGCACTACTTCATTCATGACCGCTATGGTCGCCCCGGAAAGGGCAATGACAAGGGTGCTGTCGAAGGTCTTGTCGGCTATGCTCGGCGCAACTTCATGGTGCCCATCCCCCACTTTGCGACATGGGAAGCCCTGAACCTGTGGCTGGCAGAACAATGCCGCAAGCGTCAGGCGGATGTCTTGCGTGGGCACAGCGACAGCATCGGGCAGCGCCTGGTTCGTGATCTTGAGGCTATGATGGATCTGCCCGCGTCACCATTCGACGCCTGTGATCAGGCCACTGGCCAAGTGAACTCGCAATCCCTGGTGCGTTACAAAACCAACGATTATTCGGTGCCGGTTGCTTATGGCCATCGTGACGTCTGGCTTCGTGGTTATGTGGATCGCGTCGTTATCGGCTGTGGCGGAGATGTGATTGCCCAACACCCCAGATGCTGGGATCGCGAAGACATGGTCTTTGACCCGGTTCGCTATCTGCCCCTGCTGGAGCAAAAGGTCGGCGCCCTTGATCAGGCAGCCCCTTTGGCCGAATGGGATTTGCCGGAAGAGTTCGCGACCCTGCGCCGCCTGATGGAGGCCCGGATGATCAAGGCGGGTCGGCGTGAGTATGTGCAGGTCTTGCGACTCTTGGAGACCTTCGAGATGGCAGACCTGCAGGTTGCCGTAAAAAATGCGTTGCGCATGGGCGCGATTGGGTTTGATGCCGTCAAACACCTCGTGCTGTGCCAGATCGAGAAGCGACCGCCAAAGCTAAATCTGGATGTCTATCCGTATCTGCCAAAAGCCAACGTCGGCACGACATCAGCGGCCAGCTATATGTCACTTATCCGGGGGCGGGCAGCATGACCGAAGCGCCTCAAATCCTTTTGAACCATCGTCTCAAATCCCTGCGGCTGCCGACCGTTCTGCGAGAATACGGCAAACTGGCCAAGCAAGCTGCGACAGAAGGGCTGGACCACGTCCAGTTCCTGGCGCGACTGATCGAACTGGAGATGATCGACCGCGAACGCCGCATGATCGAGCGCAGGATCAAGGCGGCGAAGTTCCCTGCTGTCAAAAGTCTGGACAGCTTTGACTTCAAGGCAATCCCGGCCCTGAATAAAATGCAGGTTCTGGAGCTGGCACGCTGCGAATGGGTCGAGCGGCGCGAGAACGTCATCGCCCTTGGCCCATCTGGCACCGGCAAAACCCATGTCGCTTTGGGCCTCGGGTTAGCTGCCTGCCAAAAGGGCCTGTCCGTCGGTTTTGTTACTGCTGCCGCACTCGTCCATGAACTTATGGAGGCGCGAGATGAGCGCCGGCTGCTGCGGCTACAAAAGCAGATGGTTGGTTACAAGCTGCTGATTATTGATGAATTGGGCTTCGTCCCACTCAGCAAAACAGGTGCCGAGCTTTTGTTCGAACTAATCTCGCAACGCTATGAACGCGGCTCAACATTGATCACCAGCAACCTGCCGTTCGACGAATGGACAGAAACTTTTGGGTCAGAACGCCTTACCGGCGCTCTGCTGGATCGACTGACCCACCACGTGAACATCCTTGAGATGAATGGCGACAGCTACCGCCTTGGCCAGAGCAAGGCCCGCCAAGACAAGCCGTAACCCAACACCAACATCGCAGATATTTGGCCCTGAAGGGCCAAAGCATCCGGGCAACCGCCAGCTCTATGATAAGCGCGGCTGCCCGGATGCCGCCGCACGCCTATGCGGCAATATCCCAAACCCAAAAGTGGCAACATTTTGCGCTGCCCTTTGGCTCACTTTTACTCTGCCGTTGACAGCAGGGTTTGCAAGCGTCGCGCCGTATCCGACTGAGCGGCCAGTTCCTTGAGTTTCCCGTCACGCGATATGATGCGCGCCGTCTTCTCTGCGATCTGCGCCATAAGGTCCCGACACTCCTCACGCACGATTACTGGCAGGTCGCAGGTCTCTGCTTCAACCAGGTCTTGCATGCGCTTGAGCTGCCACATGCCGATTGGAAAGATGTGGCCGTGTTCATAGAGTATGGCCCGAAGAGCGTTCACGTCTTCTGTGCGCTGTCTAATCAATCGCTCCCGGCCCCGGAACAAGGCGGCCCGGGCCTGCTGATCAGCCGTCTTTGGCGTGACAAAACGCATCTCAGGTTGGCGCGCAGCGATGATAATCGCATCTGCGTCAGCGGCATCATTCTTTTTGTGGCGCTTCACGAAAGGTCGAACAAACTGCGGAGCGATCAGCTTGGCCTGATGACCCATCGCTTCCATTTGGCCTGCCCAGTAGTTCGCGCTGCCGCAGACTTCGAAGATAACCACGCTCGGAGCCAGCTTCGGCATGAACATACGAAACTGTTCCCGCGTCAGCTTCTTTCTGAACTTGATCTCCCCGGTCGCCATCAAAGCCCCATGAACCTGAAAAATGGATTTTGCCAAACCCACGCCGATCATCATATCATTCATCTTGCCGTCCTCTCTGCTCAGTGGCCTACAGACCACCATTTTGGCACATTGCGATGCCGTCTGGGGAGGGCGGCAACCATCCCATCTACCCATGGTGGACACTATCAACACACTCCGTCAGGCAGGCAGGGCAGTCAGACCGGACGGATACGCTGCGGATGGGTATGCGCCGCTTCATGCGCCTTCCCGACCCCGCCGCCGATGACCACCTCGGTGGACTAGATACGCCCCGCAACATTTTTGTCAGGGTCTTCGGCCCGCAATGCCCACAGGTCCATTGTGTTAGTGGAAATCCGCACGGCTGCAATGTTGCGCCCGCCAGCCATCAGGTCTAAATCGCGGTGATCCCACGCTTCTTTAGGCAAAGCTGAGCCTGCGCGTTTGCTTGCCCATTTCAGAACAGCCGCACGGGCGGCTTTGGACGATGCAGCGCAATCTTCGCCGTCCAGTTGGTATGCGAACGGTCTGACTGGTGTTGACTTATTTCAGCGTCCATTTCCAGGGAATGAGTTCGTCGTGACGGGTCATTTTATGGTCTGCAACGCGTGCGAGAACCCACGCCAGCCACGCTTCGGGGTCGACCTTGTTCATGCGGCAGGTCTCGATGAGGGTGTACCGCAACAAAGTCGAAGTGATGGTCAAGAAACTTGACTTGGAAGGCAAATAGCACCAACATTTTTCGGGTAGCATTCGCCTTTGCGTAGTTTTACCGAGCCTTTCTTTCATTCCTAAATATCATTGGAGATTTGACATGCCCTTGTCTTCCCGTCCTTTGACCCGTCGCAGGTTCATTCAAAATCTGACCTCTTTCGGAGGGATCGGAGCGGCGTATACCGCGCTGGCGGCTTTTGATCTGATGGGGCAAGGTGCGCTTGCGCAGGGCGACACGACAGCGCCGCTGCCCAACGCAAGCCTGCAGGGCAAAAGTGTCATTGTGATCGGTGCCGGGCTGGCCGGTCTTTGTAGCGCGATGCGTTTGGCCCGCGCGGGCGCCACCGTGCAGATCCTTGAGGCAACCGCGCGTCCCGGCGGGCGCAGTCTGACCCTACGAAACGGCGACAGTTACCGCGAATGGGACTGGAACTCTGAAACCAGAATGACTTTCGAAGAGGTGGGCAAAGTGCCTGCGGATCATCCGGACAATTACCTGAACGCCGGTCCGGGGCGGATACCGCAGCACCACGCACGGGTGCTGGACTATTGCAAGACGTTCGGAGTCGAGTTGCAGCCTTACCTTTACATGGACAAGGCAAACCTGATGCAGAATGACGCCTGGAACGAAGGCCGTCCGGTTCAGGTGCGTCGTTTGAAAAACGACCTGCGCGGTCACCTTGGCGAACTCATGGCGAAGGTTGCTGATCAAGGCGCACTCGACCTGCCCCTGAGTCAGGCTGACACCGAAGCGTTTCTTGAGCTTTTGACCCATTTTGGCCAACTCACCCAGGACGGCGCGCAATTGATCTATGCCGGTGCCGCCCTGAAGAATGACTACGTTCGCGCAGGGTATGCGGTCGATCCCGGCGATGTCAAAACGCCGGGGCGTCCTTGGCCCACCTTGTCACTGAGCGAAGTCATGGCATCGGATTTCTGGAAATCCGAGATGTTCGATGATCTGGAATATTTCTGGCAGACGTCGCTAATGCAGCCCGTCGGGGGCATGGACATGATCTGGAAAGGCTTGCTGCAGGCAGATGTCGGGGACGACAAGACAGTCGCCGACCTGATTGTGCTGGAACAGCCCGTCAGCGCGATTGATGCGGATGAAAACGGGGCAGCCGTGCGCACCGTGACCGGTGAGACCTTTGCAGCGGATTTCGTCATCGCGACTCTTTCCGCACCGCTCCTGGCGCAACTTGGTGGCAATTTCATGGATGCTGTCACCCGTCAGATCCTGTCCCAGGTCTATGTCACACCAGCCTGCAAAGTCGGCTTTCAGGGCCGCTCGCGTTTCTGGGAGGAGGAAGACCGTATTTACGGCGGGATTTCCTGGACCAAGGGATCGATCAGCCAGATCTGGTATCCGAACTACAGTTTCAACTCGCCCACGGGCGTGCTGACGGCGGCGTACAATCGCGGCCAACAGGCGGAGGAGTTTCAAAAACTGACCCGAGCCGAGCGGTTGGAGGCGGCGTTGGCAGGTGGTGAAAAACTGCACAAGGGATACCGCAACAAGGTGTTTGCCGAGAACGGCGTTACCATCGCCTGGGCGAAGATGCCCTATCAGGCGGGTGGGTGGGCCAATGACACAGCCTATACTCAGCCAGAAGTTTTTTCTGCGATGGCCGCAGCCGATCCGGTGGGCCGCACCGTCTTCATGGCCGGCGATTGGTTCAGCTACTGGCCCGGATGGCAGGTCGGCGCGCTGGATTCGGCACATCTTGCGACAGATCAGATTGCGCGCAAGGCACTGACGGACGGGTAGACGCGTGAGCATTCTGTCAACACGTCACGGCAAGGCAGCAGGGATCGGTTTTTGAAATGAGGACCACATATAGATGCACAACAAATTCACAATCGTCTCTCGCGTGCGACGCGGCCAACAAGGCGAAGTGCGCGCCAAGCTTGAAAACCACGCTTTCATTGCGCCCGGCACGGGCCCGGACCCGTTCGGATTCAGCGCCCTTGAGGACCTGCATTTCGCCAGCCTGTCGATGTATGACGACCCCGAAGATGGCTGGTCGCTGGTGTTCGAGCATAATGTCGACGGCGAGATAGACGCGTATCTTCGCAAACTGATCGACACGGCCGACACTCTGGACAAAGGTGCATTCTTGTTGGGGCTTTATGCACATTGCGTGGATTTCTCAGGCGATGATCTGGACCAGTTGCGCAGATGCATGAAGAAACGGATCGTTCTGCCGCAGGCCGGGTTTCTATCGCCCGTCGGGATGACCCGCGACCAGATCAGACTGGACGCCCAGGTCTACGAGGTCGTGGACAGCACCCTGGGCACGGCCGGTGTGCCGGTTGCGCCCAAAGACGCCCAGGCCTTTGTCTTGGCGGCGCTCGATAAAGCCCCCGAGACCAAGGAAATCTGGCATCAGATGAAGGACGATGGCACTAAGCTTGGCATTGGTGGCAAGATCGGCGCAATCCTGATGCTGCTTCTGAACGGCTTCGGATTTCTCGTGCTCGCGCTTTGGAACTTGGTGCGCGAACGCACAGCGCGGATGGATGACGCGCATCCGGATCAGGATTTGCGCCGGTCGCTGGAACTGGGCGAGGATTTCATTCCAACGAACCATATGATCAGCGTCGTTTATGTCCACGAAGATGCAGGACGGCAGATGGCGAAGCGAACGGCCTTTGGTTTGTTGCGAGGCTTGGTGACCCTTTTGTTTCGCAACAGTTTTCTGGGATCGATTAATACAATCCACTTTGCCCATTGGTCCTTTGTCAACAACAACCGCCGGTTGCTGTTTGTCAGCAATTACGACGGCTCCTGGCGCAGTTACCTTGACGACTTCACACTCAAGGCCAGCAATGGCCTGAACCTTGCCTGGGGTCATTCGACCGGGTTTCCAAAAACGTGGTTCATGCTTTGGGGTGGGGCGTCGATGGGGCCGCAATTCATCGATTATGCAAGACGGTCAATGGTGCCGACATTGGTCTGGTACAGCGCCTACCCGTCGGTCAGCGTGACCAACATCAATCGTAATCGCAAACTGCGCGCGGCGCTGCAGCAGGCCCGTAAAGGGCGTGGCGACACAACCTGGTTGGAGCTTGTTTGACCGATGACATATCCAGATCTCAGCAAAAGCCCGGATATCCAGGGCATTTTCTTTCGCGGCTACACAACCCTTGATCAGGCCGCATACGGCCTGTTTCGGGTGTTGGATCGCCTCGCGTTTCAAAAGTGGATCGGCACCATGCTGGCGCAGGGAAAAATTACCAGCGCCGCGGAAACCCAACCCGACAAAGACGAAAAAAACCGGATGAACATCGCCTTTACGGCTCCGGGTCTTCGGGTCTTGTTGGGCGATGGATATTTCGGTGACACTTATGACCATTCCTTTTCTGGTGGCATGGTCGCGCCGGAACGCAGCCGTATTCTGGGGGATGTCGATTCGAATGACCCTCGGCATTGGCGTTGGGGCGGCAAGGACGAGGTCCACGGCATTTTGATGTCTTTTTCAATGACCGCAGAAACCTCAGAGGCATGCCTTCTGGACGCGATCTGCGCAGAAAACGGCGTCGAACTTCTTCACAAGACTTCGGGGCGGCTAGAGGTAAATCAAAAGGAACCTTTCGGCTTCAAGGATGGCATTTCACAGCCCGTTCTTGCCGGAACTCCACGCGCAAAGACTCTTGCCCGAACCAAACCCAAGGAAGCGGCATTGATGGTGGTGCCACCGGGTGAGCTGATCCTTGGCTATCCAGATGGCACCGGCAAGTTGCCCGAAACCCCGGCCACCAGCGCCGGGCTCGATCCCGACGGTCTTCTTGATCCGCATCCCGAGCGCAAAGAACTGCGGGATTTTGGCAAGAACGGCAGCTATCTGGTCTTTCGCCAACTTGCGCAGCACACAGATGTCTTCTGGGATTATGTAAACCGGGTCGCCACCGTACAAGGCGATGACACGGCGCAGAATCTGGCTGAAAAGATGATCGGGCGGCGCATGGATGGCTGCCCATTGGATGACGACGCGCAGGACGGCGAAGATAATTCGTTTGATTTTTCGGACGATCTTGACGGTCTGCACTGTCCGATCGGCAGTCATGTCCGACGCGGCAACAATCGCGCGGACAACACCAAGAACGCCAAGGTTTCCTTGGAAGTGACGATGCGGCACCGCATCTTGCGCCGGGCGCGTGTCTTTCACGAAGACGATGAAACGGGTCTGCAATTCATGTGTTTCAATGCGTCGATCGTCAGACAGTTCGAATTTGTCCAATCGGCCTGGTGCAACAATTCGTTTTTCCAGGGACTTCAGAAAGAGGTAGATCCGATCATCGGCACACCGCGCGCTGCCCGGTTGGGTGTTGCAGACGTCGACCGCTTTACCATTCCTCGACGGCCCTACAGGCGCGTGTTGGAAAAGGTTCCGCAATTCGTCACGGTCCGCGGCGGCGCCTATTTCTTCATGCCCAGCCTCACGTCGCTCAGATTCGTGGCGCAGGCGGGCGCCGCTGAAACGGCCCTGATGGCGCCGGCAAAGGATGTCGTCCCAAACACCGACTGACACCGAAACCGGTCTCTTCCGGTCACAAAAAAAAGGAACGCGCGGCAAAAGGCTTTCAGGCCCACCAAGGAGTTCTCCGATGTCCAATTCGACAGAAGACACGATGTTTTTAGAACCACCAACTGCCGATTCATTCCTTGGCGAGCGGCTTCAGACCGACGAAATAGATCAGACGAGGGCCCTGATCGCGACACTGAAAGCAAAGGTAAAGGCCGACTACACCGTGGGAAAAGCGCGGCGCGATGCACATCCCAAGGCGCACGGATGTGTCCGTGCGACCCTAAATATCGACGGCGCGCTGCCGTCTGAACTGACCGGTGGCGTTTTTCAGCCTGGTGCATCTTATGAAGCGGTCGTCCGGTTCTCGAACGGCTCCCCAAACCCCAAGTCAAAGGATGCCCGGGGCGACATACGCGGCATGGCTGTAAAGCTGTTTGGTGTGTCGGGGGAAAAGTTGCTTCCCGATCCAGGAAATCCGGATGCACAAGATTTTGTCATGATCTCGGCACCTTATTTCTTCATGAATTCTGCGCGGAACTACAGCAGGTTTTTCCAGGCCGTGACGACAGGGCGTTTGCGGAAACTCGTCTGGGTCCCATGGTATCTTGGCATCCTTGGCGGCCTGAACGTTTTTCGGATGATGCGGCAGAAAATCGCGAACCCACTGGAGGTCCGATACTGGTCCGCTGTGCCCTATCAGTTGGGCCAAGGTGAAACCCGTCAGGCGGTGAAATATTCAGTACGGCCGCTGAACTCACTAAACAGCACAATTCCCGCAAACCCGGATGAGAATTTTCTGCGCAGCGCAATGATTGAATCGCTGGCAGCGGGGGCCTTTGAGATGGCCTTCATGATCCAGCGCAGGGGTGAGACTGGCATGAGTGTCGAAAATTCCCTTATTCCATGGGCGGAAGCTAGGGCGCCCTTCCAACAGGTCGGTGTGCTAACAATCCACAAGCAACGATTTGATACGCCGGAGCGCGAGTCCTATTGCGAAAATCTGAGCTTCAATCCGTGGCACAGCCTGCCTGACCACCGTCCTTTGGGCGTAATAAATCGAACACGGCGATCCGTCTATGATGCGATTGCGGAATTACGACACCAAATGAATCGCACAGATTTCTCAGTCGGGATGCCCGCAGAGGATGACGCAATCAATTGATGGACCAAGGTCGGGATGCATTGATCTTCCGGTATAGGCCTGATTCACGGCTCCCAAAAAGGAGTGGATTGATGAGTAATCTTTATTGGTTGAGTGATGCGCAAATGGCAAAGCTTGAGCCTTTCTTCCCGAAGCCGCATGGCAAGCCGCGCGTGGATAATAAACGTGTGCTGTTCGGGGAAGTATTAAACAACCACAATGTGTTACGATGGCGGTGCGCCGTATGCGTCCGGTCTGACTGGTGTTGACTTATTCTGGCGTCCAGTTCGAGGGCATGAGGTCTTCGAGTTGGGTCATCTTTTGATCGGCAACGCGCGCGAGAACCCAGGTCAGCCAGGCTTCGGGGTCAACCTTGTTCATGCGGCAGGTCTCGATGAGAGTGTAGGCGACCCCCATTTTCAGTTCCAAGACGGAAAGATACCCTGCAGGACCACACATTAGCGTATTGCAAGAAACGGCTGGCGGATGTCCACGGCCTGGCTGCCACCGGCGTTGCTTTCGGTCACAGTGATCGCGTTGCTGGCCATCACCTAGGTCGCGCCACCTTGAGGCACCGTTCCGTAGATCGACCCGACCGTGGACAGTGCGGGAAGATTGCCCGCCAGTGTCGGCGCCGACCCCGGCGCGTTCGACGCGTTGAGTTGGGCCGCAATACCGTGCGCATGCGCATGCGCGGGCATCTGGGCAACCGACAGCGCCCGGCTTTCTGTCCCGCCTGCTGCGCCCAGCGGATAGTTGCTGAGCCCCGGACCTTGGCCCGTTTGAACAGGTACACGACCACGCAGGTCCGGCAGCGCGAAAGTCGTCTGCCCGTCGCCGCCATAGGTCGTGCCGTACAGCGAAAAGAGCGCGCTATTTTGACTGATCGCGATCAGTTGGCCATTCGCCTCTGTCGTGCTTCCTGGGCAGAAGTTGTAGCCGACAAGCATGATTTCACCGAGGTATTTTTCCTGCGCCTGGGCGGCAGCACCGCCGGTGACCATGAGCGCAGCCGCGATGATCCAGTGTTTCATGAGTTTTCTCCTTGTGGCCGGTTGGAAGGGCGAAATAGTTGGCGGATCACCGGGTCCGGCGGCGGCGCAGACCGCCGATCAACCCGACACCGGCGGCAAGCAGCCAAACGCTTGCCGGAAGCGGGGCGGGCGTGGTCGTCGGCGTAGCTGCGACCGTCAGCCGCGCGAAACCGACAGCATACTCCTCGAACATGCTGAATTGCTCGAAACCTTCTTCGGGAACCACCGTCAGCGTGTTGATGCCGTCCTGAAGCGCACCCAGAATGCCGAAGCTGAGTGTGACGATACCGCGCGCGGCCTCTTCCTGACCGACGTCGGTGGGGTCCGAAAAGAAGGCCCCAAGCGCCGTACCGTTGAACGCGAACTGGGTCCCGGCGATGCCGTCCCCGAAGGCCATCGTGCCGAGATCGATGCCAGCCGTCTTGACGGACACCGTCGCGCTGGTCGCGGTCAGTCCGGTGAGATCTATCAGGAAATCGAAGGACAGCGTTCCTAGCGGGCCAAACTGATCGGTGCCCGCCGGATCGCCGACCGTGCTGTTGTCCACCACGGCGACGCTCGGAATGAGCGTGCCATCCGGGCAGGACGCAGGGCGGAATATTCGAAACAGTCGTCGTCACCGATCATGCTGATAAGGGTTGTCGCAGCGACTGACCGCGCGCTCGCTGCCGCGACAATCAGAGTTGCAATGCCAAATATCCGTTTCATGGGTAGTCTCCCTGGTGGCATTGGCACCACTGCTTGAGGATGAAGAACTGACCGGAGGATATCGCACGTGGATCGGAAACCTTGTGTCCGCGGACACACCGGCAGCAGTTTTACCCTGTCCGTGCAGATAGTCGGGGAAAGGCCAAATCATAGACTGAGCGACGTTTTTCCAAACTGAGCCAACAGTCTAATTGGCTGACGTAAAAAAATTTCGCCGTTACACCTTAAGCGTGTATGCTCGGCCCATCACCGGAGGAGCACGAATGACACCACACCGTACCGCAGCCATGGTCGTTTCCTGCCTTGTCATTCCTGCGCCAGGGCTGGCTCAGATGGCAATACCCGCCAATCCCGCAACGAACTGCACCGCCGACATCGCGGCATGGTTTCCCGAAGGCATCACGCCGGACGGCACTGTCACCCCACCAGATTCGCTGGGCTTCACCGACGCCCATGGCGGCGATCCCTCGGCCTGCGACTTCTATAACTGGGGCGCGCAGGCGTTTCTCTGGCTCATGTCCCCAGCCGAAGACGGGCGCGTCATCGACAGTTCCGCCATCTTCAATGTCCTGCCTGACGACGGCGGCACACGGCAGTTCCAGCGCAGCACTCCCGGCACGCGGCTCACCGTCGCCCTGCGCGCCGAAAAGGACGATGACGTCGTCGGCGAAATCGGACAGGCAGGCGGCGGCGGCGTGCTCCTGTCTCAGGGTGGGTCTCTGGTGCACTACGGCGTGCACACGAACGATCTGTACGGCTATTTCTTGACCGGGCAGAAGGCGACGACCGGCGGGATCGACCCTACACCGACCATGTATCCCCACAACGCTGCCGACATGGCGGCGCTCTCCGCCTACATGGCCAGCGTCAGCCCATCCTTCGTGTCCGCCGCACCCGACACGCTGGTGATGGAACTCAAGACGTCTTGGGTGGATGCCGCCACGCTCGCGGATGCCAGCGGCTATATCACCGTGCCCGCACGTGTTCCGAGTTACAGCGCGAATGCAGACAACACCGCGTGGACGCAGGAAGGGCGTCGTGACATCACCCTTGCGCTCACGGGTATCCACATCGCGGGCACGGTCCAGAACCACCCGGAATTCGTCTGGGCCACGTTTGAGCATGTCTCGAACGCGCCCGATGTCGCCTATTCCTACACCGACGACACGGGCAGCCTCGTACAGTTTCCTTATGACGGATCGGGGGATTTTGTGTTCCTCGCAACCGGCGCAGATCCGGCAAGCGCCAACGTCGAGTGCATGAAGGCGCAATCCGGCGGCGCAACCGGCACCATCGTGGCCGAAATCGCGGCTGACGGCAGTCCGGTCTGTAGGGGCGGCATCATCGCCTCCGACACGGTGCGGACACGGCCATGGGGCAGCTATCCGTTCGGCCCGTCCGATGTCGGCACCACGGTTGATCGCATCGCCGTGACACAAGTGATGGTGGACCAGATCGTGACCAACACCACGCGGCTCTTGTCAATCAATGCGGCGGTGCGCGGCCAACTCGCCCCCGGCGATGTGCGCGCCAACTACGTGCAGACCGGCTCGATCTGGACCGCGCCAGCCACACCCGGCGGCACCGCACCGGTTCCCGATGGCAACAAGCCGGACGAGTCGGTCCTGCGCGGTTCGCTCGGGCTCTACAACGCGACGATGGAGACCTATTCCTTCGACAGCGCGCCGCACTGCTTTTCCTGTCACGCGCTGTTCAACGGCCCCGAAAACATGTTCGGAACGGCACAAGATCCTGAACAGCTGTCTCACATTTACGAGGCGATTGAACCCCTGACCGCACCCTGAAGACGGGACCAAGAAAGGCACACCATCATCCGATTGCCAGATGTTCAGTCGAGAGAGCCGCTATTGGCAGACAATCACAACTCTTGCCATCACGTCGCGACCAATCGCAGGAGCCCCAGCGGCGGGTAACGGCAGCGGCGCTGATTTTCGTTTAAGCACGAAGGGTTTCGCCCCCTCTTGCTTCCACAGTGCTTCTACGGGTGGCTGAAACGCGAACGCCGCCCTGTGGGGCGGCGTGTAGGCTATTGGAAATATTGTTGATTTTGGTTGCCGGGGCAGGATTTGAACCTGCAACCTTCAGGTTATGATCCGAAACCCAGACAAATGGCCAAAGCTAAGAATTTCAATTACTTACGCGATAAGCTCTGATATAACGAAATTAATCCGCCCGCTTCCGTCCTGTTTCAACGGGTTTCGACGCTTTCCGATAGCCCACGACGACATTGGTGACGGCTTCGATCAACGACATCTTGCGAGACTGTGTCATGCGCGTTTCCTCGTTTGAGGGGCCGGGTTCTCAGCTTCGTTTCGTCTGGCGGTGCGCCCTGTCGCCAACTCCCATCTCGGCCACAGTCGAGGAATGCAGCGCGCCGTGCCAGACAGCCTTATCAGTTGAAATTTCGAAGCCGATTTAAGGCCTTCTCCCGGAGCATAATTTTCAGGTGATGCTGCTGGCTTGGGTGGATTCCAAAGTGGCTCCCTGGATTCCCTAAAGCGTCCGACTTGAAACCTGAATCGTTGAGATTCCCTTTAGCGCTGATCTGTGATTCATCCTGTGTGGGAGGATGGATCATGTCAGCACCTTTGCCAGATGCGCTGCGAGCGCGGTTTCAGCAGTTGATTGAGGAAGGGTCAAGCGGGCGTGCGGCAGCGTTGCGCCTGAAACTTTCGCCGGCCACCGGAGCGCGTTGGGGGCTCTCGATCCGGCGGACGGGTAAGGCAAGGGCCGCGCCTCAGGGTCGGCCTCGCGGCAAGGGTAAGCTTGATCCGCATCGCTCCTTTTTGATTGAGCTGATTGATCAGGACGGCGACATGACCATGCCCGAACTGGCCGGAGCTTTGGCTGATGCAACCGGTGTGCAGGCGCACCCCGATGCCATTGGCCGGTTCCTCCGCAAACTCGGCTTCACGTATAAAAAAAGACACTGGTCGCCACCGAGCGGCGCCGTGCACGGGTAAGAAAGCTGCGTGACGAGTGGTTCAGGCACCGCCTTCCAGCCGTCACTGCCCAGCCAGATCGCGTTGTCTTTATTGATGAAACCTCCGTCAAAACCAACCTGACCCGCCAACGGGGATGGTCGCAGCGCGGCGAGCGGTTGGTGATGGATGCTCCGTTCGGATCATGGGGGACGCAAACCTTCATCGCAGGCCTCGGCGCCAATGCCTTGATCGCACCGTGGGTCATCAAGGGGGCCCCTCTCATGCATGTAAACATGCACTGCCGGGCCGTGGATGGACGGCGAAGCCTTTGCGGCCTACGTCACGCAAGTCCTGCTTCCTGAACTGGAGCCAGGCACCGTCGTCATTTTGGACAACCTCGCCACACACAAGAATGCCGCTGCCGCCAAAGCCATGCGCGAAGCCGGATGCCGGTTCCTGTTCCTGCCACCATACAGTCCAGACCTGAACCCGATCGAGATGGCCTTCTCGAAGCTCAAGGCGCACCTGCGCAGGATAGGGGCGAGAACATTTACCGACATGTTCAGCGCTCTCACGGAAATATGCGACCTCTTCTCCCTCGACGAGTGCTGGAACTACTTCAAGGCTGCCGGGTATGTCTCAGGTTAAAAGTCGGATGCTTTAGGTGGATTTTAGGGTTTTTATCAAGAATCCACCCCGCGGGGCAGACCTTGTCTCGCAACCAATTGTTATTGAGTCATTTTTTTTCGAGCACTTCTCGAAGTGGCTTCCGCCTGGATTCCCCGGTGAAGAAGCCAGTCGCTAGCGAAATGCCGCGCTGCGCCCCCCCGTATACGGATCGCGCCCGGGAGGAACCATCGGGAGGGGGCAGCACCTCGCCGTACAGGCCGCTTTGATCAGTCTATATGATCATCGGTGGTTGAGCATCTATGTTGTCTGATGACGTCGCCCGACGCTTGTCACATTTTTCCATTTCACGTCGAAACTACTGGATTAGAACCATATCCTCGATTTCGAACGGTCCGTTACTGAATATGCGGTTGTAGGACTGGTTCCAGACTGCCTTGAGGAAAACGCCCTCGGCCTCGCGAAACGACCAGAACACTTTTTTGTATTCGCTATGCTCAGATCGGATTTTCAGGGCATTGCTGTCGGAATGCAGCCGTCCGGTCTCACCATCATCCTTGATCTCGACAAGCGCGATGCTGTCCTTGGTCCGTCGCCCGTTGATGCCCACCACGAAATCGGGAAAGAACCGCTTACCTGTCGGCAGGATCAAGCGCGTTGCCCATTTTTCGCTTTCGGCATTGCGCAACCACCATTTGATACGTCCGCTGTCGTCGCTGTCCAGCATCTCGGCAAATGCCCGCTCTGGCTTGTTGTACCGCCCGATGAAGGCCCCGTATGCCCCTTTAAGGGCCTTGGGCGCATCCTTGGCCCCAAACTGCTCGGTCGGGATCGGCTCGTTGCTTTCCAGCCGTATGTGGTGGCCTTGGGCGATGCGCACCGCTTCTTTCAGCGATTGCGGCTGCCGCAGGATCGCAAGGTTTATCGTGCGGCGAATGTCGCGGGGGCTGGCCGCGATCCCTTCTTTTTCGCACAGCCGCGCCAGTTCACCTTCAATGGCCGCCCGAATGCGCCGGGGGTCGATCCCATCGTTGAACATCAACTGCGCTTGTGCCTGTTCCGCGATCCGGGCCGCTGACATCCTGACGCTGAGGTTACGCTGATCCGTCTGCCCCGCGTTGAACAAGTCGCGCATGGACAGTTCCGCGTTGCTGTTGACGGCCAGCAACATGGCGGTCATCGGTACCATGCGGCAAAACTCGCGGGCAATTTGCGGGCAAAGATCACCCTCGATATCGAACAGGTTGGGAAGCTCTTCACGCACCAGCGCAGGTGGAATATCCAAATCCGTGCGCAGCGCATACTTGATCTGATGGTCCTGCGGTGCCGCTTGCGGAGGTGTGACACGCGGCGACAGAACATCCGGGAGGTCGGGAAACAGGGGCGGCGTGGCGGGTGCGGAAAAGCCTTCGACAGCATCCAGCGCGCTTCGCTGGCGCTCGGCAGAGACCGTGGTGGCATTCGGGTTCAGCAACCCCATCGAAACCTGCCGTTCGATCCGGTCGGGCTGTGTTTCCCCATCCAGCGATTGTACAGGCGGCGGGGGCAGCGGCGTAGCCCCATAGCTTTCGGCGGCGCGTTCGTCATTGCCCAACACGTTTACATCCAGTGTATCGGTCAGAACCGCAATGCCTTCGCGCACGGCTTTCAGGTCGGCGGCGGCTTCATCCAGCCCGCCTTGCACATCGGGGTCAGCCAGGAAAACATACCCTCGGTCCAGCAGGGGTTCGGTGCCGTGCAGGGGGCGCACCAGCGGATGCACCCGCATGATCCGGCCCACGATTTGCAAGCCAAAATCCCGCCCGCGCGAGGGGCGCACCGAAACCAATGTCCATGCGCGCGGCGCGTCAAATCCGGTGGCCACGGCCAGTTTGAACACCAGCACTTCGATCTCGGGATCATATGCCAGCGTGTGAAAGGCCGGGTCAGGTTCGCCAGAGGTATGCACCGCAATCGCCTTGGCGGGCACCCCGATCTCGATCAGCCGCTCCTTGACCCGCGCCACCGGGTCTTCCTGACCCTCCTGCTGGTCCTCAACTTGCACAAGCATCAACGGGGTCACGCTGATCCCCTTTTCGGCAAGCCTGTCCTTGATGAAGGAATGTTGCGACCAGCCTGCCGTCAGGGTGGCCACTTCGGTATCGATCAAGGCGCGGTCTTCTTCCTTGAAGCGCAGCACGCCAACCATCAGGCCGATTTTGTTCAACCCGGCCTTGACCACGGCGTCACGGGCCACGGTCACGCGGCTGGCCACCTTCAACCCGGCGTCACGCTCAAATTTTTCCAGTTTCGCATCGTTCGGGGTCGCGGTGGCAAGGATGGTAAAATCCGGCGACAGCACGTTCAGGAAAAACTCTGCCGTGGCCGCCGCGCCCGAGCCGAAATTCAGATGCGCCTCATCGATCACCACGCCGATGCGAAAGCCCCGCTCGCGCAATTCGGCAATCATGCTGTCCACGGACAGGGACGCCTCCTTGTCGGTGCGCACCTTGCGGCTGGCCTTTTTCAGCACCGCGACCGAGGCCCATGTCTGCACATAGACATCGCCGTCGCGGGCGGCGCTTGCCTCGCGGTCGGCGTAGACGTCACGCTGACGCAGACCGGCGCATTGCGCGATCAGCGCGCTGCGGGTCTGGGTGACAAGCCCGGCATAGGGGGCAAACCAGAACCAGACGGTCTTGGTGTCCAACTGGCCGCGCACCGCTTCCAACGTGCGGCCCAAAATCAGGGTCTTGCCCGATCCGGTGGGCGCTTGCAGCAAGGTCACGCCCAACTCGCGCGAAATCCGGGTGCGGTGTTCAGGCTCGCGCGTGTGCAGGGTCGAGACGGTGCGCAGCGTCTCGGCCATCGCATCGACGGCCCTTTGCTGATAGGGGGCCAGCGACAGGCGGAAATCGGCGCTCACTGGCGGAACCTCCCCACCAGTTCGGTGCGCACCGAGCGCACGTCAAGCGCATCGCCCAACAGGGTGGTGATCTGCCCCGGTGCCCAGGCATAGACAAAGGCGTTTTCGCGCCGCTGGATCACGCCGCGCAGGTGGTCGATCAGGTCGGCGCCGACTTGATCCGCGAAAATCAGGGTTTGCTGGTCGGTCTTGTGTTCCTGCCACGGTGTATCGGTCAGCTGCGTAAGCGGCAGGCGGTGCAGGGTTTCCAGCGCGGCCCAGACCTCGGGCGCGGCAAGGTCTTGGTCGAGGTCTTCAAATTCGATCTCGCGGCAGCGCAGGTAGGCGAAATCGGCTGACAGGTCGGCAAACTTCTTATCATCCGAGGCGTTCAGGCGGCGGATGCGTTCGGCGGTCAAATCGCGGCACAGGTTCTTGTCGGGGGCATCCGCTGTGGCCTCGGTGGACGAGACCATGATGAACCGCCGATCCCCGCCATCCTCGGCGTTCAGCTCCATCACCGCCTGCGCGGTGGTGGATGAGCCTGCAAAGAAATCGAGCACGGTATCGCCCGGCCCGGTGGACTGTCGCACCAACTCGCGGATCAGCGAGACGGGTTTGGCGTAGTTGAAAGCTTTGGAGCCGAAGACACTTCGGATCATCTTTGCGCCTTCATCGTTGGTTCCTGAAACCACCTCCGTAGAAACCCCAGACCCTCCAGTCTCGCCCTTTTTAACAACCCAGCTTGAAATCGGCTGGGTTAAGTTTTTGAGGTTCTTCTTAAATCTTTTGAAGCGAGGGGCACCAAAGCCCACTCGTCTTCCGACCCAATCGTCAAGGTCGGGCAGATCAGCCCGCAGCAATGGCGTTCCATTTCGACTTGGGACATCACCTTCTGCAATCGCCTGATCCAGTTCCAAGCGTGTCCGCCAAGTTTCTATGCGTTGCTCCTCAGGAAAGTGTATTTTTCGTTTTTCAATCATATCCTCTATTGGTTCAGCTTGGAGGCGTTGACCCTTTTTCAAATTAGCCCTCGTTGCATACACCCACACACGGTCTGGATTTGGCGGATACCAAACGTCTGCAACCGGATCGTGAATTGGGTAAAACAGATTGGGACGTTCGTTTCGATCAAAGCCGAGAGTGAGGTTGTCTTTGGTCCAAGGTCCGTCGGGGTGATTGTCTGGATTTGAGTATAGCGCATATGTTTTTTCAGTTCCACCAAACCGAAACCCTGATTTTCCGTAGACTAAGACGTGCTCATGATCTTGGCTCATAAAGTGTGTCTGTGTCGCGTTGGAGCCTGTCCGCGTCCGCCATGCAAACGACCCCACTCGCATCCCCGGCAGGGCCTCGTCCAGCAACAGCTCCAGCTTGGCGCGCTGCTCGTCGTTGATCGACACAAGGATCACACCATCCTCGGCCAGCAGATCGCGCGCCAGTGTCAGGCGGCGGAACAGGAACTCCAGCCATGTGGAATGGAAATAGGCATCCTCGGCATTGGCGTAATGGTCGTTATAGACCCAATCCTTGGCCCCGGTGTTATAGGGCGGGTCGATATAGATGCACTTGATCTGCCCCGCCATCGTCATGCGCAGCCAACGCAGCGCGTCGTAATTGTCGCCCTCGATCACCATGTTACGCCAAGGTGCTGGCTTGTCCGACAAGTCGGGGATGATCGTGGCGGCCACGAAATTGGCGTCCACCGCATTATCGGCCTCGATCTCGTCCCGCTCCCACACCAGCCCCAGCTTTTTGGTGCGGTCGCGCTTTTGCAGCAGCTCGATCAGCTGTTCGCGGGGAAGATCGTCGTATTTGCTCATGGCCTATTCCGTCTTCTTGTGGCACGAGAGTGCCCGCGCCCAATTTTTTGTGTGACGGGTAGGACTTCTCCCCACCGTGCATTTTCCTCAGCGATACACCACAGCAGGCAGCGCCTCAACGCCAACCGCTATTTCTGTAAGTCCGTTTTCCCGTCGCTTTGCCTGTTCTTTCAAGACATATTTTTATGCACGCTCATGATCTCACCGGTATCCAGTTTCTTGACGTAATCGACCGCGCTGCCATTCCAGTGGTAGGCAAAATGCGCGCCCTGTGCCGGGATCGGCACGACAACCGGCCAGAACGCGGCGATGCAGCTACCACCTGCGTATCGCACACTGGGCCATGTGATGCCATTGGAGCCCGCCGCGCGCCGCTCAGCGCCGAACACCTGTGAGGGGCGGTAGTCGTCGGGATCCAGCAGGTCGGCCATCCCCGTGACATCGTCCATGTCCGCGTCCACGGATCCGATTAGCTCGCGAAACTGCGATGTCCAGCTTGGGGCTTCGGCGGTGGCCAGCATGGTTTTCGTGTGGTGATGGATGGTTTCGGCAATCGCGACCTCGGTGCTGTCGCCCGCGTAGTACAGGCCAAACGTCCCGTCGGTGAACCGTCCCGGTCGCAACGGCGAACAGTGTACAAAAGGCGCCATGACGCAGCTTGCGCCGGTGCCGGTGACACGTCGGGCCACGGGGACCTTCGCGAGATCGCCGATACTTTCACGGATGCGTGGGTTGAACTTGGCCTCGGCGGAGGCCAATGCCTCCCAATCGGCGGGATCGGCAATATCCTCGAACAGGTCAATCGGCGGATAGATCGAGCGGATGATCCGGACGCTGCGCGGCCAGACCACGCGGCGTACCGGCGCTGTCACCATGCACCGCGCTCGGCGTCCAGATAGCTGCGCAGATCGATCAGATCGGTGATTTCGCCACGCATCATGACGTCCAGCGCGCTTTGGCCGCCAAGGTTGGCATTGGGTTTGCGGATCCAAGCATAGCCGCGCGCTGCGTCGCTGAAGAGATATCGCAGGCCTTTGTGAATCCCCATCAGGATGGCCATGCGCGCCCGCAGATCGCGGTCGATCCGCCCGATGCCGCCATCTTTCCAGCGTGCCCATGTGCGCTGGGCCATATCACCCAAAAGCGTCCGGGCCTCGATATCGCTGAGCTGCCAGACGCGAAACAGGTTTACGGTGGCGCGCGCGAGGGCGACCGCCTCGTCGTCCGTAATGGCGGGGAGGTCGGGGCGGGAAGCGGTAGGTTCGATTGTGGAAAACTGCATGGCAAGCCTCCTATGACATGAATATATAGATAACGTGCCATTTGGCAAGGATCGGTTTCCGATGAGATCGTTACGGCATTCAGCGCCAAGGTCGCACTTTCGGCATCGTCGCCGACACCTCTACATCCCGCAGCATTCCGCCTGCCATTAGCCCATCCCGCACCCAGTCCAGCGCCTGCCACCAATCCTCATAGCCGCGACGGGCGGAGGCGATCTGCTCTGGGTGCGGCCGCCAGGTCACCGGGCAGGCCAGAACCTCGACACTGCGCCATTTGCCTCGCGTCAGCACCCGTTCGGTGCCCACGACCTCGGTCACGGCCCGAACACCATGCTGATTTCGCCGCGTTTCCACTGGCACACAGCGCGGCACGACACCGGGCATCCAGTCCGGCGTCAGTCCGGCGCGGGCCAGTTCCGCCACGCGGATGGCCATGCGGATGCCGCCGAGGCTGTCGGGCATCCCGGCGACGATGGCGGCGATCACCTCGGCGTCCGCGTGGGTGTGGCTTCCCATTTTGTGCTGGCCGCCGTCCACTTTGCAGCCCAGCGCACCACGCTGCATCAGGACATATTCCAGACCGAACCCGAAGCCTTCCTCAACCACATCCTTCGGTGGGGGCAGTTCCAGTTGCGCCTTTTCCATCCGGAACGCCCATTCCAGCGCTGCCTGCACGCCCAGCGCGCGTTTTACCTTTGCGACACCGGCGCGGCCAATCCGTCCCTGCATGCTCATGGCAGCAATCCTTCAAAGAAATTCATCTGCGCTGGGCCCTCTGGCTCGTCCGTCGGCCGCCAGATCCACGGGCCCGAGGCCGTGGGCAGCTGCGAGAGTGCGCCACGCATGTGCTGCTGCCAGTGGGTGAACTCCGTTGCCGAGCAGGCGCAGAGCGCGTGCCCGATGGGCCAGCCCATCAGCCATCCGACGAAGAGCGGATTGAGCCGCCGCCGTGCCCGGGCTTTGAGGATGCGCCGCGAGACGACTGGCCCATGCGAGGCAATCAGATAGGCCCAGAGCGGGCGCGAGATCGGGGCGTGCGGCAAGGATCGCCGACCAAGCTGCGTGATCACCGGGTCCGGGCGGGTGAAGCCCTGTTCCGCCCGGTAATGCAGGATATCCATCCGGGACTTGCCATCCGCTCGCATCACGCTGGCCGGGCTGCTGCCCTTCCAGTTCTGAGCGGCCGGTGTCGGCCATTGGATCGCTTGTGCACTCAGTTTCGGCTCGCCCCGGCTGTTGATCTTGCCGCGCAGCCGGTCGACCTGATCGTCCGCCACCGGCGTCTGCCATTGCGCTGCCTGCGCTGGCAGGGGTGGTGTCCCGCCCGAACCGTAACTCTGCCCCGGACCACCCTTCGCACCGTCCGTCGCCTTGGGTGTCGACCACTTCGTGATGCCCAGCGCCAGCGCTTCCGCCTTGCGAGTGAAGTCGCTGTTTCCCGCCGGGTTGTAGCGATAGGTGCCAGGATGCAGGCTCATCGGTGTGGGCCAGGATGAAGATGCGGAGCCGCTGGTGCGGCGCGCCGACTTCTGCCGCGCTGAACAGGCCCGCCGCAGGCGTGTAGCCCATGTCCCAAAGCTCTCGCAGGACGGTCTCAAGGCCGAGGCTGACGTGCCCGGAGACGTTTTCCAAGAACACCCACTCGGGCGCGCATTCGCGCACAACGCGGGCAACATCTGGCCAGAGGTGGCGCGGGTCATCAGCCCCGCCGCGTTTGCCTGCTGCACTGAACGGCTGGCAGGGATATCCGGCCAAGACGGTATCGAAGGCTCCGCGGAAGGGCCGGGCATCAAAGCTGCGCAGGTCGTCCCAGATCGGCGCGGGGGCGAAATATCCCGCGCGCTGGGCGGCAATGAGAACCGCGCGGGGCCAGTCCTCCCATTCAACGAGCGCGCGGGTGTGATAGCCGGGCTCGGCGAGCATGAGGCCCAGATCAAGGCCACCGCCGCCTGCACAGAGGGACAATCCGTGCCGGGGACGTGACACCAAGCCATTCACCGCACTCCCCGCTGACGCAGCCTGTCCGCTGTCACCAGCCCGCGCGCCAGCATCGCCTTGCACATGGAGCTGCTGATCATGCCGTTGGGCAGGTATTCGTCGGAGTTGACTTTGGCCGCGTAGAAGGCCGCCAGTTCATCCGGGCTGGGTGGAGGGCCGACATCGCGCTTGCGCTGCCGTTTGGCTTTCCGGCCGCTGGCATTTTCTATGGTCGCCTGCGCATCGCGCTGGGCGGCGCGCTCCATGGCACGATCCAGCGCCTTGGGCCCATCGGGTGGTTTGGGGTGATCGTTCCGGGTCTGGGTCGCGACCTCGATGATCCGGTCCTCAGACAACCCGAGGTCATCGATCCAGCGGCGGACGTGGGTTCGGGCTGGCCAGCCCTGCCACCAGGCAGGGAGCGTGGCATTGGCGGAGAAGCCCAGCGCGTCGAGCAGTTCTGCAAAGAACCGATCAAAATCGGAATCGCGCGCAGCCGCGTCCTCCTCCTCCTTTACTGGTTTACTTAAAGGTTCCCTTACAAGGTTAGTGTCGCAATTTGAGACACGGGATTGGTCATTTTTGAGACACGGGTTTGCGTCAAATTGAGACACGGGCCCGTGTCCGGAAACGAGACACGGCTTTGGGCCTGTTCCGGATGACAAGTCTTTGCAGATGCGCGCTTTTTTTGCAGCTGACCCATGTCTCAAATCCGGACACGGGGCTCCGACTCCGCCCGTCTCGAAGGGATTGGTCGAATCAGCCTCGATTTGGTCCGGCCCGCGCGGCGTGAACCCTGGCTCGCAGCCCAGCAGGTAGCGGGTGGGACGCTGCTGCCCGGTCTTGGGATCTATGACCCGGATCCGGCGAATGAGTCCGTGTGTTTCCAGCCCGTCGAGGTGGCGGTTCAGCGTTGCCCGACTAATTTCGCAGTCATGCGCCAGCCGAGCCTGTGAGGGAAAGCAGCCGAAATCCGGGTTGAACCGGTCGCAGAGGTGCCAGAGCACGATCTTGGTGGTGGGTTTCAGCCCGCGCTGCTTGATCGCCCAGTTGGTGGCTTCATGGCTCATAACGCCGCCCTCCGCGCTGGAAGCTGCACGCGGCTGGTGAATCCGTGATCGGCCAACGCGCTCAGGGCGTCGTCGAGCGAGCGCACGAGCGCCCAGCCGAAGCCCTGCGCCAGCACGGCGTCGCGAAACACCTCCTGCGAAGGGCGCAATTTGCCCTTGGGCGCCTTCAATTCCAGAAACAGTACGCGCCCGTCGCTGAGCACCATCAGGTCGGCAAAACCCGCATGCACGCCCATACCAACCAGAATAGCCTGGCGTTTCGCGCCGCGGGGGCCAGCTACGGTCACCTCATTGGCGCAGTGATGGATGATGGCCGTGCGCGGCAGAGCAACGCGCAACGCCTGCACGACCGCGCGCTGCAGATCGGCCTCGGGGGTGCCACGCCGCGTCATTGCGCGCCCCTCCCATCTTGATCCCGCCGCTGGACTGATCGGGCTGGCTGCCGTGCGTCGATGACCACCAACAGGATGCGGGCGTCCTCGCGTTCCTGTTCCGTCTCGCCATGCCGAATAAGTACATTGCAGGCGAGCCGGATCAGGTGGTCGGAGTGGTGGACCACGTCGGCCACGACAGCGCGTGCTTCGCGCCGCCGCTCGTCGATCCAGTCCGCGCGAGCCGCGTCCCGCGCGTGGAGTGCGCGATAGGGAATGGGCGCGTTCATCGCCGACCTCCTGCTGTTTTGGCACGCGGCATCTCCTGCGCGGCCAGCCAGTCCTCCACCGCGCGGCGCCGATAGAGCACCATGCGACCGGCGCGCACGCAGGGCGGCCCGACCCGCCGGGCTTCCCATCGGCCGAGCGTGTCGACCGTCACGCCCAGCGCTTCGGCCAGATCCTTGCGGCTGATCCAGCCTGCCAGCAGGGCTGCGGCGGTCGTCTCCGGTTCAGTCTGTGATTGAATCATCTCTGCCTCCTGTTCGCCGCCCGGTGTGGGCGGATGTCGTCAGGCAGCGAGAACAGATCGGCAGGGGTGGCGGGGTGGCGCAGGGTGGCGCTCATTTGCCAGCACCAATGCCACCCCTTGTTTTATTGATGTTTTGCGAAGGGGTGCTCCGGATCGGAACGAATCAATCAGCAAGTTCAACTGTCAAGAAAGGAGTTCGGTTGTGTTCCTGATTTGTTCCAGCATTCATCCTTAAGGAGAGCGGTTTTGAGAATCAGACGGAGAAGGAGGCGGATATGGATAAGATGGTTATTGATCGGAGATTGATAATTCCCTGGCGCCCCGCCGTCGCGGGTTTTCCGCGCGGCTAATCCCCATTCTCGCCTGCCAAACCCGAGTGCGCCTCCGTCAATGGGCGCGGGATGTTGGCCAGCGTCAAATCGACAGGAAAGGAGTTGAGGCATGGCACTGCCACCGCGCGTTTATTTTACATTGTATGAAGCCGCAGCCCGTTGGGACTGCACGCTCGCCGACATCGCTGGCTGGGCGTCCGTCGGTCGGTTTGACATCGTTACGGCCATTGCGCCGGTGACGTCGGGATCACAGATCGTGGCCGGATACGTTGTCGTCTCGGTCACGGACATCCTGCAGATGTTCCGGCGCTGCGGAACCGGGCCGACAAAGAGCTTTCTGCGGCGCGTGCGGCTGAAGGGCCAAGAAGACTGGATCATGATCGCGGACCCCGCCGAACGGATCGAGGTCACTCTGGCGGACCTGCTGATCATGGCCGACAACGAGCGTCGTTTCGAAGCGGATTTCGATTTGCTGCGCCGCCCGACATCGCACATCGGGTCGACCGCGCGCTATGACTGGGACGGCATGTACATCGCCCTGATGGTGCGGATCCATGATCAGGGTCTTCCAGCGACACAGGCCGAATGGCTGGGTGAGGTGCAGGACTGGTTTGTCGCCAACAGCGAAGACGGGGAGGTGCCGGATGAGCGGACGATCCGGCGCAGACTCACTCCGATCTGGAAATCGCTGCGCGAGACTTGCTGATCATCAAAACACCGAGGCGCGGAAGATTAGGCCGATTTCTGCGCTTCGTCGGGGTCATGGACCAGTTTCGGTTTGGGCCGGAATGCGTCGGCCACCGCATCGACGCCCGCGCGCAGCGGCGAGTCCATCAGATGGGCATAACGCTGTGTCGTCTGCATCTGGCTGTGGCCCAGAAGCTTGCCGATCATTTCCAGCGATGCACCGCCGCTAACCAGCAGCGAAGCGAAGGTGTGGCGCAGGTCGTGGATCCGGACGTCGGGGATGTCGACCTGCTTCTGGATATTGGCCCAGAAGCGCCGGATTTCCTTGACCGGCTGCCCCGGTACATCGCCTGGAAACAGCAAGGCACAGCCGCGCGGCACAAGCAGCTGGCGTTGCCGAACGATCGCCGCCGCCTCGTCCGAGATCGGCAGGCGATGAATCTTGCGCTGCTTGGTCATGCTGGCGGGCTTCGACCAGCTCAGATGCTCGAGGTTGAAATGCTCGAACCGCGCCTGGCGCACCTCACCCACACGCGCGCCGGTCAGCATGCACAGCCTGATGATGTCGGCCGCCCGGCGATCCTCAGCCGTCTCCAGCGCCTCGGCCAGCTTGCGGATTTCTTTGTGGCTCAAAAAGCGTTCGCGGGGGTTTTCGATCCGGCGGCGGAAGCCGGAAGCTGGATTGTCCTCGCGCCAGCCCCAGCCAACGGCATAGGTGAACATCTTGCGCAACACTTCGCCGGTCCGGTTGGCGCGTACCGGGGTCGGTTTTGCCCCCTGCAGCTTCCGGGCCCGGTTGTTCGGCTTGGCTTTCGAGGGGCGGGCGCGACCGGCCGCCACCTTGTTCAGCAGCTTTTCGACATCATAGGGCGTGATCTCCGTCACCAGTCGATTGCCCCAATCGGGAGCCACCAGCTTCGCAAGCATCGATTTCTGGTCGGAGGCGTTGGTGGGCGAAAGATGCGGCAGGTGAACTTCAGTGTACCGGTCGATCATGTCCTTGATGCGCGGGGCCTCGCGACCGGTTTCCTTCTGGCCCAGCGGATCGGCCCCGGCATCAATCTCCCGCCGCAATTCCTTCGCCCGTTCCCGCGCTGCCGTGGCCGACCATTCCGGCCAACGGCCGATGGTCATCCGACGCTGCCGCCCGGCATGTCGGTAGTCAATGGTGAACGCCCTGTTTCCCGAGCGGTAGATGCAGACGGCAAACCCCCGCACCTCCGTGTCAAACATCTGATAATCGCGCCCCGGCAACGGTTCAGCCTCGCGGACGGATTTCTCATTCAATCGCAATCGGTTGACCATGCAACTCATCCTCCAGTCGTCATCCCATGACGCGTAGATTCGCGCCGCGATCAAGCGAAGCATGCCACGAGGGGTGGCGGGGTGGCGCAGGGTGGCGGTGATGTCGCAGGGCGCGCGCCACCCTCGGGGGCAACGCTCGGGAAATGGGCTAGGAAGTCGACCTTGGCTGCAAATGCAGAGCTGCCGCCATCCAGCGCGAGGTCCGACCGCTTCTAGGCAGCAGGTCTGTTTCCAAATGAGTATTGTCACTTGGTGTTTTTTGCCATATATTCCGCCTAACTTGATGTAGAGGGGCGATGCGATGAGCGATTCCGAAATTTTGAATATCTTGCAACGGGATCTCCACCAGCCTTTTTTGGCTTCGCTCCAAGACGCGCTTCGCGGAGAGTACTCAAAGGCGTACGAAGATGTGGTTCGCCCGCCTGGCGGCTTTGTAGTGCCTCGCCCAAACTCAGAGTGGGATCCTGTCGATCTTCAAGCCGTCCGAAAATCTCGTAGGAGCAACGGGATGCGAGCCCTGATGCATTCGTGCAGTGAGCATGGCGCGCCCATTCAGATCAAACAGCTCCCCTGCAATGGACAGAAAATCGTTATCGGTCAGATGGGTCAACTACTCATATTGACAGAGCCTATTGATAATTTGTCAGCTCGCCCGGAGCATGCTGCTTATAAGGCAAACCTGGCTGCCTCGCATTTCGCCATTAGGCAACTTGAAATGGACCTTGGGGACGGCTGGCGTCAGAGGATCGACGTGCGGAACACGATGCTTGTGATCGTCCAGCATGGGATGCGGATAGGTGGCTTGAACCGACGCGATACGGCGCTTGAAATAATGCGACTCGTTGTCCCGGACGCTTCATTTGGTTCTTGGCTTCTCCAAGCAAACGTGATGAGCGGCGAACTCGGCGCGATGCTCGATTGGACGAATGCTCTCAAAGAACAACCCGCCCGACTGACCCAAGAAGATCGGGTTCTAGTGACGTTGAAAAGAAACTTGGGAGAGAAAGATCTAGAACAATGAAACGGATCGAAGGATTTGTTGGCGGACGTTTGACTCAAGCTCGCGAGGCACGGGGTCTGACAAAAACAGCCCTGAGTGGCATGTTGGAAATATCCACTAATGCGTTGGCTGCACTGGAAACAGGTGAATCTCTGCCGCGGCAGGAAACTTTCCAAGCGATTGCCGACAGGACAGCTTTTCCAGGACAATTTTTCCTGCGGTCCATGCCGCCGCCGATGAGCGGACCCGTTTTTTGGCGTCGGCAGGCATCCGAACCTCTGCGCTCGCAAAACAAGACTTCCCAACGCATCGATTGGGGCGCCGAGGCATTTGGCATCTTGTCTGAATATGTCGATTTTCCGAAGCTTGACCTTCCACGTTTGGACGATTGGCCGGAGAACTGGGCATCAGTTTCGAACGAGAAAATAGAAGACCTTGCAGACCATTGCCGAGATGTTTGGGGTATAGGGTCGTATCCGATACCCGACATGTGCCTCGCTCTTGAGAATATTGGCATTCCTGTACTTGCATTCGAAATTGAGAACGAAAAGCAGTCAGGATATTCACGTTGGGCTGACCATATTGAGCGACCAATTGTTGGTACGAATACACTTGAATCTTCGGCAGTTCGGATGCGCTTTAATCTTGCACATGAGCTCTATCATGCGTTGGCACACTTTGGTTCAGTCTCGGAAAAAGAGGTCCGTCACGCTCAAACCTATCAAGCAATCGAAAAACAGGCGCATAGGTTTGCCGGCGCACTTCTCTTCCCTCGTGACGCATTCTTGAAGAGTGTCCAATATCCATCTCTGGAGGAATTTGCCTCTCATAAACAAGAGTGGGGCATCTCAATCCTTGCTCAAATCAGGCGAGCGCAGGACTTGGGATTATGCGATCCCGAATGGGTGCGTGCTTTGAATATCCGCGCGTCGAAGAACGGATATCGTGGTAAGCGTGGAGAGCCGTTTGATAAAGAAATGCCACTTGAACAGCCGCGCATGTTTCGGCGTGCAATTGAAGCAATTGAAGCAATTGAAGCTGGTAGCGAATTGTTGCTCGAGCAAGTCCGACAGCGCCTATCTCTACCGCGCACCGGAGAGATGGAGATCTTCGGCCGTCCTCTGGCAGCATCAGGTTCAAATGTGATCCAATTGAAGCCGGTTGAACAGGGCTAGAAGTGTAGTCGCGATAGCATCAACAGAATGCTCATGCTCATGCTTATGCGCGCTGGGAACCAGGAGAATACGGTGAATTTTTTCGTCGACAGTAGCAGGCCGTTCGCGATCATGATTCTTCGATGCGGTGCGATTACCACCTCAACGCCACCTCAACCCGCATACGTCGTTTTGGCGCGGTAGTTGACGGTGAAAACAGGCTGATGGCGGGCAATGTCGGAATGGAAAATGCGCGAAATCAAAGACTTGGAGCGTAAGTCGTTGAAATAGCTAAGCTATTGGGATCGTTGTATTATCGGCTCATAACCTGAAGGTCGTTGGTTCAAATCCAACTCCCGCAACCAAATTCTTTAACGATATCAAATGCATAGAACCCGACCTAAACGGTTGGGTTTTTGCTTGTGCAATTCTTGTCAACGCCTTGTCAACGTTTGACGAGTCCCCCCCCTGAAAAGTGGAGCTTTTTGGGTTTGGGCACGATCAGCAGCAGCGTCGCATCCGCCACCGTTGAAACCATCGCCCATAACTGGCATATGACTCAGTCATACCATGGAGGCGCAGATGACCGTCAAAACCACCCTCAGCTTTACCGACCGCCATCACCACTTCCTCATGGAAAAGGTGGGACAGGGCGTGTTCGCCACACAGAGCGCTGCTGTGGCGGCCGCGCTGGAGCAGATGATGCAAGATGAACAGGAACGCGATGTGGCCCTCACTGCACTTACGCAGGAAATCCGCGCCCGGATGGAAACACCGCGTTCGGCGTTTATCGACCAAGATGACGCGTTCGCCGCCGCGCGCGCCACCCTCGAGACAGCGCGGGGCCCTTGAATTACCGCATACGGTTTCATCCTCTCGTCGCGCGTGACATTGATGCCATCGCGCGCTGGATCCTCGACTATGTCGGGCCCGATGCGGCCGCTCGAAAGCTGGTCGAGATCGAAGCGGCCATCGCCACGCTGAAGGTCACACCGCAGAAGGGAAGTCTCCGCGATGAAATCGCCTCTGGTCTGCGTGCCATCTCGGCAGGCCGGAAAGCCGTAATCGCTTTTGTGGTTGACGATGACCAAAGGGAAGTTCTGATATACGCTGTCACCTGTGGCGGTGCCGATTGGGCCATACGCAGCAGCGCGCGCAGCCGGTGACAGTCTCGGACCGGACCCTCGTGGACGGCGCAGCTATCGGCAGCAGTGAGCCCGTCTTGCTGGGTGCTGCGTCCAGTCTCAATGGCAGGATTGCGCAGGAAGCCATCGGTGCAAAGTTGCAAACGAGGCACGTTCTTCACGACGTGACCGGCACTGAACTTCCAGTCTGCATCGATGAATGCTGCGGTGCAGCTGCACCAGACCGGTCGTTCAGGCTTGCCGCAGCAATTTGGAAGACCAATGTCTATTGTGCGGGACAAGTTCGCTGTAGATGCGGCGTGGGCAGACATGATCGGTGGCTGACCTACCAGCCCTCTCGAGCGATAGTCCCGTTAGGTGGAAATCCACTTGGGAATGTCGGTTGACGGGCCGGCCAACCGATGGGACTATTTAGGGAAAATAATTTCTCAGCAGAGGCTTTTTCATGACACGCATAACGCATATCGCGCCTGTAAGTCTCGCCTTTCTGGTCGCGCCAGCCTTAGCCGACCCCTCAACAGCCGAATTCGAAGACGCCCGGGATGCCTGCCGCGACGCCTTCATAGCGCGCGACGCGGATGCCTATCTAGACGCAGCCGCGAGGATGATCAGCTGGGGAGCGGTCGAAAACCCGGACGTGGTGCCGGAGGTCGAGTTATGCCTTGCCTTCTCGGACGTTCTTGAGTGCGCGGATCTCGAGGAGGCCCGATCCCGGGCGGCCGCACTCGCCGAGACGGGTGTCGCTACATCAGATCCTGCCGCGCTGACCGCCGATGGCGGGCACCTCGCAGAATACCTGGCCCGCGCCCAAGCCGAGGGCGCCGACATAGCAGCCCTCGCGGTCGATATCGCCGCCGATGACAGCTTCGCACCGTCGGCAGGCGCCGAGCGCGATGCGCTAGAGGCCGCGCTGAATGCGTATGTGGCACCGATCCCGGCCTCGCGTGCCCAACAGAACCTCACCGCGTACCGGGCTCTGGTTCGGGTGAACCCGGACGAGCCGCGATACCAGGATAGGATCCAACGCTACGAGGTTGCGCTTGAGGCCGCACGAGAACAGTTGGAGCGGACCGCGCGGCAGCTCGAGGGTCGGCTCATCCGGACTGTCGAAGAGTTCGACGGATCGTCTTGGGCACGTCACCCATCGTCCCCGCGCTACCAGGATATCCGGGATTACGTCACGCTATACCTGGTTGAAACGGCGTCGGGGCGGCAGAGTCTGAAGCTCTTCATCAACTACACGTCACGCGATGGCTGGCTTTTCGTTCAGAGCGCCTCGATCAACATCGATGGCGAGACGAGCCGCTTGCCCGTTCCACGCTGGTTCCGGGACAACGACACTGAAATCTGGGAGTTCGGCAGCATCACTGGATCAAACGCGCTGACCATCGCGCATCAGATCGCGGAGGCAGACCGGGCGGTGATCCGCTTCAGCGGTCAGCAGTTCTACAACGACTACGTCGTATCGGAGACCGACAAACGGGTGATACGTGAGATGCTGGCGATGTGGGAGGTGATTTCAGCTGAGTAGCAGTGTCAACTTTGCGCATGGCGTCGCGGCGCATTTAGCTTCAGCATTAGCCTCGATGTGCCGATAGAACACCCTTGAGAAGATATTGAATATGAGACCTTTATTTGTCCCGGCGCTGCTGGCTTTGCTTCTCGACCCATCAGCATCCCAAGCGACCGATTGCTCGCGTTGGTCCCGGTTTGAATCGAGCGAAGCATACCTCCAGCCCCTCTCGGTGTCCGCCTCGGACATCGACGACCACCTCAATGGTTCTGTCGATCTCGAAGGTGTCGATATCGCAGCGGAGTTGGCAGGTCGCGACCTGCAACTCGATGTTCTACACTACCCTGGCGGCGTAACGGCTGCGGCGGCCTTGCGCTTCGTGTTCATGATCGGGCGGCTTTCGGACGAAAGTTACGACCGCCTCGTCTTAATGGATGAGGGTGAGCCGCTTTTCTACATCTCCGAGCCGGATCTTCGCTCCGTAGGGTGCCGCTTCATCTGGCGCCGTCAGGGAGGCGAGAACCCGATTGCGCTGATGCGGGACTTCTACAGCAACCTCTATTTTTTCGGGACCGATCAACCCGTGGTCCGCGGTCTGAACGGGTCGCTTCTCGGCGACACTCAGCGCATCCTGCAGGCCAACAACGAGGTGGTCCTGCCTTCCTGGATCGTCAGCGCGATCGAGTGACCCTCAGCCCCAGTTGATCACGGCCTAAGAGCAAGGGAACCCAAGATGCCAGAAGGCTCTGCAAAATTTGGCTTTCTACCAACCCCACTGACAGGTATCATTTTCCAGTAATAGATAACGATGTCTGATTGCGCCATCACCGCTTGTTCATAAGGCAATCAATAAAAGTCCGCTCAGCTAAGCTTCGGACTTGTCCACGCTTGTTGATCAGTTCGATAGAAACAGGCAATGCAAACTCACTGCCCGCTATCGCTTGGAGCCTTCCATTACTGACCATACTTTCCGCAAAAGAACGTGGCAGATATCCGATGTAGTGCCCCGTCAGGATCAATGTTGCGATCCCCTCTACCTGATGTGCCTCAGCATTTGATCTTATCCCGCGCATCATGGGTGCCACCTTCTCTTCGTTCAAATATGACCGCTTGGCCAATAGGGCGTCAGCCATTTTTTCGCGAACACGCTTCGGGTCACGACAATCAAACAGAGGGTTGCTCGGCGAACAATATAGATCGACGTACTCTTCGCTGATTTTTTCGTAACTAATGCCCGGTTTGTGTGCGTGGAAAACACCAATACCAAATGAAATCTTCTGATCCAAGATACCTAGTTCAAGGTCGTCCGGAGCCAGTGTGTGAATTTCCAAGCTGACATCCGGTGCTACCTTTGTGAATGCAGATAGCGCCTGCACCATGGCCGATGTTCCATTGGAAATCCAGTTATCGATAACACCCAAAGAAAGGTGACCAACAATGTTTTCACGCGCGCCAGTTACAGTTTTTCCGAAATCCTCAAGAGACAGAAAGAGCTTCTTTGCGGCCTGGTAAACTAGGTTCCCCTGATCCGTCATCTGAAAACCACCGCGACCTCGATTGCACAATCGCATGCCAAGACGGGTTTCAAGGTCAGATATTTGTCTAGAAATCGTTGAAGTTGACACATTCAGGTCAACCTGAGCAGCCGAGAACCCACGCGCCTCAGTGACAACTGTAAAGACATGTAGAAGATGCAGGTCAGCCTTGGATAGGACACCAGATAACATACAAGAATTGTAAGTTGTACAAACATGAAAGTAAATTCCTGATGTATGTAGTTTTAGGAAACCTTCAGATGCGCGTAAGTTTTCTCACCAAGCCGTGAATCACCGAAAATGGACCAGAAATTATCAACGCCCGAAAACCTGAACAAAAAACCAAACGGAGTTTGAAATGATCAAAGTTACACTTCCGATAGCGACTGCGATGACAATGTTGTTGAGCACTGCTGCAATTGCACAAGACGTCGTAATTGGTGTGCCCAACTGGGCGTCTGCTGCAGCAACTGCAAACATCCTAAAGATCGCAATCGAGGATAATCTTGGCCTTGAAGTCGCCCTTCAAAATGGCACCAACCCCATCATTTTTGAAGCGATGGATACAGGTTCTATGCATGTCCATCCCGAAGTGTGGATGCCCAACCAACAAAACCTATATGACACCTTCGTCACTGAACGCGGCAGCGTAGCGATGAATCCAAATACGGTACTGTCCGACCAAAACATCTGCGTGACCCGCGCCACTCAGGAACGCACCGGTATTGTAGCACTTAGTGAGCTGACAGATCCAATCATGTCAGCAAATTTTGATACCGACGGTGATGGTATGGGTGAAATGTGGATCGGTGGCGCCGGTTGGGCTTCTACTAACGTTGAAAAAATTCGTGCGCAATCATACGGCTATGCTGAAACAATGCAGATGATGGAAATGGACGAAGCTCTGGCCATGGCGCAGGTTGACGCCGCAATCGCTCAGGACAAGAACATTGTTTTCTACTGCTATACGCCACATCATATGTTCTCACTCTATGACCTTGTGAAGCTTACAGAGCCTGCATACGATGCTGCGCAATGGAACGTTGTGCAGCCAACAGACGATCCAAATTGGCTCGAGGTTTCCACCGCTCCAACTGCCTGGGATGCCACACGGTTACATGTTTTCTACTCGGTTGCTCTAGCAGACACACAGCCACTGGCCGCTACCATGCTTGCCAACGTATCTTTCGATACAGAACAGGTCAACGGCATGGTCTATGCGCTATCGGTTGAAGGCAAAGACGCCGCTGAATTTGCGCGTGAATGGGTCGATGCAAACGGTAGCCTCGTTGACGCTTGGTTTAAGTGATTGGCCGTCCTGACAGTGCACTAAAAATCGCGCTGTCAGGACCTTCAAATTTCAAAATATTTGACTTTTTAAAGACGCCATGAAGTCAGAAAGTGTGACCCGATGACCGATACCGTAATTGAGCTAGACGGCGTCTGGAAAATATTTGGTGCCAGCGCCAAGGCTGCGATGAAAGCAGTTCAGGAACGGGGGCTGACCAAATCTGAAGTCCTCTCTGAATTTAACTGCGTTGTGGGGATTGCTGATTGTTCCTTCTCCGTTCAGCGCGGTGAAATTTTTTGCATAATGGGCCTTTCTGGATCGGGCAAATCGACACTGGTGCGGCACCTTAATCGACTGATCGAACCAACCGCAGGGCGGATTTCTATTCTTGGCAAGGATATGCTTGGGCTGGGCGTTAAGGAGTTGCGTGAGATCAGATCAAAAAACATCGGCATGGTGTTCCAACACATGGCGTTGTTGCCACACCGTACCGTGCGCGACAACGTGGCCTTACCGCTTCAGGTTCGAGGCGAGCCAAAAGGTGTCCGTTGGAAAATTTCACAATCCTGCTTAGACCTCGTCAACTTGACTGGGTATGAAGACAGATTTCCGTCAGAGCTTTCAGGCGGCATGCAGCAACGCGTCGGTTTGGCCCGTGCCCTAGCTTCGAACCCTGATGTGCTGCTGATGGACGAGCCCTTTTCAGCGCTTGATCCTTTGATCCGGCGACAGCTGCAAGACCAGTTTATGGCACTTTCTGCAGAACTGAAAAAGACAACTGTCTTCATCACACATGATCTCGATGAGGCGATCCGTATCGGACACCGTATAGCGATCATGAAAGATGGACGTATCGTTCAGATCGGTACACCCGAAGAAATTGTGACCCAACCTGCGGACGACTATGTCCGTGAGTTTGTTGAGGGGATTTCCAGACTGAAACTAGTGTTCGCACATTCCATAATGGTCAACCTTGACGATTACGTACCAGCCTCTGGTGAGAACCTAACGAACAGTCCTCGCACGCACCATGGAACAAATTTGGATCAATTAATTGACATTTCGACCACGACAGAATTCGCGGTTGTCATCACTGACGATGATGGGAATGACATTGGCGTTGTGGACAAATCAACGCTTTTGAACGGGATAAAAGGAGGCAAGGTATGACCAACCTAAATCAGCATGATGTTTCCAAATCACTTGACCAGTCGGTTGCGACATTTGTCGGAACAAACACTACATATTACGAAACGGAATTTACCCGTATTCAAGGCAAAGTAGGTTTCTCCGGGTCATGGAATACATGGGCTGCCATTTTTGGACCATTTTGGGCCGCATCACGTGGCGCTTGGGGTTTTTTTTGGTCCTTCCTCGTTCTTGAGTTGTTTGCGCTGGTGCAGATCGTGCGCGGGCTTTGGGGCGAGCTGGGTGCCGATCAGCTTGAACGCTACGATCGACTGATGACCAATATTGCGGGCCGCGAAGTCCAGGCTGCCGAGTTAATAGCCAGTGGCGATCAGGCAGGGGCCGATGCAAAACTGAACATCGCCAACAACTTGCGCGCCGCCGCCGATCTCACACTAGATGCCGCAAACGCCGCAAACGGAACGGCCACGATGGTCCTGCTGGCTGGCCTTGTGCTGATGCTGATGCTGAAAATCTGCGAGGGGTTCACCGCCAATACTGTCTATGAGGCGCAGTATCTGCGGTGGCGCGCTTCGCATAATGAACAAGTTGGCCTGAAAAGCAGTAGCCTTGTGTTTGGTGTTTTGGGAATACTTGCAATCTGGCCTCTGACACTGATCCGCTTTACGGTCGGCAACCCCGAAGAGGCTGTTGCTAGGTTGACCGGCGGTCTGTTGGGAACAAAGGTTACAATCACAGAGTTCCCCGTTGGAAAAGAGTATTTTTCTGCATTGTCTCGCATAGGTGACCGCGGGTTTGATTTTTTGGCTATCCAGTTTGGAGATGTTTTTGACGGCGTCACAGCAACCATTCGCTGGGTACTCGATGCACTTGAGATACTGTTGATCCAGACACCGTGGCCCGTTGTGATGTTTGTAATCATTGTTATGGCATACCGTTTAGCAGGCCCACGTGTAGCGATCTTTACCGCTGCGTCACTGGCCTATCTGGCATTCATGGGATTGTGGGAACTTTCGATGATCACCGTTGCCCTCATCGGGGCAGGCGCGTTTTTATGTATCATCATTGGCATTCCCCTCGGTATTTGGTTTGGCAAGTCACCGCGCGCTTACAACATCGCAGAACCGATACTCGATTTCATGCAAACCATGCCTGCCTTTGTTTACCTGATCCCGATTATTGCGTTCTTTGGCACAGGTAAACCACCTGGCGTACTGGCGACACTGATCTTTGCAATGCCACCTGTAATCCGTCTCACCGCACTGGGCATGCGCGGCGTGCCTGAAACCACCAAAGAAGCGGCAACCGCGTTTGGGTGCTCACCTTGGCAATTGCTCACTAATGTAGAGCTTCCGCTTGCGTTGCCTTCGATCATGACAGGAATAAACCAGACCATTCTCATGTCACTTTCCATGGTGGTCATTGCATCTCTGATCGGCGCTGAGGGGCTGGGCGCTTTAATTCTGGAGGCACTGCAATACGCAGCAAAGGGTCAGGGATTACTCGGCGGATTAGCAATATTACTCTGTGCGATGGTGATCGATCGCATTGCTCAAGGCGCCTATCGTAAAAGCACCAAACAACACAAATAGTACTAACACAATTGAATAGAGGCGGACGCAAATTGTTGTTCCACCCTACTAAAAAGGAAGAAAAGTTATGGCCAATGAACATCTCACTTCCATGATGGAGAACTTATATTGGTGGGGCATCGCAACCATGTTTCGCTGCCCAAATGAGGGCCCCGAAGGCAACGACATCGCATTGATCGGCGTGCCTCATTCTACTGGTAACGGCACCACCGAGCGCGATCAGCATCTAGGGCCGCGGGCCTTACGCAACGTATCGGCAATGGCGCGGCGCGTGCATAGCTCGTTTGAAATTGATCCTTGGAAAGCTGCGAATATTGTCGATGTTGGCGATGTGCCGTTTCCACGCGCCAATGACAATGAAGACTGCATCGAACAGATCACTCGGTTTTATACTGATATCGACAAAACTGGGGCACGGCCTGTCTCTATCGGAGGCGATCATTCTATCACAGGTGGCATTGTGCAGGCACTGGGATGTGGCAATATCGCTGGTGGAGAACCAGTATGTTTCTTGCATCTGGATGCTCACACAGATGTTTTCACGAAAGTAGATCACTTTCTAGGTGCTAAGAAGTCCGCAGCGCATTGGGGCGCCTATCTGGCCGATCAGGGTAAAGTTGACCCGACCCATTCGATGCAGATCGGATTGCGTGGCCATGCACGGACTTTGGATTGGTTAGAGCCCTCCTATGAATATGGCTACAATGTTGTCACCATGCGTGAATTTCGCAAACGTGGCCTCGAGGATGTGGTTGCGCAGATCAAGAAGGTGCTGAATGGGCGGCCTGTCTACATCACGTTTGACCTTGATTGCCTTGACCCAACCATAGCCCCTGGTGTGTCTAACATCGAAGCTGGCGAAAAGGGTTTTGATATCGACGAGGCCGTCACGTTACTGCACGCGGTGCGCGGTATGAACATCGTTGGCGGCGACATCGTCTGCATGATGCCAACCAAAGACAGTCCAAACCAAATAACTGCACTGACGGCCACGGCCATTATGTTCGAGATGATTTCGATGATCGCTGAAAATGTTTCGACTAAAGCAAGGAACTCATAGATGACGACACCGTTTTTCCAACCCGTTTCAGGAATCGACCTTCCGCGTTTTGCTGGCGTGCCAACTTTTATGCGTCTCCCACACCTAACACCAAACGACCCCGCATACGCAGATGTGCAGATGGGGTTGGTTGGAATTCCTTGGGATAGCGGCACCACAAATCGGCCAGGCGCACGCCACGGCCCACGTATGCTTCGCGATCTGTCCACAATGATCCGGGCAGGAAACCCCGTCACTGGAATCAATCCTTTCACCACCGTCAACTGTGCTGATCTGGGAGATATATCGCCCAATCCTGTCGATATCGTGGACTGCATGGAGAGGATTACTACATTCTATATTGATCTGAAAAACCGGGGTATTACGCCAATGACAGCAGGCGGCGATCATCTGTCCACTTTGCCAGTTTTGCGTGCATTGGCCCGTGACAGCCCTGTAGGTCTGATTCAGTTTGACTCACACACCGATCTGTTCGACAGCTATTTCAGTGGCAATAAGTTTACGCATGGCACGCCGTTTCGCCGGGCCATCGAAGAAGGATTGGTCGACCCCAAACGGATGGTGCAGATCGGCATTCGTGGTACCGCCTATAACTTGGAAGATGTTGAATGGGGCGAGGCGCAAGGTGTGCGTATTATTCGAATTGAAGAATACTTTGATCGTGGAATTAAGGACGTCATGTCTGAAGCGCGCCAGATCGTGGGTTCAAGGCCAACTTACTGCACCTTCGACATTGATTTTGTTGACCCAGCTTATGCCCCAGGCACAGGCACCCCTGAAATAGGTGGTCCCACAAGCTTTCAGGCGCAACAAACTATTCGGGAGTTATCCGGCATCAACTTGATTGGCGCAGATCTGGTGGAGGTTTCACCTCCATTTGACCCAAGCGGCACAACGGCTTGGCTCGGTGCTTCATTAATGTTCGAACTGATGTGCGTTCTTTCGCAAGCTATTAAAGCTGGATGATAAGTTCATATTTCGGGGAGGTGATCAGGTAACGGGTGCGCGTGCGGTTCGCATCGAAAACGCCCGGCATTCCGTCCGTACCGACACATTGGAAAAAATTGCGGTAGCACTTGATGTTGATGTCGCAGATTTACTGCGTCAACATACCAACTAAGTTCTTGCAGCCCAAATCTGCTATGGTGCTTAGGTAATCCCCCCATTTTTAACGGGTTGCGGCTGTAGAACTTACGCGGCCATTTTTAGTTTCTGGGCGGGTGTTATGCCGCCGATGCCCATATTCGGGCGGTCATTGTTGTAAGTCCATAGCCATTGTGTGGCGAAGTCTTGTGCCTCTGCGATGTTTTCAATGATGTGTTGGTCCAACCATTCATGCCTGACCGTGCGATTGTAGCGCTCGATGTAAGCGTTCTGTTGCGGCTTCCCGGGTTGAATATGCTGGATGCTAATACCTTGTTTTTCAGCCCATTCTAACAGCTTGCCACTGATATATTCTGGGCCATTATCAACCCGAATAGTTTCTGGTTTTCCACGCCATTCGATGATCCGGTTGAGGCTGCGTATGACCCTTTCGGCAGGGAGAGAAAAATCGACCTCGATGCCAAGCCCTTCGCGGTTAAAGTCGTCCAGCACGTTCAACTGCGCATTCCGACGTATCCGCCCACCTGTTCCGACAACATCCGCCCGGTTGTACCGGGGTATCCGCCCACCTTTGACGCGTTGCCATGAGGCATTTGGTTTTAGGTATCAGCTTTCGGGTGCGTCG
>Ga0307978_1000145_pt1 | contig 63476 bp, 42 predicted proteins | sample OrgLakmetage1056_FD_203151 | JGI IMG/M metagenome (GOLD analysis project Ga0307978, IMG submission 203151) | Saline water microbial communities from Organic Lake, Antarctica - #1056 | ecosystem: Environmental > Aquatic > Non-marine Saline and Alkaline > Saline | place: Antarctica: Organic Lake... | reverse complement strand
TCATGGAAATCGCCACCGAGGACGGCTACCGGGAGGTACTGAAGGTGGTAAGGCAGTAAAGAGGTTAGACAAAGAGGCGTAAATTTAAAGGCCGCCCGGACTAGCTCCGGGCGGCCTTTTTGCATAAGAGCGTGCTGGGCCTTTAGGTGTGTATATAGTCCGCCAACCCAAAATTTGTGATTTCTGACTTGCTGTTTTTTGCACCAATTGCGAACCCGCTCCAAACGTGCTCTGGCATTACTGAAAACCGCTCGGACAGAAAACCCTACCACTCGGACAGCCATACCTGCCGTTGGGACAAAAGATCTGACTTATCCTTTGCAATGGCATACCTTTAGACTGAAAAAATGATGCTGCGGTGCTCGGGTTATTGATCGCGCGTCGCTTCACACCTTATTCGTTTAGCTTCAAATAAACCCCAAAAGCCCCCCAAAATGATTCCGTTTAAACCAAAAACCTGCTAAAGTGAAAAATTTACTACTCTTCCTGATTCTTCTTTTATCCGCACAAGCAGCACAAGCGCAGTGCCCCACCGGCAACATCTTCTACGTAAACGATGATGCCGGCGGCATCAACGACGGTACCTCCTGGGCCAATGCCTTTACCAGTCTACAGAGTGCCCTGCTCAGTAGCTGTCCCGGCATTACCGAAATCTGGGTAGCGCAAGGTATCTATACGCCCTCCGACACAGCTCGGGCCGATGCCTTCATCATGAAAAACAACCTCGCCATCTACGGTGGTTTCCCCAATACAGGCAACCCTGGTTTTGGCGACCGCGATGAAGACCCTGCTACCAATGGCACCATCCTGAGTGGAGAAATAGGTGGAGCAGGAAACACCGACAATAGCTACCACGTCATCTTCAATGATGATAATGGGTTGAATAGTACTTCAATCCTGAACGGCTTTACTCTCACGGGGGGCAATGCAGATGTTGGCTCTAGCTCAGATAACAGATCCTCTGGCGGTGGGATGTACAACCGCAACTCCTCCCCCCAGGTGTTAAACTGCACCTTCACCGAAAACAGGGCTAGATTCTTCGGCGGCGGAATGTACAACCAAGACCTCTCCGCGCCCATGGTGACCCACTGCACCTTCACCGAGAATACGGTAGATTTTGATGGCGGGGGCATGTTCAATAATGAATCTTCTTCGCCCACGATAACCAGCTGCACCTTTTCTGAAAATTCGGCGGGGTTCCTTGGCGGCGGAATATTCAACAAAGGCTTCTCTTTCCCCATGATAAGCGACTGCACCTTCTCCGAAAATACGGCGATCAATGGCGGCGGAATCTACGATCAGCTCTCCTCTACCGCTTACGTGAATTGTTCCTTTTTCGGAAATTTGGCAACTCGCGGCGGTGGAGTAAACAGCAATGGTGGTACGTTGATCAACTGCATCTTCTCCGGCAATTCGGCAAGTGCTGAGGGTGGAGGATTATACAACAATAGTGGCAACACCTCTATACCCACGGTGACTAACAGTACCTTCTCCGGGAATTCGGCACCCCAAGGGGGTGGGATCTACAACGCCTTCTCCTCCCCACTTACAGTAACCAATTGTATTCTCTGGGGAAACAGCAGTGAGTTAGGTAACGGTAGCGGTAACCCTGTTGTCACGTATTCCATTGTCCAACAGTCCAGCGGGGTTTATCCCGGTACGGGCAACCTCAATGTGGACCCAATCTTTGTCTCCCAGCCGCCCATCGGCCTGGGCAGCAGCGGCGACCTCCGTCTGCTGGAATGCTCACCAGCCATTGATGCTGGTAACGATAGTGCCAATTCAGAGGCCAACGACCTCGACGGCAACGACCGTACCTTTGAAGCCCTCCCCGGTACGCCTACCATCGACATGGGTGCTTACGAATACCAGGCGACACTTACGATTACCACCTACTACACGGATACCGATGGCGACAACTACGGCACCGGTACCGGACAAGATTTCTGCGTAGACCCCGGCACCGGCTGGGCACTCCAAGGCGGCGATTGTGATGATGGTGACGCTAACATTAACCCCGATGCACCGGAAGTTTGCGATGGCGTAGACAATAATTGTGTTGATGGGATTGACGAAAATGACATCTGCTGTCCCTCTGGCAACATTCTCTACGTGAACGATGATGCTAGTGGTAACAATGATGGCACTTCTTGGGCGGATGCGTTTGCCGATTTACAAGATGCGCTGGCTAGTACTTGCCCCGGTGTCACCGAAATATGGGTGGCCGAAGGTATCTACACTCCTGGTACCGCCCGAACCGATGCTTTTGTGATGAAAAATGACCTCGCCATTTACGGTGGTTTTCCGAATATCGGGAATCCTGGCTTTGGTGATCGTAACCCCGACCCGATTACCAATAATACGGTACTCAGCGGTGAGATTGGAACAGCGGTCAACGGAGATAACAGTTATCACGTGGTTTTTAACGACAATAATGGACTCAACAATACGGCCATATTGGATGGCTTCACTATTAGTGGCGGAAATGCAGCTGCATCCTCACGCCTAAATAATTACGGTGGAGGAATGTGCAATATTAGTGCATCACCCACTGTGTCCTACTGTTCCTTCATAGGTAATGCCGCCGAATTTGGCGGAGGAGGCATTGCAAATATTACTGCTTCGCCTACGATATCGCACTGTTTCTTTAATGGAAACTCAGCTGGTGCTGGGGGTGGTATTTATAATGATGGTTCACTTGGAGAATCCACACCAACTATATCGCACTGTTTCTTTAATGGAAATTCAGCTTTCAATGGCGGAGGAATTCATAATGATTTTTCTGGATCGAAACCGCTGATCCTCAACTGTTCTTTTGCAGGAAATAGTGCAACTGATTTTGGTGGGGGTTTGATGAACAGAGAATTTGCACGACCTACAATAATCAATTGTAGATTGTATGGAAATCAGGCAGGTACTGGGGGCGGAGGAATGTATGTCTCCACTGGACAACCGACTATGATTAACTGTAGTTTAAGTGGAAATTCAGCTTTCAGTGGCGGAGGAATTTATGTACAAGTTAGCGGAACGATAGCTTTAAGAAATTCCATACTATGGAACAATAGTTCTGAACTCATCTTTGTAGAACCAATTAGTTTTCCTTCTATTGTCTCTAATTCCATTATCCAGGGTGGCTATGCCCCTTGCGCCAACTGCCCTGACGGGGATGGTAATGTAGATCCGCTCTTCGTCGATCAGGCAAATGGCGACCTGCAACTCCAAGCCTGCTCCCCAGCCATTGATGCTGGTAACGATAGTGCCAATTCAACCAGCGAAGATCTCGACGGCAACGACCGTACCTTCGAAGCCATCCCCGGTACGCCTACCATCGATATGGGTGCTTACGAATTCCAAGGTACGACACCCGATCCTACGCCGATCTGCCCCACTAACTTGACGGTGCAGCTCGATGTTAACCTCACGGTTACCGTCACTGCCGCACAAATTGGTGATTCCAGCGACGGCTGTGGCGAACTGTCCTTCCTGATCGACGGCGAAAGCAGCCTCACCTTTGATTGCGATGGTGTAGGTCCACAAACGGTGACCCTGCAAGTAACCGATTTGTTTATGAACGTGGAGACCACCAGCTGTAGCTTCACGGTAGCCGATGACGTAAATACCTGTTGTGACGAACCCGTAGCTAATTGCCAAGACTTTACGGCGGTACTGGTTGGTAATTCGGTCACGGTCACACCCGCCAACGTAGACGCTGGCAGTACGGCCGACTGTGGTTTAGCAGCACTGGGTGTTATGCCTAATACCTTCGGGTGTGCAGATGTGGGTACTCCCCAATCGGTAACCCTGACCATCACTGATACCAATAACGACACCGATGCTTGTCAGGCAACCGTCACCGTGGAGGACAACATAGCGCCAACCGCCCTTTGCCAAAACGTTACGGTGCAGCTCGATGCCAACGGCAGCGGCAGTACTAGTGCAACGGCAGTGGACAACGGCTCCAGCGATGCGTGCGGTATCGGCGGCCTATCCGTCTCCCCGGGCACCTTCGGGTGCGGCAATACCGGCGGCAACACCGTCACCCTGACCGTTACCGATGTGAATAACAACGCGAACACCTGCACCGCAACGGTAACCGTGGAAGACAACATCGCCCCCACCGCTGCCTGCCTCAACACCACCGTCGAGATACAGCCAGACGGCTTCTATGAGCTGCAGCAAAGCGATGTGTACGATGCCGCCAACAGCAGCGACAACTGCTCCATTGCCTCCGTCTCCTTCCCCGCTACTACATTTGGGTGCGACGACCTGGATTTGACCTTCCCGGTTATGGTCACTGTAACCGACCCCAGTGGCAATACCGATGACTGCACCGCTAACGTAAGTGTGGTGGTAGGCACGGCCCTGCCCCCTGAGTGGAGCGCCAACGATATCGGCAATCAGGGCGGCGGCAGCGATTACGCCTACGACCCATGCGTTGGGAATAACCCTGACCAGGCCGACTTTACCATCAGCACCGGTGGCTACAATCTCATCCCTCAGAACAATGACAACGTCGCCTTCTCCAGCGTGCCCCTGTGCGGCAACGGCGGTATACAAGCCCGCATTGAGAGCGTAAGCGGCGGCTACGCCGGGCTGATGATCCGGGAGAGCAGTGCCCCGGGCGCGAAGATGTTCGCGGTGTATTCCAACCTGACGAACCTGCTGCGGCGGGAGATACGCACCGTAGAAAATGGGCAGCGGAGCAGCAACACTTTTTTCGCTTCTTTCCCGCAATGGCTGCGGCTGGTGCGCCAGGGTGACCTCATCCGGGCATTTTACCGCAACAGCAATGGTGGCAACTGGACGTTGTTCCATCAGGCCTACCTGCCGATGGGCAACTGCGTGGAAATGGGGCTGGCGGTGTTCACCACTGACCCGAGTGGGGATGCCAGTGCCGTATTTAGCAAGGTGAACTACCAAAGCCAGGGCGGGCAGAGTTTGTCCACACCAAATACGCTGAGCTGGGAAGCCGAAACGCCTGATGTACAGAGCGCGAGTGTGCTGCCGAACCCGGTAAGGGGCAACTTTACTTTGCAGTTCAGCAAGCCATTGGCCGCAGCGGGCCAGGCCGTACTGCTCAACCAGGCCGGGCAGGCCTTGCGGCAGCGGCAGTTGCAGCCGGGTGTTTTGACTACCGATTGGAATGCAAGTGACTTGCCCGCGGGGCTGTACTTCATGGAAATCGCCACCGAGGACGGCTACCGGGAGGTACTGAAGGTGGTAAGGCAGTAAAGAGGTTAGACAAAGAGGCGTAAATTTAAAGGCCGCCCGGACTAGCTCCGGGCGGCCTTTTTGCATAAAAGGAGGCCATCTACCAATACAAGAGTATGTTTGGAGCGGGTTCGTCAGGAAGATCAAGGAGTTGTGGTTTTGGCTAAGTCTTTTTTTGGCGCATTTGGCGGAGCCTACTCCACGAAATTGCGGGGTTAAATAAATCAAAAAGACGACGCCGGGCCCTGCTCAGCAGCATCGTGTGGTTTATAAATCCTTGATTTGCAATCGGAGCGAGCTCCAAACAAGCTCCAACCCAGAGTCTAACCTGTAGCGTTATTTCAACCATAGCTTAACGCGCATTTTTTTGGTTGTCAGACTATAAATCTTGGATATAAAGCTGTGGAGCAGCAGTTCTCTTACAGCGGGGTACTACCAGAAAACGATAAAAGACTTAATAATTTGTCCTCCCTTTTGGCTTATCCAGACCAGAGGCGATCTTTTACTTTCGATTTCTTTCTTAATTAACGCTCTGGCGTCCGTGTAATCGAGCCAGTTAACGTTTGGGGTAGGTGTCAGTAGCCAGTCCAGCTTTTTGGGAATGTAGAACGTACAGTCCCTAAACGCAGGCATTTCAGAAAAAGTAAGGTAAATACCCGCGATACAGTCGCTGTTGAGGGGCTCTATATCTATCTCCCTGACCTGATAAGGCAAAAACAATTGGGCTTTAAAACACAGTCTTTGATCCACGTTTGCTGATACGATTCCGAATTGTTCCAGGTATTTGCTGGTTAGTTCCCGATGCAGCAGAGGGAATTGTTTGCGGTGCAGCTTTTCCAATTTCTGCACTAAACGGTCTCTGCGGTTAGGGCCAATCCAGTGGGCCAGCGGCTGCTGATAAGTTTTCCGGGTGTCGTACAGAAAGAACTTATAGGCAACCTCCAGATGGACCGCGACGCCCTCCTCAAAATACAGCGCGTCAATCTCTCCAACCGTCCGCTTATCTTTTTGAATTTGAACAGTATCAGTAATCCAGGAAACCGACCTTACTTTTTTTAACGCCCGGAAGATAAACGCCTCAACAAGTTTTCCGAGCCTGCCCTCTTGAAAATGCAACGATTCTTCCAGCGGTTCAGGCTGAAGTGAAAGCTCAATTTGCTGGAAAGGGGACACCCCACTGCCGGTCCAAAGCGGTGGAGTGGAAAGGCAGCCCTGATAACGTTGTTTGGTCAGTGAATCCATTGGTAGCCGAAAGTAAGAACAAACCGGAAGATAATGGAAGAACGGGTTCCCTTTCGTGTGTATAACAAATTGCACAAAACAGAAAGTGACCACTGGCTATCAATACTAGGGGGGGCAACCCTCTGCATTTAAGTGCGATAGCTGCTGGGGTAGAGCTTCCCGCTCTGCTCCAGCTTATCCACGAATGCTGCCAGGCTATTCAAGTAGTGCAATTTGTTATGCACACTTCCCTTTCTGAAGTCTTACACCCTCCAAATTAATCCGTATATTTATACGGAAAAATGCCCATGCCGGGCACATACAAGATACAAGATTGTCGTATGCCATTAAAAACAAAATTGATCCAAAGAAGAAAGTTTATAAAAGACGCGCTAAAAGGACTACCTGTAATTTTATTAAGCCCAACTTTACTTGACTCTTGCTCAAAAGATGAGCCTTTAGAACTAAATGGAAAGACCGCAATTGTGATTGGGGCAGGTATATCCGGACTTGCTACAGCTCAAAGGCTAAAACAACAAGGTTTTACGGTAACTATACTAGAAGCACAGGAAAAAGTAGGTGGTCGAATAAGAACGGATAGAAGTCTGGGAGTAGCTTTTGATGAAGGAGCAAGCTGGATTCACGGATCAAACCGTAATCCAATTACAAATATCGCATCTGATGCTGGTGCAAATACTTTTTTGACTGATGATGATAGTGTGGAAGTATTTGATACCAATGGTACCGCGTATTCTGATGGTCTATTAACAAACACTGAAAAGGATTATAAAAATGCTATAGATGCTGTTTTAGAAGCTGGAAGTCAAACTCAAAGTTTTCAAACTGTTTTTAATTCGTTGTACCCTGGCCAAGGTGCTGATAGATTATGGAAATATATACTTTCTGCATATTTGGAGTTTTCCACAGGCGGAGATATATCAGAATTATCTTCTAAATACTTCTATGATGACGAAACTTTTAATGGAGCTGACAGAATCATTACAGATGGATATGATAAAATCACTAATCATTTAGCTTCCGGATTAGACATTCGATTAAATAATCGAGCATCAAGTATTAATTACTCCAACGAAAAAGTAGAAATATTGGCTAATGGAGTTTCTTTAGAGGCAGATTATTTAATTGTAACGGTTCCTCTGGGTGTACTAAAAAACAATGCTATAAATTTCATACCTCCTCTACCAGTTGACAAATCGGCTGCAATAGCAAATACAAAAATGGGGAACATCAATAAATTTCTATTGACCTGGGAGACTGCTTTTTGGGACACTTCTTTACAATTTATAGGATACACACCAGAGACTAAGGGTAAATTCAATTATTTCTTGAATGTTAAAAAGTTCTCATCTGAAAATGCACTTATGACATTTGCTTTTGGCGATTATGCTACTACAACGGAAAGTATGTCTGACCAGGATGTTATTAATGAAATAATGACTCACTTACAAAGTATTTATGGCAACTCTATTACGAATCCAACAAATATGCTTCGTACGAAATGGGGGCAGAACATAAATAGTTACGGAGCCTATTCATTTGCAACTAACGGAACAACATCAGCAGATTTTGATACGCTTTCAGAATCTGTGAACAATAAATTGTTTTTTGCAGGTGAACATACAAATAGAGAATATCGTGGAACAGTACACGGAGCATATTTAAGCGGAATTCGGGAAGCAGATAAAATCATCAATTTATAGTTAGAAGACTGCCGTGATAAGAGCACATCACATACCCGTATTATTGGTAAGTGTATGTTTGGAGCTTACCCCTACTGCAAATCAAGGACTTGTGAACCCCCGCAATGCTTCGGGGCAGGCTTTGGCGTCACCTTTTATGGCTTTTTTGACCCCGCAATTTCGCGGGGCAGGCTCCGCCAAATGCGCCAAAAAAATTTAGCCAGAACCACAACTCCTTGATTTTCATGACGAACCCGCTCCAAACATGCTCTAACATGAAGGATTTCTAATTTAGGATGGCACAAATGCAGGGAACTAACCTCATTTTACGCCCTTCATTATCCTTGATACGCCTCCTGCAGGCTTGCAGGAAAGCCGGAGCCAGTAGAACAACTCTAGTGTACCTCTTGTTATCAGGCATTAATCGGTTGATTCACACCACAACCCCCATTGGGTATCTTTCGTGAAAAACAGCTCTCGACTTTTGATTGACGCCGTAGGTGTCATACTTCCCGAAGAAGACAGGAGCTAATGCGGAAATCCGGTTTATGCCCAAAGCATTCGGGGCGTACTTATAATCTGTCTTAAGGAAAAAGGCTTTATCCAGATCGCTCGAAAACTCCTTTTTTATCCGCACTGCCATATGAAACCATCACGTTCTTCTCACACAACCCCTAAATCCGGCTGGCGGGGAATAACCGAAAATTGGCGTTCCGATTTTTTGGCGGCCACCAGCGTGGCTTTGGTCTCGATGCCTCTGGGGCTTGGAGTCGCGGTGGCTTCCGGGGCGCCTCCGATTGCCGGATTGATATCAGCTATTGTCGGGGGGATTGTCGTGACCTTGTTTAGAGGCAGCCACCTGGCGATCAATGGGCCGGCGGCAGGGTTGATTGCGGTTGTTTTATCCGCGATTTATAGTCTGGAAGATGGGTCAGGGCAGGCGATGAACTATGTACTGGCGGCTACCGTTATCGCCGGGGCCTTGCAAGTGGTGTTGGGTATTTTGAAGCTGGGGCGTATTGCGGAAGTCATTCCCTCTTCGGTGATTCAGGGGGTGATGGTGGCTATCGGCATCATTATTTTTTCCAGCCAGATACACGTGGCGATGGGGACGACTGCCGATCCCGGGAATACGGTAGATAAATTGTTGGATATCTTCCGGAAACTGCCGGAAGCCAACCCTTTTATTCTGGCGATTTCGGTTACGGGCTTGATCCTGCTGATTGTCATCCCGAAAATCCAATCGAGATTATTGCATTTCTTTCCAGCCTCCCTTTGGGTATTGATCGTTTCCATCCTCTTCGTATATTTATTTAACTTTTTTGAGCCGCATCGTATTGTGTTATTTGGAGAGACCTATGGCGTCGGCCCTACATACCTGATCGATATTCCAGAGGACCTGACGAAGATGTTCCTCTATCCCAACTTTAGCAAAGCGCATACTCCAGAATTCTGGGTGGCTGTGATCTCCATAACCTTGATCGCTTCTATCCAAACGCTGGCCATGGCGAAGGCGGTAGACAAACTGGACCCCTACAAGCGGCGCTCCGACCTGAACAAAGACCTTATTGGCATTGGGTTGGGAACAATGGTTTCGGGAGCGATTGGTGGTTTGCCGATCATTACCGTCATCGTAAGGTCTACGGTTAATATTACCAATAATGCCAAAACGAAATGGTCGAATTTTTACCACGGCATTTTGCTGATCATTTTTTTGGTGCTGCTGGCGCCGGTTATTCAGCAAGTCCCGTTGGCGGCCCTGGCAGCAATATTGGTATACATCGGGTTCAAATTAGCGTCGCCTAGTGTTTTCAAAAAAATCTATGACATGGGGATGGAGCAATTGATCTTCATGGTGACCACTTTGGTGATTACTTTGTACACCGATTTGCTCTGGGGCATTTTAGGCGGTACCTTGTTTGCGCTCTTCATTCATATTTTATTGGCTCGCTTACCCATTGGCACCTTTTTCAAAATGGCTTTTGATAAAGCCTCCAATTTGTATCCACAAAAGGACGGAAGCTTTCAATTGGAGGTAAGAGGGGTAGCTAATTTCCTGACCATCCCCAAAGTGAATAAACTGCTAGCCATGGTCCCGCCCGGCGCTAATGTCCAAATTGATTTGTCGAAAACGAGGTTGGTCGGTATGACCTTCATGGAGAAAATGGGGGAATTCATGAGGAACCAGGAAGACAGCGGTGCCCAGGTGACGATCAATGGTTTGGAGCAGCATGTCTCTTTGTCGAACCACAATCGGGCGCTGAAGATATCGCTCCACCCGATGGCCAGCAAGCTTTCGCCCCGCCAAGTCCGTTTGAAGAAAATTGCAGAAGAAAACAATTACAGCTTCACCAATGATGTAAATTGGGATACGAGTTACCTCCGTGATTTCCAGTTTTTCGAAAAACGTCCAATCGAAAGAAAATCCAATTGCCTGCATGGCTTTATAGCGGACACCGGTGCGCAGTGGGAGATTGCAGATGTGACGTTCAATGAAGGCGCCTCCTTCTCCTCCGAAGTGTTTCACGCCACCGTAATGATGATACGGCTTCCCAAGCCCATCCCCAAATTCGTACTGGACAGAGAAGGCATCCTCGATCGCTTCTTTGACCGGATTATGGCTTTTTCTGGCTATAAAGACATTGACTTTAAATTGTACCCGGGTTTCTCTTCGGAGTTCCTGTTGATGGGAGAGAACGAGGAAACGATCAGAGCCTTTTTCACAAAAGAAATGTTGGCGTTTTTTGAGCAGCAGCAGGTGCATCATGTGGAGAGCAACGGCGAGGCCTTGTTGATTTTCAATAAGATGAAGTTGGCGCGCACGGATGAGACCTTGGGCTTTATTAAGCTTTCGGAGGCCTTGGCGAAGCAGATGGGTATAGAGGCGTTAGAGGGCGAATAGGCTAGTATTACCTTGGTTATATGAGTTAAAACGATATAGAACAGAGACTTCTTCATGCTAATAAGGTATGGTAATAACCTTGCTGAGCCGGTAACCGATGCGGTGTGCCTGTACCAATAAAGTGTCTCCCTTATGCGGCTTCACCGGCCCTTGGTAGATGGTCCAGTTTTGCCCCGCTTCTTCCGTTTCCCCTACCCATTGGTAAGCCAGCTGCGCCCCCACCGTAGCACAACTCAGCTTGATCTTTGTCCCCCGGTCCACTGTAGGGGTTTCGGTTACGGGTTGTTCCCCGCCGGGTCAGCGCCGGAGCGGTAGGAAACATCGCGGCGTGCCCGGTAGTGCGACATGTAGGAATAGTCGATATCGATCGGGTTGCAGTAAGTCTCGTAGTTGCGTTCTGCCACACGGCTTGCGCTGCTGTCTGCCGCTTTGCCGGCGGGCTCCGCGCAGCTGCCTAAAAGGACGAGCAGCAGCAGCGCATAAGCCGGCCAGCAAAGAATAGGCCTATTCATCATTGGCCTATTCTTTGGTGAATTCAAAAGTCAGCGTCTGCAGATCGCGGGAATTAGGGCCCACAAAAACCTGGAACTCGCCGGGCTCAGCTGCCCATCCACGCTCAGGGGTCCAAAACTCCAGTAGGGGCTCGTCGATAGCGAAACGCAGCGTCTGCTCTTCGCCAGGCTGCAGCGCCACCTTTTCAAACCCTTTCAGCTCCTTGACAGGGCGGCTGATACTGCCTACCACATCGCGGAGGTACAACTGCACCACTTCTTCGCCGGCGCGCTGCCCGGTATTCTTTACGTTTACACTGACCACCACCTTGCCGCCCGGCTTCATCCCGGTATTGGAAATGGACGGTTCGCCGTACTCAAAGGTGGTATAGCTCAAGCCGTAACCAAAAGGATAGACCGGCTCGTTAGGAATGTCCAGGTAGTTGGAAAGAAACTTAGGTCCTTTGCCCTTTTCATAGGGCCGGCCGGTATTCAACATGCTGTGGTAAACTGGAATTTGCCCAACGGCAACGGGAAAGGAAGTGGTCAATTTGCCGGAAGGGTTCACCTCGCCGAACAGCAGATCAGCCACTGCGTTGCCCGCTTCTGTACCGGGGTGCCAGACGTCGAGTATCGCATCCATATTTCCGTCTTCCCAATTGAGGGTCATCGGCCGGCCATTGAAGAGTACCAGCACTATAGGCTTGCCCGTTTCTTTAAGTGCCTTAAGCAATCTTTCCTGAGAAGGTTGCAACCCAATGAACGCCATGCTCGAAGACTCTCCGCTCATGTCTGCAGCTTCGCCCATCACGGCCACTATCACATCTGATTGGTTGGCAATATAGACCGCTTCCTTCAGCATGGCTTCCGATGAACGCTTGTCAATTACGATCTGCGGGTTGAAGGCATTTACCCGCTTGGCAAAAGTACTGTCATTGGAAATATTGGCACCTTTGGCGTAGCGGATACGACCGTCATCCCCAAGCTGAGCTTCCAGCCCCTGCCGCACCGTGATCGATTTTTTGTAATCCCCGGACACACTCCAGGTACCCAGCATATTGCTTTGGTTGTCCGCCAACGGACCGATCAGCGCTATATCCGCCGACTTGCTCAGGGGCAGCACAGCGCCTTCGTTTTTCAGCAGTACCGCCGACTTCCCCGCCACTTCGCGTGAAAAGCGGCGGTTCTCTTCGGAGAGAATTTCTTTCGGCGCGCGGGATTCGTCGAAGTAGCGGTAGGGGTCTTCGAACAGCCCCAGGCGCTCCTTTGCCACCAGTATACGCTGGCACGCCCGGTCGATCTGAGCTTCCGTAACCAGCCCTTCCTCCAGAGATTGCTTCAGGGTGGTCAAAAAGCCTTCGCCTACCATGTCCATGTCGGTACCTGCCCGCAGCGACATCGCGGACACCTGCTGCAGGTCGCCCATGCCGTGCTCCGTCAGCTCGTTGACGGTCGTATAGTCGGAAACCACAAACCCCTCAAACCCCCACTCGTCCCGCAGGATGGTTTGAAACAAGTATTCATTGGCAGCAGCCGGCACATAGTCCATCACATTGAACGAATTCATCACCGTGCCCACGCCAGCATCAACCGCGGCCTTGTAAGGCGGCAGGTATTCGTTGTGCAGGCGCACCCGGCTCATATCGACGGTGGCGTAGTCCCGGCCGCCCTCCGGAGCGCCGTAAGCTGCGAAGTGCTTGACGCAAGCCATGACGGTAGTCGGGTCAGCCAAGTCGTTCTGCTGATAGCCACGCACCATAGCCTCCGCAATGCGCGAACCCAGAAAGGGATCTTCGCCACTACTCTCCGCCACACGGCCCCAGCGCGGGTCGCGGGCAATATCAACCATAGGCGAAAAATTCCACATCACCCCGTCGGCCGTAGCTTCGCGGGCAGCAGTGCGGGCAACCCGTTGCAGCAGTTCCAGATCCCAGGTGCAGGACATCCCCAGCGGAATGGGGAATATAGTCTGATGGCCGTGGATGACATCCATAGCGGTCAGAAGCGGTATGCCCAAGCGGCTCTCTTTCACGGCGAGCTCCTGAATCTTGCGCATCTTGGAAGCACTGCGGGAGCCAAAAATCCCGCCTACTTTTCCGTCTTTGATTTTATCTTCTACGTCGCTGCTGATCACACTGCCGGTCACTGCTCCGCCCTGCGTCGCCAGATTGAGCTGTCCGATCTTTTCTTCTAATGTCATGATCGAAAGCAAGGAGTCTACCAGCAAAGAATAAGCTTCGCCTTTGTACTTGGAGAAAAGCCAGGGCAGGAAGTCCGGCTCGGCAAAAGCGGGGTCCCAGGAATTGTGGTTAGCCTCCGGGTACAAGGTAAGCTTGGCCAGGCCGCCTTCGCGCTGAATCCTGTTGACCATACGCGTGGTAAGATAGGGCGCCACTACATCGTCCTTCTTACCGTGAAAGGCCCAGATGGGAATATCCAGCATAACCGAGGCTTTTTCGGGGGCACCGCCACCGCAGATGGGAATGGCCGCCGTGATCTTTTCTGGCATCCGCCACAGCAATTCCCAAGTGCCCATGCCTCCCATGGACAGGCCAGTGACGTACAGCCGGTGCTCGTCCGTGTAGGGCTTAGCCAATTGCTGCTCCACCAGGTCCATGACCGCTGCTAGTGAAGGGTTCGGCGGCTGATCGGTGGGGAAATTGAATGTAGAGCCCCCGTTTTCGTTTTCTACCCGGTCAATATTCGACCAAAAGTCGGAAGTAGGGCACTGCGGGAAGAGCACAATGGCCGGATGTTTCTCTTGCGCATCCAGGAAGAGCTGGCTGCCGTGTACAAGCTGCTTTTCGTTGTCGTCGCCGCATTCGCCCCGGCCATGCAGAAACAGGACTACGGGATAGCGTTGCGTCTCGTCAAAACCCTCAGGGTAAAGCACACGGTAGTTCAGGGTGTAGTCCCCCTGTTTGTGCTGCCGGTACAGGTATTTTCCGGTTTCAATCTGGCTCCATGCCCCGTTGCTCAGCAGGAGGCAGGCAATTAGTATGGTTAGAATTCGGTTCATTATTGCGTTGGTTTGTAAGATTTAATTTTGCTGGATACCAAGTTTTTTCAAGCCATTCTGAATCTCGGGCGCCGACATAAACAGCTCCCAGATTAGGCCCGAGCGGTAGTTTTCTATCATTACCGGGATTGGCAATTGGTCTATGGCCAAATAGCGCGGCGGGCACCAACGCGACTGCTCGCTGAAGGCATCATAAGGGCCATAGGAGCCGATGTATGCAGGGTGGTTTTTGTACAAATGGCGCAGAAACGCCATGCTTTCTTCCGGGGTGTATGGAAAAGAGGAAAGGGCGGCGGTAGGCGTGATTACCCCCAGGTCATTCGAGGGCTTATGACCGCTGTAGCCCACTATGGAATAGCTGGCAGTCAGGCCCCAGCATTCCGCCGAATACCCCTTGTATTCCCGCGGGTTATCGGTACAATAGGCGTGGTGGATCAGGGCGTGGTTGCGGTTGAGTGACCAGTAGTCAGCGTAGGAATCGTGCAGGCCGGTGGGATTAAGCCCCATGAAAGAATAATGCGCCCAAAACAGTGGGCCCACCGGGATAGCGTGCCGGCCATTGTGTTCCAGCACCGCCTCGTAGCCATACGCACGCTCGTTGGAGACAATCTCGCCACCCCGCATATAGCCTTCGTGCCAGCAAGCGGGGTCTATGGGATGGGTAGGCGAAGCGGCAGCCAGGATGTACATGATGGTACACTCGTTATAACCGGTCACGGGAAAATCCATGCGCCAGGCGTAATTGGGCGACCAGTGCCAGTACAGGACGTCTTCTCCTTTCGTATACCAGGACCATTCCACTTCCCGCCAAAGCTGATCTATCAGCTCGGCCAGCGCGCGCTCTTTTTTATTCCCCTTTCGGAAATACTGCCGCGCCACAAGCAAGCCTTGTACCAGAAAGGCCGTCTCTACCAGATCGCCCCCGTTGTCGTATCGGGAGAACGGTACGACTGCGCCGTCAGGATTCATCCAATGCGACCAGGCACCGTGAAAACGGTCAGCGTCCCGCAGCCATTCGGCCAGCTTTTGCAGGCGTTTACGGCCCGCCTTCCTGCTTATGAAACCCCGCTCGATCGCGGCGATGGTTGCCATAATACCAAAGCCAGTGCCACCGCTGGTAACCACATCGGCATCGTTGCGGGGGTAGACGTCTTCGTGAATGCGCTCCGGGGCCGCGCCTGAGGTAGGCTCTCCACCTTCCCAAAAGTAGTTGAAGGTTTGTTTCTGTACCCGGTCGAGCAGTGCCTCATCGCTCAGGGGAGTAGCGGGCTGCGCCTTCGCCAGTACGCTCCCTAGCAAGAATAGCATCGAAAGAGATATCCATCGAATCATGGTTTCCGTTTTGTTGATCAGTAAGTAAAGTCTAAATCATCCAACCCTTGCTGCACTTCCGGCGCGGCCATAAACAGCTCCCACAGCAGCCCGGTCCGGTAGTTTTCCATCATACAGATGATAGGGCCTTGGTCAATGGCCAGGTAAGAGTCTGCCACCCAATTTTCACCGGGGTGGAAAGCATCGTAAAAGCCATATTCTCCCCAGAGCCGGTCGCCCAAATGATAGTAAAAATGATGCAGGGCAGCAAGGCTCTCCTCCGGCGTATAAACAATGGAAGACAAAGCAGCCGTGGGCGTGATGACACCCCGGTCGTTCGTGGGGCTGTGCGCGGTGTACCCATTGAAGCTGTCACTTGCCGTCAGGCCCCAGCACTGCTCTGAATAGCCAAAGTACCTCCGTGGGTTATTTGCACAGTACTGATAGTTGATGCGGGAATGGTTGACGTTTTGTGTCCAGTAGTTGGCGTAGCTGTCTTCCAGGTTTCGGGGGTCAAGCCCCAAATAGGAATAATGGGAAAAGAAGAGCGGGCCGCCAAAGTCGTTATTGCCCAGAGGCAGTGTAATATTGTAGAAGGAATCGCCATTCACCATGTCCCCGCCTCTGGCATAGCCTGAGTGGTATACGGACGGCTCAATAGGATGAGTAGGCGAGGCAGCAGCCAGGATATAGGTAATTTGGGTTTCATTGTGCCCCGTTACCCTAAGGTCAATTTCGAATTCGTGTTCCGGCGACCAGTGCCAATACAGCACTTGATCCTGCCCTTTGGTATACCAGTCCCACTCCACGCCTTCCCACAGCACCGTGATACGGTTGATCAGACCAGCTTGCCCAGGCGCTTCCTGCCGCAGGTACTCCCGTACTGTGAGCAGGCCCTGCACCAGTAAAGCTGTTTCCACCAGATCACCGCCGTTGTCCAGCGCGCTAAACGGGAGAACCTCCCCGGTTTCCCCATTCATCCAGTGCGCCCACGCCCCGTGGAAGCGGTCAGCATTTTCCAGGAAACCGACGACTTCCTGCCATCGGTTGATAGCCTCGCCCAGGGTAATAAAATCCCGTTCCACCGCCACGATCATCGACATAAGGCCAAAGCCGCTGCCGCCGCTCGTCACGGTATTCAAGCTGGTATTTCGCTCGCGAGCCATACCTGAAACCGGGTGCCCGAAGTCCCAAAAGTAACGGAAGGTCTGTTCTTGCACTTTGGTCATCAGGGCTTCATCCGACAGAATAGGAAAGTCCGGCTCAGCGGATGCCCCTGTGTAAAAAGCCAGCTCTAAGCCATTAAAACCGCGACCTACGACTTCCCCCAGGCTCGACGCCACCGACAGTTGGTAGGTAGTAAAATCGGCCAGTGGCTCCGGAAACCGCAGCTCGAAAACGGAGTCGCTTTGCGCCACAACGGTAAAGTCTACAGCGGCACGGCCTTCCAATGTAATCTGATCGCCGAGTGCCGCCGGCGATATAGACAAGGGGTGCGAAAAGGTAAAGGTGAAGGGCCCTGCTATCGGGATGCTATGGTTGAGCGCGTTGCCATCCATTGCAAAAGCGACAGTATCCGATACTAAACGTACAATCGACAAGGGCTGCGGGGCTATGTTGAAACTGAAGGAAAAAGGTTCCAGGGACTCCACCCCCGGGCTCGTCAAAGGGCCGCTGGTCTGTAAGGTGTAGGTTTGGATCTCCCGCCAGTCCTCTTGTAGTTCGATCATCACTCTTTCATCCAGTGAATTCCAGGATTCCGTATCTTCCAGCAGGACCCCATCGGCGTAGACTTGAAACAAGTCGTCCGAGGTGACCTCCACCGGGTGAGAGAACCGCATATTAAGCGTCCCATCGCCGTCCACCGTGTTCATATCGAGAATGCTTTGCCCCCCCACGCGGGCGAAGGAAACTTGCAGGCGTTCCGGTTCCATGTTTGAAGGGTCCTCTTCCTCATCGCAAGAGCTGAAGAAAAGGGAGGTGGACAGTAACAGTGCGGCTAAAGGAAACAGGCGAATGGTTAATGGCATCTTACTAAGTGTGTATTTTGATGATAGACTAAACATTATGAAGATACACAATTCCCGGGATCTCATTAACTATATGCCTAATATCTTGAGATAAGCTGATGCGACAATCCGGTTTGCGTCCTATGATTTTAAGCCGATTTTTTATTAAACATTTCATCCAGCATGCCATACAATTCAGGATGCTTCTTCTTCAGCAAGTGCGGGCGCTCGAAGAAGTACTCGGCCACAACGGCGTAGAACTCGCTTTTTTTCGTGCCTCCGTAGGGATTTATATCGGATCGCCCATCATAGATCTCTTCGATTTCCTTTTCCATCAGGTGCATCCAAGGCAGGACATATTGCTTTTCAAGTAGTTTTTCCGGTATGCCATCAACGGTGCCGTCTGCCATATCGAGCAGGTGGACGAATTCGTGGATGGCCGTATTTTTCTTATCAGTTTCATTGGCGAAGCCGAGGTGGAGGGCTGATTTCGAAAGGATCATCTGTCCATTCATAAAGCCGGTGCCCACCATGCCCAGAATACTGCGCTCCTCCCCTTCCGTCTGGAAATCATGGTTAAAGGTTGTCTTGTAGAGCAATACTTCCGAGAGATTGGAGTATTTCCATTCCGGAAAGTGAAAAATGGGGATGACGGCGCTAGCGGCGACTAATAACCGGTCTATAGTAGTCACTTCCGTTTCGATGCCCGTAATCTGACAGTTGAGCAAAAATTCCTGGACTTTATATTCGAAGGTCTTTTTACCGCTCTTGTTTAAGGATTGATAAAAGGGGACTTTTTGGGAAAGAATCTTACGCCATTCCGGGGGAAAAGGGTTTTCGGGCTGTTTCCAGGAGTAGTTCTTTTCTATCTGGACAATCAACAGAATGAGGATGCCGACGAGGAGTAGAACAATGAGGGTGATGGACATGTACGTAAAGGTAAGGAAAAATGGAAAAGGGGTGCCGGGCGCGTATGGTTGGCGGACCACTGCACACTGGCCTTCACCATTCAAGTCGCTGCAGTCGGGGCAGGCGGCTGGCCTTAGCAGGATTGGGCGGGAATTTTGTAAATTTGGGATGGTCGCTTACAGTTGGACCGCCCCTGGTATTCATTAGCGTTTATTAAAAAGAAAATTCATGAAAGCCCAATCCATAAAACCCCTCTTTCTCCTACTCCTGTTGTCTGTCAGCTTCCACCTAAGCGCTCAAACCACCGTTGAAAAGCAAGGCAACAAATGGACGCTACGGATTGATGGAACCTCCTTTGACGTAAAAGGCGCTACTTTCGGATACGACGAGGATGTGCGTAATTACGATGCGTATTTCCAAGACCTGAAATTCTTAGGGGTCAATACCATCCGGACGTGGGGAACCGGTGAGCACACCCCGGAGCTACTGGATGCAGCCGAAAAGCATGACATCAAGGTAATGCTAGGTATTTGGATGAGGCATGGCCGACCTGGTATGGAAGCGGACGATAGTTTTGATTATCGGAACGATACCGAGGGCAAAGAGGCCATGTACCAAAATGCCATAGAAGTGGTGCAGCAATACAAAGACCACCCCGCTATACTCACATGGGGCATCGGCAATGAGGTCTACCTTAACACCGCAACGGATGAGGAAAAGCTCGCTTATTCCAAGCTGCTGGAGCGAATATGCGCGGATATTCAAAAAATAGACAAAAACCACCCTATCACCTCCGTGGAAGCCTGGACCTTTGGTGTAGACTGGTGGTCGAAACACGTCCCTTCCATTGATATCTACGGCATCAACACCTATGGGCCCGGCGCCAATATACTACCGGAAGAACTGGCCAAAAAGGGAGTGGATAAGCCCTATGTCATTACAGAATTTGGGGTACGAGGGGAATGGGAAATAGAGGAAGATAAAAATGGTGTAAAACCAGAGCCCTCCGATGCGGAGAAATACGAGGCCATTGTGAAAGGCTACAACGAATGGATCAAACCCAAACCCGGTTGCCTGGGCGTTTATGTGTTTCATTACGCATCGGGCGATCAGTTCGTTGCCCCTTGGTTGCTCACCCATTTCAAGGAAATGACACGCCCACAGTACTGGGCGATCCGAGAAGCTTACACCGGGCAGCAACCGGTCAATCATGTGCCCGTTGTTGTATCCTTTCGATTGCCGGAGGCTGCAACCAAGAGCGAAACATGGGTTCCGGTGCAATTAGAGCCCTCGGATAAGGAGCAGGAAGCACTGACGGTTGACTTTTATTACAATCAACGGAAGGGCAGCCGGAAAAGACGGGATCAATTAAAAGCGCTCAATGCCAGGGGAAGCCTTTCAGAGGGATTTGAAGTTCAACTGCCTCGCGTACACGGCGGTATTCAAGTGTATGCAACCGTGAAGGATGCCTTTAATAATGTAGGCATTGCCACGACCTCTGTTTCGGTGGTCGATAAAAAGGAAGCCAAAAAAAGATTCTTGGTCCCCCGGGTGGAGTTCCCGTTTTATGTTTACAAAGACAATAAAGACTTACCATATAGCCCCGCTGCCTATATGGGCAATTACGAAGACATGGAAGTCGATTTGAACTGCACCGAGACGGTAAAATCCGGGGAAACCGCCCTGAAAATCAGTTACAAGTCCACCGAAGGCTGGTACGGGTTGGGCTTGGTGGACCCTGCTAATGACTGGGGGGATATTCTGGGCGGCTATGACCTAAGTGGCGCCAAAACATTCAGCTTTTGGGCCAAAGGAAGCCAGAACCGATTAAAAGTTAAGGTAGGCTTTGGGTTAATAGAAGCAGGAGACAAGCCCTTTCCGGATACGGCAAAGGAGTTGACCGAAATCGAATTAACCAAAGAATGGAAAAAATATACCCTTAAGACGAAAAGGCTGGACTTGAGTTGTATACGATCCGGCTTCGTACTCTTTTCAGTTGGTGAGGGGTGGACGCATGACATTTACATCGATGATATCGTTTTCGAATAGGTTAGAGCGTTTCAGAAATCCTAAGTTGTCAAACTATAGATTACCTGAACGTAAAACCTTAGAACAGTAGACCCTGGTTATCTTTTAAATAGGCTGGTATCCCAGTAAGGTAATTACAGGGAAATGATCCGACAGGAAATTAGCATTATAGGACAAGTTGTTAGCCTCATAAAGGTCTACCGAGAACCCACGGGTAAAGACGTAGTCAATGCGGCGTGTATTGTTCCCGTCAGGGTTGAAGCCGTTGAAAGTCCCAACTGGACCCAGCCGGACCTTAGTCTGCTCGTAGCTATCCTGTAAATCGGTTTGTACGATAGTTTTGTAAGCCGTAGTACTGGGTTCGACATTGAAGTCTCCACTTAAGATGACCCACTGACCGGCGCTTTTAGCAGCGATACTGTCCATAATGAGCGCAGCGCTATTCACCCGCGCGTTTTCCCCGACGTGGTCGAAGTGCGTATTGTAAAAATGTACTTCCCGGCCGTTGCGCTCGTCCCGCAAAACGGCGTAGGTGCATATCCTTTCCATTGCTGCGTCCCAGCCCACAGAGGGCTCGTCCGGGGTGGTAGACAACCAAAACGTACCGCTGTCTACTACGGTAAAGATGTCCTCGCGGTAGAAAATCGGCGCATATTCTCCTTTTGTAGCACCATCTTCCCGGCCAACGCCAATAGCCTGGTATCCGGGCAACTTGTTTTTCAGGAACTGAAACTGAGTATCGAGCACCTCCTGCATACCTACAATATGCATGTTTTGAGATTCCAGGAAGGAAACGACCGCCTCTTTGCGTTTGTGCCAGTTATTGGCTCCATCCCCGGCATAATCAAGCCGAATATTAAAGGAAGCGACTTTGAGCTGATCGCGGGTGATGGTATTATCCATAACTTCTGTAGTCTCTTTATAAAAAGAGGACTGTAACAGGCCAAATGCCGCCAGGAGGGCAATAGCGAGGCTTTTTCTCAACGTGGAATTAGCAATTAGAGTATACATTTTTTACAAGCCATTTTGACTGCGGTAAGAAAAGCAGAAGACAAGCACGAAGTAAGAGCGTGTTGGGACTTTAGTAATCGGTCTGCAAACAACACTTTTTTGATTATATTTCGTTCCGGAAATCCTCATTTAGCTACCCCGATTGAAATCGGGGAACTCCGGTTTCTGTGCCTTGTCTAATCAAAAAATTGCTAGTTTTCGACTAGAAGACAAAAATCCCAACACGCTCTAATATAATAATAACAGCTACGCCTTTAGCAGTAAACACCAAAAAGCGTAGCTGTGTATAGTCTGACAACCCGAAATTTGTGAATTCTGACTTGCTCTTTTTTCGCCTCTCTGCGTTAAAAATACATGACGTAACTTAGGCTATGCCTGCGTTTTTTGCCTTGATAGCCAAAAAAATAGCGGCGTCATATTTTCACAAATCCTGAGTTGTCAGACTATAATAAATTGCTATCTACAGCAGTGGTTTCTAGTTGTCGGTAACAGAAACGTTAGCAATTCTGAGTATCGTAGCATCGAATGAAGCAGGGCCTCCGGCTCTGTAGACGAAAGCAATAGTAGCCACCTCGCCGTTGAAAGCAGAAAGATCAAGGTCTCCGGTATTGGTAAGACCGTCCGCTTCCGGGTCATTATCGGTCATAGCGTTAAAGCCGGGCTCAAATCGTTCCCAAGTAGCGTTATCCACGCTCGCCGTGTAATCCGTCGAAATCAGGATATCGTACAAGTCATCCGGGAAGCTACCTGTACCGGGGAAGCGCCGGTCTACATCGAAGTTCAGTACCGGGTTGGACGCCGCGGTGAGGTTGATCCGGGGCGTAACAAGCCACACTTCAGAGGAAGAGTTATCCGCTGAACCCGGGACGAAAGCATTCACTGACACAGCGTTGAAACCAAAGAAGCTTTCATCAACGCAGGTCCAGGTCGCTGAGCCTTCGCTATTTTGCGCTATGGCTACTTCCAGCCAGCCTCCGGGAACAGGTTGTTGTGGGTCCTCTTGGCAACCTTCAAAGTTTTCCATGATTGGCAGAGCTTGACCAACATCCACGACCGTTATGATCGATTCTGTCGTCAGGCCGGTGGTAAGACCACCTCCAACGCTACCCAGAGCAAGGTTAATCGTCAGTCCTGCCTCTCCTATGCCCGCTTCGATCGGGGTAAAGGTGAAAGAAACCGAATTGTCACCCGCCTTTACCGGAATGGTCACTGTAGTGCCCATTGTGGCTGGGTTAGTGGTGAAAGCTACACCCGCGTCCGCACCAGTCAGGTCGACCTCAATCTCGGAATCGGAAGAAGCCGCCGGGGCAATCGCCAGTTCGACTTCTATCGGGCTCAGATTGCTCGTCGTTAAACTGTAAATCCCCGCTTCGAAGTTTACCGTTGATATGGTCTCTTCATCGTCATCGCACCCTACAAAGGTAAGGGCAGTAACGGCTAAAAGCCCAAGTACCAAAAAATGCCAATTTTTCATAATTGTCTCGACTTATGATAGTTAATGTAATTTGTCTAGTATTCTTTTGAGAGTGTATGGCTCGCATCTACAGCCGCTCTAATCTTTTTCTTTGTAACGATTCCAACAACCCATTCGTCCACCAAAAGTAGAAATAAAACATCAATGAGATTTTGTGAAACTGAACTAGCAATCGAAGATAAAGAAGTTGCGTTGGCGCTTTACAAAAGTACTGAGAGAAAATGAGTTGGCTTATCTCCATCGTACTGCTAAGATAAGTAAAAAAGCAAAACTAGACTTTTTCTCTAATGTGCAGATATATTCGTGCAAGAGAAAAAAGTATTTTTTTGTTATGTTGTGCTATCCAGTCGGAAGCGAAGGGCGAAACATTTGGATTTGACATCGGTAGCACCGACTTGCGCGGGGCACAATTATAAAATAGATACCTATGATAAAGCTTTTGATATTTTACCGAGGCCTACAAAGTGATGCGTTTTTGAGGTGGACATTACCCACGCTTTTACTCTTGCTTTTCTCTTGCGGATTTTCCACGGCGCAATCCGAGCTGGCGATAAGTCCGGCCAGCCACTCGTTTCCCGACCAGCAGATCTTGCAGAGCTCGGCCCCGCAGACTTTTGATATCCAAAACACAGGTGCGGACCCGGTGCTGCTTAGCCCCTCTCAGGTTTACCTGGAGGCCCAGGACGCACAGTCCGTCCCTTTTTCTCTAATGACCTACAACATCTGGTTCGACTCCCAGAACTGGCCGGCACGCTTCAACTATATGCTGGGCGAGATCCGGCAGGTCGATCCCGATGTGATCTGCCTGCAAGAGGTCATACAGCGGCCAAACTTGCCTAACCAGGCCGCCTCGATGGCGGACTCGCTAGGCTACTACTACGTATTTACTTCGCGCGACCCGGAGGGGGCGCCGACTCGCTTTGGCAACGCCATCCTCTCGCGCTACCCCATCGAGGCCAGCAACGCGGTGGACCTATCGCCGCTGAGCGATTTTCGTACCGCCATCCACGCGCAGATCCAGATCGGAGGCCATGTGATCGACATCTACAATACTCACCTGCACAACTCAGCAGTGAACCAGCAAATCCGCATCGAGCAGATTGAGCACCTGAAGACCTTTATCGCCCAGACGGAGGCGGGGGGACTGACCTTCCTGTGTGGTGACTTTAACGCCAATCCCGACTGGGACGAGATGGAGCTGGTATATGAGGATTTTATCGACGTCTATCCGCTCTTTCACGACAACCCTCTGGCACCGGAGCACGGCACGCTCAACTATAACCTCGATCATCAACAGCGGCGCATCGACTACATCTTTTTCAGCAAGCAGGGCACCGAGCAGCTCCGACCTTTACAGGCCGATGTTTTCCTGGATCAGCCTTCGCCCACCGGCCTCTGGGGTTCAGACCACTTTCCTGTCGGGGCATCTTTTGCGGTGCTTTCCGATGCCGACGAGTTCGTGTTGGAAAACCTGGATACGGAAGTGGTGCTCCAGCCTGGCGAGAGCGCTACGGTCCAAGTGCGCTTCGCGCCCGAGACGGTGGGACTGAAAGAGATTTATTTGGTTGTTGATACCCTGAAAACTCCGGTGAGCGGTACCGCTTTCGATGCACGCGTGCTTTCATTCCCTTGGTTCGAGGACTTCGACGGACTGACGGACGGCAACCTGCTACAGGGCTGGGCGCGCACCCATCCCAACTGGAGGGGCTTTAATACGAGCTCAGCCGGTGGTAGTGCGCCGGAAATGAACTTTTGGTGGGAACCCATCACCACGGGCGAGCTGCGGCTGACCACACCCGGCATTTTCACCGGAGGCCTGGATAGCATGGCTTTTTCGTTCAAACACGAGGTGCTGGACAATAGCGAGCCCGGCCCCTTCACCCTGAAAGTGCTTTCCATCGCCGGCGGGGAGGAGTATCTTATCGGGGAATGGACGGACCCCGGCGATATCGCCGCCAATGAATACGAGACCGTCTTGTACCAGGCACAGCACGGTATCGGGTCGGAGCCCCTGCAGCTGGCCTGGGTCTTCGAGGGCGCCACCGGGGACATTACGCAATGGGCTATCGATGACGTTGAGCTTCGGGCGCTGCCGGCGCTGAGCGTCAGTCCCGACTCCGCTGATTTCGGCATGGTGGTACTGGAGGAGGGTTCCGCGCCTATCGCCTTCACGATCCGCAATATCGGGGGCGATACGCTACGGATAGGGCCCGAGGACATCGCCATTCCCGGTCCGGCACCGGCTTTTATTTTGGAAAACCTGGCGGAAGAGGTAACGCTGGGCGCGGGTGATCAGGTCTCCATTGCCGTCTCTTTCCTGCCGACAGAAGAAGGGCTGCAGGTCGCGGAGCTGCAGGTTGGGCACCTAAGCATTACCCTCAGCGGTACAGGTGTGGATCCCACCATTCTCGAACTGCCCTGGATCGAGCGTTTTGACGGACTGGCTGGCGGTGGTCCGCCCATTGGCTGGGGCACTGATACGGAGAACTGGGGTGCTTTTAACACGAATAATGCCGGCGGCGAAGCGCCGGAGATGGTCTTCTGGTGGCAGCCGGAAAGCCAGGGTACTTTCCCGCTGCTATCGCCGAAAGTGCTGACGGGCGAGGCAGACAGCCTTCTGTTCTCCTTCAAATACCGCGTACGCGACTTCGGCTCACCGGGCATCTACACCTTGAAGGTAGTGGCCATCACCGGGGGCGAGCAGCACCTCATCGCCGAATGGGTGGATCCTCCCTTCATCGGCGCCTCTGAGTTTACTGCCATCCTTACCCAGGAGGAGCACGGGCTGGGCGCGGAAGATCTGCGCTTCGCCTGGATCTTTGAGGGGCAGACCGACAACATTTCCCAATGGGATATCGATGACATCACGCTGGGCTTCATACCAGAGAACCCGGAGCTGGCGGCGAGCGCAGCGGCCATCGATTTTGGTGATCAGGCGACTGATGGGGCTTCGGCGCCGGCCACGGTGACCTTCAGCAACGCAGGCGGCGGGCAATTAACCCTACAGCCGGAAGACATCTTCATCGACGGGGCGGATGCCAGCGACTTTGTCCTGGAAAACATCGCCCAAGAGGTCGCTCTGACGACGCTGGAAGCGGCCAGTATTTCCGTCGTCTTCGCACCAGTGGCACCCGGCGCCAAGCAGGCTACCCTGCACATTCTGGACATGGAGATCGACCTGTCGGGTCAAGCGGTGGTGCCTTCAGATTACTTTATCTATTCCAATTTCACTATTGTGGAAGACGGGAGAGAATACACCAACGTGGGCGGCTTCCGCGAGGTCGCCGGCATCTCAGCCGGCAATATAACGGCAGTGGACCAGTCGGGTCTGGGCGAGTACGGCAATGTGGCGGTCGAGCTGGATTTCGATACGGAACTGAGCTCAGCGCGCACCGTCTATTTCATGTGGGCTTTCCCGCCGGTAGACTTGAGCGCCTTCAACCGCATTGTCATCGTGGCGCGGGGAGAAAACACGGCTACGGAGGTGAAAATCAACTTGCAGGATACGGAGGGCGTCAATGCTCAGGACGGCGGCAGCGAGACTTTTGTCGATATCGGTACGGATTGGACGCTGCTTGACCTCCCAGTCGAGGATTTCGCCCTGGCGAGCTGGGCGACCAACCCGCCGAACATGGGGGAGATTCAGAAAATCGATATGGAATTCGTGCAGGGTGTTACCATGCCCAGCGCCAATAAGGTCTGGATCGACCTCATCGGATTGTACTTCGATCCGGCTCTGTCGAGCACGGAGGCAAACGACGAGATGGCCTTCACGCTCTTCCCCAACCCAGCGCAGACGCACTGCTGGGTGCAGGCAGAGGCTGCGGGCCGGGTGCAGCTCTGGAGCAGCGCAGGCCAACTGCTGAAAGAAGTGCAACTACACACGGCGGGCAGGCAGCAGCTTTCGATCGTAGAACTGCCGGCGGGGATATATTGGGTGCGCTTCCTGCAGGAGGATGGCGGCACGGCGGTACGAATGTTACTGAAACAATAGCGGTCCGGCTTGCTTAACAGCCGTAAGCGTCTATCCAGACGTCTGCGCAATTGTCAGAGAACCTAAAAAATTCGGCATGCGATTATTACTCCCTATAGCCGTTTTACTGTTTGTTTCGACGGCTTGCGGGCAACAACAGCAAGAAGAGAAAGAGAGCGAGCGCCCCAATATCGTCTTCATCATGAGCGATGATCAGGCTTACCAAGCCATCAGCGCCTACGATGACCGCCTGATCAGCACCCCGAATATTGACCGTATCGCCAAAGAGGGTATGCTCTTCACTAATGCCTCGGTCACCAATTCTATCTGTGCGCCATCACGGGCCACCATACTTACCGGTAAGCACGCTCATATCCACGGGAAGATTGATAATGTCTTTCCGTTTGATACTACGAACATTACCTTCCCACAAATCCTGCACGACAACGGCTACCAGACTGCCATGTTCGGCAAGCTGCACTTTGGCAACAACCCCAAAGGGTTTGATGAATTCAAAATCCTGCCCGGGCAAGGCGACTACTACAACCCGGATTTCATCACCAGCGAGGGCGATACCAGCATAGAAGGCTACGTGACGGATATCATTACCGACATGACCCTCGACTGGCTGGGCAACCGCCGGGAGGCCGAAAAGCCCTTTATGCTATTCTACCTGCACAAAGCCTCCCACCGGGAGTGGTTTCCGGCCCCGCGCCACTACAAGGAGTTTACGAATCGCAGCTTCCCCGAGCCCCCTACCCTTTTCGACAATTACGAAGGACGGGGCACGGCAGCGAAGGAGGCACAGATGAATTTGCTGGAGCACATGACCATCTCTGCCGATAATAAAATCTACCCCGAGCTAGCCAAAGCGCTGGGCGTGGAAGAAGCCAACGAATGGGGCTACAAGGTCTTCAAAAGCAAGTATTCCCGCTTCACGGAAGAACAAAAACAGGAATGGGATGCCGTCTACGGGCCGATCAACGAAGAATTTGCGGAGCTTTACCCCAGCATGGATGATTCTACCTTTATGCGCTGGAAATACCAGCGGTACATGCAGGACTACCTGGCCTGCGTTGCGGCTGTGGATGAAAATGTGGGCCGGGTGCTTGATTACCTGGACGAAAACGGGCTGAGCGACAACACCATCGTGGTATACACTTCTGACCAAGGCTTCTACCTGGGGGAGCACGGCTGGTTCGACAAGCGGTTTATCTACGATGAATCTTTCCTGACTCCGCTGATGGTCAAATGGCCGGAGAAGATCGAGTCGGGTTCTGTATCCGAAGAGATGGTGCAAAACCTCGACTTTGCCCAGACTTTCCTGGACGCGGCCGGCCTGGAAGCCCCCGAAGACATGCAGGGAGAAAGCCTGATGCCCCTGCTGCAAGGCAACAACGATCAGTGGGAGCGCGATGCCGCCTATTACCACTACTACGAGTACCCTGGCGCGCACATGGTCAAACGCCACTACGGTGTCGTTACCGAAGAGTACAAACTGGCATACTTTTACTATGATATCGACGAGTGGGAGCTTTACGATCGCAAAAAAGACCCCATGGAATTGAATAATGCCTACAATGATCCGGCTTACACCGAAGTAGTGGCAGACCTTACTAAAAAACTCTACGAGCTTCGGGAACATTATAAGGATTCGGAAGAACTGGACCAGAGGTACATTGAAATGTACCGGGAGCGTGGAATCATCAAAGAAAAGTAATAGACCAATGAAGTACATTTTTACCGTTGCCCTTCTCTTTATCCTCGCTACAGGCTGGGGCCAAAATCGTTACGAAGACTATTTGTTCGAAGAGACCGTTCGCTCTACCGAAACCTACTACCAAAAGCCGCAGGAAGACCTGAAGGTCGATATCTTTCAGCCCAAAGGTGATGAAGCTACCGACAGGCCTCTGCTGCTCTACGTGCACGGTGGCGGGTTTGCAGTAGGCGAGCGGGACCACCCGAACCACATCAGGTTTTGCGAAAAAATGGCGCAACGGGGCTTTGTATCCGCCACCATGAGCTACAGCCTGGTGATGAAGGGGAAGAGCTTCGGTTGCGACCGGCCGGCTCCGGAGAAGATTCAAACCTTTTTGCATACCGCCCGGGATATATCCAGAGCTACTCAATTTTTTATTGAGCAGTCCGAACGTTATGGCATCGACCCCGGTAAAATCATCATTCTGGGCAGCAGCGCTGGTGCGGAAGCGGTACTGCACGCTGCCTACTGGAAAGCTACGTATGAAGATGAGGGCGGAACTATCCTGGACCCGAGCTTTCGTTATGCCGGCGTGGTTAGTATGGCAGGCGCGATTACAAACCTGAACTGGATCACACGGGAATCGGCTATCCCGACTTTTCTGTTCCACGGCACCTGTGACAATTTAGTGCCCTACGGCACGGCGCCACACCACTACTGCGATGCACAAGAACCCGGTTACCTGGTGCTGCACGGTGCCTATTCAGTAGCTGAAAAACTGAAGGCGCTGGGAAAACCTTACGTACTCGTTACCGGCTGCCGGGGCAGGCACGATTGGAACGACAAGCCTCTAAAGGAGATGGAGCCTAAAATAGCGGAGTATATCCACCTAAGTCTGAATGGAGCAACTACACTGCAGGTTCATGAAATCTACGGACAGGAGGAGCGAAGCCCGTGTCCTGATTACGGCACCTATAACTTTTGCGGGGCTCCTTAAAAGATATCGCTGCCTTCAAAACAATGAAATCCGCATCACACAAGTAGTAAGCCTTGCACAAAAAAAATGTTGGATTCCCCTTTGGAGAATCCAACATTAAATAGCTAGTCCTGTAAATATCTTATAGCTTACGATTCGTCATCAATAATCTGCTGGATCTCTTCCTGGGTTAAAGCCTTATTGAAAATCCGTAGTTCATCCAATTGGCTTAAATCAGAGTTATGATCCCAGTGCGCGAAGTTTGGAGCGCCTGACATGATTGACATATTTTCGACCCCTTCCCAACTTGGTCCAGGATAATCCCCCTCGCTCACAATGGTTCCGTTGATATACACTTTATTGCCTGACCCGGAAATTGTGAAAGCAAGGTGTTGCCAGTCTGTATCCACGGTCGGGTCCAGATCAGCATTCTCACCGCCATCAAACCAGCTATTCCCTTCGCCAGTGCCGGCATTGAGCTTGAATCGCTGATTACCTCCTGCGTCTTCTCTGAAGAATTTAAAACCATTATTCAGGGTAGCAGGTGGAGCATCTTCTCCCTCGGGGCCCATCACAAGAATCCCCGCGCGGTTGGGCTCAGGATTCACCTTATACCACATCACAGCTGAAAACTCATCGTTTACCAAGCCAACTGCAGGGAACGTTAAGTACGAACCTTCTGCACCAGCGTAGGCACCCGTTCCAGCTTTTGCATCTGAAGTAAACCCTGGACTTCCAACTTCTGTGGCAGGAGTTAAGTTGAGCAACTCCAGATACTCATTGTCAAAAGGCATATAGAATACCTCACCATCATACTTTGCGGAATAAGGCGCTGTTTTATCGAAGTCTACCGAAACTGAACTAGTCTTGCCTTCTCCATCCACTGCGGTGATGGTTAGCGTATGCGAACCGTTGGTTAAGCCCTCATAGACCACATCTTCAACTACCCTGCGGTAATCCTTGAAGTCTGTTAATGTAGCAAAATTAGTTCCATCTAATTGGAGCGTAATCTGCTCCAATAAAATGTCATCGATCACTTCGAAACTAACCGTAATGTCGATTTCGTCTTCCACTACCCGAATCATAGTACCATTTACAGGGAAGTTGATTTCGATGACTGGGTCTTCTTTATCAGAGCCAGCTTGGACAGGTGTAATATCATCTATGTAGCCATCGGAACAACCCACAGCTAATGTGATAACAAAAAGCCAAATATATTTTGAAAATTTCATATCTAATTGTTGTTATTCATTGTTGTTGTGATCCTTCAATTTTGGCAGCAAGTCTAACTGCAAGAGCGGATACGGCAAGTATCGCTCATTCCGCTGATAAGAAACCTGCTCCCCATTTATTTCATGAGCAAGCTCATCAATGCGGTCGTGGCGCACCAGATCGTAGAACCTTTGACCCCATTCCATTGCTAACTCAGCATACTTTTCATCCAAAACAGCATTCAAGTCTACATTAGTTAATGGGGGCATTCCCGCTCTATCTCTTACGATATTGACCGCCTCATCAGCACTCATCTCGCTGCTTGAAGCTCCGGAAACCAACGCCTCCGCATGCATAAGCAATACTTCTGCGTACCGTATGACCCGGAAGTTATTATTTTCTCCAAAAGTCGTTCTTCCTGGTGTGTACTCATTGGAAGGCATATAATGCTTCGCACTTTGGAAATTATACCGTGGGTGATTGTTGAAGATGTCACCGTCGGGTGAAACATTCGTGATATAATCGGGAACAGGATTGTATTGCGGGTCGCTTTCCAGGCTCTCTATCCCATCAGGTGTGAAGTTCACACTACCAACAAGTCGTACTTCTTCTCCACGGTCAAGCATAAACTTGATAAACTTTTCATTAGGCTCCCAGAAGCCCCAGCCACCACCGATGCCCTCTACGGCAGGCGTGTAGCTTGCAGGTCCGAAGAAATTCCATAGATAACGGGTATTGGTGCCTGAGCTCTGCCCAAAATCTGAATACTGTAGCTCAAGTATGCTTTCATTACTGTTTTTGCCCGGAATATTGAAGGCGTCATAAAAATCCGGATACAGTTCAAAAAGTCCTGAGCTTATGATCTCATCAGTCGCGTTCGCCACTTCCTGCCAGTTCCTTAATTCAAGATTAGCATACGCTTTCAGGGACAATGCAGCATACCTTGTTATTCCGAATTCAATATCCGCACGTTGATTGGGACGGACGTCAGGCAAATCCGGGATGACCAGATCCATTTGATCTGAAATATACTGCATGACCTCTTCAAACTCAGATATTTTAAGATCAACAAGCGTTGTGGGGTCGCTTGACTCAAAGATGAACAGATCACCCCACAGACGAGCGGTCTGCAAATAGGCGAAGGCTTTCATAACACGGATTTCCGCGATGTACTGGTCAGCTAGCTGAGGGTCAGCTCCGTTTTCCTTGAATCTGTTCACACCCTCAATCAACCCGTTAGAATTTATGATATCTCCATAAAGGTTGAGCCAACTGGAATTATACATCCAGAAGCTTCTATCATACCTGAAGGCATCTGTCTCTGTAAGCGGAAATTGATCGCCGGCAGCGTTCACATCATCTCCTCTGACGCTTATCAGAGGAAAAGTTTCCCACTGCAGGAAGTTGAATTCGCCATAAGCGCCTTGAATGAGGAGTCTCATATCCTCAGACCTGGTATAATCTACTCCCTCGATTGGTTGCACATTTTGCAAAGGCTCATCAACGATGTCTCCGCAAGAAAACAGCATTGCCGCCATGAGCAATAATGTCGATGTAATACCTAATAACTTTTTTATAGTTCTCATCTTGCCAATAATTTTAAAATTTCACATTTAGTCCTAACGTGTAGACTGCTGCTACAGGGTAAACCTGACGATCAATCCCATCAGGTACTTCCGGATTAAATCCATTGTAATCAAATACAGTAAGTGGTCTTTCGGCGGTTGCATATATACGGACTGTCGGCATTTCGACATTGAGTAGACGCTCATTTACAAAGCTGTAACCGAGCTGTACATTCTGGATACGCCAGAAATCCCCATCCTCAATAAAGTATTCGCTACTGTTTTGGTTCCAGCCCTTTCTCAAACCGGCTGCCGAAGGATACCTATCGGATGTTCCATTACCCCTCCACAGATTCTCAAACAGCTCCGCATCGATATTAGTATCGTTGGTGAAAATTATTTCTCCCCGCTTCCGGTTTAGGATCTGATGTCCCATCTGACCTTGTAACAGCATACTGAAGTCAAAGTTCTTAAATGAAAAACCTAAGTTTACGCCGAATGTCAAATCTGGCAAAAAGCTGCCCAGCGCCACTCGGTCCTCATCATTGATTTCACCGTCTCCATTTTGATCTTTGAAAAAGAAATCGCCGGGGTCCAAATTCGCATTTGCCAGAAATTCTTCGGTATACCCACTATTCTCAATGTCTGCTTCGCTCTGAAATACACCGTCAATCTCATATCCAAAAAAGGCCAAATAGGAACCACCAACGGTTGAACGTCTGATGAATTCACCTCCTATCTGTTGGAACTCTGGCCCACCAAGGCTTAGTACGTCATTGTTGAGCGTTGCAAAATTACCTCCAATATTGTATCGGAACTCTCCGGTGCCTCCTGTCCAGTTGGCAGAAAGTTCAAACCCTTCGTTTCTTATTTCACCCAAGCTCCTTCTTACAGCGCCCCTAATCAAAGGCTGTTCTATGAAGATGGCCAGGTTTCTGGTATCACGTATAAAGTAGTCCGCTGAAATGGACAACCTTTCGTTGAAAAACCGTGCGTCCAATCCAAAGTTGGTCTCTACGGTAGTTTCCGGGCGATCGATGAGGTCAAATGTTGGATCAAAAATCCGACCTTCCACAGGGGCTCCGTTGAAAACCGTCAATCTTCCCGGATTCAGGGTTGGAGTTCCAACAGCAGGGCTGATGGCATCGTTACCCAATTGCCCCCAGCTGCCACGCAGTTTTAGGAAGTTAACCGCAGGTACGTTAAAAAAGGGTTCTCCGGATACAATCCAGCCGCCACCGACTGTGGCGAAATTGTTCCATTTTGTTTGGAATTTGTTGTTTCCGTCAGCTCTGTACGTAGCATACAACAGGTATCTGTCATCATAATTATAGGAAAGCCGTCCAAAATAGGACATGAAAAACAAATTCGTTCCAAAATCACCGACTTGATCCTGTTCGAAATTGAGCGCCCGGCTCAGATACCAGAGCTCCTCATTATCCCGGGAAGGGTTAGGGTCAAGCTCCGTACCCTGGGCAAATAAGCCTTGCACAGATTCACTTCTGTAAGATTGGCCGGCTGTTACCTTCAAGTTGCTTTTTCCGAAATTATCCGTATAAGTCAGGAAATTATCCCAAACCTGGTCGAAGCGCGTCTGTTGGCTTCTGCGGAGGCTCGAAACCCGATCAGTTACGCCGTCATTAAAAGCAAAGCTAACCGATCGGCTATTGAAATTTCCGAAATTGTAATTGTATTGGGTTTTGAAGGATAACTTGTCGGGGATGATTTGCGCTTGTGCATAAAAATTACCAACCACATTGATGATATTATTTCGACTATCATTGTAGATCAGGGAATAAAATGGATTCTGCAAGCCTCTGTATCCTAATGATTGCGCGTTGGCCAGCTGAGGTTCAGAAGCGGCAGTATTAAGCGTATCAGTCTTTGGAAGTATTGGCACGGAATGATAGGCGTTGAACCAAGCAGAATTACTGCCATCGTACCGTGTGGCATTACTTCCATTTATATTACCTCCAACGGTAAGCCAATTGTTTAATATAGCGTCAACCCGCGTTCTGATATTGAATCGCTGAAATTCATTACGGGTCTCGTTTAACAAGCCTTGTTGATCAATGAAACCAAGCCCTATAGAATATTTGGTCTGGTTCGTTCCCCCGCTAAAAGACACATTATGGCTTTGCATGGGGGCAGGATTCATGATAAGGTCATACCAATCTGTATTCACCGTAGGGACATTGGGGTCCACCGTACTTCTTCCATACCGCTGAATTGCGTTGTCAATAAACCCTTGGTCTGCCCCTGAACCCGTCTCTTCGATATACTGTGCAAACTGCTGAGTATTTGACATTTGAATTACATTCTGCGGATTTTGGATGCCATAGTATCCGTCGTATGTAATCTGAGGAGCTTGGTTGAATGAGCCAGATTTTGTCGTAATCAATACGACACCATTTCCGGCTCTCACCCCATAGATCGCCGCAGAAGACGCGTCCTTTAGAACTGACATCGTTTCAATGTCTGAAGGGTTAAGGAAGTCAATGTTGTCTACAAACATTCCATCGACAACGTATAGAGGTGCTCCGGCTCCTTCAAAGGAGCCTACTCCACGTATCCTCACCGTTGGTGCGCCACCGGGGGCTCCATTACTTACGATTTGTACGCCGGCAACTCTGCCTTGCAACGACTGCATAGCTTGTGGTGTGGGCGTTTTTACGATATCTTCAGACTTCACTGTGGAGATTGCGGAAATCAGATCGCGCTCCCGTTGGGTTCCGTATCCGATAACGACTATCTCTTCCATATTGAAGGCGTCAGACTGTAAAGCAACATCTATGGTGTTTTGGGCCCCAACCAACACTTCTTGGGGAACAAAGCCAACATAGGAAAACACGAGGGTATCACCGTTGGTTGCCCGAATGCTAAAAGCGCCGTCCAGGTCTGAGATGGTTCCTGTAGTCCCCTTTTTAATTTGAATGGTTGCCCCTATGAGGGGTTCATTTTCTTCATCCGAGAACACCGTCCCGGTGATTGTCCTCTGTCCAAAAGAGGCAGTGGCTATAAAACTGAAGACAACTCCTAACACTATTGCCCTCGCAAGAGCTGAGTTGGTAAAGATGCTGTTCATATGCAGTATTTTTATAATTTGTTTTGGATAATGCTTTTTTGAACAATCCAATTTGTAAAAATACGAATTAAGTTCTAAACAATCGGCAATGTACTGTTCTTAAATTTTATAGATTCCAACTTTTTATTTTACTAATATGGTATGACATCTCTTACTGCCGTGCTGAGCCAGCGGGCGGCCAAGGCTTTGAGCTTACGCCGAAGCGTGTTTATCCTGGCGGCTACAATCCCCAGGCCGCGGTAGTCGCCAATAGTGCTTTTGCGTTTATAAAAATAAGATTTTCAGTGCCGTGAGCACCAACATACCCAAGACAAAGTAGGGAATAAAAGCCTTAAGTTTCTCATTTAGGCTAAACATCCTTGCCGCCCCGTAAGCCCCAACGATCTGTCCTGCCGCCAAAAAAAGGCCCACCTCCCACCTGATCATTCCAACTACGGCAAAGTACACGGTTGTCGGTACGGTGTAGATCAGGACAATAAGCAGTTTCAAATAGTTGGATTCGTTCCACGTAAGCTGGAAAAAAGCTCTGATGCCGAGCAGTAGCAGGATGCCGACGCCGATTTGTATAAAGCCGCCGTACAAACCGATCAGGAAAAATACGGCTACTTCGGCAACGGTGGAATCACTCCTGAAATGGAGCGAAAAGGTAAGCGCAGTGCCCCGCATATCGAGCACAGACTGTATTATCAGCGCCAGAATCACGACCAACGCCAGCAGCTCGAAGGTGCCACTGGATACATTTGCAGCAAAATAGGCTCCTAATAAAGCTCCCGTAAAGGTGGCAGCCGCTGCTGCGTAGGGCAGCCGCAAATGCGATAGCGAATCGTATTTGCGGTAGGAAAGGGACCCGGCAATATTTTGAAACAATACGCCTAGTCGATTAGTCGTATTCGCAATTTCGATGGGTATGCCCAAAAACACCATAGTACCGAGCGAAAAAATCGTCCCGCTGCCAGCAATCGTGTTTACCATTCCGGTGACGACACCGGCTAGGAACAGCAGCATCATTTCTACAATGGTCATGCCGTAAAATTAGGTATAATCAATGGAAATAGAGAAGTGATGGAATCAAAGTTTCGGTATTCGAGGTCGTTTGGAACCTTATGGGAGGATGAAATTAGAGCGTGTTGGGACTTTAGTAATCGGTCTGCAAACAAAGATTTTCCTGCCTGTGTTTCGTCGCCTGTGGGCTCTGGCCACCGGAGACCGAAGTGTTCGACACGCAGGCAGACCCTCACCTTCTTAGCTTACACGAAGAAAGGGAATTAAAGGGCTTCCCTTCTGAAGTCGAGGCTCCGGGCGTTCTCCCGCTGTTTTGGCTGAAACCCCAACAGGACTTCCCGGTTAGGGTTCAGCGAAGAATAACTTCCCCATTTGATACGGCTCTTTTTACCCCAGCCTTCGTTGCTTACACCGCCTGCCTTAGTACCTAAGTACGGTCTCCGGTGGCCAAAGCCCACAGGCGACGAGACACGGGCAGTGTCACTTACGTAGCTAGGCTATGCTCGTTCTTCGCGCCTTGCCTGGTGCAAAAATAGCTCGCCTGAAATGAAGACCTTATTTTTCGCTGAACCCTTAGGCGCGATAAAAGCTCCTGTGCTCAATTCGAAAACCGGGACAGGCTTCTCGTCCTGCTTGCGCACAAAAAAAAGCCCGCCACTTTGGGAGGGCTTTTTTGTGGCCCCACCAGGACTTCCCGGTTAAGCTCGGTAAAAGACCCGGTGCTCAGTTGAGAAAACCGGGACAGGCTTCTCGCCCTGCTTGCGCACAAAAAGCCCGCCACTTTGGGCAGGCTTTTTTGTGGCCCCACCAGGACTTCCCGGTTAGGCTAGGTAAAAGACCCGGTGCTCAATTCGAAAACCGGGACAGGCTTCTCGTCCTGCTCGCGCAAAAAAAAAGCCCGCCACTTTGGGCGGGCTTTTTTGTGGCCCCACCAGGACTTCCCGGTAAAAGCTCGGTAAAAGACCCGGTGCTCAGTTGAGAAAACCGGGACGGGCTTCTCGTCCTGCTCGCACACAAAAAAAAGCCCGCCACTTTGGGCGGGCTTTTTTGTGGCCCCACCAGGACTTCCCGGTAAAAGCTCGGTAAAAGACCCAGTGCTCAGTTGAGAAAACCGGGACGGGCTTCTCGTCCTGCTCGCGCACAAAAAAAAGCCCGCCACTTTGGGCGGGCTTTTTTGTGGCCCCACCAGGACTCGAACCTGGATCTTAGGTTCCGGAAACCTACATACTATCCCTTGTACTATGGGGCCAGCCTTAGATTATTAGTTGCTTTCTTTCAAAGCGGGTGCAAATATAATAAAGCTGTATACAAAACACAAATCCGGGGTTTAAAATTCAAAGATGTATAACATTTTAGGGCTGGAGCGTTTATTAGAGTAAAACCGGAATATGAGAATCACCCTTCTGATAGCTGCACTACTTTTGGCAGGCAGCCTGAGCGCACAGCTGGGACTGACCAGCGCATACCGCTTCAATGAGGCTCCTGACTGGGCCTACCCCAATGCCCTTGCCGAAGCGGCACCTCTCGGCAATAGCTGGGCCGTAGGTATTGATTACTGGATTCCGCTGGGTGAAACCCGCATTGACCTGCTCCCGGAGGTTAGCTTCGGACAGTCGGTACGGACGCTTCAGCTCTCTGATCTCAATCGCTTTGAGTATCAGCAAAATGCCTACAGCCTTTTTCTGAATACCCATTTTTACGTCTTTGATTTGCAGGGCGATTGCGATTGCCCGACTTTTTCTAAATCAGGCGACTTTTTTCAGAAAGGGTTCTTCCTGCAGGTGTCACCTGGTGTTTCTTTTTTTCAATACGCCATTGAGGAATTGTCGGAAAACCCCGGGCTGCAAGCTGATGAGTCACAACTGGCGTATAGTATCGGTATGGGTGCCGGTATTGATATCGGTTTGTCGGATATCCTCACGCTCACGCCAATGGCTGGCTTCCGGTACTACCTGCCCTCTGAGTGGGAAGGGCTTGATGACGTGGTGCAGGAAGAGCCGGATCTGCCTTTCACAACCGAAAGCAGCATCCGGCAAATCTGGGCGGGCCTACGGTTGGGCATCCGTTTTGATCAGCGGTAACTTCCGGCGCTTGGCTTTTTGATGGAACAACGGCGTGCGCTCCGAAGCGATGTACACCGTATGTGGGCCGGTGAAGTCGACCGCCTCGTACTGCGTAGGCATCAGGCAGCGGGCGCCGCGCTTTTTGCGCATATTGCCCGACAGGAAGTCAGTGCCCTTGAAATCCCTGAATAGGAAAAGATCAGCCGGAGTGAGCGGGATAAAGCCCAGCAGCATCTTAAAGCGGTAGGCGAGCAGGACAACGGCCTTCCCGTCCTTGCTGATCGCAGCTCCTGTGACAATGCGCTTGGGGAGCTCCATCTGACCACGCAAAGTAGCGGTGTAAGTACCTGCCTGAGCTGGCAGGCTGTAATGTTTTGTCAGGTAGCTGTTCCCGGATTTGTCTTTGGAAAACAAATGCAGGCTATCTTGATGGTAGAAAAAGCCCTCCATGTCAAATTGCCACTGATCTTTCGGTGGTGGAAAAGCCGTCTGATCGGGGTAAGCAAACCGAATGCTGTCCAGTACTCCGTCTTTCGATAAAATATAAATGCAGAGGTCCTGCCGCCGATTGGCGTTGTTACCGAAATCACCGATAAAGATGCGCCCGTCCGGTGCCGAAGCCAGGTCTTCCCAGTCCCGGTTAACGCTGCCGGTTACCGGGTAGCTTTCCTGTAACACCCCTCCCCCATCCGTACGGTATATTGCGGCTGCATTCCCACTATCGTTTAGCCACCAAAGACTGTCCGGCCCTACCAGATGTGCACCTGACACTTCTGGCAAATCCTTAGTAAGCTTAAATTTTTTATTGGTAAGAAAATTTTGACTGAGTAAAACAGAACTACAGAATAGTAATAAAGTCAAGACTAATAACCGCATGAGGCCGCATTTTGGTGAAGTGCTAAGTTACGACAGCCCTGCCAATTCGTGATGGACTGCAACCCTGCGGTCCCCAAACTGTAGTTGCCATCTCTGGCTCCCCTGCCCCAATTTCGTAGGCTATCAAGCCTTAATCAACTGGCAAACAATAGTTTAACCCTTAAAAAGGCTATTAACAAACCGTAGCACTACCCCGTTTTTAATTCGCATTTGGCTCCTGCCCCTTTTACATTTGAAACCCTTAGAGATGTTTGGAGGTGATTTACCAGTGAACGTCAGCGATTTATGGTTCTGGCTAACGGTTTTGAAGGGAGTTTAGCGAGCTAAGTGACCGCCAAAACCCGACGCCATAGCCTGCCCCTCGGCATTGCGGGGGTTCATAAAGCGCTGACTTGCAACGTAAAGGTTGCTCCAAACATGCTCTTAGCAATTGTAATCAAGTCAATACCTAACAATCCAACACAAGCCCCACTCGGCTCAGCCGATGTGCACTGGCTTGTTTTTTTTAAGCATAACTGAACGATGGCAGCAATTAATAAATACAGCAGAGAGCTCACACAAGACGATACACGCCCGGCAGCGCAGGCGATGCTCTACGCATTAGGCCTGACCGAAGCGGACTTCAATAAAGCCCAGGTAGGTATTGCAAGCACCGGCTGGGAAGGCAATCCCTGCAATATGCACCTTAACGACCTGGCTACGGAAATCAAGGGCGGCATAAAAGCCGAAGGCTTGCTGGGGCTGATCTTCCATACGATTGGTGTGAGCGATGGTATGTCTATGGGTACGGATGGCATGCGGTTTTCTCTGCCCTCCCGCGATATCATTGCAGACTCTATTGAGACCGTGGTCTCTGCTCAGTGGTACGATGCCGTGGTGCCCGTAGTAGGCTGTGATAAAAACATGCCTGGTGCAATGATGGCACTGGCGCGGCTGGACCGCCCCGGGCTCATCGTCTACGGCGGGACCATCGCGCCAGGCTGTCATAAAGACCAGAAACTGGATATTGTTTCTGCTTTTGAAGCCTACGGGCAGCGTATTGCCGGCACAATCGAAGAGGCAGACTTCAGGGCTGTTATTAAGAATGCCTGCCCGGGGCCCGGGGCCTGCGGTGGCATGTACACGGCCAATACCATGGCCTCAGCCATTGAAGCGATGGGCATGAGCTTGCCTTTCAACTCCAGTATTCCTGCCGAGAGTATGGAAAAGCAGGCCGAATGCCTCCGCGTAGGCGCAGCGGTCCACCACCTGCTCCGGGAAGACATCAAGCCAAGTGACATTATGACCCGCAAGGCGTTTGAGAATGCCGTTACCGTAATTACAGCCCTGGGCGGCTCTACCAATGCGGTACTGCATATGATTGCCATTGCCCGGGCAGCGGAAGTGGATTTCTCCATTGATGTCTTCCAGGAAATTGGCGACCGTACTCCTTTCATCGCTGACCTGAAGCCGAGTGGTAAGTACGTTATGCAGGATCTGTACGAAGTTGGAGGTGTACCTGGTGTAATGAAACTCCTTTTGGAAGAAGGCTACCTGCACGGCGACTGCCTGACGGTCACGGGAAAAACCATAGCGGAAAACCTCGAAGCTATTCCAGGGCTGAAGGAAGGACAGGAGGTCATTCGCCCGGTTAGTAATCCGATCAAACCCACCGGCCACATCCGTATCCTCTACGGCAACCTGGCAGAACAAGGTTCGGTAGCAAAAATCACAGGCAAAGAAGGCGAATACTTCAAGGGCACTGCCAAGGTCTTTGATAGCGAAGTAGAGGCCAATGAAGCCATAAGTAAAAAGAAAATAAAAGCCGGCGATGTCGTTGTGATCCGTTTCTGTGGGCCGAGGGGTGCGCCGGGCATGCCGGAAATGCTTAAACCAACCTCTGCTATTATGGGCGAAGGGCTGGGCAAAGAAGTCGCTCTGATTACCGATGGCCGGTTCTCCGGGGGAACCCACGGCTTTGTGGTCGGGCATATTACGCCTGAAGCTCAGGCCGGTGGGCTTATCGGCCTGCTCAAAGACGGGGACACCATTATAATTGACGCCGTAAATAACATTCTTAGTGCTGAAATATCAGCCGAAGAAATAGAAAGCCGCCGGGCACAATGGCAAGAGCCGCCACTACGTGCCGACAAAGGCATTTTACGTAAGTATGCCAAGACCGTGACCTCGGCCAGCGAAGGCTGCGTTACCGACCAACTGTAGCCAACCGGCACTTCTAAGTACCATGAAAAACGACCATGTATGAAACAGCAAACAACCTCAACCAATACCCTCGACCTGCCAACGGAGACAGAACATATGTCTGGCGCTGAAGCTATACTCCGCTGCCTGATCGCAGAAAAAGTGGACACTATTTTTGGCTATCCCGGCGGCGCTATTATGCCCGTTTACGACGCCCTCTACCACTACGAAAAACAGCTGACGCACATCTTACCGCGCCACGAGCAGGGGGCCATCCACGCGGCAGAAGGCTACGCCAGAGTGACCCGGCAAACGGGCGTTTGTATGGCCACCTCCGGCCCTGGTGCTGCAAATCTGGTTACCGGACTGGCCGATGCTATGCTGGACTCTGTACCCTTGGTTTGCATTACCGGACAGGTCTACTACCACCTGCTGGGCAGCGATGCCTTTCAGGAGACGGACGTCATGAACTGTACCATGCCGGTCACCAAATGGAATTATCAAATCACATCTGCCAAAGAGATTCCGGAAGTTTTTGCCAAGGCCTTTTATGTGGCGAATACTGGCCGCCCTGGCCCGGTAGTCATTGATGTTACCAAAAATGCGCAGATCGAGATGCTCGATTTCTGCTACAAAGCGCAGGGCCCCATCCGGTCCTATAAGCCTAAGCCTAAACCATCGACTTCGGCACTGACCGCAGCGGCAGCGCTGATCAATGCAGCGGAATGCCCCCTCATCCTGGCCGGTCATGGCATCCAGATTGCCCATGCGCAGGATGCCTTCCGGCAATTCGTCGAGAAATCAGGTATTCCACTGGGATGTACCATCCACGGGCTGAGCAGTATCCCCAATAGCCACCCGCTGCACATGGGCATGCTGGGCATGCATGGCAACTACGCGCCCAATGTCATGCAAAACCGCTGTGATGTGCTCATTGCCATTGGTATGCGCTTCGATGACCGGGTGACCGGCAACCTCGAAAAATATGCCAAACAGGCTAAAGTTATTCACATTGAAATTGACCCCTCGGAGATCAATAAAAATGTGCCGGCGGATGTGGCAGTACTTGCGGATGCCAAGGATGCCCTGGAAAGGCTCCTGCCAATGATCAAAGAAAAGCAATACCCGGAGTGGATTGCCCGGTTTAAAATAATGGATGCCGAAGAGGAAGCTAAAGTCATTAAGTATGATATGCAGCCGTCTGATGATGGTCAGATCCGAATGGGCATGGTAGTACGGGAAGTGTCCCGTCAAACCAAAGGGCAGGCGGTCGTGGCTACCGATGTCGGCCAGCACCAGATGATTGCTGCGCGCTACTACGATTACGAATCCACCAATCAGTGGGTGAGCTCGGGCGGGGCAGGCACTATGGGCTATGGATTGCCGGCTGCCTTTGGCGCGAAGTTTGCTCAGCCGGAGCGCGAAGTGGTTGCCTTTATTGGTGATGGCGGCTTTCAAATGACCATTCAGGAGCTCGGACTCTGTGCCCAAATGAATACAGCCGTCAAGATTGTCTTGTTAGACAATAACTTCCTTGGCATGGTACGGCAGTGGCAGGAACTGTTCTTCGACCGCCGGTACTCTTCGGTAGAGTTGCAAAACCCGGACTTTGTAAAAATTGCGGAAGGCTTTGGTGTCCCGGGAAAGACAATTGCGGACCCGGCAGAGCTCTCTGGTGCTATAGCTGATATGCTGGCGCACGACGGGCCTTACCTGCTCCATGTACGTGTAGAAAAGGAAACCAATATATTCCCGATGGTGCCCTCTGGTGCTGGTGTGGATGAAATTGTCCTTGAGCCACAGAAAAAAGCATAGCTTCATCCAACCCTGCCCCGGAACAGTTGGGGTAATATTCAAACAATTATGGAAAAGCAAGAATTCACTATAACGGTATTTACGGAAAACTACAGCGGGCTGATGTCCAGAGTCGTTTCCATATTCAGCCGCCGCCATATCAATATCGAAAGCCTGACGACCAGCCAGTCCTCTCAACCAGACATCCATCGCTTTACCATCGTGGTGAAGGTGCAGGAAGTGATGGTCAGAAAGCTAGTCGCCCAGCTCGAAAAGCAAATTGATGTCCTTAAGGCTTTCTACTATACCGCCAAAGAGGTGGTGTACCAGGAAATTGCCCTGTATAAAGTACCGACGCATGTATTCAGCAACAGCGAAAACGTGGAGCACCTTATCCGCAAGCACAATGCCCGGGTCCTTGTAATTGAGCCGGAATTCATCGTGTTGGAAAAAACCGGCCATGAACACGAGACCACTGCCTTTTTCCATGAGCTGGAAAAAATTGGCGTGTATGAGTTCGTCCGCTCGGGCCGGGTAGCCATTGTGAAACCAATGGAGCGGCTGAACCGGTATTTGCAGGAATTCGAGGAAGAGACCAGCAACCTCTAATCCTCTAAAAGCCCTTCCCGCTTGGCATCCTCCGTGTAGCCGTGCAGCTGTACCGGCGATTTTTTCCGGTCGACCCGCAACCGCATATTGAGAAACTCCACAAACAGCGAGAAGGAAATGGCAAAATACAGGTAGCCTTTGGGGACGGTGCCGACTTCAGAACCGCCTACCGACAAATGAGCCAGGTGGGCACCCTCTGCCAGTAGCATAAAGCCGATCAGGATAAGGAAGGCCATGCCCAGCATTTGTATCGTGGGGTTCTTATTTACAAAATTGGCGACCGGGTTGGCAAACAGCATCATAATCAGCACCGAAATAACTACAGCAATAATCATGATGATCAGCGCACCGGTAAGACCATTGGTCATGCCGACCGCCGTGAGTATAGAATCAAACGAAAAAACAATATTGATGAGCGTAATCTGAACAATAACGTTGGTGAGAGACGCTTTGCCCTTAGGTGCCGTATCGTGCGGGTCTTCCTCTTCCAGCTTGTGGCGGATCTCAGTGGTGCTCTTGTAGAGTAAGAAAAGTCCGCCGATGATTAGGATGATGCTCTGCCCGGAGAAACCTCCTTGTACCCAGGAAGTGTCGATTTCAAACCAGGGCTCTTCCATAGCCACCAGAATAGACACCCCGAACAACAGTACGATACGCAGTAACATAGCCAGGACCAGCCCGATATTCGTCGCTTTTGGCCGTTCTTCTTCCGGCAGCTTACCAGAGGCAATAGAGATAAAAATGATGTTGTCAATCCCGAGTACAATTTCCAGGAATGTCAACGTCAGCAAGCTCATCCAAACGGAGCCACTGGCAAAGTCAGGCATTATAAAATCCATGGTGTGTCAGTTTTTCTGACCGCAAGTTTACAAAAATCCGGGCAAGCAGCAGGGAATGTCCCGGGCTCATTTTGTTACCTTTGCAAAAAAATGACGATATGAAATACCGCCGTCTCAGAAATGACGAGCTTCAGGAATTAGAAAAGGAATTCATCAACTTTTTGGCAGCCAATCAGGTAACGTCTGACGATTGGGAAAAAATTAAAACGGAAGGAAATGCCAAGACCGACCGCCTGATTGAAATCTTCAGCGATACGGTATTCGATAAAGTGCTGGAAGATGTAGAGTACCTCGAGCATAAGGCCCCGCATGATCTGAAAGCGTTCCACTTCAGCGAAGAACAGGTTGCAATGAATGGCCTGAAAATCGAGGGCGAATCATCCGTTGACCTCACTCAGCAGCAAAACCCGCAGGAAATGCAGCAACAACTGCAACTCACTGGTGCTAAATTGAAACTGTACACCGCTGAGAAAAAATACGCCGATTCTAAAAAAATGGAAATCTTCCAGCTCATGGAGAACGGAGCGTTGATCTCCCGGGACGGTGCGCTGTTTAAATCACTCGAAGCCTTAAAAGCCTAATCCATGCGCCTTATCATCCTATCCGCCTGCCTGACCACTATCCTGATCGGGTCACTTCCTGCACAAGACGCCCTAAACGTCGAGCTGTATGCACAGTACAATCCCCAGGACGGCCGGGCTTCCGGTTCCTGGAGTTACGTTGGATCAGATGGTACGGAATATGCCCTGCTGGGCGCGCAGACCGGAACAGCCGTCTTGGAAATAGAAGCCAATGGCGACCTCACCGAACGGGCCTTCATCCCCGGGCCACCCTCCAACTGGCGGGAAATAACCGTCATCGGCAACCATGCGTACGTGGTGACGGAAGGCAGTACGAACCCGCATCCGGGCATGCAGGTTATTGACCTAAGCAGTCTGCCTCAGAGTACAGAACTAGCTACTACTTTTAATGCTGAATTCAACCGGGGGCATATCATTCAGAAGGACATATTCGAGGAACAGCCGTACGTTTTTGTCTGTGGCACCACAACCACCTCCGGGCTTCATATCATAGATGTTTCCAACCCCAATATGCCACAACAAGTAGGGCTCTATCAGCCAGGGTACTACATTCACGACTGCCATGTGCGCGGCAACATTCTCTTTGCAGCAGCCTTTTACGAAGGCACCATGGATATTCTCGATATTTCCGACCCTGCTAACCCGGTTCTCCTCAACCGCATGCCTTATCCCGGAGGCAATACCCATAGTATGTCCACCACGCTCGACATGAATTACCTTTTTCTCTGCGATGAACAGGATGGACTGGTCGCCCGCATGTTCGATATTACTGACCTTACTGAGCCGGTTCAGGTGGCTACCTACACCGCTAACCTGCAAAGCCTCGTACATAACCCCTACGTCCGGGGCGATTTCATGTTTATCACTCACAATACGGAAGGCCTGCGCGTACTCGACATTACCGACCCGGAAGTACCGGTGGAAGTAGGCTATTACGATACCTTCGCCGGACAAAGTGGTGGCTTTAGTGGCTTATGGTCAGCTTGTCCTTATTTGCCTTCCGGCAAAATACTGGGGGGCAACCGGGAAGACGGGCTGTATGTCTGGGAGTTCAATGATACCAAGGCTGGCCGCTACTACGGCCAAGTGCTGGATAGCTTGAGTGGAGAACCGCTGGTGAACGCTGTAATTACAATGGAAGAAGACCCCGGGTTCGCGCTGACAACTGATTTCAATGGCACCTTTGCTTCGGGCACGCTCCTGGCTGCCGTCACCCTGAATGTAGCGCGCAGTGGCTATGAGACCAAGAGTATTGAAGTGGTACCTGATCCAGGTAGCGGCGTTGAACTGACTATCCCGCTTAGCCCCATTAGCACAGCAACTGGTCAAGAAGAACTAAATTCCGGGCTACACCTCTACCCTACGCCCGCCCGGGAGCAGGTCACAGTAACATTACCGGCTTTGCCCAAAGGCACAACGGCCTCATTGCTTTCGGCAAATGGCGGGGTGGTGCTAAACTGGCAGGCGTTAAAAGACAATCAGCTCGTTATTGAGCGGGGCAATACCCCGTCCGGAAGATACCTTTTCGTGCTCTACGGACCGGCAGGCAAAGTTCTGGCAACGGAGCCGGTGGTTTTTCAATAGCGTTTATTAATCCATGTCCTACACAAAATTTGCGTTGATAAACTCTAATAATGGGTTTTACAATTCCGGGATATCCAAACATGCTCTTATTCTTCCCCTTCCAGTAAATCCGGCCGTCGGGCCCGGGTACGCTCCACTGCCTTGTCCATTCGCCATGCTTCGATCTTTTTGAAATTACCGGACTTGAGGATGGCAGGCACCTTCCACTCACGGAATTCCTCCGGACGGGTGTACACCGGTGGGGCCAGCAGGTTATCCTGAAAGGAGTCGAACAGGGCGGAGGTCTCATCATTGAGCACACCGGGCAGCAGGCGACCAATAGAGTCCACGAGGACCGCGGCGGGCAATTCTCCACCGGAAAGCACAAAGTCGCCGATAGAAATTTCCATGGTCACAAAGTGCTCCCGGATCCGCTCGTCAATCCCTTTGTAGTGGCCGCAGATGATCATCAGGTTTTCATTGAGGGAAAGGCGGTTAGACAGCCCCTGATGCAGGCGTACTCCATCGGGGGTCATGTAAATAACTTCGTCGTAGGTGCGTTCAGCCTGCAAATCTTCGATACAGTTGACCAGAGGCTCCATCATCATTACCATACCCGCGCCGCCACCGTACTGATAGTCGTCCACCTGCCGGTGCTTGCCAATTCCGTATTCGCGGAGGTTTTGCAAGTGCACTTCCAGCAACCCCTTGTCCTGCGCCCGCTGCATGATAGAGTGGCTGAGGGGGCTTTCCAGTAATTCGGGCAAAACGGTGATGATATCAATGCGCATGTTCCCTTTTTTACTGCAAATGTAGCAATTCGACCGGAAGTCCGGCGATTCTTCGGGCAATGCCACAGGGACTGATTAAGAGCGTGTGAGCAGCAATTCCCCGGCGGCTACCACAAACAATCCTGATAATCGGTCAGCATATGAAACAGCAAGCCCAAGGCTATAATGCGCGTCTTGGGCCAAAGGAGCAGGAGCGCATATACCCCAATAGCCGGATAAGAATGCAGGGGGTGAAAGCCAATGCTGCAGCGCCCGGCATCAAAAATCGGATCCGCCAGCAAATGGTCCAGGTCGACCAACATGGTAGCGATCATAATTAGCCAGGCGCGCTGCCACTGCGAACGGAAAAACAGATAGGCTAACAGCCCGGGGGCCAGAAAATGAAGGCTATAATGAACCAGCGGTTGAAGAATTGCCATATCAGTCTGCTAGGAAATTTGGAGTAATAAAATTCGTTAACTGCGAGCCAAAAAAACAAAAGGCACTTCCATCCAGTGTGGAAGCGCCTTTTGAAAGGATCAGAGAAGTAGACTTGATGTGTTGAGCACCTTTATAATAAAAAGTGCGCACTATCCTCCCGCTTCGAGAGGGAGCCAAGCCTGTCGATTTACTAGAGTTTATTAACGTAAATTTTGTATGTCCCTGAATTGTCTTTTTCACCAGCTCTACATCACGTCCTCACCTTCGTAGCCCAGGCTACGAGATTCCGGGCGTTCTCCCGCTGTTTGGCGGGACAGGTCTTGATCTGGCAAAAAATCTTAATCCATGTCCTATACAAAACCTACATTAATAAACTCTACTGGATTTCCAGTAATTCCACCTCAAAGATCAAGGTCTCATAAGGGCCGATCTTTCCACCGGCCCCGCGTGGCCCATAAGCCAGGTCGGCAGGAATAAATAATTTCCACTTCGCTCCTTGTGGCATCAGCTGCAATGCTTCTGTCCAGCCCTTGATGACCTGATTGACACCGAAGGTAGTAGGCTCCCCGCGCTCCACCGAGCTATCGAAAACCGTTCCATCGGTCAGGGTACCGTGGTAATGAACAGTCACCTTGCTGGTTTCTTCAGGCTTGGGGCCAATGCCCTCCTGCAAAACCTCATACTGCAAGCCGCTTTCGGTAACCTGAATACCTTCGCGCTTAGCGTTTTCTGCCAGGAATGCTTTGCCCGCTTCGATCGCATCAGCGTGCTGCGCCTGTTGCTTTTTCATCATGTGCTGCTGAATAACCTGATTAGCCTCTTCAGCTGAAAATTTAGGCTCGTTGCCTGCCAATACATCGTGTATGGCAGCGGTCATTGATGCTTCGTCCAAATTTTCGAAGCCCTGGCTTTGCAGGTTTTGTGCCAAAAGTACGCCCAGAGCGTAACTAATTGAATCCATTTCTTGTGCTTTTGCTGTGGTCATTGATAACAGCCCGGCTAACATGAGGGCTGATAGAATTGTTTTATTCATAAGTGCTTAGATTTTCTTTTTTGCTCAAACGCTGCGAAGAAAAGAAAATTATCCTTCTCTGACAAATCGCCTGAGAAATGAGAAGGGTGGAAAGAGCAGGACTTATCAGCAACATCATTAAATATTATGCCGAAATGATTGATCTTTCAGTAATGCTTGATGAAGAAGCTGCAAACAATAAAGACATTAAAGCCTTCAATAGGTGGAGCATTTAGAAAACAACAGTCAATACAGCTCGCTATATGAAAATCAACATTCCAGAGTCGGACCAGGAACGCATCGTTATTGTCGGGGGTGGCTTCGGCGGTCTCACCCTTGCCCGTTTACTTAAAAAACAGAACTACCAGGTCGTCCTCATCGACAAAAACAATTACCACCAGTTCCAACCGCTATTTTACCAGGTAGCCATGGCCGGTCTGGAGCCAAGCTCCATTGCATTCCCGCTGCGGAAGGCCTTTCAGGGAGAAAAGAATGTCTTTATCCGGGTGACAGAAGTAGAGCGGGTCGATACGGAAAAGAAGCAACTGCATACGCCGCTGGGTTTTTGCAATTACGACCACCTGATACTGGCTATTGGTGCCGATACTAACTTTTTTGGCAACGAGGAGATTGCCAGAAAGGCACTGCCTATGAAGTCCGTTTCAGAAGCCCTCCACCTGCGCAACCGCATTCTCACCGACTTTGAGATAGCCCTGTCTGTTACCGAATACGAACGGCGGCAACAGCTGATCGATATTGTCATCGTTGGTGGAGGCCCCACCGGTGTAGAAGTAGCCGGAGCCCTGGCGGAAATGAAGCGCTACGTCCTGCCCAAAGATTACCCGCAACTGGACACCGATGAGATCGATATCCACCTTGTTGAGGGGGCCGACCGGTTGTTGCTCGGCATGTCCGATGAAGCCAGTCAGAAAGCGCTGGAATTTCTGGAGGGACTGGATGTCAAAGTACGCTTCAACACTATGGTGACTGGGTTTGATGGCGAAAATGCAATGCTAAGTGACAAAACTCAGATTCCTGCCCACAAGCTAATCTGGGCGGCTGGCGTTATCGGAAATAAAATGCCCGGTCTGCCCCGGGACTCCGTTGTCAAAGGCAACCGGCTAAAAGTGGACCGGTTCAACATAGTAGAAGGTACTGATAGTGTGTATGCCATTGGTGATATTGCTTTTATGGAAGAAGAGGACTATCCAAAGGGGCATCCACAGGTCGCCCAGGCCGCTATGCAACATGCCAAGCACCTGGCCGGCAACCTAAAGCGATTGCAAAAGGGTGAAAAAATGGAGCCTTTTTCCTACAAAGACCTGGGCTCTATGGCAACGATCGGGCGCAACCGTGCCGTAGCAGATCTTCCAGGCTTTAAATTCCAGGGGGCTTTTGCCTGGCTGATTTGGCTGTTCGTTCATTTATTCCAAATCCTCGGTGTCAAAAACAAAGTTTTTATCTTCATCAACTGGGTATGGAATTACCTGACTTACGATCAGTCCCTGCGCTTAATCATACGGCCGAAAAAAGACCCCGCAGAAGTTGCCAAGCAATGAACCGTCCCTCTTAGTAATTAAGGATGATTTTTACATAAAAAGGAGCAACCCAAATCCTGCATTTTTTGTTAAGGGTTCAGCGAAAAATAAGGTCTTCATTTCAGGCGAGCTATTTTTGCACCAGGCAAGGCGCGAAGAACGAGCATAGCCTAGCTACGTAAGTGACACTGCCCGCCGTACTTAGGTACTAAGGCAGGCGGTGTAAGCAACGAAGGCTGGGGTAAAAAGAGCCGTATCAAATGGGGAAGTTATTCTTCGCTGGACCCTTAGAGACGATTAAATAACCGATTCGCCTTTCATAGCCGGATACAAAAAAGTAGTACCTTTGCGGCTTCAATATTTACTTGGGTTGTCAGACTATAAAAAGGTACCTAATCAAAACATCACAAGCGACGATAATGAAACAGACCACCTCCTTCGATCAGTTCGTTAACCGCCATAATGGGGTTTCCAATAAAGATCTGCCGGAAATGCTGCAGACCATCGGCGTCAAGTCATTGGACCAGCTTATCAACGAAACCGTGCCGGATAAAATCCGCCTGAAACAGGAAATGGATATACCGGCAGCTATGACGGAATATGACTTCCTGAATGAACTCAAACAAACCGCTGCCAAAAATAAGGTCTGTAAATCCTACATTGGCATGGGTTATAATGGCACAATCACACCATCTGTGATCCTGCGCAATGTGTTCCAAAACCCCGGTTGGTATACGCAGTACACCCCCTATCAGGCCGAGATCTCTCAAGGCCGTTTAGAAGCCCTGCTCAACTTCCAGACGATGGTGAGCGATCTTACCGGGCTTCCAATTGCCAATGCATCTTTGCTGGACGAAGGCACAGCAGCAGCGGAAGCGATGGCGATGTTCTATGCTCAAAAGAACAAACGGAATAAAGGAGCGGCAATTAACCAGTTTCTCGTCTCCGATAAAGTCCTGCCACAGACTATCGAAGTATTGAAGACCCGTGCCAAGCCACTTGATATAGAAGTAGTAGTGGGCAACTGGCAATCTTTCGAGCTGACAGACCGGGTATTTGGTATACTGCTGCAGTATCCGGACCGGGAGGGTAAAGTTGAAGACTACAGAGCCCTGGCTGAGCAAGCTAATGACAAAGAGATTTACCTGACGGTTGCTGCCGATATCCTAAGCCTCGCGCTTTTGACACCTCCTGGTGAGTGGGGCGCTGATGCAGTAGTGGGCAACACCCAGCGCCTTGGTGTACCTATGGGGTACGGCGGGCCGCACGCTGCGTTTTTTGCAACTCAGGAAAAATTCAAGCGCCAGATTCCCGGTCGTATCATTGGGGTATCGATAGACCGTTACGACAACGCTGCTTACCGCATGGCGCTGCAGACCCGGGAACAGCACATCCGCCGGGAAAAAGCAACTTCCAATATTTGTACCGCCCAGGCACTGCTGGCAGTAATGGCGAGCATGTACGCTGTGTACCACGGCCCAAAGGGTATTCAGGCTATAGCCCGCCGCATACATGAGTTGGCCAAAATCCTTGACCACAACCTGAAACAGCTGGGCTACGAACAGCAAAACGATCATTACTTTGATACCCTGACAATCAAAGCGGATGCTGAATTGATTCAGGCGGTTAAAACGGAAGCACTCAGCCAGGAGATTAATTTTTGGTATACCGGGGACAGCATCCAAATTAGCCTCGACGAAACTGTAAACTTGCAGGAAATAGAGCGCCTCTCCTCGCTATTTGCTAAGATTAAAGGTCAAACTGCCAGCTTTGACACAGAGGTGGAAGAAGGCCTGCAGTTCCCAGCTACATTAAAGCGGGAATCTGATTACCTGACGCACCCGAAATTCAACAGCTACCATACCGAAACGGATATGATGCGCTACCTTAAGTCTTTAGAAAACAAAGACTTATCCTTGGTTCACTCCATGATCCCTTTAGGTAGCTGCACCATGAAGCTGAATGCGGCATCGGAACTCATCCCAGTCAGCTGGCCGGAGTTTGCCAATCTCCATCCCTTTGCGCCGGTCGACCAGGCAGCAGGATACTTCCAGATCTTCCGCGAACTGGAAGCCTGGCTAAGTGAAATTACAGGCTTTGCAGCTTGTTCTTTGCAGCCCAACTCTGGTGCACAGGGCGAATACGCTGGCTTGCTGACCATACGGGGTTATCACGAAGCTAACGGTGACTTACACCGCAATGTGGCGTTAATTCCCGACTCTGCCCACGGTACCAATCCCGCGAGTGCGGTCATGGCGGGCATGAAGGTGGTGGTGGTGAAATGTGACGACCAGGGTAATATTGACCTGGAAGACCTTCGCGCTAAAGCCGAAAAGCATAGCAATGAACTGTCTGCTCTAATGGTGACTTATCCATCTACACATGGTGTATTCGAAACAGAAATTCAGGAAATCTGCCAGATCATCCACGATAACGGCGGTAAAGTCTATATGGATGGGGCCAACATGAACGCGCAGGTTGGACTAACCAGCCCTGGCATCATCGACGCTGATGTTTGCCACCTGAACCTGCACAAGACCTTCGCCATTCCGCACGGCGGCGGCGGTCCCGGTATGGGCCCGATTTGCGTAAACGAAAGCCTGAAGCCCTTTCTACCGAACCATGGCATGCTGCAAACCGGCGGCAAACAAGGCATTGGGGCAGTAAGCGCCGCGCCCTTCGGCAGCGCCAGCATTTTGCTCATTTCCTATGCCTACATCAAAATGCTGGGCAAAAAAGGATTGACGGATGCTTCTAAAGCCGCTATTCTAAATGCCAATTATATCAAAGCCCGGCTTGAGGGCGCTTATGACGTACTCTTTACCGGTGCTAAAGGCCATTCTGCCCACGAGCTGATCATCGACCTGCGCCCTTACAAGTCCATTGCCTCGGCAGAGGACGTAGCTAAGCGCCTGATCGACTATGGCTTCCATGCGCCTACCCTTTCCTGGCCGGTACCTGGCACGATCATGATTGAGCCTACAGAAAGTGAGAGCAAGGAAGAGCTTGACCGCTTCTGTGATGCCATGCTCGGCATCCGGGAAGAAATCGACGAAGTAGCCAGAGGCGAAGCAGCCGAAGAGATCAACGTGCTGGTGAATGCACCACACCCCCTGCATCTCCTTACTGCTGATGAGTGGGATTTACCATACTCCCGCTCTAAAGCCGCCTACCCATTACCTTTCCTGCGTTCAGAGCATAAGTTCTGGATCAGCCTGGGGCGGGTAGATAACGCCTACGGCGACCGTAACCTAGTTTGCACCTGCCCGCCGATGGAGGCGTATGAGGAAGATGCGATGAGCTAAGCTGAGGCTTCTATAAAATTCAAATAATTTCACCCTCAGGTCTTGATATGGTCTGGGGGTGATTTTTTTTTTAAAAGCAAGAGCACCAAGACATAATACAGGAGGTTGCTATTCAAGCAATCCTGTAATATTTGTAGAATCCATCGATAAATACTGGTTTGGGTTTTTCACCTTGTCTTCAGTGAACCAAACCAGGGCAGAAAATCGGGTACCATACAGTACCTAATCATAGGTACTATTTATCTAAAGATAAAAATTTCCGATACCCAAACCTAGTGGCATTAAGCTTTCGTTTCCGCCAAATAAAAAAAGGGAAAAACATCCAAAAGCCTTATAAACCCTTAAACCACCAAGGATTTGGACAATCTGCTCAACGGCCTAAATCCGGTGCTACTCAAAAAGGTGTAATTTTCTCTAAACCTTATTTGTACTTTTTTGTATAAATTGATAACCTTTGCATTAGAATTAGTCTAAATAACCAGAGTAGTAAAAACCGCACAGATTATGAGCGATTCCATGCAGACGCTGGAGCAACATACCCAAAGCGACTATAAATACGGCTTCACCAGCAACATCGAAACGGATAAACTTCCCAAAGGGCTGAGTGAGGACATCGTCCGCGCTATCTCCGCCAAGAAGAAAGAGCCGGAATGGCTCACAGAGTGGCGACTGAAGGCTTACCGTCAGTTTTTGGAGATGACCGAACCTAAGTGGCCTAATGTCGACTACCCGCCGATAGACCTTCAGGACATCATCTACTACGCTGCGCCCAAGAAAAAGAAAAAGTTGGATAGCCTTGATGAGGTTGATCCGGAGCTGCTTGACACTTTCAATAAGCTGGGTATTCCCCTCCAAGAGCAGAAAATGCTGGCCGGTGTTGCTGTAGATGCGGTCATCGACTCGGTTTCGGTGAAGACCACCTACAAGGAGAAACTAGCCGAACTGGGTATTATCTTCAGTTCTTTTAGTGAAGCGGTTCATGAACACCCTGAGCTTATCAAAAAGTACCTCGGCTCTGTTGTACCTGCTAATGATAATTACTTTGCAGCGCTTAACTCTGCAGTATTCAGTGATGGCTCATTCGTTTACATTCCCAAGGGTGTAAAGTGCCCGATGGAGCTCAGCACCTATTTCCGAATCAACGAGCGTGATACCGGTCAGTTTGAACGTACGCTTATCGTTGCCGAAGAAGGCAGTCAGGTCAGCTACCTCGAAGGATGTACGGCACCAATGCGCGACGAGAATCAGCTGCATGCGGCAGTTGTTGAGCTGGTCACAATGGATGATGCCACCATTAAGTACTCTACGGTACAGAACTGGTACCCCGGTGATAAGAATGGCAAGGGCGGTATCTACAACTTCGTAACGAAGCGTGGGCTCTGCAAGGGCGTCAATTCCAAGATTACCTGGACACAGGTGGAAACCGGCTCTGCCGTGACCTGGAAGTATCCTAGCTGTGTGCTCTTGGGCGATAATTCCGTTGGTGAATTTTATTCTGTTGCCGTGACCAATAACTATCAGCAGGCGGATACGGGCACCAAAATGACGCATATCGGCAAAAACACCCGCAGTACGATCATATCCAAAGGTATCTCTGCGGGCTACAGCCACAATTCTTACCGCGGACTGGTGAAAATTGGTAAGAAGGCAGAAAATGCCCACAACTTCTCCGTCTGCGACTCCCTCCTGATGGGCGATAAATGCGGTGCGCACACTTTCCCTTATCTGGAAGTACAAAACAACTCTGCCAAGGTAGAGCACGAGGCAACCACCTCCAAGATTGGTGAAGACCAGCTGTTTTACCTGATGCAGCGCGGCCTAAGCGAAGAAAATGCCGTTAACACCATTGTCAATGGGTTTGCCAAGGAAGTCTTCAACGAACTGCCTATGGAGTTTGCTGTGGAGGCACAAAAGCTGCTTGCCATCAGCCTGGAAGGCAGTGTCGGCTAATTTTTAATATTAATACAGGGAAGGGGTTCTCCTTTCCAACCCTAATTGATCACGACAAAAACACTACACCATAATGTTAACTGTAAAAGACCTAAAGGTTGCAATCGAAGATAAAACCATTCTCAACGGTATCAACCTTGAAGTAAAACCGGGCGAAGTGCACGCCATCATGGGCCCCAACGGTTCCGGTAAAAGTACCTTCGCTAACGTTGTTGCTGGCCGGGAAGAATACGAAGTGGAGAGTGGCAGCATACTGTATAAAGGCGAAGACCTGTTCGAAATGGAAGTTGATGAGCGCGCCCTCGCCGGTATATTCATGGCCTTCCAGTATCCGGTTGAAATCCCGGGCGTGAGCACTTCCAATTTCCTTAAAAGCATTGTGAATGCCAAGCGGGAAGCTGCCGGGCAGGAAGAACTGAATGCTATGCATATGCTGAAGTTCATCCGCGAGAAAATCGAAATGGTGGGCATGGATGAAAAATTCCTGCGCCGTTCTCTAAATGAGGGCTTCTCCGGTGGAGAGAAAAAGCGTAGTGAAATGCTGCAAATGGCGCTTCTTGAGCCTTCTTTGGCTATCCTTGATGAAACGGATTCCGGTCTGGACATTGACGCCCTGCGCATCGTATCCGAAGCGGTTAATAAACTGCGTACGAAAGACCGTTCCTTTATCATCGTTACCCACTACCAACGCCTGCTCAACTACATCGAACCCGATTATGTGCATGTTCTTTACAACGGTCGTATTGTGAAGTCTGGTGATAAGTCACTCGCAATGCAGCTGGAAGACAAAGGGTACGACTGGATCAAAGAGGAAGTTGAGGCGCTGACCGTATAATGCCAATAAACCAATGGCTTTGTACGCCGCGTTCAAAGCAGTCACCGCCATTCCATTTTAGAACATAAGCTGCTGGCCTTTCACCGGGCCGCACTTCAAATATTAGCTTACGATATGTCAACAACCGTAGCTCAGGATAGATACGCAGTCGAAAAACAGAAGTTTCAACAACTGTTTGAGCAAACTGAAGCTGCCAATCAGCAGCCTGCTCATCCGCTGGACGAATACCGTCAGCGGGCCATGGCACTTGCAACCAAGCTCGACTTCCCCACCCGACGTTGGGAGGAATATAAATACACGAGCGTCAACCGCATTTTGCAGCCGGATTATGAAATCGGTCAATTGCAACAGGTGGACGATGCAACGATCACCCAATTTATGCCGGAAGGCATGGATGCCCACCTGATTGTTTTCGTTAACGGGCAGTACAGTGAAGCGCTTTCGCAAAACAGTGCGTTACCTGCGGGCATGACCGTAATGCTGATGCGGGACGCTTTGGACAGCAATCGCTTCGGTAGTGTAGTCCGGGAGCACCTTGATGCTATTCTGGAGGAGCAGGATGATATCTTTGTAGCCCTCAACGCTGCTTTTTCGCAGCATAGCTTGTTTTTGCACAGCGACAAAAATGTAGCTTGCGATAAGCCCATCTATATCCTGCACTTGTCCACTAACGGTGAAACGCCGATACTCAACAGCCACATGAATATCGCTGTTGCAGAAACCGGTAGTGAATTTGCCTACATCGAAGGGCAGTTTGAAAAACCGGGGGCAACGGGTACGTACTTCAACAACATCTACAACCGGGTGGCCGTGGGCGCCAATGCACACATCCACCATTACTGCCTGCAACAGGAAGGCGCAGAGGGTTTTGTAATCAACCGGGTAGATGCCGAGCAGGAACGCGACAGCCAATTCTCTAACTACACCATAGATCTTGGCGGCCGTATTGTACGCAACAACCTAAACGCCCTGCACAAAGGTTCTAACCTGACCACCAACTACTATGGGGTCTACTTCGGTAAAGAACAGCAGCACATTGATAACCATACCTTCATTGACCACGCTGTGCCGCACTGTCAGAGCAACGAGCTTTACAAGGGTATCGTTACCGACAGCGCCCGCGGAGTTTTCAATGGGAAAGTAATGGTCCGCAAGGATGCTCAGAAGACCAATGCCTTTCAGCAAAGCAGCAGCCTCGTATTGTCCAATAAAGCAGAAATGGACAGCAAACCGCAGCTGGAGATCTTTGCAGATGATGTAAAATGCAGCCACGGTGCTACAATCGGGCAGCTCGACGAATCTTCTGTCTTCTACCTGCGTAGCCGCGGGCTCAATGACAGGCAAGCACGTGCAATGCTTCAGCATGCCTTTGTTGCTGAAGTGCTGGAGTACTTTAAGCACGAGCAAGTCCGTGATTTTGCAGAAATGCTGATCAACAAGAAATTTGAACAGTAAACGACTATGGAAATTACCCTTCAGAAAGCATTTGATATAGACCGGATTCGCAAAGACTTCCCGTTGCTGGAGCAGGAAATGAATGGCAAACCCCTGATATTCCTGGACAGTGCGGCATCGAGCCAAAAGCCGGCAAGGGTTATCGACCGGCTGAATGACTACTACCGGACCGGGCATGCGAATGTCCACCGCGGTGTCTATCAGCTGAGCCAACAGGCGACCACTGCCTTTGAAGAAGCACGGGAACTGGTGCGGCAGTTCATCAATGCCCCTTCTGAAAAGGAAATCATCTTTGTACGCGGTTGCACCGAAGGGATCAATCTCGTGGCCTCTTCCTACGGGCGCAAGTTTATCAATCAGGGCGATGCGGTGCTGATCACGGCAATGGAGCACCACTCCAATATTGTGCCCTGGCAGATGATCTGTGAGGAGCGCGGTGCCGAACTCCGGGTGGCTCCGATCAACGATGAAGGCGAGCTGGACCTGGATGCCCTCTATGAATTGCTGGATGAGCGGGTGAAGATGGTTTCTCTCGTGCATGTCTCCAATTCCCTGGGCACCATCAATCCGGTGAAAGCGATCATCGACCGGGCGCATGACCTGGATATCCCTGTACTTGTGGACGGCGCACAGGCTATCCCCCACACTCAGGTAGACGTGCAGGCGCTGGACGCAGATTTCTACACCTTCTCCGGACATAAAATGTTTGGCCCGACTGGTATTGGTGTGCTCTACGGAAAGGAAAAGTGGCTGGAGCAAATGCCGCCCTACCACGGTGGTGGAGAGATGATCAAAACCGTCACTTTCGAGAAAACGACCTACAACGAACTGCCCCATAAATTTGAGGCCGGCACACCCGATATTTCTGGGGTCATTGGGCTTGGAGAGGCCGTGAAGTATATTCAGGACATTGGCTATGACAACATTAGCCAACACGAGCATGAGCTGCTGGTGTATGCCACGGACCAACTACAGCAAATTGAAGGGCTGCGTATCATAGGTACGGCAAAAGAAAAAGCAAGCGTGATTTCCTTTCTGGTAGACGGGGTCCACCCTTACGATCTTGGTGCCATTCTGGACAAACTGGGCATTGCGGTACGTACCGGGCACCACTGCACACAACCATTAATGGACTGGTATGGTATTCCGGGCACAGTTCGCGCTTCCTTCGCCTTTTACAACAACAAGGAAGATATTGATGTGCTGATTGCCGGAATTAACCGGGCCGTCAAAATGCTAAAGTAAACCTGCACCCGGTCCAATATAAGCATGAGAATATGAGTCAAATCAACAGCATACAAGACGAAATCATTGACGAGTTTGCCTTTTTTGGAGACTGGATGGAAAAGTACGAGTACATCATAGATTTGGGCAAATCACTGCCGCTAATTGATGAGCAGTACAAGGATGAAGACCACCTGATCAAAGGCTGTCAAAGCCAGGTGTGGCTGCATGCCAATGAGCAGAAAAGCGCAGTGGAATTCACCGCCGACAGCGATGCGATTATCACTAAAGGGATTATTGCGTTGCTTATCCGGGTTTTATCCGGGCAAAAAGCTGAAGAAATAGCTCAGGCAGACCTTTACTTTATCGATAAAATCGGGCTGAAGGAGCACCTCTCTCCTACCCGCTCCAACGGTCTCGTCAGTATGGTCAAGCAAATGAAGATGTATGGCCTGGCGATCAACGCAAAAAGCTAAATTATGGACAAAGCAGCATTGGAAGCTAAAATCATTGAAGCCACAAAATCAGTGTATGACCCAGAGATTCCGGTGGACATCTACGAACTCGGGCTTATTTATGATATTGACATTAACGATCAGGGGCTGGTTAATCTGCGTATGACGCTTACCACGCCGATGTGCCCGGTAGCAGACTCTCTTCCGTTAGAAGTTCAGCAAAAGGTCGCAATGGTAGAAGGTGTGAAGGATGTCGAGCTGGAGGTAGTCTACGATCCGCCATGGAATAAAGAAATGATGAGCGAGGAAGCCCGCTTTGCATTAGACATGTTTTAAAACATTGCCAAACCCCTCATCTTAATCGCAAAAGCATATGAAAATTTCAGCCCAAGACGAGTACGGACTGCGCATTCTCATCCGAATTGCTCAAGCCGATGAGCAGGAAGGGTTAAACATACCCCAAATCAGTGAGCTTGAGGGAATGTCTATAAGCTACGTGGGCAAGCTAACCCGGGCTTTACGTATGGCAGGCTTTATCAAAAGTACCCGAGGCCAAAAAGGGGGCTATGTGCTGGCACAACCGCCCGAAACTATCAATATTGGTGAGGTGCTCCGGGCACTTGGCGGAGCCTTGTTTGATGAAGGCTTTTGCAATAAGCATTCTGCAGGTTTCAAAATTTGTACAAATTCCGTCGACTGTTCTGTACGTTCTCTTTGGCGGGTGGTGCAACAATCACTTGACCATGTACTTGGGCAAATCAGCCTGCAAGACCTGCTGGCTTCAGAAGAAATCACTAATTCTGCCTTGGAAAAAATCCTTTCTCAAATACAGCCCAGCACCACACAACCTGCCTGATCAGCAATTCTGCGTTAAAATCCTATCTTTGATAGTGAGAAAACCGACGCAACATGCTGCACCGACTCTTTATTTCGCTAGTGAATCTATTTCTTGCTGTCACCCTTTACGCACAGTCTCCGACTTACATCATTGATGCGGATACCGGTAATGAGATGGATGATCTTTACGCCATCACCCGTGCGCTGGCTCCCGACGGGTTAAGCATTCTGTCCCTGCAATCTGCTCATTTTAATAATGCCCAGTTGCTGACAGACCCCTATTGGCACAGCTACCCCACCGACAGCATTAATACACTGGAGATCAGCCAGGAACTCAATGAACAGCTCGCTGGAAAAAGCGGAAATTGGATGCTGCCCACCCTGCTGGGCTGTGACCGAATGCTCGGATTCGCCTGGGGTTTTTACCCAGGTGCGCCTATCCCTACAAGTCCTGCAACCCGGTTTATTATTGACAAGGCCCAAAAGGCCAGCCCGGACGCAAAACTTAATGTGATTTGCTTAGGAGCCTCCACAAACGTGGCCGCAGCAATTGCGACAGTACCAGAAATTGCCGCTAATCTCCGGGTATACCTGCTGGGAGCCAATTACGATCAAAAGCAAAAAGTATGGAACAAAAGTGAGTTTAATATCAGAAATGACTTGAATGCTTTTGACCTCTTACTCAATACCGAAGCCCTTGAGCTATGGATTATGCCTGCTAATATTGCCCGGGCGCTCACTTTTCAGCGAAAACAGGCTTTCCAGCAAATGGTCAAATGCAAAACGCCGCTATGCGATAGATTGGCAGCGCGATGGGCAGAAGTAAACGCCGGAACAGCGTGGATCATGTGGGACCTTGCGTTAATCGAGGCCATCCTTCACCCGGGATTGGCTGATTACAAATCCGTAAAAACACCTCCGGAGAATACACGACGTAAAGTTAAGGTCTATACTTCCATTAGTGCGCAAGCTATGGAGGCGGAATTTTGGGAAGCATTGCTGGAATGGCAAATTCCCTGATTACAGATTCCTGCAAACAGGTCTATTCGGTAAATACCTTTGGGTGCCTTTGCTATTGAATTCCCGAAACCCTCATCATCCTACTCATGATTGAAAGCAAGTTGGAATTAACTGTCCACCTAAAAGTGCTTCAGGCATACGTTCTACTCATCCTATTGACCGGAAAAACGATATCGGTCTTCGACATATTTAATAATTTCGCTACTTTTCTTGATTCTAATATTGGCTGAACCCGTTCGGATATAGAAGACCTCCTGCTCATTTCCTTTCTTATCTACGTCCCGGTAGAAAACAGGAGACTTAGCCGGAGGCGTATCAATACGGAAGACCATACGATCATCAATCTTCTCAATATCAAACGATAACTGGGTAGCGAAAAAAGAGCCCAGGTTCCGCTGGACAGCACTAGTGATACTCCGCTTAAAGTTGTCCACATCAGAGGTGGTGGAATCCAGCCCGATTATTTTTCCGCCATCGTCAACACCACAAAAGACGGTTCCACCATTGAGGTTCATAAATGCAGAGAGCGTTTGTATGATCTTATCCCGATGGTATTTGTCAATTGACTCTTTGAACTCCACCATATCACTTTCGCCCTTCCCAATTACCCGTTTGCTGTTCGCAGAGTCGTCAGCAACCAAATAAGTGATAATTTTCTGGGTCATTGCCCAGGTAAGTTTGAGTTTCAGTGTTTCGGGGATGCGGTCCTTATCAAAGACATTTGATTTATCGAATACGATCAATTTGGAAGGCTCAGTGGCTCTGATAGTGCCCAGGCGGGAGGTTTTATTAAAGATGGCAATCTCTCCAAACAACTGCCCTTTGGTGTATGATTTCGGCTCTTTTCGTGCCAGGTAAAGGATGAGCCTGCCATAGTGGACAATGTAAAAGGACTCTCCTTTCTGCTCAATTGAAAACACCTCATGTCCTGCCTCATAATCAACAAGACGGGCTACGCTTGCTAATTGTGAAATTTCATTATCGCTGAAGCCGGAAAGTTCTTTACAGTTGAGTAGTGTTTTTATAATATCGTCGTTCATCTGTACGTGCCGTTTTTTCGTTATTGCAATGTAGCCCTTTCGACTATCGCTTTCGCAATAAAGCTAATGAAAAAAATGAAATACCAGGTAGAGGTTGCTCAATACACAGTAGCCGGCAGCAGTTAATCCGAATCTGTAAAAACAGGAATGCACTCTTAGAGCATGTTTGGAGCTCGCTCCGATTGCAAATCAAGGATTTATGAACCCCGCAATGCTGCGGGGCAAGCTCTGGCGTCGTCTTTTTTGACTTATTTGACCCGCCAAATGCGCCAAAAAAAGACTTAGCCAGA